>Ga0209808_1002072_pt1 | contig 10316 bp, 10 predicted proteins | sample GraSoiAngelo_157_FD_186171 | JGI IMG/M metagenome (GOLD analysis project Ga0209808, IMG submission 186171) | Grasslands soil microbial communities from the Angelo Coastal Reserve, California, USA - 14_1009_16_20cm (SPAdes) (version 2) | ecosystem: Environmental > Terrestrial > Soil > Grasslands ...
AGGCCAAGCTGCTCAAGAGCTTCTCCTTTCTCACCGCGAAGCCGGTGCTGTACGTCGCCAACATCGGCGAGGATCAGATCGGCAAGGAGACCCCCGAGCTGCAAGCTCTTCGTGATGAAGCCACGGCCGAGCACGCCGAGGTCATCCCGCTCTCCGCGCGGCTGGAGGCGGAGATCCGTGAACTGCCGGACGAGGAGGCCACGGTGTTCCTCGAGGACGCGGGCCTGAAGGAGGCCGCGCTCCCGACCTTCATCCACGCCGCCTATCGCCTACTGAATCTCGTGACGTTCCTCACCGCAGGCGATCCTGAGGTGCGGGCCTGGACGGTTCGCCAGGGGTCCAGGGCACCGGAAGCCGCGGGCGTCATCCACAGCGACATCGAGCGTGGCTTCATCAAGGCGGAGATCGTCGCCTACGATGACCTCATCGCGGCGGGATCGTACGCCACCGCTCGCGAACGCGGAAAGGTGCGGCTCGAGGGGCGCGACTACGTGATGAAAGACGGCGACGTGTGCCTTTTCCGCTTCAATGTCTGATGGATGGATAAGGTCGAAGCCAAAGCGCTGCTGGAGGCGGCTGTTGCGGAGCTGCGTGCGAAGAGCCGGGTTGAGCTCGAACGGCTGATTGGCTCTCCGGACGCGTACGAGGTTCAGGGGAAGTCCGGGAAGACTTACCAGATGGAAAAGGAGGCCTTCTGGGATGACAAAAAGGGCCAGGACCTTCGTGTCCTGGTATCGATCGATGATGGTGGCTGGCGTGCCCTCGCCCCGATGGGGCACAGCTTCATCATGGCGCCGGATGGCTCGTTCGTTGGCGAGTGACGATGGCCGCTGACAGCTGGCGGCTGCTGCTCGATAAACCGGCGAGCGGTGCCTGGAACATGGCTGTCGACGAGGTGCTCCTCGACGGTGTGGCCGCCGGCACAGCGCCGCCCACGCTTCGCTTCTATGAGTGGACGCCAGCCTGCCTCTCGCTCGGCTATTTCCAGCCGTTCGATGTTGTCGACCTTGACGGCTGCCGGGCCCTTGGTGTCGAGGTGGTCAGACGGCCCACCGGCGGACGCGCTATCCTGCACGATCGCGAGCTCACCTACAGTGTCGCGCTGCCCGCGTCGGTGCTCGGGCACGACGGGGGGGTTCTGCCGTCCTACTACCGACTCAGCGTTGCCTTGCAGGACGGGCTGCGCCGGCTGGGTGTCCCGGCCACACTCGCCCCCGAGTCGGCGGGTAGCTCCGCCGCGCACGGCCCGGTCTGCTTCGATCGCCCCTCCGCCCACGAGATCCTGCTCCAGGGGCGCAAGCTCGTCGGCAGCGCCCAGATGCGGCGGGGCGGCGGCCTCCTCCAGCACGGCAGCATCCTGATCGAGCCTCGCATCGACAAGCTGCTGGCGTGCCTGCAGCGGCCCGCTGGGGTGAGCTCGCGGGGCCTCGAGGAGGCGGTGGCGGGCCTCGCCGAGCGGGGCGTGACCGATCCGGGCCGCATCGCCTCCGCGATCGGCGCCGCCTTCGCTGCGGGGTTTGGCGTGGGGCTGGCCGGGGACTCGCTTCGGCCCGACGAGGAGGAGGCGGCGTGGGCCCTCGCCCGCGCGAAGTATCAGTCAGCCAGCTGGACGGAGCGCCTGGTGTCGGCCATCGCCTAGAAACTCAACAAGGACCAGATGAGGAGGGGCATTGCAGCGGCGATGGCAGGACGGCTGCAGGGATCTGGCCCTTGTTGGCTCGCGGCTTCGGGTACCCGCTATATGTTGTACCCGGGCCAGTTTGTACCACAGCCCGTTGGACGTGTCAAGCGCTTTTCCACGTTCGCGCTAAACTCCACTGCGCGTACGCAGCATATGTCCCGTAAGAACAGACGCTCGCAGCTCAGGAAGCCCCAGCGCGGATCGTCCGGTGCGGGTCGTGCCACCCGGCCGGCCGGGATGCCACCGGCTGCCCCCTTACAACCCAACCAGCCCGGACAGCCCGCCCAGGCTTCACCGAGCGCCGCGGCCGGGCCGGCGCCCCTTCCCAGGCCACTTCCCCGCAATCCGCGCGGCCGGCAACAGGCCGGCCCACTGCCCGCGGAGGACGCCGCCATCCCCTTGGAGCGAGTGCCTTATTTCCGCTCCGACCTGCGGCGGATCGCGATCACGGCCAGCTTGATGTTCGTGCTCCTGATCGCTGGCTCGATCGTCCTGCGCAGTTTGCTCCAGGCGTGACCTTTTCGAGGGCAGCAAGAAAGGCGATCGCGTAACCGTTCTGGCACAAGACGCTAACAACTTGCCAGGAGGTTCCCGTGTTCGACAAGAGATCCCCGCGCGAAGCTGCTCCCATCGTTGCTGAGACGGTGCTGAGCAACCAGATCAAGCTCGAGGGCCGGCTGCAGTCCACGTCCAACATCCGGTTCGACGGCGAAATGAACGGCGATTTGACAACCGAAGGTGACCTGTCGGTCGGTGAGCACGGCCGGGTCAAGGGCAACGTCAGCGGCCGCAATGTCGTGGTCGGCGGGATGATCCAGGGCAACGTGAACACCACGGGCCGCCTCGAGATCCTGGCCACCGGCAAAGTCTTCGGCGACATCGTCGTCGGTTCGCTCATCATCGACGAAGGCGGCATCCTCCGTGGGAAGAGCGCCGTCCATGCCGAGGAATCGGCGGCCTCCACCGTTTCGGTCGGAGTTCGCTTGGAGGCCGGCGCCGCCGCCTAACGGGTCGGGTTTCATTCGTTCATCAGGGTCCGGAGGTGTCCGGGCCCTTTTGATTTTGGTGAATACTTACTACCGTCGTGGTGCTCAGCGATCCCGGCCAGTTCCTCGTCAACGCCCTCTACCTGATTCCCGCCCTCCTCCTGGGGCTGATCGCCCACGAGATGGCGCACGCCGCCGTGGCCGTCGCGCGGGGCGACCAGACGCCGCGACTCGACGGTCGTCTTTCCCCGAATCCCAGCAATCACCTCGATCCGCTCGGCACCATCGCCATCCTCCTGATCGGTTTCGGGTGGGCCAAGCCGGTGCGGATCGATCCTCGCCGCCTGCGGGGCCCCTTCGATGCCGCGCTGGTGGCGCTCGCCGGCCCCCTGACCAACCTGTTGATTGCTTTCGTGCTTGCGATTCCCATCAAGCTGCTGGTTCGCGCCGGGAGCTTTGACCTCGGATTGCCGCCCTGGCGCTTGCTCTGGGTAGCCTTCATCCTCAACCTGGTGCTCGCCGTCTTCAACATCCTCCCCATTCCGCCGCTGGATGGGTACAGCTTGGTGTCGACCCTCTTCCGGCGGACGTTTCCAGAGTTCTTCTTCCGGATCGACAGCAACCGGCAGGCCATCATGCTCGTCTTCGTCCTCGTGTTGCTGATCACCAGCTTTCTTGGAATGAGCGTTCTTGCGTTCATCTACACGCCGGTGGCGCGTTTCATCCTGACCTCGCCGCCGTTTCCGATCGGGAGTTGACGGTGGCTACTCTGCGAGCGCTGCCCAGCGTTCATCAGCTACTCGAGGAGCGGGAAGGGCGTTCGCTACTGGCGGCTCACGGCCGACCCCTGGTGCGGTTCGCCGTGCAGCGTGTGATCGAGGAGGAGCGTCTCACCGGAGCGATCGCGCAACCCGAAGCGCGCTGGTCGGCCATCGAGCGCGTCATCCAGGAGCTGCGGCGTCCCCGACTGCGACCGGTCGTCAATGCCACCGGGGTGATCCTTCACACCAACCTCGGCCGGGCACCCCTGGCGGCAGCCGCGGCCGAAGCGGCCGCCGCCATCGCGGGTCGATACTCGACCCTGGAGTTCGACCCGCAGAGCGGCCGCCGTGGCCGGCGGCACGATCTGACCGCCGATCTGTTGCGACATCTGTCGGGTGCGGAAGGGGCGGCGGTTGTCAACAATTGCGCGGCGGCGGTGCTCTTGATGTTGACGGCCCTGGCCAAGGGCAAGGAGGTTATCGTCGCGCGTGGGGAGCTGGTCGAGATCGGCGGCGGTTTCAGGATGCCGGACGTGATGCGCCTTTCCGGCGCGCGCATGGTTGAGATCGGCACCACCAACCGCACCCGAGCCGAGGATTACACCGCGGCGATCACGCCCCGCACGGCCGCCATCATGAAGGTGCACGCGAGCAACTTCCAGGTGATCGGCTTCACCCAAAGCGTGGAGCTCAAGGACCTCGCGGCCATCGCCCGGCAACATCAGCTGCTGCTCCTGCACGACCTGGGAAGCGGCGCCCTGCTCGAGACCGCCGCCTATGGACTTGCCGAGGAACCTCGCATCCAGGACAGCCTTGCGTCGGGAGCGGATCTCGTTGCTTGCAGCGCCGACAAGCTGTTGGGCGGCCCCCAGGCCGGGCTGTTGCTGGGTCGCGCGGCGCTCGTCGACCGTGTGATGAAGCACCCCCTGGCTCGGGCCGTCCGGGTGGACAAGATGACGCTCGCGGCGCTCATCGCCACCCTCGATCTCTACCTGACCCAGTCACTTGCCGGCCTGCCGGTCTGGGACATGCTGGGCGCCTCGGCAGAATCGATTGCCGCGCGCGCCGCGGCGTGGCAGAGCCGGCTGAGGGAGCGCGGAGCGTTGGCCGAGGTCGTCGCCGCGGAGTCCACGGTGGGGGGCGGCTCGCTCCCGGGGGAGCGGCTGGCAACGACGGCGCTCGCCATTACACCGCGGCGCGGCGGCGCCGCCGACCTGCTGCGTCGCCTGCGCGAGCACGAGCCGCCCGTTGTCGGACGAATCGTCGAAGAGCGCGTGCTCCTCGATCCGCGCACCGTCCTGCCCGACGAAGACGACGTCATCGTCGAGGCGGTGATCGCGGCGCTGGTATGACCGGCCTGGAGGCAGGGTCGTTCGTCGTCGGGACTGCTGGTCACATCGATCACGGCAAGTCCACGCTGGTGCTGGCACTGACGAAGATCGACCCGGACCGGCTGGAGGAGGAGAAGCGCCGGGGCATGACCATCGACCTCGGCTTCGCCTACATGCAGCTGCCCAGCGGGCGGCGGGTCGGGATCGTCGATGTGCCGGGCCATCGGCGCTTTCTCAAGAACATGCTCGCCGGCGTTCACGGGATGGATGCGGTTCTTTTGGTAATCGCCGCCGACGAGGGACCGATGCCGCAGACGCGCGAACACCTCGCGATCATCGACCTGCTCGGCATCGAGCACGGCGTGGTGGTACTGACCAAGGCGGACCTCGTGGACGAAGCCTGGCTCGGGTTGGTTCGCGACGACGTGAGGGCGCTGGTCGCCCTGGGCTCATTGCGCCAGGCGCCGATCGTCGCGGTGTCCAGCAGCACTGGCGCGGGCCTCGACGAGCTTCGGACGGCGCTCGACGCGGAGCTCGCGAAAACGGCCCCGCGTCCCGACGTTGGTCGACCGCGGTTGCCCGTCGATCGCTCGTTTGCCATGTCGGGATTCGGTACGGTGGTGACCGGTACCCTGGTTGGCGGCGCGCTCCAGCAAGGCGCCGAACTCGCCCTGCTGCCGGCCGGCCGCCGCGTGCGCATCCGTGGCCTGCAGCAGCACAACCGCCCCGTTGAGGAAGCCCGGCCGGGGAGCCGGACAGCCGTCAACCTCAGCGGGCTCGACCATTCGGAAGTTCGTCGAGGCGACGTGCTGGCGCTCCCCGGAACATTGCCGGCGAGCCGCCGCCTGGACGCGCGCCTCATCGTGTTGCCAGGAGCCCAGCCATTGCGTCACCACCAGCAGCTGCAGATGTACCACGAGACCAGCGAGGTGATGGTCGAGCTCAACTTGCTCGAGCGCGATGAGCTTCGTGGCGGCGAGGCCGGTTGGGTCCAGCTCTTCGCAACGCAGCCCGTGGTCGCGCTCGATGGCGACCGTTTCATCCTGCGAGTTCCCTCGCCAGCCGCAACGGTCGCCGGTGGCGTGATCGTCGACAGCGCGCCGCGCCGGCACCGGCGCCGCGACCCCGCGGTCCTTAGGGATCTCGCCGCCCGCGAGCGCGCCGACCCGGCGACCTCGGCCGTACTGGAGCTCGGCAAGCATCCATGGGGGCTCGTGGAAACCGAGTTGGCCGGCCGGCTCGGTGTCTCCGCCGCACGGCTGGAGGCGATCCTCGCGCCGCTGATCCAACGCGGCGCTGTGCGCCGGCTGGCCGCGCGCTGGTTGACCCGCCAGCAGTTGGAGCAGTGGGTGACACGTGTGCTGAGTGTCCTGGGTGGATATCACGAGGCCCAACCGCTCCGGCGCGGCATGCCAAAAGAGGAGCTGCGCAGCCGTCTTGGCGTTCCCGCCGAACTGTTTGCCGAGCTGCTCACGATGCTCGCTGCCGACCAGGCGGTGGTCGACCAGGGGGGCGAGGTCGCGGCCGCCAATCACCACCCGGCGCTGACCTCGGAGCAGGAAACGGCGATCAGCGCGTTCGTCGCGGAGCTCGAGGGACAGCCGTTCAACCCACCCCCGCTGCCCGATCTCGTTCGTCGTTACCGGCTGACGCCGGCGCTGCTCCAGTACCTGGTGGTGGATGGTCGGGTGGTGCGCGTCAACGATGACACCGCCTTCGCCCGCTCGGCCTACGACGATGCCGTCCGCCGGCTGCGGCGGCATCTCATCGAGCACCGGACGCTGACGGTGGCGGCGGCGCGGGACGTGCTGGGATCGAGCCGCCGCTACGTTCTTCCCTTGCTCGAGTGGTTGGATGCGCAGAAGGTTACGCGCCGGGTCGGAGACGACCGTATCCTGAGAGGTTGATGCTGGCCGGTGCTTTCCGGGCCCGCACGGTGCTCGCCGGCCTCGCGGTCATGGTCGGTCTTGCCGCGTGCGGTCCCCAGCCTCCAGATGCCACATCCTTGCTCAACCAGTCGAGCCAGCACATGCTCAACATCAAGGGATTTCATTTCCAGATGCAGATCAGCGGCTTCACCGGCACCGGCGAGCCGGTGCAGAGCGCGCAGGGTGACGCCCATCCGCCCGACCTTCACGCGCGGGTGAACCTCAAGGAGGGCGCCATCCTGCTCGAGGTCGAGGTCGTGTTCGCCGCCGACAAGGTGTATCTCAAGTCGTTCACCGGAGGCTGGCAACAACTCACCGATGCCCAGGTCGGCGAGTTTTTCGACGCCCGGACGCTGTTCGATCCGCAGACCGGGCTCTTCGCCGCAATGCGCGACACCACGTCCGCCACCCGCGGCAATCGCGAAAAGGTCGCCGGCCACGACACCTATCCGGTTGCCGGACAGGTCTCGGCGGCGCGCATGCACCAATTGCTGACGCTGATCCGCGACCAGGGAACCTATCGCGCCACCTACTGGATCGAAAGCCCGGGAAGTAACCTGTGGCGAGCGCGCTTGACCGGCAACCTCTTCGATGCGTCCCAGGCGGCGACCATCACCTTCGACTTCTCGAACCATGATCACCCCGTTTCGGTCACTCCGCCGCCGCTCGGCTAACCGGTCGGTCCTCCTTGCCCTGACCGGCGCCGGGCTCTTCCTCGCATCCCTCGACGCCTATGTCGTGGTGACGGCCCTGCTGCCGATGCTGAAGTCGGTCAACATCGCCGTCAACCGGCCGGAACAGGCGACGCCGATCATCACCGGCTTCCTGCTCGGCTACCTCGCCGTCATGCCGATTGCCGGCGGTCTCAGTGATCGCTTCGGGCGCCTGCGGCTCTTCGCCGCTTGTCTGTTGCTGTTCGCCTTCGGCTCCTTCCTCACGGCAACGGCCCCGTCGCTGTCGCAGCTCGTCACCGGCCGGGTGCTGCAAGGCGCCGGCGGCGGCGCTCTCGTCCCCGCGGTACTGGCGCTGGCTGCCGACCTTTATCCCGCCGGTGACCGCAGTCCGGTGCTCGGCGCCGTGAGCGCGCTGCAGGAGGTTGGCAGCGTACTCGGCCCGCTGTGGGGCGGCCTGATTACCGCCTCCTCCTTTGGCTGGACCTGGATTTTCTGGATCAACATTCCGTTCGCGGCCCTGCTCCTCTGGGGACTCTGGCCGGAGATCCGCGCCGGAGGTGAACCTCGCCGCGAAGCCAGCCTCGACTGGCTGGGGGCCCTCCTGGCGACCGCCGGACTGGCGCTCCTGACGCTGGCGCTCTACGCCGCCAACCCGGAGCACAGCCCGGTGGGCGAGGGCTTCTTCTGGCAGGCGCCACTGGCCCTCGTGTGTTTCGGACTCTTCGTCTGGCACGAGCACCGCACCCCGCACCCTTTGATCAATGTTCGCCGCTTTCGCGATTCCTCGTTCACCGGGTCAGCCTTGACGAACGCGATTGCGGGTGCGGGCCTGATGGTCGCCCTCGTCTACATTCCAGTACTCGCCAACGCCGTCTTCTCGATGAATGCCAGCGGCGCGGCGCTGCTGCTCTTCCGTCTGATGCTCGGCATCCCGATCGGTGCTCTCCTCGGCGGCCTTCTGGCACAGCGGCTCAGGAGCTACCGTGTTGTCGCCGCGCTCGGCCTCGTCCTCGCCGCCGCCGGGTTTTTCATGCTGTCCGGTTGGAACGAAGACTCGCTCAAGCCGCACCTGCTCGGCCTGCCCTTCACGGTAGCCGATGGCGAGCTGTTCCTCACCGGGCTGGGCCTCGGCATCGAAATCGCACCGGTGAGCGCGGCCTTGCTGGACGCGGTCGGCGAAGCGGAACGCGGCGCCGGCGCGTCGTTCCTCATCATCATGCGGTTGGTCGGCATGCTCGTCGGCTTCTCCCTGGTGGCCGGCTTTGGACTATGGGAATTTCACCGCGTGACTGCGCACCTGCTCCCGCCGCTCCCTGGCCTGAACCCGAACTTCGCGACCCAATTTGCCATTTACGCGGGCAAGGTGAAGGGTGCGATCTTCGACGAGTACCACCTCATCTTTCGCTCCACGGCCATCGCGCTGTTCGTCGGTGCGCTGCTCGCGGCAGCGACCCTGCGGCCGTTGCCTCGGCCTCGCTGGCGATAGCGGGACTATTCTGAGCCGCGACAACGTATGGGCGTGATCGGCGTCGACCTGGGCGGGACGCAGCTGCGCGTTGCGGTGGCGGATGATCGCGGCCGCCTGACGACCGTCGTCCGGCGTCCCACCGAAGCCGCGCGAGGGCGGCAGCACGTGATCAACCGCATCGTGGCGGCGGTGAAGGACGCGCTGGGGGAGGACGGCACCGTACCGCGGTCGACCCGGCGGCGGGTCTTGTCATCAGCCCGGGCAACCTGCCCGGCTTCAGGAACGTCCCGCTCAACCGGATCCTGACCCGGGCAACCGGCATCCCCAGCTTCCTCCACCACGACGCACACCTCGCCGCGCTGGGCGAGCATCGACGTGGCGCCGCGCGTGGGGCCAGCGAGATGATCTACGTCACGGTATCCACCGGCATCGGGGCCGGCATCCTGCTCGGCGGTGAGCTCTATGCGGGGGCCCACGGCATCGCGGGCGAGGTCGGCCACATCGTGCTGAAGCCGGATGGGCCCCTCTGCACCTGCGGGCAACGGGGCGACCTGGAGTCGATCGCCAGCGGGACCGGGATTGCCCGCGCCGCGCGCGAGCTGGCCCCGGGCACACCAGGCAGCGCGCTGCACGGTCTCGAGCACCCGCAAGCGGAGGACGTTGTTCGCGCGGCACGGGCCGGCGACGAGCTGGCGACGGCGATCCTCGAAAACGCGGGCACCTACCTCGGCATCGCGATGGGAACCCTCGTCAACCTCTTCAATCCGCAACTGATCGTGCTCGGGGGGAGCGTGATCAAAGCCGGAAACTTCCTGCTCGGCCCCATGCGCCGCTCGATGAACGCCTCCTCGTGGAAGGCGGCGCGGCGCGGTCTTCGGATCGTTCGGCCCGCGCTCGGCGACGATGTGGGATTGATCGGTGCCGTCGAGTACGCACGCCTTCGCGCCCGGCATGCCCGTCTCGCTTAACCCGCCGGCGCTTTCCGATTGGGAGCGCCCCTTTGCCGCGGTGTGGGAGCAAGCCGAGCGCCGCGGATTGCGTGCCCTGGTAGTGGGCGGCTATGTGCGCGATCGTTTGCTGGGCGGCGACCGAGAAAAGCAAATCCACGAAGTCGACATCCTGGTTGAGGGTCAGGGTGCGATCGAGCTCGCGACCGCGGTCGGCGCCGCGTTGAACTTGCATCCACCCGTCATCTTCGAGCGGTTTGGGACGGCCCATCTGGACATCGACACCGGCCACGCGTTGGAGTTCGTGTCCAGCCGGGTGGAGCGATACGATCCGGCCAGCCGCAAGCCGGATGTCAGTCCCGGGACCCTCAAAGATGATGTCATGCGTCGAGACTTCACGGTCAACACGCTGCTGATGGAATGGGAAGGGACTGTCCTCGACCTGACGGGACGCGGCCTCGCCGACCTGAAAGCGCGGCGGATCGTGACGCCGCTCGAGCCGAAGACGACCTTCGACGAAGACCCGCTTCGAATGCTGCG
>Ga0209808_1002073_pt1 | contig 10316 bp, 10 predicted proteins | sample GraSoiAngelo_157_FD_186171 | JGI IMG/M metagenome (GOLD analysis project Ga0209808, IMG submission 186171) | Grasslands soil microbial communities from the Angelo Coastal Reserve, California, USA - 14_1009_16_20cm (SPAdes) (version 2) | ecosystem: Environmental > Terrestrial > Soil > Grasslands ...
AGTGGAGTCTCAGGGATTCTTTCCGGGGCTGGTGAAGGCTTGACGTGTTGAGAAAAAAGAGAGGAAGAGTTCGAGGTTCGCTTTCGAATCATCGGACTCTGGTTCGTCTATTGTAGAGTAGTGTTGCCGTTCCCGCGCCTGCACCGACAACAGTTGCAGCAATGATAGCGTAGGGTACCAGTAGGCCAATACTGTTCACGGGCACAAGGGAGCCGCCAACAGATCCGCATGCGGGCCCGACTATTAGATAGACTGTCGCAGACTGCACTGAAACGTTTGTCCATCCAATTATCGTAATGGTATAGCTCTGTTCCGGGGTAGCCTGTACGGTGGACGCGGTTAGGGTAAATGTAACATTCTGACCGCTCGTCAGACTCACACTAGATGGGATGGGAGAGAGTGTTGGACCGTTAGTCGCGTTTGGATCAATGCTGTCGGAGAGCTCTACATTGCCTTGGAAGCCGCCTGTGCTTGAGACGGTGACGAGGTAGGATGCCGATTCGCCTGGACTGACGCAGATTTGGTAAGGGGCCGCTGCAACGTTGAAGTCAGGAGTCTGAGCGTGGAGGGGGGTTATAGAGGCGAGGGATGCCATAAGCGCGAGGAAAGCTGCCGTAACAACGAGAACCCGTGTTTTGTTCATTTGCTCTCTTAATGCCAATATGGAGTGAATTCATTTAACGATGTTGTCGCACGTGGACAAACATAAGCAATTGCGACCCAAATATGCTGATTGTGGCAGATATCAGGCGACAGGTAGAGAGGGTCATAGAGACCAACCCTGTGATGAAGAAGGGTCTTCAGCGGAGAATTATCAACTCTAGGGCACTCGCCAGGTACATCCTAGAGGCTAAGGGCGTAGACTCGACCCTAGATGCCATCTTAGGGATTGTTTGCCGCTACCCTTTGGGCAGTGAAAATGATAATCGACACCAACAAGTGTTCAAAGATTGCGAAATTGCAACGAGAAACAAAGTGGCAGACTTGGCAGTTGAGAACAGTCAAGACATTATGAGGAGGATAGCAGACTTTTGCCAGCACTATCAGGACAACCAGGGGAGAAAGCCTCAGGGTAACAGTAGGGGTCCGGTCTATCCGGGTAATTGCCGACCAGAAAGCGTTAGGGAGCTTTCGTCAGACTCTTCGGCCAAAAGAGATCATCAGCTATTCCAAGGATCTTGCTAAAATCTCTCTCCTATTTCTGCCCGAAGCAAGAGGGATCAAGGGAGTCCTTGCGAAGATTTCCACTGAACTAGCGCTAAATGATGTCAACCTAGTCGGTATTATTTGTAATTCCCGGGAGGGTATGGGTAACAACAGGCATCGTGCAACTTCAAAAATAGTTCTCCCAAACTAGAGGTCGGGATTAAGCCAACTCCATCTCAATCAAAACCTTCGCTTGCTGAGCAACGGTGACCGATATTCATTTCTAGGATAGCCTTATTAACATCCTATCGTAATCGCGACTTCTGCATGTTGAACCGTAGGTTCTCCATAGTCCTGTTCTCAGCCCTTTTGCTCGCAGTAGTCATCCTTGGACTACCGAACCTATTCCCAATCCCCAGAGTTGCAGCCATCAACCGCACAATCACCCTAGTCGGCCTCGTCAGCGGGTGGAATTTTACGAGCACGCCTAACCCTACCATAACAGTCATTCAAGGAGATATTGTCACGATCAACCTGTCGAGCGGAGATACCCTCCACCAGTTTGCTTTAGACGTGGATAAGGATGGAGCCAAATTCACCGGCTCCTGTTCGACCGGCGACACTTGTTCCAATCAATTCACTCCCAGTACCCCCACGAGCGTCGTTATCAACACGAGCAGTCTCTCGGGCACTTACATGTATTTCTGTACCATCCATTCAAGCATGGTCGGAAGCTTCGTTGTCAATCCATCAACCTCGGTCGGAGGTACAGAGGTGCCCATAGATAGACTGGCATTGGTCGCACCCTATCTTGGACTGGCCTCAGCCCTAGCCATTCTCGTGGCAATCACAGCATACATGATACGGAATAGACGCAAAGAGAAGAAAAAAGTAGTATCTAGCGGATCGCTTCAAGACGGGCTAACATCCCCCACTGGTTTCGAGTGAAAGAGATGTTAGACCGCATGAATAGATGCAGGAAAAAGGTCTCGAGATTATTTCTCTGAAAACCGTCTCACGCCTACTATGAAGGCGATGACTAGGACTCCGCCAAAGATGGGAAGGAACCATTCTCGGATCTGGATGAGTCCATAGAAGAAGGCTAGGACGATGCCGAAGGCTCCGAAGAGTCCGAGAAACTTATTGTTACCTACCCCCCAGCCTGCAAAATTCTTCGCATAGCCTGCTTTCTTTATGATTAGCCACATGAGGCCGGCTGAGCCGGCAAGGCACTCCAGAAAACGAGACCGCCGAAGATGATTCCTAGACTAACGAGTGCGACAGGATACGCGAAAGCGAGACAGTAGAGCGTGTATTTTCCAAGAGCCTTGACTCGGCGAAGAATGTGATGTTCGAGGAATCCTGCTTTGGGCCCCGGCTGGAAGACGGATGGGTCGAACTGCCAGAGACGGGTCTTTCTCTGCTTCTTGGTCAACAGAGAATAGACCACTGAAGTCTAACAGCGTTAGTTTAGCCAATCGGTACCGGGATTTCCAAGGAACGTATTGACGAGGTAGAGATTAGGTAGAATGGTTCTCAGGACGATTGTTCTAGCCGAAGACTCGTCAAATCGGCCTAAGCCGGCTTGGTCCATGTTCTAGAGTTTGTCCCGGTCATTATCTCGATGCCTGTTGTCAACGTTCCCGGTGTCCCTCAATATGCTTCTCGGACCATTCGTGTCCGCAATGCGTACACTTGTACGCGTACTGGAATTGTTCAACGTCAATGATTATTGGTCTGCCTTCATAAACATCGATTCCTATTCGCGCGCCGTACCCTGTCCCGCCGGGCAAGAGTTGACCTTCACTCGTTCGTCTTGACGTCCTTTCTAAGTCAACAAGTTTCTTGCTCTCCAGTTTAATGTGGAACCTGCGTCCACATCCTGGACAGTGTCTGAAGAACTCCATGGCTGTGACAGGTCGACGCCGTCTAGTTCATTAGCATATCCGTCCGACAACCGCCGCCAACTCCAACATTTTTCTTTGTCAGTCTGATGCGAAGGTCAGGAAATCACCGCCTGAATCTAGACGGTTGTGGCTCATACATTTATTGAATCGTCAGAAATGGTAATTGTCGACCTTGGGCGAGCTGAAACCGGACTGTTGGATCTGCAAGACCCTACGGGAATCCGCGCATCTGATCTTCTTTGAATCCCGCACTTCTGTGGGAAAGCTGAACCCGGACCAGTACTTCAGAGGCTACTCCTTCGTCACTCTGAAGTATCATGAGGAAGAGCTTTACCAGCTTACAGACAAGAATCGGAGAAGCTTCCTCGAGGACATGTCCCGAGTAGCAAGAGCTCTTGCAAAGACTTTCAATCCTGATAAGATGAACTACGAACTGCTGGGTAATGGAATGCCTCACCTTCACTGGCATCTGGTTCCTCGCTACAAGACAGACCCGATGTGGGGACGCCCAATATGGACAGGGTCTATACGCAGAAAGAGACTGGCGAGGGAAGAGTACGATAGTCTTGTGAAGCAAGTTCAATCTCAGCTGGCCGGCTGAGCAAGAAAATCATCTGGTTCGTTGAACAGTACCGTTCAACAAGCGCTGATAGTTACGCCAGATTGAAACCGATAGCACGGGTCCCTAACATCTAAATCCCGCCGAATGGAGTGTAGTGCCAGACGTACACGGAAGTCTACCTTGACGCTACGGCACTAATACTTCCGTCGATCGGAGTCTGGCACCTACTCCATCATAAAGCCTCCATAACCGGAGTTAGAGCCGGAAACCTAGTTCGACTCAACATCTACTTTCTATCTGCAATTGTCTTCGACATGTTTCGCAACCTAGGCTACAGCTGGGCAGCATATGGAGAGAATGTAAGCGCAGGCTTGGTTTTTGCTGTTGTCGGGCTAACTGCAGCAAGCCTGTATTTCTGTCCGGATTCCAATACGGTTCGAGAAGCTTGGTCGAGACTCAAATCGCGTTCATCATTTCTATTCTATGAAGGAGTTGTCTTCGCTGGGATAGGGCTCAACCTGGTCCTTCCCAATTCGTTCCTCCCCTTTACCATAGTCTTACTCTTGGCCGGAACGGTCTACCCAACCACCCTATTCTTATCTGCTCGAAGCCGAGCGAAGCCACCGCATATCAGGAAGGCGATGGCCACCCTTGCAACAACTTGGGCCCTGTTCGTCACAGTCGGCACAATACTGTTCATACTCGGAACGCAGCCTCCCTTGCTTCCAATATTTCTTCCATACGGATGGGAGATGGCGCTTATCACGGGTTCAGTATTGTTCTTTTTGATGTCCCTTACTCGACTCTATGCCTTGGGTTTCGGGGGATTCTCATCTGGACAACTTGTTCCAGATACCATAGTCAAGGCGGGGCACCGGTATCTGATTCTTCATGATTCAGGAAAGAGAGCAGTCTCGTTTCTCTCGTCGACGCTTAAGGGACTAATCGATTCGGGTGCGAGAGTAATCATAAGCGCGTCGAGTAATGGGTGGCTTGTCGGGAACTTGTCCCAGCACGAGTCTCATTTCAGCGAATGGAAGCAGAATGGAAGAGTCATCGTCTCCGAGGGCTGGGGAGGACACAACATTCCCCGTGAAGGATTGACCGACAGGCTAAGCTTCGGCCCCACGTCAACCGTCTTCGTTAATGAGTTGAGCCAAGAAAACCTTGAAGGCATAGTCTCACCTCCCGACAGCGGGCCAGGCGGGACGCGTCAGGAGCCAGCCGAGCTCTTTCTGCTGGAAAGCAGTAAAGCGCCTAGACCACAACTCACCGAGTTCCTCCGCCGCAACACAAGTATTGAACTTCTGAATCTGTCTGAATCTACAGACCCATTCTCATCCATGGTCGAGCTCGATCACCAGAAAATTAGAGGATCAATCATCCTTCTAGAATATGAAACAAGCTCCGACTATGAGGGAATAGTCGACAGATTCCTCGCCGAAGGAGTCAGTAACGCCGAACTCTGCGTACTGTTCACAACCAAATCCAGCAAGCTCTACAGAGCGATCAAGGGCAAAAGAATGATCAAGATCATAGCAGCGTCCTCACTGATCTCCGTTCCAGACGAACTACCCGATGGTGAAATGCAGATCCCGGACAAGGAACTAGGGCTCGTCGCAGCAGTACTATCGGACTTCTTAGACAACAGCAAGAACTCCGGAGCTAGCTTCGTCTTCGACAGCATCACCGAGCTGATCCGGGGGGAGCGTTGGGAACAAGTCTATTCCGGAATCAAACAACTAATTGATTTGCTAACCGTCCCGAACGCTACGGCACTCTTCCTAGCAAACATCAACACAATGGAGCCAAGATTCTTGGGCGCGCTGCATGGAGCGTTCGCCCTTCAGCTGAGACTGGATAATGAAGGCCTCAAGGCTGTCAAAGTCCCCGCTAATTAGCCGCCGATTATCCCCCATGTTAAATGTCTCAATGAGTCGAACAATCGCCTTCTAATTAGATCATTTAAAGTACGGTCTAACTGATTAACCCAAGACGATCCAACGAACAGGTTGCAAGCTTGGAGCATCACAATCACGACATCGTCATAGTAGGAGGAGGAGCCGCAGGCCTACGCGCGGCAATTGCGGCCGTCGAACTCGAGCCCAAGCTAGATGTTGCGATTGTCTCGAAAGTCTACCCCATGCGCAGCCACACCGTATCCGCTGAGGGAGGAATGGCCGCGGTAACACGCGAATACGATAGTTTTGATTCTCATGCCTATGACACGATAAAGGGCAGCGATTTTTTCGCCGACCAAGACTCGGTCGAGTTTTTCGTAAAAGAAGCCCCGCGCGAGTCTTATCAGCTTGAACACTGGGGATGCCCTTTCAGCCGAGACCCTGACGGACGAATCAGCTCTCGAGCCTTCGGCGGAATGAGCGTAAAGAGAACGCTCTTCGCAACCGACAAGATCGGCTTCCACCTACTCCACACACTATTCCAGACCTCTTTGAAGTATGAGAATATCCGCCGCTACGATGAATGGTTCGTAACATCCCTACTAGTCGACAATGGCAGAGTCGAGGGCGTAACTGCGATAGAAATACGGACGGGAGAACTAGTAACAATCCTCGGTAAATCCGTAATCATAGCCACGGGAGGCTGCGGACGTATCTTCCAGTTCACGACCAACGGATGGATAAAGACTGGTGATGGTATGGCATTAGCCTACCGGGCGGGGGTCCCACTGAAGGACATGGAAATGGTCCAGTACCACCCTACCCTGCTCCCGAATACAGGCATTCTCATCACCGAAGCTGCCCGCGGAGAAGGAGGTCATCTGTTGAACAAGGATGGAGAACGCTTCCTCAAACGCTACGTCCCGAACAAGATGGAACTCGGTCCCCGTGATATTCTATCAAGGGCCGAGATGAGCGAGATTAACGCGGGCAGGGGATTCGAGGGACCCTACGGCAGCTACGTAAACCTCGACCTCACACACCTGGGCAAGATAACCATCGAGGACAAACTGCCCTTCGTAAAGGAGCTCGCCGAGAAATATCTCGGAATAGATCCTGAGCATGAGCCAATCCCCGTACGACCGGGACAGCACTACATGATGGGCGGCGTGCACACGGACATGCACGGGTTCACCGGAATGCCGGGACTATATGCAGCCGGCGAAGTAGCATGCGTCAGCATGAACGGTGCTAATAGGCTGGGAAGCAACTCCCTGACTGAATGCCTAGTCTTCGGCGCAGCCGCAGGCAGAGCCGCAGCCGGGTCCGCGATTAAAATGAAGAGTCCCAGTTTCGGAAACCCCGTACAAGGCGAGGTGATGATGGAGGAGAAGAGGATCTTCGACCAGATACTCAAACATGAACAAGGCGAGAGAATATCCAGCATTAGGACAGAGATGCAAAACGGGATGGAGAAGCATGTAGGAATTTATCGAGACGAGAACAGCCTCAAAGAGGGCTGCAGAATAATCGGCGACCTCAAGACGCGACTCAGTAACGCGATAGTCGAAGACAAGGATCACGTCTACAACACGGAACTCGTCGCTGCACTGGAACTCGACTTTATGCTAGACGTTGCAGAGACTATACCCTACTCTGCATTGAAAAGACGCGAATCGAGGGGGGCCCACTACAGGACCGACTATACGAAACGGGACGATGCTAACTTTCTCACGCACTCTATGGCAAACAAGACCCCAGGGCCTCCAAGGATCGATTACAGTCCCGTCACGATAACCAGATGGAAACCAGAAGAGCGTGTCTATTGACAAATTGAGCCAAGACATAGCGACAATAAGAGTTACACGGTATCGACCGGAAAAAGACGCGAAGCCCTTCTTCCAAGAATACAAGGTCCCATACCGGCACGACATGGTTGTGCTCGACGCCCTCAACTACATCAAGGCCGAGATCGATGGAAGCCTGACCTACCGATGGTCGTGCAGAATGGGAGTATGCGGCAGCTGCGGCGCCAACATAGACGGCGAGCCCAAGCTCACCTGCGCCAGCTTTCTCCACGATTTCAAGGGTCGAACAATAACCGTCGAGCCTATGACCAACTTTCCCGTAATCAAAGACCTGGTTGTGGACATGGAGGATTTCATGGAGAAACTTGTCAAGATCAAGCCGTGGATAATTCGCGAGAAAGAGACTCCTCCTGAACAGGGCGAGTACAAGCAGTCAGCCCAGGAACTAGAACGGTACAGCCAGTTCTCATCCTGCATCAACTGCATGCTCTGCTATGCAGCATGCCCCATCTATGGGCTCAACGAGAAATTCCTCGGACCAGCCGCAACAGCCCTCGCCTACCGGTACATTGAGGATTCAAGAGACCAGGGAAAAGATGTGCGGTTCCCGGTCGTCCACGAAATGGAAGGTGTCTGGGAGTGCACACTCGTCGGCGAATGCAGCGTCGTCTGCCCTAAAGGCGTTGACCCAATGCTTGCAATCCAGAAGACTAAGATTCTCGGAGCAACGAACGCGATAAAATCGCTCCTGATGCCCCGAGGCGGACACTAGAGGATGGAAGACAACAAGCGGTATCCAGAGCTTAGGAGACGACTATCTCCCGGTTGGTGGACAGCCAATCGACATTATACGATGTACATGGTCCGCGAGTGGACCAGCCTATTTGTCGCTCTGTACAGCCTCATCTTCATCTACGGACTCTCACTCTGGGCGATGGGTTCTCGCGCCGACTTCCTTAGCTTTCTGAAGAATCCAGCAATCGTCGGATTCAGCCTAATCGCTCTCGTCTTTACAATGTACCACGCGGCAACTTGGTTCTACCTCTTGGGTGCGATCGCCCCGGTGAAGATCGGAAGAAGCAGAACCAAACCCTGGCAGGCACTCGTCCTCAACCTCATACTCCTCGTGATAATCTCGTATCTAGCAATCTGGTTGCTGGTCCTGAGATGAAAGCAGAGACCCACAAGGTCGCAAGGCTCCACGCTATGCTCTGGGGCATATTCTCGCTTGGAGGAATGATCGCAGCCTTCCTCCTCCCAGTCCTGATCTACATGACAGCAATCGCCTACCCATACAGTCTCTGGCCATTCAACGGAGCACGAGACCCAAGCTTCCTAGTTACCGGACACCTCCTCGGCGCCCTCTTCATCTTCGTAACAATAGCCGGCTCACTCTACCATGGAATATTCCGGTTCCAATCAGCACTGACCGAAGTGGGGCTCCTCAAGTACCGGAGAGCGCTGGAGGCTGTCGGATACTTCATCATATTCGTCGGAATCATTGCTCTCGCATACTACTTGGTTACGTGGTACCTCAACGGAACCATAACGTAGCGGAACAGCTCCCGGTTAATCGGGGACCAGGGAACTTTAGACCTCCAGCTAACCAACCAATCTGATATTCTAATACCGGCATTTCCAGGCCTACCTCCCAGTGAAGAGGGGTGACCCACGAACATTCTCTCGAGGAATTTAGACGGTACCGTGAGAAGATGAATGAGAAGATTCTGTCTCGAGGAAACTTGGGAATAAAGCGGTTCTTCAATCTGGATACTCAAGCATACAATGATGGCGCGCTGCCAAGAAAAACTAAAGAATTGTTAGGCTTGGTAGCGTCGCTCGTTCTACGCTGCGACGATTGCTTAACGTACCATATCATCCAGTGTGTTGAAACTAAAGTAACCGATGAAGAGTTCTTCGAAGCCTTCAACGTCGGCCTAATTGTAGGCGGGTCTATCACGATCCCACACCTGCGATACGCTGTTGACACGCTGGAAGAATGCAGACGAAAGACCGGCAAGTGAATCTCTAGACTCAATTTCTTACTATTCTCAATGGCCGGGGCCAATGACCGTGCATGTGTGGCAGAGCCCATGTTCCGATTGCAATGGCCATGATGACTCCTTGAGTGACGAGTAGGCCAACGTAGGCTGTGTCAGCCAAGAGGTAGTTCCTGAAGACTGCAGCCGGAAGACCAGCTGGTTCTCCTCCGATAATGTCCCCGAGCATAGCCACGAATTGGAATGCTGCCGTCAACAGTGGTCCAATCATGGCCAGTCGCGTAACTCTCCAGACCCCGAGTATCAGCGCACCATCTAGAGCTACGAAAGCCATTAGTCCGTAGGCGTGTGTTGGTGCGGCAGACCATAGCCAGTAGTCCGTGGCCAAAATCTGAATTCCGACCAGTGCAGATGTCCCAAGAGCAGCGGAGAGAACCAGACGAACGATTCTCATTCATCTCGCCTTCACCCATCATTTGTCGTATCGTTGGACTTACCTAAGACAACAATATTGTAACTAGCAGTATTGACAATCCATGCAAGACAGTCGTCTGCGGGAGACATAGAACTTGACCAGAATTCTCATTCGCAGCTCTCAAACGAATGACAGGCGTATTAGGCAGAAGCAATATCTAGACTGTCGTACGCATGAGTCCCAATACGCGATGCGCAGACTGCAACTGCAGTCCCAGCGAGTGTCAGATCTCGGAGACACCTGCCGATTGTCCTATCTGCCAGCTCGAAACCTGCTGCTGTTGGTCCGCGGTCCATATGACGGGCAGCTGACTGTGTGCGGTCGCCTATATTCTGAATAATCAAGTGCAGGCTGATAATCCGCGTCTATGTCAGGATAATATCGGACCCACAAAAAGGGGGGGAGGGTCGATGGAGCTATATTGGATTTTTACGCTTTGAAGAATGGTGCGTAAGCGAGAAGTGTCTCGCTCTTGAAGATGCCTGGGAGAGTTGTAACTCTCTCAACAGTATTCTTC
>Ga0209808_1002076_pt1 | contig 10311 bp, 15 predicted proteins | sample GraSoiAngelo_157_FD_186171 | JGI IMG/M metagenome (GOLD analysis project Ga0209808, IMG submission 186171) | Grasslands soil microbial communities from the Angelo Coastal Reserve, California, USA - 14_1009_16_20cm (SPAdes) (version 2) | ecosystem: Environmental > Terrestrial > Soil > Grasslands ...
CCGCCTTCGGCAGCGACGAGGACTTCGAGCACTGCGAACTGCTTCCTGGTCAGCGCGACGTAGCGGCCGTCGCGGTAGACCTCTCGGCGGAACGGATCCAGCCGCAGACCTGCAATCTCTCGCACGGGTGGCCTGTTGTGGGAGCGTCTGCGCTCGAGCGCTCTGAGACGGAGCACGAGCTCTCGGAGCTCGAACGGCTTGGTGAGGTAGTCGTCGGCGCCGAGCTCGAACCCGGTGGCCTTGTCGTCGAGACGGTCGGCAGCGGTGAGCATGAGGATCCGGATCGCTGAACGCGTCACCGACCCACTGCTAGCTCCGTTTTGGCGACTTCGCGTCTACTGAGCGAAACCGCTTCATCAGGCGTGCCTTCCGGGGGTGAGTCTGTCCCGCGTCAATGAACTCCGAAGGAAGACGGTGCCCGCGCTGCTCCTCCTACTCGGAGCGGTGGCGCTCCTACTCTCTCCCGCGTACGTCGCCTGGGTCTTTCGGCTCGGATTGCGCAGGCCCCCGCATTGCAGCTACCCAGGCGTCAGGCTGCCGTGGTCATTTTCGCTGTGGCGCTCGTGACTCTCGGCTCTGCACTTTTCCTCGATAGCCAGCTTGACTGACCTAAGGCCTTCCCAAAACCCGGGCGGCTTCGCGATGCTGGCGGTGTGACCTGACACGAATCCTTCGTATGGTCAGTCGCCTAGGCGCGGTGTGGAAGCGGGCGTCAGCGGCTTGCGGCGCCGCGGGCGGTCGACGGGACGTTCCCTGACCTAAGGCCTTCAAAACCCGGGCGGCTTCGCGATGCTGGCGGTGTGACCTGACACGAATCCTTCGTATGGTCAGTCGCCTAGGCGCGGTGTGGAAGTGGGCGTTCAGCGGCTTGCGGCGCCGCGGGCGGTCGACGGGACGTTCCCTAGTACGGGCCCGCTGTCGCGCAGCGCGAACAGCGCAATTGCCAGCACGACGAACGTCGCCGCGAAACCGAGGCGGAAGAAGTTCGAGCTCGGCCGGAATGCCCCGCCGAGCGGGAAGAGCGCGCCGACCACGAGCGTCCAGCCGCAGATGTGGTGCACGAGCGCGGAGCGGCTGTACAGCCACCCGTGCTCCTCGTGAGCGAGGAACGCAAGGCCCGAAACTCCGAGCGCGAGCGGCATCGTCAACCGCCAGAAGCGGTGCTGGAGCTTCCCGCGCGCGAGACCGAGGTGCGCACCGCCGGCGAGCATCATCACCTGCGCCCACGCGCAGTGCGCGAGCAGGTGGATCGTCGAGCCCGCCGCGAGCACGGCGACACCCCACATCGCCAACCCCATCACGAAGCCGAAGCCGGGGAAGAAGTAGCGGCGCCAGGCACTCTGGTTCCAGACCTCGTCGCCGACGATCGCCTGCGCGAGCAGGCACGCGGCGAGGACCAGGAAGCCGGTCGCGAACATCCAGTGGACGTCCTCGGAGCGCGGCTCCAGTTACCCCACCTCCGACCCACAGAGGTCGTGGATGAGACCCGACGCGATGAACCTGTGGAAGAAGATGCCTGCCAGTAGGACGAGCAGCGGCGGTTCCACCGCCAGCGACCAGAAGCCGTGCGCGTCGGGGTCGAGGAGCGGGAGACGATCCGGCTGCGTGATCGCCCACAGGACCCCGGCGAGCATGATCAGCGGCCCGATCGCGGCGACGGCGGCGGTGCGGCGCGAGCCAGGCGCGTCAAGGCGATGGCGTGTGAGAGAGGGCCGCACAAGATGAGCATAAATAGGGTCGCCGCGCAGACTGGGCTCCCGCGTTTCGCTCGGAGTACTCCGCGAACCAGCCTGCCCTAAACGACGCAGAGTTCTAGGTCGTCTGTGTCGAGGAGGCAGACACCGGCGGGATTTCCGCCAAATGGCGTGTCGGTGAACGCGGGGACCTGGAATAGCCGTGCCGTGGCCACGTCCACGTTCTAGCCGGTGGGAGATCTGTCGCCCCGGGCGGTACGCCGCCTTGATGAGCGCGCCGATCAGAAGGCTCGACGTGCGCCGCACACCGGAGTTGCCTCCGTGGCCACACGAGTCGCACATTGGCGCACCAACAGGCATCTGGTATCCCTCTAATCCGCCAGATACGAGAGATCCTCCGTCTTTTGCGGCGTGCGTCGTCAAGTGCGTGCGCGACCTTGACGACGCGCGAGGTCAAACGTCTCGCTGCCGGACAGTTCGCCACCATCGACTGCCTGGTCGAGCTACCCTTGACGTGCCACAGCGAGAAGTAGTCGTTCCTGGCTGCTGCAACCACTCGCGCAGACCAGCTTCGCGCTCCTACTCCTTCGACTGAGCAGAACCTGTCGTTCTCGGAGGAAGGAGTGCCGATGTCTCACCACCTCGAGTTTCCCCGCCCCCTCTCTTGGGATCACGACTACTGGCTTTGCCGCTGCGAAGGCTTCAGGGTCGAGGCGCCGACCGGGCGTCTCGGCTTGGTCGAGGCGGTTCGCTTCGGCGCGCGGCTCGATCGGCCTGATGAGCTTCTCGTCCGGGGCGGCGTTCTCCGCAACCGCACGCTTGTTGTTCCGGTGTCGGAGGTCCAGGAGGTCGTACCACGACAGCAACGGCTCGTCCTCCGCTACGCGCCAGGGCAAGGCGGCCACGACCAGCTTGCGCGCCTGCGCGCATACGTGAGCCGCTACGCTCAGGCGCGAGCGGGCACCGGGGGCAGGTAGCGCGCCGAGAACCGTGCCAGCACTCGCAAGGCGTGACGGGGCGTGGGCGAAACGGCCGTAACGGGCACTGCTGATCCCCTCTCCCCTCAGTGATCCCGTGCGCCCCGTAGTACTTGCGAACGACGACCTGCGTGTCGCCTTTCGGCTCTTCTGCGACAACCCCAGCCGGCTCCGCCCCGGCGACAGGACGAAAACGCAAGCGACCCGCTAAGAACTCCTTTCAGAATGACGACGCGGTGATGACGATGCGCGTCGTCGGCGCCGTGATGCCGGGGCGGGAGAGTGAGGATCCGTCTCTGCACCCTTGCTCTGGTGTGTCAGCCGTTGGAGACGGAGAAGAGGCGCTTTGTTCCGTCGATTCCTTTCAGCTCGTGCACGCCGCGGTCCTCGAACCGGAGGCCGGAGCCGGCGACGACATCCTTGACCGTCTCTGACACGAGCACTTCGCTACCGGACGCCTTCGCCATCACCCGTGCGGCCAGGTGGACTGCGATCCCGCGGAGGGCGCCGTTCCGCTCGAGAACCTCGCCGATGTGAACGCCGGCACGGACCCGGATGCCGAGCTCGCCCGTGGCCTCACGTTGTAACCGCTGGGCAGCGCGAATGGCGGCGGCGGGACCGGGGAAGCTCGCCATCAGCCCGTCGCCGGTGAGCCGCGACGAGCTCTCTGGCGAGGCGCGTCGAGCTCTCGACGTCACACTGCAGGATCGTCGTGACCGCACCGGGCTCGGGCCTCGCGGGCCGGATGCCGGTGATGAACTGCTCGATCTCCCCGCAGAGCGCCTCGACGTCTCCGAGCCAGAGGATGTGGTCGTCGCCCTCCAGTTCGACGAAGCGCCCGCCGGGGATCTGCTCAGCCATGTACCGGGCAGCGTCGGGCGGGCCGATTGGGTCGCCTCGCCGGCTTAGGACGAGCGTCGGGGCACGAATCGCGCTGAGCAGTGGTCGGATGTCGATCTCCCAGTTCGCACGCCCCAATGCGGCGGCGGCGGACGGGCCCGCTCCGGCACGCTGGTAGGCCGCCCACCATTCGGCAAAGCGACGGTCGCCACGCGGCGCGAAGTTCTCCGCGAAGGCAAGGCTTCCCCACGCCTCCTCCACTTCCCTCAGATCATCCTCGCGCGACCGCTCGGGGTCCCCCCACGGGTAGTCGTCTGAGTTCGTGCTGCACACCGGGATCTCGTCGACGCACCTGCCGCGCGAGCTGGGCTTCGGTTCGGGAATCACCTGCTGGGCGTCGGCTCGATGAGTGGCAGAAGGCCGGTGTCTAGGTGGAGCTGGCACGAGGTGCTTTTGACGCGGCTACGGGCCGCGGGCGAGATCGAATGGTCACGCGCGGGTGCCGATTCCACCCATGTGCAGGCGAAAAAGGGGTGCCGAGACCGGGCCGACCCCCCTCAAGCCGAGGAGCTCACCGCGGTCGGGATCACCTTCGTCGAGCGACGGGCGGGAGCACGAGCTAGCGACCTCTAGACCACTGCCCCTTCAGCATGGTCAGCCTGCGCCACGGCTCTCGACCTTCTCCAGCATGATCGGCGAGTAGAGGCCTAAGTCGTTAGCGGCGTCCACTGAACGAACACCTGCCAGGCGTCGTTGAAGGCCGCGCCCGCGACGTCCTCGTCGCACCACACGTGATCGCCCGGTGGTCCGCAGGCGCCCTCCTGCGAGCTGCCGCCCTGCTCGTACGAGTGGTGGAGCGCGCTTGCCAGCCGCTCGAGGATCGCACGGGTCTGGTCGCCGAACTCCATCTTCGTGAGGCCGCTGAGGTTCCGCGGAGCCCATGCGGTGCCGAAGAAGCCTTGTGGGATCGTCTCTGGGTGGGCGCCGACGTAATGACGGACGGAAAAGATCTCTTCCGAGACGAAGTCATTCATCTGCAGCTGCGAGATGTCTGTGTTGCCGAAGGCAGACGGCCATCGCCAAGCGGTGCTCGTGAGCGCCGTGTACGAGCGCTCGAGGAAAGCCCGTGCCGTCGCCACGCTCGACGGACCCGCCTCGGCGAGGATCAGCGGATGCTGAAGGTACTCGTTGAAGTACTCAGCGCGTTGCTCTCGCGGTGCGCCGGCGACGCCCCAGTTGAACGAGTTCGGATACACCTCCTGCGCCCACCAGCGCACGTCGCGGGCCATCTCGCCCCAGAACCCGTCGTCCTGTAGCCAACGCTCCATCGTCATCTTGTAGGCGGTCGCGTCCACCAGGTTTTGCCCCACTCCAATCACGAAGACGATGCCCTTCGCGACCGGGAGTGTCCCGTCGCCGTCGTGGAGCGCGCGGACGAGGTCACGCATGTTCGCGCGTGCCGCGCCGGTGTTCCGGCGCACCGCCGACGAGAACTCGTTGACTGCCCACGTGTCGCCGGAGGCGATGTCGTAGCCTGCGGCGGCCATTCGCCGGCGAGCCTCGATTCCGGCGTCAGTCCACGTCCGTGTCGGATCCGCTCGGACCCAGGCCGACCAGCCCGTGACGTTGATCTCGGCCACCGCGTGGAAGCGCGGTCCGAGGGCGTGGATGCTGGCCGCGCCGAACGTCTGGCGGAACCTCGTCTTGTCGGCCGCCAAGGGGGGAATGGAGATGTAGTAATCCGCACACGGCGACGGATCGGCCGCAAGCTTTTGGCCCAGGCGCACCCAGTCTTCGTCCGTGTAGAAGACGGCTTCGAGGTGGATTCGGCAGTCCGGCGGAAGCCCCGGATCGACAACCGGCGAGGCGGAAGCGCTGGAATCCGCCGTAGCCGTGGCCTCGGTGGCGGCCTCGTCGTCGAGCGACGGCACCGGGTCGGGCGACTGAAGGCAGTCGACGGCGGAAAGGGTTGCGACGTCGGCTGTTTCGCACGGCGGCGGCTCACCGACGTAGGTGGGATCGTCAATGCCCGGTTCAGTGGACGCCGACTCGTTCGCGCTTGTCGCTCCGGTGAAGACGCTGAGCGAGAGAAGTGTCGCAACCAGCAGAGCAAGCAGCTTGTACATCACAGCGAGGGTCGGACCTTGCATCCCCGAGTAGGCCCCGTCCGAAACGACGAAGTTCCGGGTACGAGGTGTCTGCGATCTCTCCGGAACGAACACTTGCAGTGAGTGTGGGCGGGTCAACCACGCCGCTCATTGCACCGGCCGGAGGTGTCGCAAACTGCGGGAACTGCGACGCGAGCGGCTCTTCCGAGCTCCCACGATCGGGGAAGCGCGTACGGCAGCCTGAGGGTCGAGACCGTCCTGATCATCGCCGGCGAGGACGCCTCTACGGCCTCTCGCTTTCTGGTTCCGGCGCGGTGACATCCGGTTCTTCGGGCAGGGTGCCGGGGTCTGGTGGCGTCACGCCGCCGCCTTCCTCCTCCGGCATAGTCTCGGGCTCCTCCGGCTCCGGCTCTGACTCCAGGTGCGCACGCTCTGGCGCTTGCGCGGAAATCGACATCTGAACCTCCTTCATTCTCGGGTAGAACGCTCTACCCGCGGGCCAGCGATTCGGTCAAGGCGAAGACTGGTTCCCATGGGTGCTAGTGCACGAGCAGAACGTCGCGCTCAGAGCGCCGCACCACCGCCTCGTCGACGGAGCGGCCGAGCAGTCGCTCGAGAAAGCCGCGTTCGCGGCTGCCGACGACGATCAGGTCAGCGTCCCGCTGGTCGGCGACGTCGAGCAGCCGCTCCGCTGGATCGCCCAGCTCGACGAGGTACTCGCCCTCGACCTTCCGACTCGCCAGCGACATCCGAGCTCGCTCGAGCTGCCGCCGCGCGAGCTCCTTCGGCTCCTGTGGCGAGACGGGTTCGGGCAGCGGAACCGTTCCGGCCGGGGCGACCGGACCGGCTACCACGGGCGGGATGGGCTCGGCTGTCGGCTCGAACGCAGAAACGCTCGCCGGAACGGTCGCCAACCCGCTCACGCTGACGACGACCAGCCGGGCCGAGAAGACCTGGGCGATTTCAGCCGCGCGTCCTAGCGCCCGTTCGGCGGCGTCTGATCCGTCGTAGCCGACGACGATCGTCTTCATCAGCTACCGCCCTTTGCTGTGCCCCTTCTCCTTGTGCTGCCTTCGCACGGTGCGTGCAGCGACCTCCTTCTCGGCCTCCTCCTTGATGTGCTCGTACTGGCGCTGCTCTGTGTCGCTGACACCGCGCAGGTGCTTCCTCTCCGAGCGGCCCGGGATGTTCTCGTCCTTGGCGATCTCGTACAGCTGCTGACGATTGCGCTGTTCAAGCGCGTGGCCGGCCTCGCCCCCGCGCTGACGGCCTCGAGCCGCCTGCTTGCCGAGCTCGCTGCGGGTGCTCTTCGGCAGCCGCGCGATCGTGCGCTTCCGCCTCGCCGCCTGTTGTGCCTTCTTGACGTTTTGCTTCGCGGCCTGTGCCTGGCGCGCAGAAGCCATTCTCCTCACCTCCATCGTTTCGCTCTCTGGATCTGTACCCGCGCGGGTTCGTGTTACTCGTGGCTAGCGCTCGTACGTGCCGACGAGCTCGGCGGTCGTCAGGACGTGCCCCTCGATCGCCTGCTCGAGCTCGTCCTTCGCAGCGCCGACGCCAAGGTCGAGCTCCGCGTCGAGCGCGTACAGGCGGAAGACGTAGCGGTGGCGCCCGTGGCCCGGAGGCGGGCAGGGGCCGCGGTAGCCGGTCGTGCCGAAGTCGTTCTGGCCCTCGCCCTGCGCCGGCTCGCCCTCGCCCAGCCCGTTTGCTGCTGGATCGAGTCTCCAGGCGGTCCAGTGTGTGAAGACGCCGCCCGGGGCGTCCGGGTCGTCGACCACAAGCGCCAACGACCGCGTCCCCTCGGGCACGTTCGTCCAGCGAAGCGGCGGCGAGATGTCCCAAGGTGGACTAGCGCGACGGCGCTATCGGAGCCGCGTCGGCGACCGCGGCTTGAACTTGGGCGGGGCCGCCCCGGACGCGTCACGTCCGGGACGACCCTCAGTGGCTAGTGAGGCTGAGACACCTGGAAGCAGGCCACGTCGTACTGCGAAACCGCGGCACCGTTAGCCGGCGTCGACGTCGTCTGCCCATTGCCGGCGTACATCTGGCCCGCGATCCCGCCGGCCGGGTTCGTCGAAGACGGCTCATTGAAGGCCGAACCCGGTGCTGACGCCGCTTGGCCCGGCTCGATCGGCGCCGTTGAGCTCAGACAGCTCTCCGACGGTTGACCGTTCGTCCCCGGTGACGCTAAGACGCGCATCAGCGCGCGATCGCGGATGCCGGTCGGGTAACGACGCGAGGGCTGGGCGAGCAGCGAGGCGGCTTCATCGCGGCTCAGTCGCTTGGGGAGTTTGCGCGCGATGCGGGAATGTCCCTTGAGCGCAGGTCTCACGCGAGTCCGCATTTTCGACTAATTCCCACTCGCGACCGTTCGTCCGGTAGATGAAACTCGAACGGTGGCCAGGCCGGCCGGTTGCGAGTTGCGCAAGTGTCGCTTCGGCAGGCACACGTGTGGTGGCCTCTGCGACGCCAGGCCCTCCTTCCTCGCTGCGGCCTGGATTTCAATCCTCCAAAGGCCCGTGGGGCATGGACTTCCAAATCCGTAGCGTGACTCTTGAAACAAGCTCCGGGTCGGCGTAGGGTCCGAAAGCACTTCGTCGCCCTGGCCTCGTTCTCTCTGGCGCGCATGTCGCGCCAGAGACGGAGGAATCGGGCGATGGAAACAAGGGAAACGGAGGGGAGAAATGAGTAAGAGGCTCGCGCTCATCGCAGCGGTGTCGCTCGCACTCGTCATCTTCGCGGGCGTCGCGCTCGCGGGCATCACGTCGGCAATCGTCCGCACCGACACGAACCAGGTGCGGTTGACGATCACCGAGAACAAGGCCGACAACTTCTATTCGGGGTGGCACACGCATCCGGGACCCGTGATCGTCCAGGTCCAGAAGGGCTACCTCAAGTTCTACCACGGAGTCGAGAACTGCGCTCCCGACGTCGTGGGGCCGGGCGAGACGACCATCGAGACCCCGAACGTCCCGGTGTTGGCCGTCGCAAAGGGGCACGTCGAGTGGACGACCACGCTTATCCGACAGGACGGGACGGCCGGAAAGACAAACCTTAGCCCGCCCTTCCCGTGTGACGTGGCGAATCCAGATCAGTAGACGCAGTTCTGTTACGGCAGGGGCGGCGCGAATAGGCCGCCTCTGCCGGATCCGCGGTCACCCGCCGACTTTAACGAGAGTAGCCCCAGGAACGGCAGCTTCGAGTGGGCCAGCGTGCGGGAATGAACCTTGAGCGACTCGCACCACGAATCCAACGGCGAGCCGGCGAAGGAGCCTTCCTAGCAAGCTCGGGGCGCCCTCCGGAGCCGTGAACGCTACCCACGTTCTGTCAAAGGATCGCGTATCCGGCCCTATTGCCTCCACGCGCCAGGTACGCGACAATCGTCACGATCCTTCCGGCGTGTTCTCTGCCCAGAGCGCCGGGTGCAGGCAATGGCGAACAGGGGAGGCACACATGAAAGTCGCTAAGGCGGCGATGCCAGCGTCCTTTGGTTTGTTTGTCGTAACGGTTCTGACAGCCGTGCTCTTTGCGTATCCCGCGACCGCCAATGCCGCGTCGGTCGTGGCGACCATCAATGGCGGGGGCACGGCCATCATGGAACCCAACCAAAGCGATTTCGGTTTGGCAGGGACCACCTCGTTCGGAATTCACGCCACGCTCTATGCGGACGGCACGGCCAGGGGGCAGATAGATTGTGTTGACCATGTCGGCAGCACCTTGCCGGGGAACATCTTCGGCGAAGTTACGAGCTGGGAAGGGAGCCTCGACAACCCAACCCTGCACGTGACCGGAAAGTTCGTCGGCTTTCCAGGTGGCCATCCTCAGGACGTGTCCTTCAGCGTGACGATTCAGCAGTTCGGAGGAGCAGGGGTAGGCCACTGGACGTTGGCCATTGGTCCCTTCACCGTCTGCGTCGAGACCCTGCGCGGTGGACAGATTGTCATGCGGCGCTCCTAGGAACGTCGGGCCCACCCGTAGACGACATTCCCTGGTGCTGCGGCGTCCATGGCCGATGCCGCAGCACCCTCGGGCGTGAAGGTGCCCGGCAGTCGCCTGGGCCAGCGTCCTCGCGCCCGAGTCGTCGGCCCGTCGGCGTGGCTCTTGCGGGCCGGCAGCGCAGCCTCCCCGAGACTCGTTTGTGCTGACGGCGGTAGAGATTCTCGGTAGAAAGACGACTGGAACGGCTCCATTGAGCAGCTCCCGTCAGAAGAGCTGGTTTGCCTAGACCGCGTCGAGTCCCGCGAGCGAGCGCCCGCCGACGCGCGGCCCGGGACGAAGCTTCACGCTGTGGCATTGACGCGTCTCTCATGACCGGCTCGGGCTCGAGACTTAGTCGCTCGTTGCCACCTGTGTTGCCACCCAGGCTTCGCCAGCCACCTTGATGCGCTCGACGAGCTAGAAGAAAGCCCCCGATTTGCGGGGGCTTTCTTGTGAGCCGACGCCCGGATTCGAACCGGGGACCCCTTCATTACGAGTGAAGTGCTCTACCAGCTGAGCTACGTCGGCAGACGGCCTACTGTAGCCGTTTGACGATCGACATTTTCCGGTCCGAGGCCGTGCGAGGCGCTTCGTCACCGCGAGCTACTGGGCGCGATCGACCACAGTGCTCCGGAGCGAACTGAGACACCATGAAACCCGCACTGCTGACCTTTGCCGCAGGAGCGGCTCTCGCGGCGAGCGCAATCGCTGGCTCGG
>Ga0209808_1002077_pt1 | contig 10307 bp, 6 predicted proteins | sample GraSoiAngelo_157_FD_186171 | JGI IMG/M metagenome (GOLD analysis project Ga0209808, IMG submission 186171) | Grasslands soil microbial communities from the Angelo Coastal Reserve, California, USA - 14_1009_16_20cm (SPAdes) (version 2) | ecosystem: Environmental > Terrestrial > Soil > Grasslands ...
CTTAGCAACGCCGGAAGCTACAGTTCCGATGCCCGCTTCAGACACCAGCTTCACGCCGACGCGAGCCTTGGGATTCACTTGCTTCAGGTCGTGAATCAGCTGGGCCAGGTCCTCGATGCTGTAAATGTCGTGATGTGGGGGAGGGCTGATCAACGACATTCCCAGTTGTGCATGGCGCAATCGGGCGATGAGTTCAGTCACCTTGGCGGCAGGAAGCTGTCCCCCTGCTCCGGGCTTCGAACCTTGGGCGATCTTGATCTCCAGTTCTTCAGCCTGCACCAGGTACTCGGCGGTGACTCCAAAGCGGCCTGATGCCACTTGCTTGACCTTGTTGTTCGCGTCGGGCTGGATGCGATAAATCTCCGGATCCTCCCCGCCTTCGCCCGTATTTGACTTGCCTCCGAGCAGGTTCATTGCCTGAGACAAAGTGCGATGCGCTTCGGGACTGATCGAACCCAGAGACATCGCGCTCGTGACGAAGCGGCGCGCGATTTTAGCTGCTGGTTCGATCTCCTCAATCGACATCGGAGTAGTCCCAGGAGCGAACTCGAGCAGATCGCGAAGATTGTGGGGCTTAAGCGAATCAGTCTGATTCAGGAAGCCGTTCCACGCGGTTTCGCTTGACGTAAGTTCCGATTTGCCGCGAGCTACGCCTACGGCGGTCTGCATCGCGCGCACGACTGGCGGAGCCCATCCGTGCTGGTCGGCGTGGTCGGATTTGCGATACCGGATTGAGCCGTAATCCTGCAGGATGTTGAGTTCGGCCTCGTGCCTGTCGTCTAGCTGAGCGCGGCGGATAAGCTCCTGCTGAATTGTCTCGAAACTGATCTTGCCCAGCAGGTTCGGAGTGCCTGTGAAGCATTTTTGCGCGATCCGCTCATCGAAACCGATGGTTTGAAAGAACTGTCCACCGCGATAACTCGCTACATCGGAAATGCCCAATTTGGACATCACCTTCTTCAAGCCGTTGGCTAACGCTTCCAGCAATTTCTGCGGAGACTCGCAGCTCCGAAGCGCCAGCCATGGACACATCGCTCCGGCGCCATAACCGATCAGCACGGCCGCGTGATGAACGTCCCAAACATCGCCGCTGTCAGCAACCAAGTCGCAACTCATGCGTAGGCTGGCCTTAATCAGGCAATGGTGCACGGCACCGACAGCAAGCGCCATCGGAATCGGCAGATCTCCCGGACTTGCATTCCGATCAGACAGAATGAGTAATTCAGTGCCTTCCGCCACCGCACGCTCTGCCTTACGGCAAAGTTCGTCGAGGGACTGCTCCAAACTGGCGAGCGCCGGGGACGTGCATTGCAGCTCAGTGGCCTTGACGAGCGGCTGAACGCGAATGCCCTGAAGTTCAGACTCACTAAGCACCGGCGAGGCAAAGTTCAACAGCGTCGCAACTGATTCATCATCGTCGCAGCACGATGGCCTGCGGCCTAGCAGGGTGCGAAGAGACATCATCAGGTCTTCCCGCAATGGATCAATCGGCGGGTTAGTGACTTGTGCGAACCGCTGTCGAAAGTAGCTATAAGACGATCTGGGAACACGCGCGAGAGCAGAAATCGGCGTGTCGTCGCCCATAGACCAGACCGCTTCTTTACCCTCGCGCGCCATGGGGCTGATGACCAGCTTGAGATCTTCGCGCGTGTAGCCAAACAGGGCTTGCAGGCTTAAAAGGGGGCCATTCACCTGCGGCCGAGACGCTATGCCTGAGGATTTCTATCGCATCAAGCGCCTTCCCCCCTACGTCTTCAGCGAGGTCAATGCATTGAAGGCGCTCGTTCGCAATCGGCTCAATCCGTGCTGAGACCGCCGGCACACTCAACAACCGTGAGTTCCGCTTTGGGCTTTGCTTCAGAAGATGCTGCTTGATTCCCTCCGCTTCGAGAACCGAGTGCTCTTCCAGATCAATTGCCAGCATCTGCCCCGGACCAAGACGGCCTTTCACGCAGACGCATTGATCGTCCAAGTCAAACAGACCGACTTCTGATCCAGCAACGACCACATTGTCATTCGTGATGGCGTAGCGCATCGGACGAAGGCCATTCCGATCAAGGGCGGCGCCAACATAGCGACCGTCGGTAAACGCCAAGGCTGCAGGACCATCCCATGGTTCCATCATCGAAGCATGCTCGCGATAGAAGCCAGCGAGATCCTGAAACGCAGGATGGGCCTGCCATGCAGGCACAACCAGCATCGCGATGCTGTGCAGCACGTCGCGTCCGCCTCGCACTAACATTTCGGCAGTTTCGTCCAAGTGACAGGAATCCGAGCCGCCTTCCCGCAGCATCGGCAGGCAGTGCGGTGGAAGTTGATTTTCGCGCGCCTTCATCCAAGTGCGATTGGCGCCGATAGTATTGATCTCTCCGTTGTGAGCGAGCAGGCGAAATGGCTGCGCCAGCCACCACGAAGGATGTGTATTGGTCGCGTAACGCTGATGGAAAACTACGAAGGCGGTCTCAAAATTAGCATCCTGTAGGTCGAGATAGAACTCGCGTAGGTGGGCTCCCGTACAGAGTGCCTTGTAGACAATCGTCTTAGCCGACAGTGAGGCGATGTAGGAATTTAGGTTTGCTCGTTCGAATATCTTGCGCGCACGATATAACCGGGCTTCCAGCTCGTTAATCTGCATCGCAACCAGCGGAGTGATCAGGGCCTGTCGGATGACAGGCATAGAAGCGAGCGCGGTCGCTCCAAGCGCTTCTTCATTGACCGGCACGTCACGCCAGCAGAGCAAACTCAGTTGCTCCTGTTCCAAAGCGGAACGGAGAATCTCGTCGCTAACGGCAAGTTCGTCCAGATTGGCAAAGATCATTCCCGCAGCAAGGGGTTGAGTACCGCCGATTCGCAAACCGCATTCGCGTAGAAACGCCCTAAACAATTCTTGCGGCAGGCATGCGGTAATGCCGGCTCCGTCTCCACTCCGTCCATCGGCTGCAATCGCGCCTCGATGCGCTAGACGCGAGAGAGCTTCCAATCCCATCTGGAGCACTTCGAAGGAGGGCACGGCGGAGACTCGCGTAATGAAACCTGCACCGCAGGAGTCGTGTTCAAACCGGGGATCGTACAAGCCTTGCTGCACATCTGCCGCCTTATCAGAAATTTCACAGGGGACACTGCGCCCTAGCTTACTGTTCAGGTGTATAGGCAGCCGGTTCTGGGTTCCAATCGAAACTTCAGATAGTGCGCATCAGGAAAGTCGATGAGCAGCTCGGGCAGGAGGTTCCGCTTATATTGTTGACTTCTTCATAAGCGACATTTATAGTTCCAATCCATTGAGCGGGTAGATGTCTCCATGAATTTCAGCGTAAGCACAAATGGTTTAGGGTTCCGTGGAAGTGAGGTTTTGTCTGTGCTTACTGTCGTTCGAATTTCTCTGCTTACACTCCTCCTTTTGCTTATGGCAACAGGATGATGGCCTGAAGAAGCAACAGAGTTCGAGGCCATCATTCAGCGGATGATGGCCTCAAGTGTTTTAGGGAGAGTTCGAGGTTTTGTAATGAACCAGGGGAAACGAAACAGCGCGGCGATTACCGAAGGACCAAGCCGGGCTCCTGCGCGCGCCATGCTCAAGGCAGTGGGATTCACAGACGAAGACCTTCGTCGTCCCATTATTGGCGTTGCGAATACCTGGACGGAAATTGGTCCGTGCAACTATCATCTGCGTGAGCTTGCCGCTGGGGTTAAGCGCGGGGTACGTGAAGCCGGCGGGACTCCGATGGAGTTCAATACCGTCTCCATCTCCGACGGTATCACCATGGGCGCAGAGGGCATGCGTACCTCTCTTGTGAGCCGTGAGGTTATCGCCGACTCGATTGAACTGGTAGCGCGCGGGAATCACTTCGACGGCCTCGTGGTCCTGGTCGGCTGCGACAAGACCATTCCGGGCGCGGTAATGGCGGTCGCGAGACTGAATCTTCCATCAGTCGTTCTGTATGGTGGTTCCATCGCTCCAGGATCTTTTCGCGGCAAGAACGTCACCATTCAGGATGTCTTTGAGGCGGTCGGCGCTCACAGCCGCGGCAAGCTGGCGGATTCGGATCTGAAGGAAATCGAGGACAAGGCTTGTCCTGGCGCCGGCGCGTGTGGCGGTCAATTCACCGCAAACACGATGGCCATGGTCTGCGAGTTTCTTGGAATCGCAGCGATGGGGAGCGGAGGCGTTCCCGCGACTCATCCATCGAAGATGCGCCAGGCGGAGGCAATAGGCTGTCTCGTTATGGAACTCGTGGCCGGGCAACGTCTGCCGAAGCAGATTCTTACCCGCGCAGCCTTCGAGAACGCCGTCGCCAGCGTTGCAGCCACCGGCGGCTCCACGAATGCTGTTCTTCACCTGCTCGCGATTGCCCATACCTCAGATGTTCCGTTTGTAATCGATGACTTTGAACGCATCAGTTCTCGCGTTCCACTTATTGCAGACCTCAAGCCAGGTGGCAGGTTCGTAGCTACTGATCTGTTTGAAGCAGGAGGAACTCTGCTTGTCGCTCAACGGCTGGCGGCAGCCGGCCTGCTACATTCCGACGCGCTAACGGTTACAGGCAAGTCGATCGGAGAAGAGGCGAAGAACGCGGTCGAAACCCCCGACCAGGAAGTAGTGCGTCCCGCAGACAATCCGCTCAAACCGACTGGCGGGCTCGTGATTCTGAAAGGGAATCTCGCCCCGGAAGGCTGTGTGCTGAAAGTCGCAGGTCACGATTTTCAACATCACGCAGGACCAGCACGCGTCTTCGACAGCGAAGAGCTGGCGTTCGCTGCTGTGCAGAGCGGCCGGATCAAGACGGGCGATGTAATCGTGATTCGCTACGAAGGACCGAAGGGCGGTCCGGGTATGCGCGAGATGCTCGCCGTTACCGCAGCACTTGTGGGGGCAGGGCTCGGCGATTCGGTCGCGTTACTCACCGATGGACGATTCTCCGGCGCCACTCATGGGCTGATGGCTGGCCATGTCGCTCCCGAAGCTATGAATGGCGGACCCATAGCCGCAGTGCGTGAAGGCGATGTGATCGTATTCGATCTGAAGAAGCGCGAGTTGCGCGTGGATGTTTCCAATTCGGAATTGAAACAGCGGCTCGCATCCTGGAAGCCGCCTCAGCCCCGATATGGAACTGGGGTTATGGCGAAGTACGCAAACCAGGTATCGTCGGCCTCGCGCGGCGCGGTCACGATTTAGGCGGAGGAAGTGAAGAAACCATGAGAACCGGTGCGCAAATCCTGTGGGAGTGCTTGATCGGAGAAGGAGTGAAGCACGTCTTTGGCTATCCCGGCGGCGCGATCCTTCCTGCATACGACGCGCTTTGTGGGTACCCGGAAATTCACCACGTTCTCGTTCGCCACGAGCAAGGCGCTACCCATATGGCAGACGGATATGCGCGAGCTGGAGGCGACGTGGGTGTTGCAATAGCGACATCCGGTCCCGGCGCCACCAATATGGTGACTGGAATCGCTACTGCCATGATGGATTCCTCGCCGATCGTTTGCATCACCGGGCAGGTAGGCAGCAAATTCCTTGGCACCGATGCATTTCAAGAAACCGATATCACTGGCATCACTCTGCCGATCACCAAACATAACTATCTCGTCAAGCGAGCAGAAGATATCGCGCCTACACTGCGTGCGGCTTTTCATCTGGCCCGCAGTGGGCGTCCCGGTCCGGTGCTGGTGGATATCACTAAGGACGCGCAGCAGTCTTCCTGCGAGTTCGACCGCTCCACCTACACTCCCCTGCCAATAACAGAGGGCAAACAGAACTTCGATTCTGATCAGCATGCCGCCGCGATTGCAATGATCAATGCAGCCAAGCGTCCGGTGATTCTCGCCGGTCACGGAGTTCTGCTGTCGAACGCAATGGACGAACTCCGCGAGTTCGCTGAGCGCGCCTCGATCCCGGTTGCCATGACGCTGCTCGGTATCGGAGGCTTTCCTGCCTCGCATCCTCTCAATCTCGGAATGATGGGCATGCATGGAGAGGCATGGGTAAACCACGCCATCCAGGAAGCGGATTTGCTCCTCGCCTTTGGCATGCGCTTCGATGACCGCGTAACCGGCACGCTCAAAACATACGCGCCGAAGGCTAAGAAGATTCACGTTGAGATCGATCCGGCGGAGGTCAACAAGAATGTTCGCGTGGACGTCCCTCTGCTCGGTGACTTGCGCCAGGTTCTTACCCGAATCATTCCCGATTTAGCACGCGCCGATCGGCACAGCTGGCTCGATTACCTGGATGGGCTCAAGGGAGACTCTGCGGTCCGCGATATTCAGAGGCTGCCCGATAATGGTCATCTCTATGCCGCGCATGTCATTCATGATCTGTGGCGCGAGACCGATGGCAATTCCATCGTGGTCACGGATGTAGGCCAGCACCAGATGTGGGAAGCCCAGTATTATAAGCACGAACGGCCGCGTTCACTGATTACTTCCGGCGGACTCGGCACAATGGGATTCGCATTACCGGCAGCCATCGGCGCGAAGTTCGCACGCCCCGACTCCGAAGTTTGGGTCGTCGCAGGGGACGGCGGATTCCAAATGACAATGGCGGAACTGGCCACAGCAGCGCAGGAGGAACTTGACCTGAATATCGCTGTAATCAATAACGGATATCTGGGCATGGTGAGACAGTGGCAGGAGTTCTTCTACGACCGCCGCTATTCCGCAACGCCCCTACTCAGTCCAGATTTCGCCAAACTAGCCGAAGCGTTCGGATTGCTGGGGCTCACGGCGCGCAATCGAGAGCAGGTTGGACCAATGATTCGCGAAGCGCGAAAGCGTCGAGGCACTGCACTAATCAATTTCATGGTGGAACAGGAAGACTCGGTATTTCCCATGGTACCCAGCGGAGCGGCTCTGCACCAGATGATTCGCCGCCCGAGTCCGCTCGTCGAGACCGCGGCATCGGAGGCATGAACATGGTACGCACTTTTATTGTCTACGTTGCCGATCATCCGGGCGTTCTGAACCGGGTTTCATCGCTGTTCCGGCGGCGAGGGTACAACATTGAGTCGCTGACTGTCGGACACACACACTTGCAAGAAATTTCGCGAATGACGGTCGTAGTCGGGATCGATGCTCAAGGAGCACCGCTTGTCGAGGCCAACTTGTACAAACTGCCCGAGGTTCTTCACGTCCATGACATCTCCTCGGTTCCGTCGCTCCATCGCGAATTAGTGATCGTGAAGGTGGCCGCTTCGCAGGACGTGCGGCCGGAAGTAATGCGCGTTGTCGAAGCATTCCGCGCCAGAGTTCTTGAGGTTGCCGTTGAGTCCTTGGTGATCGAAGCCACGGGACCGGAAGACGCGATTGACAGTCTAGTCGAAGGCGTCCGTCCGTACGGAATTCTTGAGATGACGCGCACGGGCCGCGTCGCCATGACTCGAGGAAGCGCTCCTGTCTTTGCTCCGGGGGCGCGCACCCCTAAGGGTGCTGCACCATTTTGGAACTCAGATCACCTCAACCTATTGCGTAACTGTTCCTAAGAAAGGAAATTCTCAATGGCAAACATCTACTACGAAAACTCGGCAGATCTGGCACTGATAAGAGGCAAGAAAGTAGCGGTCTTCGGCTATGGGTCCCAGGGGCATGCACACGCGTTGAACCTTCGCGACAGTGGAGTTCAAGTCCGAATAGCGCTGGAGCTCCAAAGCCGTTCACGAGCGAAGGCGCGCGAGGCCGGATTCGAGGTGCTGGTTCCAAAGGACGCGGCTGCATGGGGCGACATTTTGGTCCTCCTCGTACCCGATACCGTGCAGCCAAAGCTCTATCAGGAGGCTATCGCGCTTGCTCTGTCGGCCGGCAAGACGCTATTGTTCGCACACGGGTTCAATATTCACTTCAAGACCATCGAGCCTCCAGCTAACGTCGACGTCATCATGATCGCGCCAAAATCGCCCGGTCACCGTGTGCGCGAAGTCTTCGCAGAGGGCGGCGGAACACCTGGACTCCTGGCTGTGCATCAAGATGCCAGCGGCAAAGCCAAAGCTCTGGCTCTCTCCTACGCAAAAGGCATCGGCTGCACGCGCGCCGGGGTCATCGAGACGACTTTTGCAGAGGAAACAGAGACGGACCTTTTTGGCGAACAGGCTGTCCTGTGCGGCGGCGTGAGCGCTCTGATCAAAGCCGGATTCGAAACGCTGGTCGAAGCTGGATATCAGCCGGAGATCGCATACTTTGAGTGCATGCATGAGCTCAAGCTGATTGTCGATCTCATGTACCGGGGCGGGCTCAACTTTATGCGCTATTCAGTAAGCGATACGGCTGAATATGGCGACTACACGGGCGGCCCGAAGGTTGTCACAAAAGAGACTTATGCGGCACTGCGGCAAATGCTCGCCGATGTACGCAGTGGGGACTTCGCACGGGAGTGGATTGCGGAGAACGAAAAAGGTCGGCCCTGGTTCAATCAGGTGCGCAGCCGCGAGCGCGAGCACTTAATTGAGCAGGTGGGAGCGAAGTTGCGTTCCATGATGCCGTTCGTCAATCCCACGACTATCGGTCCCGATCAAATGGAGAATCGATCGGAAAGCCCAGCCGAAACAAAGGATGAAAAAAAGGCGGTAGCAGTCTAGAAGGATAACCATTATGGCAGTCTATGACATGAACAAGATGCGTCCCGACTATCTGACACGCGAATATCGGCGAAAGGTAGCAACTGGAGAGAGCCTGACACTCGCGCGACTAGAGGCAAAACAAGGATCGGTAACCAGACCTCATTGCCACGACCAGGAAGAGGTCATTTTCCTCCTCAAAGGCTCCTGGCGCTTCCAATTACCGACAGGCGCAGTGACGCTGCTTCCGAATCAGGTCTTGACGATCCCGCGCGGCGTTGAGCATTCGTCCGAAGTGCTGGAAGACGTCGTCGCAATCGATGTGTGTACACCTCAACGCAAGGACTGGATCACGGGCGAGGATCGCGGACTGCATTCCGATCAAGACGAGAGCCTGTGGGCCGTGTAGAAGCGGGTTCCCGAGAGATCGGTGATTACCGTTTCGGGAAGGTCTAAAGGTTGTACTTCTTCATCAAGTGGCGGAAGGAGCGGTACGAGAGCTTCAACATTTCCGCTGCGCGAGTCTGTACGCCGCCTGACTGCCGCAGCGCTGATTGCAGCATGGAACGCTCAAGGTCGGCGACGTAAGCTTCCATATCGATTCCATCGGCAGGCACTGCCACCGACTCTGGGGATAGAGCCCCCATTGCCTCAGCTGCAACTCGAGCCTTGGAACGCTCCCCAGGAGCGATTACGTTCAGCACTTCACCAATCTCCATCGCGACACCGCGCTCAATCGTGTTTTCCAGCTGGCGGACATTCCCGGGCCAGTCATATGCCATCAGCATCTCAATGGACTCATCAGAGATGCGCAAAATGTTTTTCCCGGCTGCGGGCGCATAGCGTTTGAGGAAATGGTTGGCTAGCAGAGGGATATCTTCCTGTCGAGCCCGTAGAGGAGGAACTTCGATCGGAATCACTGTGATTCTGTAGTAGAGGTCCTCGCGGAACGTCTTTTGCTCGACCATCTCCTGCAGGTCGCGGTTAGTGGCGGCGATCACACGAACATCCACGGGGATTTCAGATGTTCCACCCACCGGACGAATCGTGCGCTCCTGCAAGGCGCGTAGCAGTTTCACCTGCATGGCGAGACTCATCTCGGCGATTTCGTCCAGAAAGATAGTTCCGCCGCTGGCGACTTCAAAAAGGCCTTGTTTATTCTGATTCGCGCCCGTGAAAGCGCCTTTCATATATCCAAAAAGTTCGGTCTCAAGTAGCGTTTCGGGAAAGGCGCCACAGTTGACGGAGACAAACGGTTGTCCGTCTCTCTGCGAACACGAATGGACGGCCCGTGCCACGAGCTCCTTACCGGTTCCACTCTCTCCCTGAATCAGAATTGTGCTGCCCGTCGAAGCTACCGTACGGATCGTTTCTTTGAGCGTATTGATTGCCGGGCTACATCCGATGATATTGTCCATCGAATTACGGCTGGCGGCGTCGCGGCGGAAAGCCTGATTCTGGCGACGCAGTTCGATGACCTCCGCCGCGCGCCCAATCGAGACTCTTACCTCCTCTACAAGCGCGTTTGGCGTTTTCTGAATGTAGTCAAAAGCGCCTGCTTTGACAGCTTGCACGGCGGAATCGAAGTCGCCCGCCGCAGTAATCAGGACAACAGCCGACTCGGGCGACAAGCGGTGTGCGTGCTTCAGCACCTCGATGCCATCAATCTTCGGCATCTTAATGTCGGTGACGATCACGTCGTAGCGAGCCGCTTCCATCTTTCGCAGTGCAGCCTCGCCGGAGCTTACCGTCTCGACTTTGTGCCCT
>Ga0209808_1002080_pt1 | contig 10302 bp, 14 predicted proteins | sample GraSoiAngelo_157_FD_186171 | JGI IMG/M metagenome (GOLD analysis project Ga0209808, IMG submission 186171) | Grasslands soil microbial communities from the Angelo Coastal Reserve, California, USA - 14_1009_16_20cm (SPAdes) (version 2) | ecosystem: Environmental > Terrestrial > Soil > Grasslands ...
AGAGCCGTTGCAGAAAATTTAAGGCGGCGCGTTCAGCCGTGAGAATGCTGCGGGTAGATCCGTTGATTTCGAGGATAGTCTCTCCTTCGAGGACCACCGTTCCGTCCGTTAGTCCGGTCGAGACTTTGAGTTGTGGATCAACGCGCCGAAACACCTCGGCCGCGGGCCCTGTGCCCGCAATCACTGCTTTTTCCCTCGACATCACGCGAGCCCTGGCTCTGGCATCGTCGGGAATCACGAGTTGCGTGGTAACATCGCCCTCGCCAATATCTTCGCGCAACGCGATATCGATCGGATCGGGCTCGCGGTCAGTCATACGGATTCCACGGACGGCGAGCGCATTGCGTGGCCACAGGCGCAAGTCGGATCGCTTAGGAAGGGAACGGCGCTGTTCATATCAATTGCGGGCTTAAGGAATGTCACAGCGCCGGACGCGCAACGGCAGAGCAAAAAAAAGATTCGGGCAGCGCACGCCAAGGAGAAACAGCAAATACAGAAACGTGCGACTACCCGAATCGCCTTAACCTGACACCTTTGACAGCTACCGTCTCCGGCGCGTTCGAAAAATTCTGCGAATTTCGCAAAGAATCTTTGTGTCCTCGGGCGCTCTATAGCGCGAGCTCGACTTGCCCGCCAGCCCGGTGACGAACGGCTTCGTCACGAACCTCCTGAAGGAGCGACTTGAACTCACATTTTTCCAAGGCCTCGATCAGTTCGGGATATCTGGGACGGATACGCAATTCATCGATCGTAACCGGTAATTCAATCGCGCAATCCAGCTCCACCATTTTTCGATTTTGTTGAATTTGTTCGCGCCCATTCCACAGTTTCTCGCGCGTTTTTAGGCTCTTCACAGCATCAAGCTTGGCCAGCAACAGGTCCAGTCCACCGTGTTCGAGTACTAATTGGGCGGCGACTTTGCGCCCTATGCCTACTCCGGGAATGTTATCCACCGTATCACCCGAAATTGCCAGCACATCGCCGATCAAGTTCGGTGGCACACCCCATTTTTGGATGACTTCCGTCTCGCCCAGGAGAGCGAAGGCATCCTTGGGCGATGCCAGATCGGCCTTTGCCGTGGTGTAAACTTTCACGCATGGCCCGACGAGCTGGAACAAATCTTTATCGTTCGTGGCTAAGACCACGTCGATCTGCCGCTGACAAGCCGCGATGGCATAGCAACCCATCAGATCGTCCGCCTCCGTATTTGGCAAAGAGACGTTCGTGAAGCCAAGCAGCGGCATTAGCTTCTGAATGAAATCGAGTTGCGGAATCATTGGACTCGGCATCTCTTTGCGCGTCTCTTTATAGCCTGGTTGCAATTCCACCCGGCGCTGCGGCAACCCTTCGTCCCAGAACACCGCGCCCAAGTTCGGCTGCAAATGCTTCACCATCAATCGAAGCGTCTTGGTGAAGCCGAAAATCGCGTTAGTAGGTTCGCCTCGCGAATTACTCAGGTTTTGAATGGCAAAAAATGACCGATAGACATAGTAATGCCCGTCAATCAGCAATAGTTTCACAGTCGACATTAGCCGAGAGGCTAGACGTATTCATGTTTTTTGCGCAGCAAAGAGCGCACTGTCATTCCGCCCTAATTCGGGATTAATTTTGTTCATGTCTGATCGGTGGATCGTGCGCGTGGGTGGAAAAGAATACGGGGCCGTTGACTTCGAGACGCTGGCAGAGTGGAAACGCGAGGGGCGTTTGTTGCCCGCAAATGAGGTACGCCGCGAACTGGACAGCGTGTGGATGACGGCCGCCGCCATTCCCGGCTTGTTCACACCCTCACCGATCTTGTCGGGTGCACGGCATCCTCTCGACCGGCGACGCAGTTTTGCGCAGCTCATCGGTGACAGTCTGCGGATTTACAAGTCCGCCTTCCTTCCATTCTTTTTTGTCACTCTTCTGGTCTCAATCCCAATTCTATTGCTCGAATTAACTTCCCCGGCATATGGCATTTTTCCGGCCAGCGGCCGGGCCGGTGGATTGAATCAGGCCAATGTGATTGCGCTGATCGCTTTCACCATCCTGATCGTCGATTGGCCAATTTTTCTGGCCGCGATTCAAATCGCTACCCTGGAGGCGCTGGAAGGACGCAAGGTCCATCTGGGGGAACTGTTGCGTCGCGCGACGAATTTCTTCCCGCGTTTCGCTTGGCTTAGTGTGATTGTCTACGGAAGCTATTTCTTTTGGACGGCGATTCCGGTAATCGCGATCCTAAGTATCCTGACCGGGAATCCAACAATTCCCGCCATTCTTCTGGCCCTCCTGCTTCTGGTGGTTCAGGTCATGATGGTGGCCCGTTTGTTCGCGAACTTCATGTTCTGGCAGCAATCGGCTGTCGTATCGGGTTATGACGGCGCAAACGCGATTATGGAAAGTAAAATGCTCGCGCGGAGCCGGCGCCGAACCCGGAAATGGCAACGGCCGCTTTGGCGCGGGGCGGTCCTGGCATCTCTTTGGCTTCTGGTCGTTTTAGCACTGAGTTCCGGTGCAGAAATCCCACTCGTCCTTTCCAAGTTACAGAGCATGAGTACACCGGAGGAAATGCTCGCAATGTTTCAAAATTTAAATAGTGCCAAAGCAGCCGATCCAATGCTGATCGCGACTGCAGTGATCGGCACCATCGTCCACTCACTGCTCCGGCCAATTCTCGGAATCGCTTTTGTCCTGCTTTATTTCGACGCTAGGACCGACTTCAACGAGGCGGAACTTGCGCCGAAGGACAAATAGCCAGGGTTTATTCGCCTTCCTTGCTTTGCAATACGAGCGGCGCAATCCGAGCAAAAAAGCGGGTGACGTAAGCCAGATAAATTATAAACGAAATCAATTGAGCGCTGATCAACCAAACGTGTCCGCCGCGACTGACGAAAAAATTTGGTGCGCGGTAAATGGCCAGCGTGCAGGCGAGATTGAAAAAGAAGAGCAAGGGGACCAGCGCAGAGATGTTCAGCAACTGATCCCATCTGGCATGAGTATAAAGTGCGCGCTCGACCGCGCCCTGTGATTCGTTTAGCCGGGCCTGGATGAGTCGCATGTCATAGACAAACAGCAGCCAAACGACACCGGCATAGATGGTGCTGAGGCAGAACCAGTCTAAAGGCCGGCCAAGACAGGTGAAAAGCATCGCTTCTCCCAAGGCGCAGGCGATATAGAAGAAATTGTGGCCAAACTCGAGCGGCCATTTAATCAACGTCAGGGTGTGAATGATCGAGCGCGACCAAAACACAAAGATCACGAATAGACCGGCTGCCGCATAGATACCGGCTGACCAGTTTCGTTCAGACAGGATCGTGCGTGCGTTTTCGGCTAGGAAGTAGAGCGCTACGCCCTGAATGATGCTTGCCAGCGTAAGCTCGATATTGACGACGGTCGTGTCGAGTTCTGCTCGCGATCGGCTCATGTGACGAAGAAGCGTGCCTGGAGGGACTCGAACCCCCAACCTTCTGATCCGAAGTCAGATGCTCTATCCGGTTGAGCTACAGACACAATTAACCGTGCCGGGCCAAAGGGAAACGGGTGGCCAACGAGACTCGAAGCCGATGGAGCCGTTTCGTCATTATGCTCGGTTCCTGACATTTCTCGCGGGAAAAATGCGCGTTAACCGCCAGCAGAGTCAAATCGGATATTGCCGAAATCGCGCAACATTACGCAGTTTATTTGTCCGAATTGCCCTCGCGCGCGCACGCGCGACGAAAATGCGCTGGCCGAGCGTGGAGAGAAACGCTGGAATCAGGTGATCGAAAAACTATTTCACGTCCGGTTTCGGCAACGGAATCGAAGCTTGCCCAAATACGTAACGCCAACCAGTAGGCGTGCGAACATAAGTGTCACTGAACCAGACTTTGTAATCGAGGTAGTTTTGGTCTCTCGTGCCTTTGATCCGCAACAGGGCAGTAACAACAGCCGTATCGCGCCATACTCGCACCTTCTGCGTGCCTTCCTCCGCCTCCTGGTGCTCATAGATCGTCCGCTTTTCTCGCGCTTCCTTAATCAAGTCGGCTTTCGTCAAAGAAGCACCGAGGCCTGTTACCAAAATAAAGTCATCGGCCAAAATCCGTTCCATTATTGCGGTGTCATTGGCCTTAACTGCCGCTTGGTATACAGTATCTAACGCGGCGACGGTTTGTGCGTCCAAAATTGGCGACAGCAACGGTGGTGGTGTTGAGGGTAGATGCGTTTTAGGTGAAGCTGCGGCTACGCTTTGCTTCGGTAAAGCCAATGGCGGGGCGGTGAGCGACCGCAGAGAATCGTCAGGCGGGGTTAGTGCCGGTACGATTGTGCTTTGGGCATCAGGTTGCCTGGCTTCTTGCTCCGACGTTGGGGTCGCCGTCTGCTCTGGCGCCAGAGTGGCCGTCTGTTGCGGGACTACAGTCGGGGTTTTTTGTGCGGCTGGCGAAGGGCTCTGCTCTGGAGCTGGCGTCGGGGTGGGTGTGGCTGGTGCAGGGGTGCGCTGTAGAGTCGGCGTGGCTGTTTGCTTTGGAGTTGGCGTAGGAGTTTGCTCGGCGGTTGGGGTTGCTGTCACTGCTGGGATTGGCGCCAGGGTCCCCTTTTTACGAGGGCTCGGCGATTGTGCGGCGGCCGATTCACCGGCTCTACTTCCGTTAACAAAGGTCGCCGGCAATCTTTTTCCATTGGCATCGACGTAAGTGACAACTCCCTCCAATTTGCCTTGCACCATTTCGCCTGAATAACGGCTGATGACGACCGCGTGTCTTCTTCTGGCATTCGGAATGTTGGAGCCAGTGACGATTGTTGGCTCAACTTTATACCGCGTCAGTGTACCAGAGCCAGTGGCGAATCCAATCTTGTCGCGCTTGCCGGACCACATTGCTTCCTCGCCACGTTTAGGTGAATCATTCCATACGAGCGTTTTTCCGTCTCTCGTGCGCTGATAAGAGCCGGCACCGTAAGCGACGCTCGCAAACAGAAGGAGGGCGCTGCAAACAAAAAGCGATCGCATGTTCATGCCGAAATGATCGAGCAGGCGGGCCAATACTCTCAACGTGTCGGCTTGACCTTCGACGACCAAAATTCGCAAACTCCTGCCCCGCGGAAGCAAAGCTCCTGTTGCATCATCGCTCATTGAAGCTGGTTAGCTCGGATTTCCAGCGGATAGTTGCAGCAGAAGTCGCACCGAAAATGGCCTGATTGTCGAAACAAAAATCGCATGTTCCCATTGCGTCACAGTTTTCCGCTCCCTAAAGCCTCTAAACCACGAAAGCAGGAAAACGACCATTGGACCTCGGTTCCGCTGCGGCGGATCGCAACATGGTCCTTCTCCGCCCATTATGGTCCGCCCGGCTAAGGGTCGCGAACCGCGTCAAACAACCGGCTTTAAATCCTCATTCGTGATGTCTCGACAACGTTCCAATTCTCATCGAGCACCTGAATGTCGCAGCGGCCATAGCCCGCCCGTTGCTGAGCGTAATCCAGAGCGTTCTGTCGTCCGTTTTCTCCGCAGTAAACAGGCTGGACGCCTTCAGCCTCGAAAACTTCCCAGCCGCCTTTTTTCTGCCACTGCGGATTACGTGATGGCCGGACCTGATGATTCGCGTGCTCATTTTTGATCAGTGTATTCGACGGAAAACCAATAATCTGTGCCCTGGTAGCTAGCGCGGATTTTATCGCCCAGGCGCTCTTTAACCGAAAGGCGTGTACCCGTCGGCAAAGTTAGCGTGCCGTAGGGCACTTGGATAGGCATCGGTTGTTTGAGTGTGACAATCGTTGGGAGAGATTGCGGAAGCGGCCTTGCGCTCTGTTCGGGTATGGTCTGCGCTGATGTTGACGAAATTGCAGGAGCTAAAGTTGTAACCTGCGAATGACGTAAAAGTATTTCCCGAAGTTCAGACGCCAAGCCGTCCGCTGTTTCCTTTTCACCGAGCATCGTCGCCGTCGACGTTGTCCGTAAAAGTGACTCGTTAGAAGAGCTATCAGTAAGATTGTCGTTTGAGAGCGTGACTGTCGCCGGACTTCGGTTAATTTCGACCCCGATCACCCCAAAATATTGTTCAACTTCGTCGACGATCCGCCGGTATGCAGTCGCCGCTAGTGCAAGTTTGCCCGAGGAAGCTTGAATTTTAAATTTGCCGTCGGCGTCAGTCCTCGCAGTCGCGATCGGCTTAGGCAGAGCGTTGAAGAACGGCTTTGCGGAACCAAGGTAACTTTGCGGCACTTGGCTCGAAATTCGAGCCCCTCTACTCCCATCGCGTGCCCTGTGGACTCGCTAATGCGCCGCATCACGTCATCGAGTCGTTTTTGTTCTTCCGCGATTGCTTGTCTGGTCGCATCAAACGACCCTGTTTAGATCAGAGCGCTTGGATATTGCGATTTCGACAAGTCCGAGTTTCACGCTCTGGCCGTGACAATAAAGACTTCTCCACGTAGCTCCGCGGGTGCTTGGCTGCGCGAACAAGAACATACGCTTAGAGCGGCGGCAACAATCGTGAAGAAAAGCTGTGCGACATTCTTTGGGGGCGTGCAACGCGATGAGAGCGAAGGTCGAGACGTGCCATTTTGGCGGCCCGTGCGGCCACGTTCCTGCTTCCGCATGAGCAACCATGAAATACTGGGAAATCATCGCTGACAAGCTCAGCGCTGCCGGGCTTTAGAGGCGGAAGAGCGCCCACTTCAGGATGTGCTCACTACTTTCGTGAAACTTGGCGGACGCCATGATCGACTCGTCACCGATGTATGGGCGCGCCGAAGACGTGATCGGCGAGCTTGTGGCGAAACTTGGACTGCGCAATTCACTCTTCCTTGCGACCAAGGTTTTGGACGCGCGGAAAATAAAGTGGCATCGATTCGATGGAACGATCGCTTGCCCGACTACAAAAACGATCAATCTGATGCAGGTGCACAACCTTGAACAAACCCCTACTTTTCTCAATCTGTCCCAGGTAAATACGACATAAAGCTTTTTACGAAATAGACGTTTTTGGTCGTATTTTCTGGCCTTTCTCGACACCGAAATGACACCGGGAAAAAAGATTGTTTGACGCAGCGGGCGCTTAGCGGAAGCGTCCGGTAAAAGTAGCCGAATTATGGGACGGCTGCTTGTGACGGGAGTCGGATCGGGGGATTTCGCCTCCCGTTTTTTGCAATGAAAACAGAACAGATTAGGAAGCGTCTGCTCGATGGCCTGGGCGTGCGCGAGATCGCCAGAGAATTACGCGTCTCGCCGATGACGATTCGCAAGGTCAAGCAGAACGTCTCTCTTCCAAACTGCGGCTGCGGTTTGCCGCACGGACATAAAGGTTGGTGCTCTGAGCGCTTGGCTCGCTCACCGAAGCGGCAACATTACGTGACCACCGTTTTGCCGGAGCGAAATCGAACTAATCCACCGAAGGGTTACACGCGAAAGGCAATCGATCGAGCCAATAAATCAGACGCGCATGTGGGAATACCAAAGAAAGCTGATGCCGCGACGATCGCGGAATGTCGCGAGCAACCTCTCCACGTTCGCCGATTTTACCAGCGCTGCCGTCTCGCGTTAGTTGCCGCAACTCGTCTCGACCGACTGGTGGACGAGGGCGCAACCGTCATCGACATTTTTCTTCTCGACCTAATTCAGCCCGAGCCTTCTCCGCTCCAACGCCTTATGCAAAAAGAGGAACACGAAGAATGGGAACGGGAGCATCGTCGCTTTTGGGTTTGGGAGCGATCCAAACCCGCGCTCGCCGCGTAAAAACGACACCGGCAGGACACCGGAAAAATTTCTCATAGGTAAATTAAGCAGGTGCACAACCTGGTCGTGATAACACCTAATTACGAGTGCGCGACGGATGAGAACCGACGGTTTATCCCAGCTACACAACCGGCTTCAAATCCTCATTCGAGATCGTCTCGACAACATTCCAATTGTCGTCGAGCACCTGAATATCGCAGACACCCGAATGCGTACGTTGCTGAGCGTAATCGAGGGCGTTACCCGGTGACGAAACTCCAAGGGCGAGGCAAGCATGAGAGCTGCTTCCGCAATGGTGGGTGCCAGCAAGTTCTAAAATCGGTCAAAGGGCGGCGAGCGTTTCAGCGAAAGCCCGTTTAAGGGATTTATGGAGACAGGCTAAAGCAGTCGACGGCGGGAGCTTACATTGCGGTCCGCGATATCGTCCTGGATGAGGCGGGGACGTCACGACACGCGCGCAAAACTCTTAGCCGCAGTTAGCGCGGTCCAAGCCGTCACCATCACTTTTACCGGCGTGGTTGACCAATCCAGTCAGTTCAGCGTCGGAGATGTTTTCACTGCCACTTTCCAATTCGACCCGCACAAGGGCCGGGTCAGCCGGTACGTTATTACGGTTGGCAACGAGTTCACCTTGAACGGAACAAAGGGGGGCGGGATGATCGCGCTCGACAATAACCCAGCGCATGGCTCGGTTTACTATCAGGTGATCAATTCCGATTTTACTGAGATCACGCTCCAGGCGGCCACGCCTAACGGAGTGATTCCACCAATCGACCAGTTTAACCTGAATGATTTTAGCCTGTTCGCCAGCACCTTCGGTCATCTCAGCAGCCTGCCGATTATCCAGGGGCTAAAATAATATTATCGGCGATCCAAGCCCAACCGCTTACGATCAGCTGTAAAGAACCAAAGGAACCACAATGAAAACGCTCATGCTCGCGCTCGCGTTGTCTCTCGCCGCCTCAACGCTTAACGCAGTTTTAATCGACACCACCCCAGGCGGCTTTGACTGGAGCACCGCAACCGAAATTCCCCCAGCGCTTTTAGAGATTGCCCATAAACAGGAACAGTCTCAACTTGCCCTGTTTGACGACGCCGCAGTCGTGCAGCCCAGCGGCGGCCACTCGGACAATATTCCCGGCTGGCTCAGCGCTTTCGGAGTCTTAAACGGCGGCACGCTGTTTGATACCGACTTGTTCCAGCTTGATCCCACGGCCAACGCAAATGTTTGGTGGAACTTTGCCGACAGCGGATATTCCCTGCGCTGGATTGACGTGTTCGGACACGATGTCAACGGTACGCCATGGGAGAATTTTTATTACGTTGATCGTAAGGGATTCCAAAATTCAGGAAGCGCTTTAGTCACGCTGAACGATAGCGCTCGCATCGAAGACATCGCTCTTTACGGCAGAACTCCTTTTATGGCGATCCCCGAATCAGGCCAAACCTGGGTTTTAATGGCGGTAGGGATTGTCGCTACATTGCTCTACAAACGGCTACAAAATAACTCGCAACCCGCTGGAAAGTGATTGTTGTTGCCCGCGAATTGCGGCCACGATCTTGCCTGCGATTGAGACCGTGTGGCCATCTAGCTCTTTCGCGTTCGGGAACTGGCTCCCTGGCTTACTGTGCGCGCAAGGCGTGTGCGTTGTTTTTTCCGCGCAAGATTTCTTTAACGACGCCGGAAATAAAGCCTCCGATCAAGACCTGTTCACCTGTACCGACTACCCCGCGCGTGGAAATGTTAAGATCGTGCGGTAAGACGGCCAATCACCGTCGCTTTGGACGATGTCTAACAGAGAATCGCCGTCAGTGATGCGCTGTAGAAGTTCATCTGCCTGTTGGTCCGTTAGCTCGATTGGACGACCAATTGCCTTGTTATTCATCGTAATTCCCTAGAGATTTGGATGAATGACAACGTTTTCATTCATCCTGCGAATGCGTTTTCGATGAAAATTCGATGAATGAATGGCCTTCATGGTATAAACCGCAGCGAGCCATTGTTGCGCTGCAAATGCTCACGGAACTTCTTGTTTAGCGCGTTGTAGGCTGAGCCTCTCTTGACGCCGGTCAGATCAACCAGCTTCTGAACCGCATCCCCGAGCCTTAGCTCCGAGGATTCTGCGAATACCTCGCGTATATGATCGACGGTGATCTTTATGCGGGACTCAGGCGGCTGATCAAATTCGTCCCAATCGAAGTCTGCCAGCGTTACAAAACCATCGGCTCGACGCTCCCAAGCCGATCTGCTTTGCAGCGGGCCATTGCTGTTCTTCGGATTGCACCAGACAACTGAGTTATCATCTTCATCCTGACTCCCGCGAATCATGACAAATATGGAGCGCGGGACACTCGTCAGCACATAGCTGCCAGAAAGGATATGCATTAGTCCTGTACCGCCGGTGCGCTTCTCGTTTGGGTGCGGCTTTCGGGTGTGCGCGACTACCCCAAGCGCCGGCTTATTCGCGCCCGGGCAAGAGGTTGCGCAGCTTCTCAAAGGTATCGACGTAGTCACGATGCTTATCATCCCGGGAGGCGGCATTCCATGGATCCAGGATGACGCAATCAGGTTTGAAAGAGTCCAAGGCAGCTCGGATGTCGTCTTGAAACTCTGT
>Ga0209808_1002081_pt1 | contig 10300 bp, 8 predicted proteins | sample GraSoiAngelo_157_FD_186171 | JGI IMG/M metagenome (GOLD analysis project Ga0209808, IMG submission 186171) | Grasslands soil microbial communities from the Angelo Coastal Reserve, California, USA - 14_1009_16_20cm (SPAdes) (version 2) | ecosystem: Environmental > Terrestrial > Soil > Grasslands ...
GCGCGCACGAAACGTGAATTGTTGGCCGATTTCGAGCTAAAGGATGCGCCCGCATTTGTCGAAACCAAGCCGATTGCAAAATTTTGCACGGAAAAATTTCTAAGTCGGGAAGTGGATAAGGTGACGGTTCTCTACACCCAATTCATTAATACGATAAATCAACGCCCGGTTGCTCGGACTTTGTTACCGATCAGCAGCTTCGATCTCCCGAAGAAGCATGAGGAATCCGACGCAAATCAAACTGTCGATCCAATGGTTGGTTACGTCTTCGAACCTAACGCCGAGACAGTCCTCGACGTGATGCTGCCCTATTATCTTCAGTACCAAGTTTTCCAAATGATCCTCGACGCACGCGCGTCCGAGCACAGCGCCCGCATGGTGGCGATGAAAAACGCCACCGACAACGCAAAAGAATTTATTAAGGATCTCACTCTCGAGTACAACAAAATGCGGCAGGCTAGCATCACCACCGAGCTGCTTGAGATCGCTACCGCGCAAATGGCGCTTGGCTCGTAACCAATTTTATGAATACAGGGAACATCGCTCAAGTCATCGGTCCCGTTGTGGACGTGGAATTTCCGGAAGGAAAAAAATTGCCTGGCATCTACAACGCGCTCGAAATCGCGTACGAAGTTAACGGCAATCCGACAAAGCTGACTCTCGAAGTGCAGCAGCATCTGGGTGAAAACTGGGTGCGCTCGATCGCCATGTCATCGACGGAGGGTCTCAAGCGCGGGATGAGCGTGACTGATACCGGCGGACCAATCACGGTGCCGGTGGGTGAAGGCGTACTCGGTCGTCTTTTCAATGTGACGGGCGATCCTGTTGATAACCGCGGTCCCGTAAAATTCGAAAAGCGTTATCCGATCCATCGCAAAGCCCCGGATCTCACCGAGCAGGACACAAGAGTGCAAATCCTTGAAACGGGAATCAAGGTGATTGACTTGATTTGTCCATTCTCGAAAGGGGGCAAGGTCGGCGCGTTTGGCGGCGCCGGTGTTGGCAAAACCGTTATCATAATGGAGCTCATCAACAATATCGCTAAAGGTCATGGCGGTGTTTCCATGTTTGCCGGCGTGGGCGAACGCAGCCGCGAAGGCAATGACCTCTATACCGAAATGAGTGAAGCCGGCGTGATCGATCAAAAAGATTTGTCGAAGTCGAAAGTGGGAATGGTTTTCGGCCAGATGAACGAACCGCCGGGAGCGCGCTTGCGCGTCGGACTTGCCGCCCTCGCCATGACGGAATTTTTCCGGGACGAGCGCAACCAGGACGTGCTTCTTTTCATCGACAATATCTTTCGCTTTTCCCAAGCGGGCTCGGAAGTTTCGGCCTTGTTAGGCCGCACCCCATCCGCAGTTGGTTATCAGCCAACGCTTTCGGCTGAAATGGGTGACTTGCAGGAGCGAATTACCTCAACCAACAAAGGGTCGATTACCTCATTCCAGGCCGTTTACGTGCCGGCGGACGATCTCACCGATCCAGCGCCGGCTAATACGTTTGCGCACTTAGATTCGACGATCGTTCTTGAGCGCTCGATCGCTGAGCTTGGAATTTATCCGGCCGTCGATCCGCTGGCATCGACATCGAAATCGCTCGCGCCAGAAATTGTCGGCGAAGAGCATTACAACGTGGCCCGGGGCGTGCAGCGCGTCTTACAACGTTACAAGGATCTACAGGACATCATTGCCATTCTCGGCATGGACGAGTTAAGCCCTGAGGACAAGCTCACCGTTTATCGCGCCCGAAAAATCCAGCGTTTCCTTAGCCAGCCGTTTCACGTAGCGGAAGTCTTCACCGGTCATAAAGGGCATTACGTCTCCATCTCGGAAACGGTGCGTGGATTCAAAGAAATCCTTGAAGGCAAACATGACGATGTACCTGAGCAAAACTTCTACATGAAGGGCAACATCGACATGATTAAGGAATAATGACCCTAAAACTCGAAATCGTCACGCCGGAAACGAAGATCTATTCCGAAGACGTGGACATGGTCACGTTGCCGGGATCGGAAGGCGAGCTCGGCGTTTACCCGAGACACGTTCCGTTGCTAACTACATTGAAACCCGGCGAACTGCGCGCCTTAAAGAGCGGGCGCGAAACCGCGATGGCAATTGGCGAAGGCTTTGTCGAGATTAAAGCGGACGCGGTCTCAGTTTTGACGGATATGGCTTTAGAATCCGCACAGATCGATATCGCTGCGGCCGAAGCCGCTGTCGAGCGTGCCAAGGCCGCCATGAAGGAAGATCACAGCGCCGAAGAAGTCGCGGCCATCCAAGCATCGCTGCAAAAAGCGCTTGCTCAGTTGCACGTCAAGCGCCGCCGTCATCATGGGTAGCGCACGCGTCTCGCGTGTATCAGCCCGGACTTTCTGCGTCTCGCAGAAGCAGGCTTTATACTGCTAGATTGCGTCCGTGCAAACACCGGACATTCTCGGAATCATCGCCGGAAACGGCGTCTATCCCCGATTGGTTGCCAATTCGGCGCGAAAAGCCGGCGTTAAAAAAATTATTGCCGCCGCATTCACAGCCGAGACGGATCCGGCGCTCGCAGAATATGTCGATCTCACTGAATGGATGCGGGTTGGACAACTGAGTCGTCTGCTCAAATTCTTTCGTGAACAAAACATTCGTCGTGTGATCATGGCCGGACAAATAGGGCCGAAAAATCTTTTCGATCTACGGCCCGATTGGAAAGCGCTGCTGGTGCTGGCAAAACTCAAACAGCGAAATGCTGAATCCATTTTCGCGGCAATTGCAGATGAACTCGCAAAAATAGATGTCGATCTTTTGCCGGCAACGACATTTCTCGAAGAGTTTCTTGCGCCTGCTGGATTGATCGCGGGACCGAAGCTCACGCAGCGCGAGGAGGAAGATGTCACTCTTGGCTGGAAGATCGCCAAAGAAATTGCGCGTCTCGACATTGGACAGACTGTCATTGTGAAAAACGGAACGGTCGTCGCGGTTGAAGCGCTCGAAGGCACGAACGAAACGATAAAACGAGGTGGAAACTTTGCGCGCAAGGGCGCGGTCATGGTCAAAGTCGCCAAACCAAATCAGGATATGCGATTCGATGTGCCGGTGATCGGCGTTGAAACGATTCAAATCGCCGCTGACGCCAAGTTGCGGGCAATCGCTATCGAAACGGGAAAAACCCTACTGCTCGAGAAAGATGCGATTATCGATCTTGCCAATTGTTCGAAACTTTCGATCGTCGCTCGTTAGTTGCTAAGCGTGCCCAAGCTTCCACGAGAGCTTATTTCGCGGCCAAGGCGGTTAACTGGTTAGCGACTAATTGCCAGCCGGTCAGACCTTTGACCCAAATGTGAATACTCCGATATTGGCCGCCCGTCGGTTGACCACTATACTGCCCCTTGATTGTCACGCGGCTCGTCGCCACAGCCGTGTTTTGATGAATCCGTACTTTAAGATCTTCCTCTTCGTTGATCGATCCCAGAGTAGTCGCGCCAGATTTAAGGTTCGCTAGGCGCTGCGCTTTGGAGAGCATCTCTCCGGACGCATTCACGAAGAAGTAATCATCTGTCCAGATTTGTTCCAGCGCCGGAATGTCGCGCCGCAACAAGGCTGTTCGATACTTCTCGATCGCCTGCCGGACCTCCTGCTCACTCGTGCTGCTCCCTGACTCTTGTGCGATTGCGGATTGCCCGAACGCAAATGATAGCAGGGCAATGTTGATGACTGTGTGCGGAATAATGCGTTTCATGTGCGAACTCCTTTCCGAAAGATAAAGGCGGCGATAACCATCGCGCCGATTGAAAACCAGTCCGCGACGATCCACGAGTTGCGATCCAGACCGAGCGGGAAGATTGGATTAAACAAAACCGCCAAGACGCCAAAAATGCACAGCCACAGCAAGCGTTTCATTTGAAAAGATGCAACCGCAGAATAGATAAACACCGCACAGCAAATCCAGCGCAGCAAAGTGTAAAAACTGTCGGACTGTTTCTCAGCCGCAGCGAAAACAAGCATCACTGCTGCAATTATCCAGATGATGTAGAGCAGAAAAATCGTGTTCCTGGCTTTCATCCGCTGCGGAAGCGAGGACTTTCCATCATCGCTCGCGAGTTGCAATCGCCAAACTGGAATTTACAATCTGAAATTCGTCGACGAGGGGTAGCTCAGTTGGGTAGAGCGCCTCAATGGAAGAGATCGCGCGCTATTGCGCGGGCAGATTTTCTTCAATCCCGGTGATCAACTCGGGAATATTGATTGGCTTGGCGAGAGATGGATGCCCTTGGATGCGAAGACCAGTGTTTGTCTCAGGTTTCGTGACCAGCGCGGTGAGAAAGATGATCGGCGTTCTCTGCAAATCCGGATCGGCCTCGATTTGCGCCGCTACTTCGCCTCCGTCTGTCTCTGGCATCATTACGTCTAGCAAGATCAGATCCGCTCGAAAATCCTGGGCACTTTGATAAGCCTTAGTAGCGTCGTTCTCTTCTAGCACTGAATAGCGGCCTGTCCTTTCGAGAAGGATTTTGACCAGGCGGGTGATTTCCCGGTCGTCATCAACAATCAGGATGCGTCGCTTTTCTTTGACCGCCAACTTGACGATTGCATCAATTTCAGGCTGATCGAACCAATAAACACGACAGAGCGGTGGATTCTGACTAACGATGTACGAAGCATTCACATTGAATCCGTTCGCGTCTTCGATGACTTGCATTACACCCGATACTTCTAAATCTATTCCGTCCCTCACGGGCTTGAACGTCATAGTCTGTCCGTCGATCTTCTCAGGGGGGATTGGCAGCTTAACCGTCGGTGGTTTGTATCCCATACACGAGAAGATCGAAGACCAGACAGCACTTGGCTCTAGCAAGGCGCGATAATTTTCTCCTAGTCCCAAATACGAATCCCTGATTTTCTGATTCCGAATCGGCACGGCGAAACCTGTGAAAGGGTGTCTTTCTTTTACGTGTTTCACTTGAGAAAATGTTCATTCGCTCAAAAGTGAATGTACGCAATCGCAAAACCGAATCAGGACCTGCGCTTCGATGTACCAGTGATCGGCGTCGAACCCGGTCGCCTCGCGGCCGAGGTAAAATTTGACGTCATCGCTACTAAGGTGGACGTACTTTGCTGCTCGAAGTGATGCGATTATCGATTTTGCCAATCGTTCAGAGATTTCAGTTGTTGTTCGCTAGTTGCAATCGGCAATCAAAAATCTACAATCTGAGATTCTTCCGCGGGGTCTTAGCTCAGTTGGTAGAGCGCCTCAATGGCATTGAGGAGGTCAGGGGTTCGAATCCCCTAGGCTCCAGTCTACGCTGGCAAGCGTTGGCGGAGAGCGAAGACTGTCGCGGCGTAGCATTAGCGAGGCGGACTTTGGGGGGCGGAGCACACGTTTCCCCAGGAACCACGCCACTTTCCACCGAAAGTTGCAACAAAGGACTTTTTGGCATGTTTAATCGGCGGAGCGAAGTAATGAAACAATTCAGTATCCTAGCGCTTTGTTTGATCTTAGTGCTCGCGATCACCACTTCTGTCGTCGAAGGGCAGATGAACGTGCCCGTTGCCCAAAATGGTTCTCACGCAGCGGGGAACGGTAGATCCCACGCCAGTAGCGCGCGTCCAAATGCGTCGGCCACGCAAAATATCGCTCGCGGGCCAGTTAGTTATGGACCTCGAACTATCAATTCGTATCCGGCCCAAGTCGCCGGCCAACATGCCATGAATCTGCGGCTCAACTATTCGCAATTCATGCGGCCATTGAATCCTACTTTGGCGGAAATGAGTGCTCGACAAACCGCGCGAATTGACAATGCGCAAGCAATCCCGGGTATTTTAGCGAGACGCGACAACGAGCAGACCGCGCTGCCGATAGCGAATGCTCAGCCCGTAGTCAAAACCGACAATTTAAAACCAATCAGAGGCGATTTAGCGAGGCGGGAAATTTCGGAAGGCCTGGAAACGATCGACACTCAAGGCATTGCAAGAAACAACAATGTGCAACCAATCGCGCGCGAACCAGCAAACCGCGAAACTAAGCAGCGCATGGCGAAGTGGAATCAGCAAACCGGAAGGAATCGTTTTAGCTATTCTGATGCACTTCGTCGTAATCGGCACGAATGGCATAATCGCAGTTGGTGGCGACAACATTGCAACACGATCGTTTTCGTTAGCGGGGGATATTATTTCCTGGACGGAAGCTACTGGTATCCGGCGTTTGGTTACGACCCGCTGTACAACTATTACGATTACGATGGCCCGATCTACACTTACGGTAATCTGTTGCCCGATCAGGTGATCGCGAACGTTCAAGTAGCCTTGCAAGATGCCGGTTACTATTTTGGAGAAATAACGGGTTCGCTCAATGTCGAGACGCGTGCGGCCCTAGCGAATTTTCAACGCGACCAGGGTCTACTGATTACCGGCGCGATTGACGAGCCAACTATCGAAACGCTGGGATTGTACTAGATCTCTTTCGGAGCGTTTCAATCTTAGCTGCAAACGTTCATCTTTTGAGGATGCGCTCATTCATTGCATTGACCGTAGCATTCATCGGAATCGCGCAGACGTCAGCGGAACAACGTAGCGACAAGATTCTGATCCAAGGCAACGCCGCTGGAATGCAGATAGAGCAGATCGACGCTACGGGCACTGCACACGTCGAATATTCTTACAACGACCGCGGACGCGGCGATCACATCACCGCGACTTGGAAGCTCGATGCTGCCGGGGTGCCGACCGAATACGAAGGCCACGGCAACGATTACATAAAAGCGCCGATCAAGGAACAATTCGAAGTTAAAGATGGCAAAGCGCGTTGGAAAAATCGCAGCGAACAAGGCGAGCAGGCCATCACTGGCGAAGCATTCTATATCCCCGCCAATGCGCCTTCCGAATTCTCTGGTGTGCTCGCGCGTGCTCTGCTGAAAGCGCCGGATCACAAGCTCTCACTGCTTCCTGCCGGCGAAGCGAGTATCCAAGAGTCTGGCAAGGTCAGCGTCGACGGTGCATCCGGTAAGGTCGAACTAATTCAGTACCGCATTACTGGTCTCGGTTTCACGCCCCAGACGATCTGGCTCGATCACGACGGCAATACGGCTGCGTCCATATCAGGCTGGTTTTCGGTTATCCCAGCTCAGTACGAACCGGCGATTCCGCAGTTGCAAGCCGCTCAACAGGCGGCTGACAACGCGTGGTCCGGGCGTCTGGCTCATCAACTTGCCCGCGTTCCGAAAGGTGATCTTGTGATCCGCAACGCGCGCCTGTTCGATCCGCGCGACCTTAGTGTCAAGCCGGGAATGAGCGTGCTGGTGCGCGGTGATCGTGTCGTGCGTGTGGCCCTGGACGCCGACATGAAGCCGTCCGCGGACGCCGAAATTATCGACGCGCATGCCCGCTTTCTGATGCCGGGTTTGTGGGACAACCACCAACATTTTAGCGATGTCGAAGGCGCGCTCGATCTCGCTAACGGCGTGACCAGCTCGCGCGATATGGCCAACGACACGGATAATTTCTTGAAGCGCGTTGCGCGTTTCGACGATGGCACCGAACTCGGGCCGCGCGTGCTGAAAGCAGGTATCATCGATGGGACTGGCGAATTTGCAGGTCCGACTAAAATGCGCGTCGATACGGCCGAGCAGGCGATTCAGGACGTCGATTGGTATGCCGACCACGGCTACGTGCAGATCAAGATCTATTCATCTGTCAAACCCGAGCTGGTTCCAATCATCGCCGATCGCGCGCATGCGCGTGGGCTGCGCGTCAGCGGTCACGTGCCGGCCTTTATGTCGGCGCGGCAATTCGTTGAGGGCGGCGCTGATGAAATTCAGCATCTCAATTTCATCGAACTGAATTTCCTGTTTCCCGAAGTCAAAGAGACGCGCAATCGCGACCGTTTTATCAAGGTCGCCGAGCACGCGCGCGAATTCACGCCCGATAAACCCGAGGTGCGCGAGTTCATTGCGTTCCTCAAGCAACATCACACGGTACTCGATCCAACAATGGGCGCTTTTGAAGGGCTGTTTTGTGGCGAGCCGACCGTCGTCACGCCCGGGCTTGAGGACATCGTGCCGCATTTCCCACCGCAGATCCGGCGCGCGATGCTGAGCGGCGCGCTCGAAGTTCCGAAAGGCAAGGAGGTGGCCTATCACGAAGCGTTTCCAGCGATGCTGCGCTTGTTGAAATCGCTTTACGACGCCGGGATCACGATCATTCCCGGTACCGACGCGCTAGCCGGTTACATGCTGCACCACGAACTTGAACTCTATGTGCGCGCCGGCATCGCACCGGCCGAGGTCCTACGCATGGCGACGTTGACCCCAGCGCTCGTGATGGGCGTGAACAAGGATCGCGGTGTGATCGCTGCCGGCAAACTCGCCGACATGGCGCTCATCGACGGCGACCCGACCCAGCACATTCGCGACATCGACAAGATCACAACGGTAATCAAAGGCGGCAGGATTTACGATCCTGCAGCAATCGAGAAGGCGCTCGGCGTCGCGCCGCGTCAAGTCTCGCAATAGAGCTGTTCGATAGAAATCTGTCGAGATTCATCACTTTCACGGCTTCTTATCTTTGCAAAGTCCTTGGGGGCGTGGATCGCTACGAATCTGGGGCGAAATCAGGATCGAGCTGAAGCAGAGCGGGTGTTAATGACGTCCTGCAGGTACCGCCGCCATACGGGATTTCTAATAGATGCTGCGAACGCGAAAAAAGTCCGCCATATGAGACGAACATCCCCACGTCCAACGGGACGCACTGAGGTTCAACGCCTAAATTACCGCGCTGATAGTGAGTGGTGACGTCACTGCGAAATTCCGAAAGCGCTTTAACTTGTACCCAAACGATGAGTCTCCTGAAACGATGTTTTCTTCTGTTTCTCTGCGTCTGTGTAACCACAGTCGGCGCAGCGTGGCGCGAGCCGGTGCGGACGTCTCATGGGATGGTGGCGTCGACCGAGCGAATTGCATCGCAGATCGGCGTCGATGTTATGAAGCGCGGTGGCAATGCAGTTGACGCGGCGGTGGCAGTCGCCTTTGCGCTTGCGGTCGTTTATCCGGTAGCGGGGAATCTTGGCGGCGGCGGGTTCATGATGATCCGGCGCAGCGATGGGACTGCGACTGCGATTGATTATCGTGAAACGGCACCGGCCACGGCGACCCGCGACATGTACATCCGACCTGATGGCGAGCTAATCAAAGGCGAAGGTTCTTCAACTCTCGGCTACCGCGCGTCTGGAGTGCCGGGGACCGTCGCCGGAATGGCTTTCGCGCTCCGGAAATATGGCTCGGGGAAGGTGACCTGGTCGGAGTTGATTGAGCCGGCGAAGAAGCTAGCCGTCGACGGCTTCGTGGTGACGCATCGGACAGAGAAAGGGTTGGAGAACAATCAAACTATCCTTTCGCCGTTCGCAGATAGCGGCCGGATTTTTCTGCGGGAGGGGAAGCTGTATCGCGAGGGAGAGATTTTGCGGCAGCCGGAATTGGCCGACACGCTTCGACGTCTCCAAAAGAAAGGGCCGCGCGACTTCTACGAAGGCAAAACGGCGCAGCTGATTGCCGAGGATATGCAGCACAACGGCGGCTTGATCACGCTCCAGGATTTGCGCGATTACACGCCGAAAGAGCGCGTGCCGCTCCGCGGAAGTTATCGGGGATTCGGGATCATTTCGATGCCGCCTCCTTCCTCCGGCGGCGCGGTCTTGATCGAGATGCTCAATATTCTCGAAGGCTTCGATCTGCAGAAGCTCCAACCCTTTTCATCCGAGTATTACCACCTCCTCGTTGAGACCATGCGACGCGGTTATGCGGATCGCGCGGAGTATATGGGCGATACTGATTTTAGCTCGGTTCCGATCGAGGGGTTGATCGAGAAAGCGTACGCCGAGCGACAACGGAGCACGATCAATCCTGAGCGCGCCTCGTTGAGCAGCGAAATCGGCGCAGGCAAACCGACCGGCTACGAATCAACACAGACGACGCACTTCACGATTGTGGATGCGGCGGGAAACGCGGTTTCGAACACCTACACTTTGAACACCAGTTTTGGTTCCGGCGTTGTCGCGAAAGGCACCGGCGTGTTGCTCAACAACGAGATGGACGACTTCACGAGCAAACCAGGCCAGCCAAATAGTTATGGCGCGATCCAAAGTGAACGGAACGCAATCGCACCGCGGAAACGTCCGCTCTCATCCATGACGCCCACGTTCGTTCTGCGACCAGACGGCAGTCTCTACTTCGCGATCGGCGCGCGAGGGGGTACGACCATCACTAACACGGTGTTGCTGATCATCAGCAATGTCATCGATCACGGGATGAACTTGCAGGAGGCAA
>Ga0209808_1002091_pt1 | contig 10283 bp, 6 predicted proteins | sample GraSoiAngelo_157_FD_186171 | JGI IMG/M metagenome (GOLD analysis project Ga0209808, IMG submission 186171) | Grasslands soil microbial communities from the Angelo Coastal Reserve, California, USA - 14_1009_16_20cm (SPAdes) (version 2) | ecosystem: Environmental > Terrestrial > Soil > Grasslands ...
CGTCGCGAAATTCGCGCGCTGCATTTCGCAGAAGCAGATTTGCCAGGTCGCTTCTCCCTTTGAAATCGAAGTCCATCGCCAAAAAGGCGAGATCATTGGCGATGTCGATAAAGCGGAAACGGTCGTTGAATTCGATGCAATCGAAAATCGACAGTGTTCCTGGCGTGATGTGGATGTGATCGAGGTGGAGATCGCCGTGGCAATCGTGAATGCGATGTTGCTGAATTCGTTCGCGAAATAGCTTTTCATGCATGGCATAGAAGCGGTTCGCGAAACGGCGAACTGTCTCAAAGGCCGCCGGCGAGATAGTTTTTCCGACGCACGGTTCGACCTGTGCGAAATTTTCGTCGGTGCTAATCTTGAGTTTCTCCGAAGTCCCCCATAGTTCAATTTCCGGGCTCGGGGCTTGTGCCTGGTAAAAGCGATGGAGACGAGAAATCACGCGATTGATTTCCGCTTCGCCGACCAAATTCTTCGTGAGCAATTCACTTAAGAACCAGCCACGTGGCAGTTCCTTCATCTTCACGCAGTACTCAGCGATTCTTCCATTGCCGTTGAAGGAAAACCCCGAAGCGGTTTTGAAGATGGGGACAACGCCTAGATACACTTCGGGGCAAAGCCGTCGGTTCAATTCAACTTCGCGCCGGCAAAAATGGCGCCGCTTTTCCAACGTGCTGAAATCGGCGAAGCCTAAATTCACCGGCTTCTTCATCTTGAAGACGAACGGCGAAGCTATGAAAACCCAGGAAATGTGCGTTTGAATCGAACGCACATCGGACGGGCCATGTGGGTACGATGCACCAGATTCAAGGAAACGGATCAGCTCCGGCAACTCCAAATGCTTTCGCTCATTTCGGAGTTGTGAATCCTTCACGCACGCCACCCCCGCTCGGAAACATTTACTGCTCCTCGCACAGAGTCATCATTGATTCTCCGGTCATCGATCGGCGAATCGCTCCCGCAAGAATCGACCCCAGAGAAACCACTTTTACCTGTGGCCAGTCGGTCGAAGCTACCGGAATGGAGTCTGTCACAATGATTTTCCGGATCGAAGGATGATTCAGCGTTTTCCGTGCTTCCGGAGTGAAGACGGCGTGCGAAGCGGCAATTAAGAAACTCTGCGTGGCGCCGGCTTGAATTAACGTTTCGATTGCGTTCCTGATTGTCCCTCCAGTCGAAATCATGTCGTCAATAATCACGCACGGCTTCGCGCGAACCTCGCCGACGACTTTGCTGACCACAGTTTTCTTTCCGTTCAACCGCTCCGTGTGCAACACCGCGACCGGACAACCCAAAAGAGAAGCATAAGCCGATGCCATTTTCATTCGCCCCGTGTCTGGAGAAACAATGACGGAACCTGTTTCCAAATGCGACTTTAAGGCATCGGCCAGTGCAAAAATCGCCGTCAAGTTTTCTAACGGTATGTGAAAGAATCCCTCAACCTGCTGCGAATGCAGATCGAGCGCGATTACCTGATCAATACCGGCCCGCTCGATGAAATCGGCTACGAGCCTGCCCATCATCGCTGCGCGCCGCCCGCGTCGTTTGTCGCTCCGAGCATAGCCGAAATACGGCGCAATCCACGTAATACCCGACGCGGCCGCGCGCCGGCTCGCATCCGCAATGCCAAAAACTTCCATCAGGTGTTGATCTACCGGCGGGCAGGAAGATTGAACGATAAAGACGCGACGCCCTCGGACCGGTTCCTCAAGACGAACGTTGACTTCGGTGTCGGGAAACCGTTCCAGAGTGCAGGCTCGCAGCTCGACCTGCAGCAACTGGCCGATAGTCAGCGCCAGCTCTCGGCTCGCGCTTCCGCTCACGATGACGGCTTCGCCGCAGGCCCCTTCCAGATCAATTACAGGAGACCTTTTCACTCTAATTTAGAATGCCCGATGTTTGCGCCATAGACTACAAACGTCTCAATTTGATTGCGTGTGCGATTTATTCTTTGAGAAGAAAGCATAAATCTTCATGTCCCAGCTCTTTTCGCCGTGCGCGAATGTTTATTCACGTGTCATTATTTTTGGCGCGGTGATTTTGGTTTGCGGGGCGGGCTGGGCGACTTCGGAAATTTTTTGGTCGCCTTACACTACTTATGTCGCTGTACCCTTCGATCAACCTGTTCCCTTCAGCTTCCATCGGCCGCGTTGGTGCAACGGCGAGTCAAGTTGCAAATAAAGGTCCGGAGCCGGGCATTGTCGTCTTCCGCTCCGAGTCGACCTTGTTAGAGACGACGCAATTTACTTCATTTTCTGAATTCCGTAAAAAGGTCGAGATATTGTTCGACGTAACGCGTGAGGAGAAACTTTTCGCGCACTGTTTCGCGTGCTTTGCTGCCCATTTTGTCGCGCAGTTTTTTGTCTTGGAGGAGCTGAACGATGCGCTCGGCGGCCTGTTCAACCGAAGAAACAAGGAAACCATTCGTGCCGTCTTCGATCTGATAACGAATGCCACCGACGTTTCCACCGATAACCGGCGTGCCTTTCCACATCGCTTCGGCCACCGTGAGGCCGAAGCCTTCACGCAAGGATTTTTGCAAAACCACCGCTGCACGTCTCTGTAAAGTGTTGACTAGCGCGGTGTCGTCGCCGCTGGTTAGAATGAAAATGCGTTCTTCCCGGCAGGCACAGAGAGACTCAAAAATTTGTTCGCCTTCGGGATCATCGGTGGCGAAATTGCCTAGCAGCACGAGCGTAGCTTCGGCTCCTTTTTTGCGCGCGCGTTTGAATGCCTCTACCACTCCCTGTGGATCTTTCCAGGGATCGAAGCGCGAGACTTGCACTACCAGCGGGAGATCGGTCGGAATTTGATAATGGGCGAGGCGCTCCTCGATTTCTTTGTCGCTGAGCTCACGATTCTTAATGTTGAAAGGGTTGATCGCGGGCATGAAGAACTGCGGCGGCGGCGTCATCTCCTGCTTGAACTCGGGGCAGCTAAAAATAACTGTCTCGTATTGATCGACCCATTGCCGCAGATATTTCCACATCCCGGCATTCGGACGCGAAAGGTCAATATGGCAACGCCAGAACCATGGGCAGTTCTTTTTGTAGAACTCAATCAAGGGCAGCGGTTGCGGGTCGTGAATAATGACGAAATCGTGATCGAGAAAGTTGCGGACGCTGTTCTCATAAAGGACCTGCTCAAAAATTTCCTTTTTAATGCTTGAGAGATCGATCTCGCCTCCTTGCAACGCATTGTGCATCTTCTTGGTGATGCTAAAGAAATCGGGCGTGCCCTGAATGACACGCCACTCACTATGCAATCCGAGGCTGTTCAGGAGGAGCGTGAGCGAGGAAAGCGTTTCGGCTACGCCACCGCCGTAGTAGGTCGAATTAAAATTGACTACGCGTAGTCCTCTGAAGCCTTCGGCCTTCTTCCGAATGCGCTCGACGTTTTCGAAGCCGATGAGAGGTTCATAGTCTTCGATCTGCGGGATGCGAGGCTTCGCCATCTGTTCCAAAATTCGTTTAGCCGCGACGCGTTTGCCAGTGGCGCTACGATGTTTTCCCGAGAAACTCGCGCCCCTTACTGACCGGTGGACTGCGCGCCGTCGCCCTCGCTTTTTGATTTTTCGAACGGTTTCACTTCGACTTGCACGCCTTCTCTCAAATCATCCGTCGGATTCATTACCACCTTCGTGCTCTCGGTCAGACCTTCGAGCACTTCGAGTTGCGTGCCGAAGTCACGGCCGACTTTGATTTTCTGCCAATGAATGCGATTTCCATCCGCGATCGTGGCCACCTGCGCGCCTTCCGTGCGGAAGAGAAATGCGTTCGCCGGCACCACGATCGCCGCATTCTCGTTAGGCAAATTGAACTTCACCTGCCCGAACATGCCCGCGTAGAGTTTGTTCTCATGGTTCGGCACATTCACTTCCACTTGCATGGTGCGCGATTGCGGATCGAGCGCACCGGCCGTGCGCATGACCGTGCCCTCGAATTGCTGACCGGGGAGTTCCTGAAGGATAATCTTGGCGAATAGTCCTTCGTGAATTGAAGACGCATTTTCTTGCGGCGCATAAACATAAACGCGCAACGGATCGCTCTGCACGATTCCGAATAACGGTGTGCCGGCCGCTCCGCTGCCGGCCGTGACTAACGCGCCAACATCGACATGTCGCGCGCTAACTTTTCCTCCGAACGGTGCCACGATTTGTTTGAAGCCCTGCGTCTTTTGCAGCTGCTCATAATTTGCCCGCGCCGCCTCGAAAGCTTTTTGTTTCTCGTCATTCTCCTGCGCCGCCACGACTTTTTTCGCGACCAGATCGCGCCAGCGGTCCGCTGTTACTTTGGCGATGTCGAAATTCGCTTTCGCCTGCGCCAATTGTTGATCGACTTCCGGCGTTTCGATCTCGGCCAACAACTGGCCCTTGGTCACATTATCGCCGATGTCCACTTTCCAGCTTTTCACGTAACCATTGGCGCGGGGATAAATCGTCGTTTCTTGAAACGCCTGAAACGTTCCCGGCAGGATCAACTCCTTTGCTTTTCGATCGCGCTGGGCGCTGACCACGTTGACGGTGATCTTGGTCGCTTGTTTGGTGAACGCGTCCTCCTGGTGTCTCTCGCGAATTTGACGCCAGGCGCCGATGATCACGATAAGAACAAACAATGTCGCCGCCGCAATCGGTCCCCAAACCGCCACACTGCGGATCGGCGGTCTCGTCGGGACGGCTCGCTGAGGCGCCTGCGGAGATTGCCGATCTTCGTTAGGCGGATTCAGGATACCGTTTCTCCTTTCTCGCCGCGCTCCTGTTTCTCGAATTCTTCGTCTTCGTCGCAAACGAATTCCTTCTTGCGCAGCAAGCTGTAAACAACCGGCACGAAAAACAACGTCGCAAAGGTCGCAAAGACCAGACCGCCGATGACCGCCCGGCCGAGCGGCGCGTTTTGTTCTCCGCCTTCGCCCAGGCCCAACGAAAAAGGCAGCATGCCGATGATCATCGCCAGCGCGGTCATGAGCACCGGCCGCAAACGGGTGAACCCGGCCGAGAGCGCGGCATCGTGCGCATTTTTCGGCTCTTTGCCGCAGCGTTCGTCATTCGCAAACGTGACCACCAAAATGCTGTTCGCCGTCGCCACGCCGATGGCCATGATCGCGCCCATGAGCGACGGGACATTTAGTGTTGTGCCGGTGATGAAGAGCATCCAGATGATGCCGCACAACGCGCCGGGCAAGGCCATGATGATGATGAACGGATCGGTCCACGATTGAAAATTCACGACCATGACGAAATAAACCAGCACAATGGCGAACAGGATTCCTGTGCCAATACCGGCGAAAGATTTGTTCATGCTTTGCACTTGTCCGCGCACATTCAGAAACGTCCCGCGCGGCAAATTCTTTTTTGCTTGATCGACAATCTTGTTGATTTGACCGGCCACGCCGCCGAGGTCACGCCCTTGCACATTGGCCATGACATCGAAAACCGGCTGGACATCGTAATGATTCACAATCACCGGCGACTCACGGCGCTCGATCGTAGCGAGATTACCTAACAACTCTGGCCGCGGCAGATTGGGCGCGACCACCGGCGTGTTCTGCAAATCCCGGAGCGTGTCCATTTTGTATTGCGGCGTCTGCACCGCGACCTGATAATTCACACCGGTCTGATAATTCAGCCAAAAGTTCGGGGTCGCTTGCCCACTCGAGCTGAGCGAAATCAACATCGTGCGCGCGACGTCGTTTTGGGTGAGACCAATCTGTTCCGCGCGGGTTCGATCGACATTCACTCGCAAATCCGGCCCGTGGACGAGCTGGTGAACGTGAACATCGACCGCGCCAGGAACCTGCGCGACGCGCGTTTTGATCTCATTCGCAATCTCGTACCCTTTCGGGTCGCGGCCCGTCACCTGAATGTCAATTGGCGCCGGAATTCCGAAATTCAAAATCTGACTAACGATGTCCGGGGCGGAGAAGAAGAATTCGGTGTCGGGAAAATCGCGGTGCAATTTTTCGCGCAGGATTCGCATGTATTGCGCGATCGGTTTGTGCTTCGGATTTAGCGACACCAGAATCTCGCCATCGGCGGAGCTGATCGTGGCACTGTCGCTGAAGGCGAGATTAATTCCACTCGTCGGCAGGCCGATATTGTCGAGCACGTTTTGGATTTCGTTAGGCGGAATCACATCGCGAATAGCGCGGCCGACTTCGTAAAAACGCTCCTCGGTCGCTTCCAAACGGGTGCCGGCGGGCGCGCGCACGTGCAGCCGGAATTGACCGGCATCGACCGCCGGAAAGAAATCGCGCCCGAGAAACGGCACGACGCAGAGTGAGACAAGGACCATCACGCCCATCGCAATAAAGACCGCGCCGCGCCGATCAAGACAGCGACGCAAAAGATTGACATAACGGTCGCGGACTTTGTCGAAACCGCGGTTGAAGGTCTCGTGAATAGATTTGAGGAAGCCGACGATCTTTTCGAGAAAACCTTTCGCTCCGTCACTTTGCCGATCGGACTTTTCACTCCATTCATTGTCGATCTTGTCGCCGGCGGTTTCATTTTCTTCGAGTCCTTGCGCCAGACTGGTGTCGATCTCTTCGAGATGTCCACCCATCAAAAATTTGACCATCGTCGGGACAACCGTGCGCGAGAGGAAATACGAGGCGAGCATCGCGAAAATGACCGCCATGGCCAGCGGCTGAAAAAGATATTTGGCCGTGCCGCTTAGAAAAAAGATCGGCACGAAGACAATGCAAATGCACAAGGTCGAAACGAATGCCGGCACGGCGATTTGCATCGCGCCATCGAGAATGGCGCGGATCATCGGCTTTTTCATCGCGAGATTGCGATGGATGTTTTCGATTTCGACCGTCGCGTCATCAACTAGAATACCAACGGCGAGCGCGAGGCCGCCCAAAGTCATGATGTTTATCGTCTGCCCCAGCGCGGCGAGAATGATGATCGAACACAAGATCGACAATGGAATCGAAGTGGTGACCACAATTGTGCTGCGCCAATTGCCGAGAAAAAGCAGGATCATCAACGCGGTCAGGCCGGCGGCAATTACCCCTTCGCGCAAAACGCCGTTGATCGATGCGCGGACGAAAATCGATTGGTCAAAAAGCTGCGTCAGCTCGAGTTCCTTCGGCAATGTCGCCTGAATCTGCGGGAGTGATTCTTTAACGCGCTTGATGATGTCGATAGTGGATGCGCTCGCGCTCTTCAAGACCGTGAGCAGCGCCGAGCGCAGACGGTTCTGCGCCACGATGTTTGTTTGCACGGCGAATCCGTCGCGCACCTGAGCGACATCGCGAATGTAAACGACCGCGCCATTCATCTGTTTGATCGGCAGATCGTTCAACACTTGCAAAACTTCCGGACTGGAATTCAGCCGCACGTTGTATTCGCGGTCGCCGATTTTCTGTGTGCCGGCCGGCAGGATGACATTTTGCGTGTTGATCGCGTTGCTGACATCAACGGGCGACAACCCTTTGCCGTAAAGTTTTTGTGGATCGATATCGACCATGATCTGTCGCGATTTGCCACCGTAGGGCAATGGGACCTGCGCGCCTTGGACGGTCGCGAGCCGGGTGCGGATGAAATTCAAACCGATGTCGTAAAGTTGTTGTTCGGAAAGCGTCTTGCTCGTTAGGCCGACTTGTAGGATCGGCACATTCGACGCGCTGTATTGCACGATGAGCGGCGGCGTTGTCCCCGGAGGCATGATGCGTAGCAGCGTCTGGCAAATGGATGTGATCTGGGCTACGCCGGCTTCGACTTTCGCGCCTTCATGGAAGAATACTTTGATGACCGAAACGCCGTTGTAACTTTGCGATTCGATATGCTCAATATCGTTCACGGTCGTCGTCATCGCGCGCTCGCAGACGGTCACGAAACGTTTTTCCATTTCCTCGGGAGCGACGCCGGCGTAACTCCAGATCACGCTCACTACTGGAATGTCGATGTTCGGAAAAATATCCGTCGATATGCGCGAGATTGTTACGGTCCCGACCAGGACAATGAGAATCGCCATCACCGTGAAGGTGTAGGGCCGTCGAAGCGCAAGGCGAACGATCCACATGCGAATTAGAAAAGGTCAGATGTTATTGGACAAACAATGTCCGCGTACATGAATCGGGCAGGACAGGATTTTTGGCCTCGCTTTCGCAGCCCCTCCTTTGTGGAGATCACTCGAGCGCGTCGAACCTGCAAAAAATTCTTCCCCGCCGTCAACATGGTGGTGTTCAAACTTTTTCAAACCGATTTTCCGTTGACTTTAAAGCGTGCCAAATAGGTTCCCGGTCGCCGGTAGCGCACCAAGTTTTGAACGGCCGTTGTTTCCCATGCGATTTTGCTGCAACGCTCACGACCCCGCGATGGTTGAATCGCTTCTGTCCTGCCTAAACTCCAGGCGTGGAGCGGAAATATGATCAGCCATGAACTGCGTGAAGAGGGCCGATCGCGTGAAATTACGCCGATTCATTGAAAGTCTCTGAGCAAAGCGTCGAAACCCGGCATCGCTGTGCGTGGTGTCCGGTGCGCCCTTCCTGGGATATATATCTCCTCTGGCCCAACTGGGCGTCCTTTCGATTTTCGATAGAAAGAGCAACCGCGTCGTTGCGGAGCAGCGAAAGGATGATGTTATGCCAGAAGAAGAAACAACTGAACGCGCTCGCGAGGACGAGCGAGAAGGCAAGTCTCCCTCGACGCAAGCTGGTGAGTTTGTGCGCGAGGAAATGGAACACATCCGCGAAGGCAAACATGGTGCGCGATCGACCAAACAGGCAATCGCGATCGGTTTGTCGAAAGCTCGCCGGGCGGGGGTACGGTTGCCACCGCCAAAGAAAGGCGCGGCTTCGAAGGAAACACGTCGCAAAGCCAAACGCGAGCTGAAAAAAGGAGCGAAGCGCAAAGCACCTTCGCGAAGGCGCTCGCGCGCGATTAAGAAAGCGCTAGGCCGTGAGGGCCGATCTGCGGCTTCAAAAAGGGCGCTCTCCAGGCAAGCTCGCTCCGCCGCGCGCCAACGCAGCAAAGCCCAGCGCTCGGCCGCGGCAAAGAAAGCTGCTCGCACCCGAGCTAAGAGAAGACGATAGGATGGCATCAAAAGCGCGAATTGCCGTCACGAGTAACAAGTGACGGGGGTGGCGCGATAATTACGAACTAGTCAATCGTTACGAAAGCAGGAATGAAAGCAGTCGCTTCGCAAAGCGGGCGGGGTTTCCAATTCTTGCGGACCAATCCACGCCCGCAGAAACCGCGCCAGCGCGGAATCACGGAAATTCGCGGCCCCTATTATTCCGTCGTCGGAAAACGTTACCTGCAAGACCTTTTGGAAACGATGGGCGCTTATGTCGATTCGTTGAAATTTGGCGGTGGCTCCTTTTGTTTGATGCCGAGAAAAATCGTCCGCGAGATCAATGATCTCTGCCACGAAAATGAAGTGACCGTTTCTACCGGCGGCTTCATCGAATTCGTGCTCGCCCAAGGGCACGAAGCGGTGCGGAACTACATCCGCGAATGCAAGGAACTCGGCTTCGACACCATCGAAGTTTCGACCGGTTTCATTACCATGCCAGTGGACGATTCGCTGCGCCTGGTTGAGCTGGTGCAGAAGAGCGGCTTGAACGCCAAACCGGAGATTGGCATTCAATTCGGGGCAGGTGGGGCGACGCCGACCGCCGAGTTGCAAGCTGAAGGGATACGCGATTCGAGTTGGTTGCTGTCCCTGGGCCGTCGCTTTCTCGAGGCAGGCGTAGAGCTTATCATGATTGAGTCAGAGGGAATCACCGAAAACACAGACCCTTGGCGCACAGATGTGCCGGCGCTTTTGATTAATGAACTCGGCACCGACAAGCTGATGTTCGAAGCAGCAGATCCGGAAGTATTCGCATGGTATATCAAGAACTACGGATGCGACGTCAACCTGTTCGTTGATCATAGTCAGATCGTGCAGCTCGAGTGTCTGCGCTCTGGCATCTGGGGAACAAAAAGTCTGTGGGGACGCGTCCTTAGTTACAAAGAAAACGAAAAGTAACGCATTGTATGACCAGGAAACTGACGTCCGGCCGATGAGGCGTCGCCGCACATCGCGATCAAGCTCACAACAGCTTCGGCACGATCATCCATTCAAGCTTCCACCTGCCTGCGTCATCCCGATTCAGGCTAACGACGCAGCCCAATTGAAAAGCAACGACCTCGTTATCCGAGTTGCCAGTCAGTAACAACGCTGCCAGCCTGCCTAAGAACGGGAGGTGACCGACGATCATCACATTGCTATTCCCTTGTTCCAGTTCCCGCTTGATCGGTTCGACCGCATCTTTCGGGGCAAGTCCGTCAT
>Ga0209808_1002092_pt1 | contig 10280 bp, 9 predicted proteins | sample GraSoiAngelo_157_FD_186171 | JGI IMG/M metagenome (GOLD analysis project Ga0209808, IMG submission 186171) | Grasslands soil microbial communities from the Angelo Coastal Reserve, California, USA - 14_1009_16_20cm (SPAdes) (version 2) | ecosystem: Environmental > Terrestrial > Soil > Grasslands ...
TGCCGGTCCCGAGCGCGGCAAACCGCTCGTCGAGCCGGTAAGCGACATGGGCGAAACAGATGACGAGCTCATTCTTCGGCGGGATCATCGCGGGCTCCGTATCACAAGAATACTGGCCGAAGTTTAGCCGCTGCGATCTCCGCCGTCGCTGTTGTGCTCGGCAGCATCCACGATTGGGCGGGACTGCTTTGTAGCGGCGTGGGAATCTGTTAATAAAGCCCGCATACGATCATAGATTGTACAGGACGCGAAGCGTCACACTACCTGAAGTTGCTGATTTTGCTGATTGGCGTAGGAAGGCGCCGGCAGACGGCAGCGCGCGGTACGGAGAGCACATGGATCAGCGTTCTGCAGAGCCGGTCAGGCTCGTCATCTGGGACCTCGACGAGACCTTCTGGAAGGGGACGCTGACCGAGGGCGGGATCACCTTTTCTCCGGAAAATCGCGATGTCGTCATTGCGCTGGCCGAACGCGGGATCATCAGCACGATCTGCTCGAAGAACGATCTCGAGCCGGTGCGTGACATTCTAAAGCAGCATGACGTCTGGGATTATTTCGTCTTTCCGAGCGTGAACTGGGAGCCGAAAGGGCCCCGGCTGCAGGCGCTGATCGAGGCGATTCAGCTGCGCGCGGAAACTGTCATGCTGATCGACGACAATCCGATGAACCGCAACGAGGCGCTCTTCTTTGTGCCCGGCATTCAGGTCGCCGACGAGACGGTGATACCCGGGCTTTTGTCGAACCCGCTGTTCAAGGGCAAGGACGACCATGCGCTGACGCGCCTGCAGCAGTACAAGCTTCTCGATAAACGCAAAGCCGACGAAATTGCCGCAGGCGGCAGCAACGTCGAGTTTCTTCGGTCGAGCGATATCCGCGTTCAAGTCGAACACGATATTGAGGGCCACATCGATCGCGTCATCGAGCTGATCAACCGGACCAACCAGCTGAATTTCACGAAACGCCGCCTCCTCGAGGACCGCACAGCGGCCGAAGCGGAGGTCCGGGCGATGGCAGCCGACTACGACAAGCAGTGCGGGCTAATCCGGGTACGCGACAATTACGGCGACTATGGTTTCTGCGGTTTCTTCACGCTGAAGACGAGTGTCACCGACAGGCGACGGCTCCTGCATTATTGTTTTTCGTGCCGCATCCTGAATATGGGCGTCGAGGCATTCGTTTATCAAATGCTCGGCCGGCCCGCTCTCGCGGTTGAAGGCGAGGTTTTGTCGGATCCGGTTACCGCCGATGCAGTCGACTGGATCACAGTGGTCAGCGACAATGAAACAGAGGAGGCGCGCCCGAAGGACGCGCCTCCCTTCTTCCTGCGCGGCGGATGCGAGCTCGCCGCGGTTGAACATTACGCGAGGTTGGTTTCGGCGAATGTCCGTGGCGAATACAATTTCGTGCGCAATGGCCTGGATTACCGCATCAATCACTCGTTGCTGACCCGCTACGCCATAGAAGGTCTGCCTGAGGGAGCCGCGCAAGCGGTGTATCGGCTAGGCTACGCGCCTGAGGATTTTCGCTCGGCGTTGTTTTCGGACCCTCTCCCGGGTCATTGGATCCTGAACCTACTACCCGATCAATGGGTGGCCCTCTATCGGCACAAGGAGACGGGCACGTTGATCCCGTTCGTCGTAGCGCCGCAGCGGCGACAGCCCAATGCCTGCGAGCTGACCGATGCACAACGCCGCGAACTCACCGACAATCCCGCAGCGCTCACCGCGCTGGAAACCTTGGCGCGGGAATTCAGCTATGCCGGGCACATCACAGGGCCAATTTTCAAAGGCAATCTGCATACGATTCTCCAGGCAATACCCGAAGAGAGCAAGATATTCATCATCCTGAACAAGCAGTATTACGGGGCGGAGGACGTGCCCGAAACGCAGTTACCGCACGCGGTCCGATTGAACCGTTGGACCCGCGAGGTGGCAGCAGAATATGAAAACGTCCGCTGCGTTCTCATAACGGACTTTTTCGAATCGGTGGCGGATGCGCAGGCGAACAACCATTTTCACCGAATGGTCTACTACCGGCTATTCAAGCATGTTCATGCCACCGCGTTCGGCGCCGAACCGGTGGCCGCGCACGAGAGCGGAACGACCTGGAATGCGGCAGGCCAATCATTATGCCCGATCGACGGCGCGATGACCGCAGAGCCGGCCGAAGCGCTTAGCGCGCTCGGAAACAATGCGGAAGCGTTGTCCCGGCACGAAGCGGCCGTCGAGAGGTTTCCCGACGAATTCTGGCCAAATTTCGGGCTGGCCTGGGTCACGGCACGTCATAGCTGTGCCGAGGATACCGTACGGATCTGGTCGGATCTCGTCAGCCGCTTTCCCGGTAAGCTGCCGGCGCTCGAGGCGCTCGACAGTGCACGCCTTGCTGCAGAAACGCGAGCGGCCGAAATAGCCTCGTCAGCGAATACCCGATAGGACTTGCAGCAGCAGAAACACTGCGGCTTGCCGTCATGCGGCATTGCGGCTCGCGTGCTATTTCATCAGCTGGAGGTCGACGCCGCGGCCGTGTAATTCGGCCAGGTACGCATCGACCGTGCCGATCTGCGTCTCCAGCTGCATCCGAACCGGCACAACGACATCGCCGGGCAGCAGCGGCGCATACCAGAACTTGCCCTGCTGGGCGCCCTCGCCCTGCTCCCCCTCCGGGGCGCTGCGGATTTGGCGGGTCATCCTGCAGGCGATCGCGTTGCCCTCGAGGTGCTGGCCCCCCTCCGGCGACAGCACCTGCTTGCCGATATCGGAGAAGACGAGATCGTAGCGCGAGCGGCCGTCGAAGACCGGCACCATCAGCGCGCAGGTGCCCTTGGCGGCGAGCTGGCGCTCAAGGCGCAAATAGGCGGTCAGATTGTCGACGGTGCCGCGCGCCGTGGCCGCCGCCGCGGCGTCGGCAACCACAGGGATTACCTTGCCCTCGACGCTCCCATCAGGGCGGAAATTGACCTCCTCCTGCCGCGCGACACCGTTGCGGCGGGTCTCGCTGCGGAAGGATTCCGCCTGGGCCGAGGCGGGGATCAGCCGCCCTGAGGCGGTCGCCCGGGTCTGCTGATCGACGACGAGCCCGGCGACGCCGGTCGTCTTGTAATGCGTGTTGATCGCGTAGCGCTCGCCGACCTCCTCGACCGAGGTGTTGAGGGTCAAGACGTGCAGGCCCATCAGGCCGTAGACCTCGACGCGCATCGAGATGCGGTCGGTGCCGAGCGCCGGCGCGGCGGCCGGCCGCAACGCCATGAGGAGCCCGCCGATCAGGAGCAGCGCGGCAACACAGCTGGACAGAACGCGACTAGACGCCGGATGCATCAGCCAACCACCCCACAGCCGACATTCCCCGGATCCCGGAGGGATTAGATAGATAAGATTCGCTCTTTTTCGCGCCTTGGCAACGGCTAAGCCGCCGCAGCCGGAACCCCTCAGCCTGTGCCTCGGGCGGCGCTCTGTTACACGGCCCGGTCGTCCCGCTCAATACGGTTCGCGCACAAAAATGAACGTGGTGCCGGTAACGATTGGGGCGCTGGCGCCGACAAACGATACATTGGCGTCCTTGACCTGGCGCGAGCCGGCGCGGCCCGAGGCCTGCAACGCGCCCTCGATGATGTGCCAGAGGCCGTGAATGCGGCCGGTGCCGAGACTGCCGCCAAAGGTATTGAGCGGCAACTCGCCATCCAATTCGATCCGGCCGTCCTGGATGAAATCGAGCGCCTCGCCCTCGCCGCAGAAGCCGTAGCTTTCGAGCCCGTAGATCACCGAGGCCGAGAAGCCGTCATAGATCTGCGCCACATCGACATCCTTGGGTCCGAAGCCGGAGCGCTCCCAGGTCAATTTCGCGGAGCTGCGGCCGCCCTCCATGTAATCGGCGAGGCTGCCGATGCGGCCGGCCACTTCGAAATGCAGCCGCTGGCCGTAGCCGGCGAGGTAGGCCGGGGTCGGCTTCAGGTCGCACGCGCGATCGGCCGTCGTGAGCACGATTGCGACGGCGCCCTGCACTGGGATATCGCAATCGAACAGGCAGAACGGATAGGCCACCATCCGCGACGCGAGATAATCCTCGCGCGAGAGCTCCGTCCCGTAGAAATAGGCGTGCGGGTTGTGCTGGGTGTGGCGGCGCTGCGTCACGGCGAGCGTCGCCATCTTCTCGCGGTTCTGGTTGTGGCGCTCGAGCCAGCGCGTGTAGGCGACCGCCATGCCCTGGCCCGGACCGCCAAAGCCGTAGGGCGCGGTGAATTGCGTCGCGCCCGCCGCCATGCCGCTCGGCAGATTTTGATAGGTGCCGCGCGGGTTGTGCATCGCCCGCCACACGACGGCGTAGTTGCACATGCCGGCGAGCAATGCGTTGACCGCCTGCTGCACGGCGCCGCCGATGTTCACCGTGCCGACCTGGATGTGCCAGGCGAGGTCCGGCAGTTTCAGCATCGCCATCATGCAGTTGACCGAGACGACCGAGATGCCGTCCACCTCGGCATGGCCGGTCGCCGGCAATTCGGGATAGGTCGCCAGCCCGTCGATGTCGGACATCGCGAGCCCGGAATCCGCGACTGCCTCTTTCACCGCGGTCAGCGCGTGGACGGCGAGCGGAACATCAGCGGTGCGCGAAACCTTCGAAAAGCCCACGCCGCTGACCGCCACCTTGCACCGGTTCTCCCACATTAAGTTTTCCTTTTTTCAGGACTGGATCGCTGCGGTGCGTCCTTCGAGACGCGCTCCGGCTAGCGCCGTCGCGCTCCTCAGGATGAGGAGCATTGTTGATGCCACGCACAAAAATTTCTCATCCTGAGGAGCCCCCCACAGGGGGCGTCTCGAAGGACGCAGGATGGTTCTGCAGCTTCATTCTGCCGAGGCGAGGCGGAATTGGGGAAGCGTGACGTCGTCGTTCAGTTTCTCGAACACGATCTCGACGCGGCGGCCGACCTTCGCCTCGGTGTATTCGGCGTCCAGCAGATTTCCGGCCATCAGCGCGCCGGGCGCATCATCGAGCTCGACGATGATGCTGGCGTAGGGCACCGCCGCGGCGAAGCGCTTGTCGCCGGTGTGATACATGATCGTGTAGGCGTAGATCGTGCCGATGCCGCGCACGGGCTCGAATCTGAGGTCGGTGGCGACGCATCGCGTGCAGGTCGCGTAAGGCGGGTGCTGGAAATGCCCGCAGCTCTGACAGCGCTGCAATTCCACTATGCCGCGTTTGGCCGCGTCCCAAAACGGCTTGGTCCACTCGTTCGGCACCGGGATCGGCCGGGTCACCTTGCTCCAGTCGCTCATGATTATTTCTTCCCCCGATCTCTCAGGTGCGCCGGCAAAGGCATCTGCGGTAGCAGCGCCTTGTCTCCGCTCGGGACCGGAGCTTCCCGTGGCGGCGAGCACTTATCAAGCTCCTCGGCTACGATGTTGCGTATTTCCGGTAAACCAGGCGGCGCGCTGAGACCGAACTGAAAAATCTGCCGGAACGAGTCGGGGTGGTTCCAAATCGCCGCCAACACGGCGTAGCGCATATTCGGGGTGGGATGCCGGATGGCGCATTCGACCAGCCTGGCGACGTCATTGCCGTCGAGCATCACTTCAGTCGGCGCTTCCGGCTGTATCGCACGATCGGCCGGATCGCCGGTCAGGCGGATTTGCGGCCGCAGCGTGTAGTAGTCGCGCGTCAGCACATCATCGGCCGGCTCGGCTTTGGCTCGCGCTTCCAGATCGGTGTACTCGCCCCGTCGCACCAGCATCGTCGATTGCCTCGGCTTGACCGCATCGGCTCCGGCGGGAGTATCCTCTGTCCGCCTTCGGGAAAGCCCGGATCCATTTGACCCGGATCATTGAAAGGAGAACGCCTTGGCGACGCAAGCGGGGATGTCCACCGGGCCGGGCGAGATGATGGGCAATGCCGGGCCGGGCATGCTGGCGGGGCTGCGCGTCATCGAGATCGCCGATGAGCGCGCCGAATATGCCGGGCTGTTGCTGGCCGGGCTCGGCGCCGAGGTGATCAAGATCGAGCCGCCCGAAGGCAATGCGACGCGGCGCATCGGCCCGTTTCTCGACGACGAACCTGGGCTCGAGCGTTCGCTGTTCTTCTGGAACTACAACCGCAACAAGAAATCGGTCGTGCTCGATCTGCGCGACAAGGCGGGGCAGGAGCAGATGCTGCGGCTGCTCGGCGGCGCCGACATCCTGCTCGACGCGAGCTGCGGCGCGCTGAACGAGGCGCTCGGCCTCGACCATGCCGCGCTCAACGCGCGGTTCCCGGCATTGGTGACGGCGCGCATGACGCCGTTTGGCGATGACGGGCCGTGGAAGGATTTCAAAGGCTCGGACCTCATCCATCTCGCGCTCGGCGGGCCGATGATGAATTGCGGCTACGATCCCGACCCCAATCTCGAATACGACACGCCGCCGATCGCGCCGCAGATCTGGCACGCCTACCACATCGCCGGCGAGCAGATGGCGACCGGCATCATCGCCGCCCTGATCCACCGCGAGCGCAGCGGCGAGGGCCAGGACGTCTCGGTGGCAATCCACGAGGCGGTGTCGAAGAACCCCGAACAAGATCTGATGTACTGGGTCATGCGGCGGGTGCCGCTATGGCGGCTCACCTGTCGTCATGCGTCCGAAGGGCCGAACCACTCTCCCAGCATCTGCCATACTAAGGACGGGCGCTGGTTCATCACCCACGGGATGGGCGCGCGCGACCTGAAGAACCTCGTGCCGCTGTTGAGCAAATACAACGCGCAGGCGGATTTGCAGCCGCCGGCCCCCGAAGTGGATCTGCGGGCGCGGCAGGTGCCGGGCACGGCCGGTAGCGACGAGGCGCGGTCACACATGCTGGATGTCGTGCAGCGCTTTGTCCGGGCCTGGACGTACAAGGACATGCCGTGGCGCGAGGCGCAGGATGCCGGGCTCCTCTGGGCGCCGCTGCGCAAGCCGCACGAGAACGCACTGGACGAGCATTGGCTGACGCGCAAGACCTTCGCCCAGATCGAGCATCCCGAGCTCGGCCGCTCGTTCCTCTACCCGACCAGCAAGTGGCTCAGCAGCAAGACCAGCTGGCAGGTCGGCCGCCGCGCGCCGCTGCTCGGCGAGGACACCGAGGCGGTGCTCGGGGAACGAGCGCGACGGCCCAGCGTGCCAGCAAGCCCACGCAAGGTCGAGAACCCACGCCTCTCGGCATTGCACAACAAGCCGTTTCCGCTGCAAGGGATCAGGATCTTCGATTTCGCCTGGTTTCTTGCCTCCGCCGGCGGCACGCGATTTCTGGCGGCGATGGGCGCGGAAAGCTACAAGGTCGAGTGGAAGGACAATCCCGACACGCGGCTGGCGGGCATGGCGCCGGTCGGCGGCCGCGCCGCGCGCGACGCTGCGACCGGGCCGCTGCCCGGGGTCAAGGACCCCGACATGGGCGGCAATTTCCTCAACAAGAACTCCGGCAAGCGCGGCATTTCGCTCAACATCCGCCACCCGAAGGGCCTCGAGATCGCGAAGGACATGATCCGCATCTGCGATGTCGTGGCCGAGGGGTTCTCGCCCGGCGTCCTGCAGCGACTGGGCCTCGGCTACGATGTGATGAAGTCGATCCGCCCCGACATCATCTACATCCAGCAATCCGGGATGGGCGCGCACGGCACCTATGGGCGCATGCGCACGGTCGGGCCGGTCGCTGCGGCGTTCGGCGGACAGGCCGAGATGTCAGGCCTGCCCGAACCGGCGATGCCGGTGAGCTGGGGCTATTCCTATCTCGACTGGATGGGCGCCTATGGCTACGCGCTGGCATTGCTCGGTGCGATCTATCACCGCGAGCGCACCGGCGAGGGACAGTGGATCGACGCCTCGCAATGCGAGAGCGGCATCTTTCTCACCGGCGCGACGATACTCGACTGGGCGGCCAATGGGCGCGTGTTCCGCCGCTACGGCAACCGTTCGCCGTATAAAACGGCGGCGCCGCACAGCGCTTATCGCTGCGCGGGCAAGGACCGCTGGATCACGATCGCCTGCTTCACCGACGCGGAATGGCAGGCGCTGGCGCGGGTTGCCGAACGGGGCGACTGGCTCGACGACCGCCGCTTTGCCACGCTGGAGAACCGTTTGCAGCACCAGGATGCGCTCGATGCCGCGGTCGAGACCTGGACCCGCACCGAAGACCGCTACAACTGCATGATGAAATTGCAGAAGGCCGGCGTGCCCGCCGGCGTTTGCCAGAATGCCGAGGACCGGGTCGATTACGACCCGCAACTCCGTCATCTCAAATGGCTGACCGAAGTCACCGGCACGAAGATCGGCACCTGGCCGGTCTACGAAATACCGATGAAAATGACGAAGACCCCGGCCTATATCGGCGGCCCGATAAACCGCGGCGCGCCGTGCTATGGCGAGGACAATATGTACGTGCTGACCGAATTGCGTCATCTAAAAGCTCGGCTGGCGCCGCAGTGAACCTCAGCTGAGATGGGGAGAAGAGATTTTTCTCCGTTGACGAGCATCTCCGGTCATACTGTCTCCAGCCTACAACTGTGTTCTGCGCATGACGCGGAAACGGCGGGCATATCTGATTCTGACCAGGAGCAGACCGAATGTTCAGCCATATCATGATCGGGAGTAACGACATCGCCCGATCGAAGAAATTCTATGACGCGCTGTTTGGCGCGATGGGCGCCAAGCCCGCCACCGAGGACGCCAGAGGAAGGCTTGCCTACACGCATAATGGCGGACGCTTCATGGTGTCCAAACCGATCGACGGCAAGCCGGCCAGCCATGCCAATGGCGGTACGATCGGCTTCTTGATGAGCAGTCCCGACCAGGCCCAGGCCTGGCACAAAGCCGGTGTCGCGAATGGCGGCAAAACGATCGAGGACCCGCCCGGCGTGCGCCAAGGGGCGGCCGGCGAGATGTATCTCGCTTATCTGCGCGATCCCGACGGCAACAAACTGTGCGCGCTTTATCGCAAGCCGGCCTGAGTAATCGCCGGTCAAGACTGAGGAGGGCCGCCCCTTCCGGGCGGCCCTCATCCGCGGACGAATTTCGCGCGATTGCGGCGATCCGCGCTTTGTTCGACCGGCTTTAGCCGTAGCGGTGTCCGTTCTCTTTCGGCAGCGACCCGCCCTGCTGCGCCCAGCGCGGCACGCGCCCACAGGATAAGCTCATCGGGCTCATCGAGCAGCCGCTCCGGGACGCGCCAAAAGGACAGGTCGATGGTGCGGCCCTTCTTTTCGTAATTGAGCGGAGGCGCAGCCTCGGCCTCCTTGAAGACCGCTTTGTTGTGGTCATCAACCCGGACGTAGAGCGTGTCTTCCGTGATCATCCCGAACATCAGCCCGTCGCAGAACACGCCCGTCTTGCCGAACATCCGCCGCATCGTGAGGCGGCCCAGCGGGCTGAGCTGCTCACGCAGAAACTCCGCAAAGCCGTCGCTGGCGACCATCTTTTTTGGTTCCCGGCGAGAGGGGGCGGGCGGAATTATCCGCCGGCCGTCGATATTATTGCGCCTTGATCCAGTTTTCCGATCCCGTCACCTTGACCGACACATCGGAAAAGAAAATGCGCAAGGGCTGTCCGTCCGCGGTTCCGCGGTGATCGGTCGAGATAAGGAGCGGGCCGGCCTTCTTGTAATCCGCCCAGGTCGCGATCACCACGCTGGGCTTGATGGCGCCGCCTCGGTGGAAGATGAACTCCTCGATCCGCTTGTCGGCGCCGACGTAGAGCTCCCATGTGTCGCCGGGCGAGGCGCCGCCCTCCGATGGGTATTTCACCACGACGCGTTCGGCGGACCCGCTCCCTAATGGCAGCTTTTGCGTCCCCTCATCGGTGACGGTCGCGCTGCTGTCCCATATCACGTGAAACGGGAAGAGCAACCAATACTGATCATTGATAAATGCCGGATCGATTTGGTTCTTCACGGCATCACTTTGGCTGCCGAGCTGCGAGCGCGGATAGGTAACCTTGACCGGTTTTCCCTCCTTGTCTTTCCCCTCGTAAGAGACGGTGTCGGTCTTTGGGTTCCACTCCCAGGAGCGAGAAAGTTTGACACAAGGAAATTCCGCATTGAAGGCGTAGCGGATCCCCTCGACTTGCCCAAATGAATCGAGACCGTAGGTCTTGGCCATCTGTTCGGCAATCGGTGGGCGCTGCTGTGCCCAAGATGCCGCAGGGAGGATCAACAGCAGCACGCCGAACACGAACAGCCGGATCGCATCGAGTCGACTCAGATTTGTCATGAATGTTCCTTCGGCGTCATGCGACTCAACCGTTTTGCAGCCGGTAGCGGAGCCAAACGACGCCGCCTCCAAGACCTCGCTG
>Ga0209808_1002093_pt1 | contig 10278 bp, 8 predicted proteins | sample GraSoiAngelo_157_FD_186171 | JGI IMG/M metagenome (GOLD analysis project Ga0209808, IMG submission 186171) | Grasslands soil microbial communities from the Angelo Coastal Reserve, California, USA - 14_1009_16_20cm (SPAdes) (version 2) | ecosystem: Environmental > Terrestrial > Soil > Grasslands ...
GTGAATTGCACCGCCTTGCCCTGTTGGGGGGTGGCGCTGACGGTGACCTCGGCCGCATCGCCGCGGCTCAACCCCGCGATGTCGAACACTTCTCGCCCCGTCAACCTGAGCGAGGCGACGTTCTGTCCGGGCAGGAACTGCAACGGGGCGACGCCCATGCCGATGAGATTGGAGCGATGAATGCGCTCGAAGCTCTCGGCGATGACCGCCTTCACGCCGAGCAGCATCGTGCCCTTGGCCGCCCAGTCGCGCGAGGAGCCGGTGCCATACTCGCGCCCGGCGAGCACCACGAGGGGCGTGCCTTCCTTGCGGTAGCGCATCGCCACATCGTAGATCGAGGCCTGTTCGCCATCGGGCAGGTGCACGGTCACGCCCCCCTCGACCCCCGGCACCAGCAGGTTGCGCAGCCGGATGTTGGCAAACGTGCCGCGCATCATGACCTCGTGATTGCCGCGGCGCGCGCCGTAGGAGTTGAAGTCCTTGGGCTCCACACCCTGCTCGATGAGATAGCGCGCCGCCGGGCTGCTCCTGGCGATGTTGCCGGCCGGGGAGATGTGGTCGGTGGTGACCGAGTCGCCGAGCACTGCGAGCGCGCGCGCGCCGCGCACGTCGGTGAGCGGTGGCGGTGTCATGTCCATGGCGTCGAAGTACGGCGGGTTCTTCACGTAGGTCGAGCGCGCGTCCCAGGCGTAGCGCTGGCCGGCGGGCACTTTGATATTCGCCCAGTTCTCATCGCCCTTGAACACGCTGGCGTAGCTGTCACGGAACATCTGCGAGTCGATGGAACGCAGCATCAGGGCCTGCACTTCCGCATCGCTCGGCCAGATGTCCTTGAGGTACACCGGCTTGCCGTCGCTCCCGGTGCCGAGCGGCTCGGTCGTGAGATCCACATCGAGGGTGCCGGCGAGCGCATACGCCACCACCAGCGGCGGGGAGGCGAGGAAGTTCATGCGCGTTTCCGGATGCACGCGGCCCTCGAAGTTGCGGTTGCCGGACAGCACCGAGCAGGCCGTCAAATCGCCCGCCTTGACGGCGGCCGAGATCTCCGGCTTCAGCGGGCCGGAATTACCGATACAGCTCGTACACCCGTAGCCGACGATGTAAAAACCAACAGCGGCCAGATCATCGAGCACGCCCGCCTTGGCGAAGTAATCGGTCACCACACGTGAGCCGGGCGCGAGACTGGTCTTCACCCACGGCTGCGCCTTCAGTCCGCGTTCGCGCGCCTTGCGGGCCAGCAGGCCCGCGCCCAGCATGACGGAGGGATTGGAGGTGTTGGTGCAGCTCGTGATGGCGGCGATCAGCACCGCGCCGTCCTTGAGCTCGAGGCGCTGTCCGTCGAGGGTGAGCGGCGCCGCGCCGCGGGCTTGCGGGTTGCGCGCGCGGCGCTCATCGGCGGCCTTGGCTGCATTGACTTCATACACGGTCTTGGCCGTCTTCAGCGGCACGCGGTCCTGCGGGCGGCGCGGTCCGGCGAGACTCGGTTCCACCTTGCCCAGATCCAGCTCGAGTTCGTCGCTGTAGCAGGCGGACCTCGCGCCCTGGTTGCGCCACAAGCCCTGCGCCTTGGCGTACACGCTCACCAGCTCGAGGCGCTCACGCGGCCGGCCGGACAGCTCGAGATAGCGCACCGTTTCCGTATCGATCGGAAAGATGCCGCAGGTGCTGCCGTACTCGGGCGCCATGTTGGCGATGGTCGCGCGGTCGGCGAGCGGCAGGTTCGCGAGGCCATCGCCGAAGAACTCGACGAACTTGTCGACCACGCCCTTGTTGCGCAGCATCTCGGTCACGGTCAGCACCAGATCCGTCGCCGTGGCTCCGGGTTGCAGGCGCCCGTCGAGGCGAAAGCCGATCACCTGCGGGATCAGCATGGTCACGGCCTGGCCCAGCATGGCGGCCTCGGCCTCGATCCCACCCACGCCCCAGCCCAGCACCCCCAGGCCGTTGATCATGGTGGTGTGGGAATCGGTGCCGACGAGCGTGTCCGGGTAGGCGCGGCGGGTGCCGGCCGCTTCGGTGTCGAAAATCACCCTTCCCAGGTACTCGAGGTTCACCTGGTGAACGATGCCGGTGTTGGGTGGTACGACGGAGAAGTTGCGGAACGCGGTCTGTCCCCAGCGCAGGAACGAGTAGCGCTCGCGGTTGCGCGAAAATTCGATGGCGGTATTGGCGGCGAGCGCACCGGCAGTACCGTACTCATCGACCTGCACCGAATGGTCGATCACCAGCTCCGCCGGGTTCAGCGGGTTGACGCGCTCGGCGTCACCGCCCAGGCGCACGATGGCATCGCGCATGGCCGCGAGGTCCACCACACACGGCACGCCGGTGAAGTCCTGCAGAATGACGCGCGCGGGGGTGAAGGCGATCTCGTGGGCAGGGGTCGCCTGCGGATCCCACTCGAGCAGCGCCTCGATGTCGGCGCGGGTCACGCTCACGCCGTCCTCGAAGCGCAGCAGATTCTCGAGGAGAATCTTCAGCGAGTAGGGCAGGCGCGCGAGCTTGTCCTGCGGCAGCGCCGCGAGACTCCAGATCTCGTACGAGCGATTGCCGGCCGTGAGGGTCGAGCGCGCGCGGAAGCTGTTGGTCATGCGTGTCTCCGTGTGCACACGCGATTATATCGGGCGCGGCGCCCCCCTGCCGCCTGCAGCGCGCCCTTCAGGCCGCGGCAGCCTCGCTCACCGCCGGCACGATGTCTTCGATGACGGCGCCGCCGAGACAGCGTTCGCCCTCGTAGGCGACCGCGTACTGACCGGGCGTGACGGCGCGCTGCGGCTCATCGAACACCACGCGTGCGGTGCCGTCGGCCCGGGGCTCGAGCAGCGCCGGCTGATCGGCCTGGCGGTAGCGCACCTTCACGCTGCAGCGGAACGCCTCGCGGCGCGGGGAGCTGAGCCAATGCCACGCTGCGGTGGTGAGTGCGCCGCTCGACAGCAGCGGATGATCGTGTCCCTGCACGACGATGAGCGCGTTGCGCTCGCGATCCTTCGCCGCCACATACCAGGGCTGCTCGGGGTGGCCGTGCCGTCCGCCCAGGCCCAGGCCGCCCCGCTGGCCGAGCGTATAGAAAGGCAGTCCCTCATGGGTCCCGAGCCGCTCCCCGGCGGGCGTTTCGATGGGCCCGGGGGTCCGCTCGAGGAAGCGCGCCAGAAACTCGCGAAACGGGCGCTCGCCGATGAAGCAGATGCCGGTGCTGTCGGGCTTGTCGAACACCGGCAGCCCGGCACGGCGCGCGCGCTCGCGCACGGCGCTTTTCTGCAACTCGCCCAGCGGCATCAGCGTGCGCGCCAGCTCCTCGCCCGCCACGGCGTGCAGGAAATAGCTCTGATCCTTGGCGGGATCGCGCGCCTTGTAGAGCCCCGTGCCCTCGGGTCCCTGCTGCAGCCGGGCGTAGTGCCCGGTCGCGAAATGCGCCGCGCCCAGGCGCCGCGCCCACTGAAGCGCGACGCCGAACTTGATCTCCCGGTTGCACAGCACGTCAGGATTGGGCGTGCGGCCGGCGCGGTGCTCGCGCAGAAAATGCCGGAATACGCGCTCACGGTACTCGAGCGCGAAGCTGGCGCGATGCAGAGCAATGCCGAGCTCGGCCGCGACCGCGCGCGCGTCCTGGAAGTCCCGCGCGCTGGTGCAGTAGGCGTCGTCGTCCTCCTCCCAGTTGCTCATGAACAGGCCCTGCACCTCCCAGCCCGCATCCCTGAGCAGCAGCGCCGCGACCGCGGAGTCGACACCCCCGGAGAGCCCGACGATGACGCGCGCGGCGCTCACAGGCGCACCGCCTCGGCGCCGGCGGAGCTGGCGGCGCGCAGGTCGAGGCCGGCGAGCGGCTCGAGTGCCAGGCGCTGGCCCGCCAGGTAGTCGTGCACGCAGCGCAGCACCAGGGGGCTGCGCAGCCGCGCCGCGCGCGCCTCGAGCTCGACTCGCGACAGCCAGTGCGTGCCCACGATCCCGCGGTCGAGTTCTTGTCGGGCGTCATGGTCCGCGACCTCGCCGGTGAAGGCGAAGCGCAGGGTGCGCCGCCCGTTGGCGGGGTTACGCCACAGGTACACGCCCAGGAGCGCCTGCGGCTCGAAGCGCCACGCGGTCTCCTCGCGTACCTCGCGGACCACCGCCGCAAACAGGGTCTCACCGCGCTCGACGTGTCCGGCCGGTTGATTGAAAACCAGCCGCTGGTTGATGCGCTCTTCCACGACCAGGAAGCGGCCGGCCGTCTCCGTGACGGCCGCGACGGTTACGTCAGGCATTCGGGGCATGCGGGGGATTATAGCCGTCGGCGGCGCGACGGTCGGGGAGGCGATTTCAGCCGCGGCGTGCGGTACGCAGGCCGCGCTCGACCGCGCTCGCGTTCCACACCTGATCGAATTCCTGCAGATACACGCGGGCGGCGGCCGGATTGTTGATGTCGGCGACACCGTCCCAGCTGTCGGCGCGCATACGGTAGACGATCGCCCGGTCGTCGGCGATGAGATACGCGGAGGCGCGCTGTGGCGACTGCGCGGCCACGTAGCGGATGTCGATGCAACTGGACAGGCGCCGCCCCATGGCCACGAAGCGGTTGCTGTCGCGCATGACGCGGGTCGGCTCCGCCAGCAGCACCCGCACCTTGGAGAAGCTGCGCGTCAGGACGAAGTGCTTGATGATCTCGAGGAAGGCCGTCTGATCGAACAGGTCGGGCTCGAGGTCTGGGGTGTAGATCGAGGTCAGCCTCTGCGCCGTGGCCGCGATCTCATTGACCGCCGCGCGAACCTCGGCGAGCGAGGTGAGAACGGTCAGCGTCTCGGCCCCCTGGCGCGTCACGGGGGCAGGGCCGCCGGGGCCGGCGGATTCCGGCGCATAGCGCGCGTTTGCCAGCTGCGCCAAAGCGCCGTTCAGGTCAAGTTCCCCGGTTACTGCCACGCGTGGCGCCCCGCATACGCCTGCACGGGAGGCAGGCTGCCGAGGATCTTAGTGACGGCCGTGGGTTTTCCTTGCCGAACCGGTCACGGTTTGGCGGCCGCAACTGCCGTCAGCGAGTCAAAAACGTGGCGCAGTTCGCACTTTAGGCTTGTCGTGAGATGGGGCCGGCGCGGGGCTGATGCGCCAGCGCGGGCTGGTGCGTCAGCGCGGCGGTTTGCGCCTGCGGCCCTCAGATCCGGCGCGCCAGCTGCGCGGCGAGCCCGGTGTAGTCGGCCGGTTCCAGGGCGCGCAGTCGAGCCTTCTCGGCCGGGGCGAGCGGCAGAGTGTCGATGAAGGCGGCGAGGGTGGCGGCGTCGATCGCCCGGCCGCGCGTGAACTCCTTCAGGCGCTCGTAGCCGCCCGGCACACCCGCGGCGCGCAGCACGGTCTGCAGCGCTTCACCCAGCACCTCCCGGGTGGCGGCGAGATCGGCGGCCATGCGCTCAGGATCGGCTTCGATTTTCGTCAGTCCCCGTCCGAGCGCGCTCCAGGCGATCAGCGCATGCCCGAGCGCCACGCCCAGGTTGCGCAGCACGGTCGAATCGGTCAGGTCGCGCTGCCAGCGCGACACCGGGAGCTTGTCGGCGAAGTGCCGCAGCAGCGCATTGGCCACGCCACAATTGCCTTCCGCGTTCTCGAAGTCGATCGGGTTCACCTTGTGAGGCATGGTGGATGAGCCGACCTCTCCCGGGACGGCGCGCTGGCGCAGATAGCCCAGCGAGATGTATCCCCACAGGTCGCGGCTGAGATCGATGAGCACCACGTTCGCGCCCGCGAGGGCATCGCAGTATTCGCCGATCCAGTCGTGCGGCTCGATCTGGGTGGTCCACGGGTTGTACTCGAGCGACAGCGAGGTGACGAACGCCTGGGCAACGGCCGGCCAGTCCACCGCCGGCAGCGCCGCCGCGTGGGCGTTGAAGTTGCCGACCGCGCCATTCCACTTGCCGAGAATGCTCACCGCCGCCCAGCGGCGCTGCGCGCGCCGCAGGCGCGCGACGAAGTTGGCGAGCTCCTTGCCGAGGGTAGTGGGGCTGGCCGGCTGTCCGTGCGTGCGCGCCGGCATGGCGGCGTCGGCGTAGCGATGCGCGAGTGCCGTCAGCTCCGCCGTGCGGGCCTCGAGCGTGCCGAGGAGCGTCGCACGCGCCGCGTGCAGCAGGCGCGCGTAACTGAGGTTGTTGATGTCTTCCGAGGTGCAGCCGAAGTGCACCAGCTCGAGCGTCGCGTCCGTGGCCCCGACCGCCGCCAGCTGCTCGCGCAGGTAGTATTCAACGGCCTTGACGTCGTGATTGATGCGCTCCTCGATGGCCTTGACGGCCGCCGCCGCCGCCGGTTCGGGCGCGGACGCCAGTTGACGCGCGCGCTCGCGCACCGCGGGCGTGAGTTGCGCGCCGGGCAGCAGCGGCACGGCCGCCGCCAGGTGCAGCAACCACAGCGCCTCGATACGGACGCGTTCGCGGATCAGTCCGCCCTCGGTGAGCAGGCCGCGCAGCGGCGCGCTCGCGGCGCGGTAGCGCCCATCCAGCGGCGACAGCGCGTCGAGCGCCGACAGTAGATCGCTGGAGCTCGCGGACATGCGCTACCATGATAACGCATACGGTCGTCCGGCTTGGGCGGTAGTTGGCGCCGCCGGCGGGCAAGTGCGCGGAGTGCAGGCATGACGACTTCCTTTCGGGTGGAGCGCGACAGCATGGGCGAGATCAAGGTGCCGGCCGATGCGCTGTGGGGGGCGCATACCCAGCGCGCGGTGCAGAACTTCCCCGTAAGCGGCCTCACCATGCCGCGGCCTTTCATCGGCGCACTCGGCCTGGTGAAACAGGCCGCGGCGCGCGTCAACCGGGACCTGAAGCTGCTCGAGCCCAAGGTGGCGCAGGCGGTGGAGGCGGCCGCGGCGGAGGTGGCGGCGGGCGCGCACGATGCACAGTTCCCGATCGATGTCTTTCAGACCGGCTCGGGGACCAGCAGCAACATGAATGCCAACGAGGTGATCGCGGCGCTGGCGAGCCGGCGGCTCGGCGGCGCGGTGCATCCCAACGACCATGTCAACATGTGCCAGAGCAGTAACGATGCGATTCCGACCGCTATCCATGTGAGCGCCGCACTCACGGTGCGCCGCGAACTCACGCCGGCGCTCGAGCACCTCGCCGAGGTGCTGCGCACCCGCGAGCGTGACGTGGAGGGCATCGTGAAGACCGGCCGCACGCACCTGATGGACGCCATGCCGGTGAGGCTGGCGCAGGAGTTGTCGGGCTGGCGCACGCAGATCGAGAGTGGCGTGGCGCGGCTGAAGTCCGTGGAGCCGCGCCTGCTCGCCCTGGCGCAGGGCGGCACCGCCGTCGGCACCGGCATCAACGCGCATCCGGAATTTGGCAGGCGCTTCTGCGAGCAACTCGCCGCGCTCACCGGCGTCGCGTTTGCGCCGGCGCGCAACTACTTCGAAGCGCTGTCGGCGCAGGACACCGCGGTGGAGCTGTCCGGGCAATTGAAGGTGATCGCCGTGAGTCTCATGAAGATCGCCAATGACCTGCGCTGGATGAACAGCGGCCCGCTCGCGGGGCTCGCCGAGATTGCACTGCCGGCCCTGCAACCCGGCAGCAGCATCATGCCCGGCAAGGTCAACCCGGTGATCCCTGAGGCCACCACCATGGTGGCGGCGCAGGTGATCGGCAACGATGCCACCATCACCCTCGCGGGACAGTCGGGTAACTTCCAGCTGAACGTCATGCTGCCGCTGATCGCGCACAACCTCCTGCAGAGCATCCGGCTGCTGGCGAATGCGGCGCGTTTGCTGGCCGACAGCGCCATCGCGGGTTTCAGGGTGAACGAGGCGCGGCTCGCCGAGGCGCTCGACCGCAACCCCATTCTGGTGACCGCGCTGAATCCGGTGATCGGCTACGAGAAGGGCGCCGCCATTGCCAAGAAGGCGTACGCGGAGGGACGACCGATCCGTGAGGTCGCAGCTGAGCTGACCGATTTGCCGCGCGAGCAACTGGCGCGGCTCCTGGATCCGGCGGAGCTCACCAGCGGCGGGATCAAGGGCGGCAGCAGCGGCGGGGGGTGAGCGCGGCTTGGCTGTGCAGGACGCAACGACCGGTCCAGGCGCTGCCGCAGGTGCGGCGCAGCGCGACTGGGCGCAGATCATCCGTACGCGGCTCGCCGGCTCCACGCCCCGACACGACGTGTCGCAATGGCTGGTACCGGGCATGTTCGAGCCCATTAGTGCCTCGCAGCGGCGCCGGTTGCCGCAGGACCCGGTGCCGGCCGCGGTGCTCATACCGCTCATCGAGCGGCCCGGGCTCACGGTGCTGTTCACGCAGCGCGCGACGCAGTTGCGCAATCACGCCGGCCAGATCAGTTTCCCGGGCGGGCGCATCGAGAGCGCCGACGGCAGCCCCTCGGCGGCGGCACTGCGCGAAGCGCGCGAGGAGATCGGCCTCGCAGAGCGCTTCGTCTCGGTCATCGGCTACCTGCCGGACCACGTCGTGATCAGCGGCTTTCGCATCACGCCGGTGGTCGCCTTGGTGCAGCCGGGCTTCGAGCTGCTGCTCGACTCGCAGGAGGTTCAGGACACCTTCGAGGTGCCCCTCGATTACCTGTTCGATCCCGCCAATCACCACCGCCACCGCCGCCGCTCCGCGATCACCGGCGAGGAGCTGGAGTTTTGCGAGATCCCCTTCGGGGATCGCAACATCTGGGGCGCCACCGCCGGGATGCTCCTCACCCTCTATCGGGTGTGTGTCGGACCTGCCGATGAGTGACGCCGAACGCGCCCTCGGCGCACTGCTCGCGCTGATGGCGCGCCTGCGCGATCCGCAGCGCGGCTGTCCCTGGGACCGCGAGCAGACCTTCAGCAGCATCGCGCCTTACACCATCGAGGAGGCCTACGAAGTCGCCGACGCCATCGAGCGTGGCGAGCGCGAGGCGCTGCGCGATGAGCTCGGTGACCTGCTGTTTCAGGTGGTGTTTCACGCCCGCATGGCCGAGGAGCGCGGTTGGTTCGACTTCACCGCAGTCGCCACCGCGATTCACGACAAGCTCGTGCGCCGCCATCCGCACGTGTTCGCGGGCACCTCGCCCGCGCCGCAGGAACTGGTGCGCGCGTGGGAGGAACAGAAAGCGCAGGAGCGCGCCGCGTCGGCCCCCAGGGAGCCGGCGGGGGAGGGCACGGTGTTGGCCGGTGTCCCGCGGGCGCTGCCGGCGCTGGTGCGCGCGGCGAAGCTCGGCCGCCGGGCGGCGCGCGTGGGCTTTGACTGGCCGGATGCGCGAGAGGTGCGCGCCAAGGTGCTGGAGGAACTGCACGAGATCGATGGCGCGCTCGCCGCCGGCGGCGCGGGCGAGGCGGGGAGCGCTGCGGCAGTGATCGCCGCTGAGCTCGGGGATCTGCTGTTTTCCATAGTGAACTGGGGCCGGCACTTGAAGCTCGACGCGGAGGCCGCGCTGCGCGCCGCGAATGCCAAGTTCGAGCGACGCTTTGCCACCATGGAATCACTCGCGCGCACGCGCGGCCTCGACCTCGGGAGCCTGTCGGCGGCCGAGTGGGATGCCCTGTGGCGCGAGGCAAAACTGAACGGCACCTGAACATAACAGGCGGCGGTTTGAAAGTCGCAGCGCGACGCACGAATGCGCTACGCTTGTCCGCACGCATGAACGGGTGGCGCGCTCCTCTCCTCATCTTATGGCTGCCCGTGGTGGGCGCGAGCGCGGCTGCGGTAGCCGCCGCGCCGGCGGAGCCGGCCGGCCGCACGGTGGTGACGCGCGCGGCGGTTTCGATGGACCAGGCCGTCAGGATGGTTGAACAGCGCTTTCACGCGCGCGTGGTGAAAGCCGAGGCGCAGAAGGGCGACGGCCGCACCGTCTACGTGCTGAGGCTCCTCAACGACTCGGGCAAGGTCTGGACGGTGCGCGTGGATGCGGCGGACGGGTCGGTTCAGTAGCCGCGCACTGAAGGGGGCGGCATGCGCGTACTGGTGGTCGAGGACGAAGCGGCGCTCCGCGACTCGCTGCAGGAGCGCCTCGCCGCAGCAGGTTTTTCCGTGGACGTGGCGCGCGACGGCAACGAGGGGCTGTTCGCGGGGCTCGAATACCCGCTGGACGTCGCCGTCATCGACCTCGGGCTGCCGAACCTTCCCGGCCTGGAAGTGATCCGCCGGCTGCGGGCGGCGCGCAAGACCTACCCGATCCTGATCCTTACCGCGCGCGACAACTGGCAGGACAAGGTCGAGGGGCTGCAGGCGGGCGCGGATGACTACGTCGCCAAGCCCTTTCACTTCGAGGAAGTGCTGGCGCGGCTGCAGGCGCTGTTGCGCCGGGCGGGCGGCTGGGCGAGCCCGCAGCTCAATTGCGGACCGGTGG
>Ga0209808_1002100_pt1 | contig 10264 bp, 12 predicted proteins | sample GraSoiAngelo_157_FD_186171 | JGI IMG/M metagenome (GOLD analysis project Ga0209808, IMG submission 186171) | Grasslands soil microbial communities from the Angelo Coastal Reserve, California, USA - 14_1009_16_20cm (SPAdes) (version 2) | ecosystem: Environmental > Terrestrial > Soil > Grasslands ...
CGGATGTTTGCGGCGCAAATCGTGTTCGATTCCGCTTCCCCGCAGGTTTGGCCCGGAAATCGCATACGCGATCGCGCGCTCCTTCGAGATGATGCCGACGTCTTTTGTGCGATCGACAAAAATCTTATTCCGGGTCAGCAAGCTATCGCATTCGTCGAGACTGGGGCCAAAGTCGTCGAGGAATCTTTTGAGTTGGGGGATAAAGCTTTCTGGAAGATCGCGGATTTGCCCTCCCACACGGGTGTAGGATGTGGTGAACCGGGCGCCGGTTAAAAGCTCAAAGAGGTTGTAGAGTTTTTCGCGCTCTGTGAACGTGTAGAGGAAGACCGACATCGCGCCGAGATCCAGCGCCATCGCGCCCAATCCAAGGAGATGCGAGGAAATGCGCGATGTTTCGCAGCAAATCGTGCGGATCGCTTTTCCGCGCGGCGGAATGTCCCAGCCCATCAATTTTTCAACCGCGAGCGCGTAGGCCACATTATTCGAGAGCGGCGCGAGATAATCGAGCCGGTCGGTGTACGGCACGAACTGGTTGTATTGCATGTTCTCGGCGATCTTCTCGTCGCCGCGATGGAGAAAACCGATATCCGGCGTCGCTTTAGTGATGATCTCACCATCCAACTCCAGCACGAGCCGCAAAACGCCGTGCGTGGCTGGATGCGACGGCCCCATGTTGAGCACCATCTTCTCACCGATATCGTCTTGCCCCGGCTCGCGTAAAGCCGCGTCGGCTGCGGCCACCCGCGTAACCGGATCGGGTGATTCAATCTCGCGCGTCGTGAATGGCATGAAGAAGAACGTTACAACGTTGCGGGCAAGATTTACGCTGGCGAGTGGAGCTTTCTTCCGCAAGCGATTTCTGGGGGAGCACGCCTGTGGCGTGCTGGTTGCGGCATTCTGCCGCAACGAACTTTCATTTGTAAACCAGCTGAATTCGGCTGTGGGCAACCAGTACAAAAGTTCGCGATGGCAGAATGCCATCGCCGCACGATGCAAGCGTGCGTTTCCCCAGAAGGCACTCGCACTCCGGGCGAAACACGATTAACTACCTGCCCATATGCCAAAGAAAATCGCGCTACTTTTCGCCGGACAGGGCGCGCAATGCGTCGGAATGGGACGCGATCTCGCCGAACGATATCCTGTCGCAGCGGATTTGTTTCGTCAGGCCGATGAACTTCTGGGTCGAAACTTGTGCGACATCGCGTGGAAAGGGCCGATGGAGGAGTTGACCAAGACTTCAAATTGTCAGCCCGCACTTTACGTTCATGCACTGGCTGCGCTGGCAGCGTTGCACGAGGTGTTCGGCAAGTTTGAAGTCGGCGGCGCGGCCGGCCTGTCGTTAGGGGAAATCACCGCGCACGCATCGGCGGGCGCGTTCGATTTTGCAACAGCGTTGAAGCTCGTGCAAAAGCGCGGCGAATTCATGGATGCAGCGTGCGCAACAACGCAAGGCGGGATGGCGGCTATGATTGGTGGCTTGGAAAATGATGTGCGCCGGCTCGCCGCGGATGAAGATGTCGATATCGCCAACATCAATGCGCCTAATCAGATCGTCATCTCTGGCGAGTTGGCGAACGTGGAAACCGCTGTCGCTGTTGCAAAGGAATACGGCATAGGTCGCGCGATGATGCTCAACGTCGCCGGCGCATATCATTCGCGTCTCATGGAAAGTGCCTACGTGAAATTGGAGGAAGTGCTTGCCGGTATCCCGATCCAATCGCCGCGTTTCCCAGTGATCAGCAACGTGACCGGCGAAGAAGTAAAAACGCCTGAGCAAATCCAGCAGACTCTCCGCGATCAAGTCACTGGCACGGTGCGGTGGACAGATTGTATGCAGCGTCTTATCGATCTGGACTGTGATTTGTTTATCGAGCTCGGCCCGGGCAATGTGCTCGCAGGTTTATTGAAACGCACGAACCGCGACATCGATGTCATCTCCATCGGCGACGCTGAATCTGTTCGCAAATGCTGCGAAGCGCTGTAACCCCTTTGCCGTGCAAAGCGCAATTCAGTGTGCCTAGAATCGTCGCCCACAGGGCGACGGCGACAAAATCGACAATTGCGTTTGGCCGTCGTAATTGTGCCGCATGACACTGCAACAGAGTGTGGACTCGGATCTGAAGGAGGCGATGCGTGCCAAAGACGCAGCGAAACTGGGCGTGCTGCGTATGCTTAAATCGGCGTTGAAATACGCTGCGATCGCAAAATCCGGCGCGGAGGCCGAACTCAGTGACGCCGAAGCCGTTCAGGTCATTCGCAAGCAAGCGAAGCAACGCCAGGATTCGATCGAAAGTTTTGAAAAAGGCGGCCGGGCTGAATTGGCTGAAAAAGAAAAAGAAGAGTTGGCGATTTTGAACACTTATCTGCCACAAGGAATGAGTCCGGACGAACTGGCGAAAGTCGTGCGTGAAACCATTGCTGAACTCGGCGCCAAATCGAAAGCGCAAATGGGCTCAGTGATGAAAGAATTGCAGGCGAAGGTAGCCGGTCGCGCCGATGGCAAGACGCTTAGCGCAGAAGTGGCACGACAACTCAATCAGTGAATCGAGAATCGAGATTCGAGATTCGTGAATCGTTTTTGCTGGAGCCGATGCGCCGCCGCGCCGTTAGGTGCTATGGGCACTCTCCATGACGATGGAACGATTCACGATTTAGCGTTTTAGCAATGCTAAGCGCCATCATCGTGGCCGGCGGCAGCAGCCAGCGCATGGGGTTCGATAAATTGTTTGCCGCAATCGCTGGCGAACCAGTTATCGCTCACGCAATTCGCGCGTTCGAGCGCGCGACTTCCGTGAGCGAAATCGTAGTCGTCGCTCGTGAACAACGACACGATGAAATCAGAAAAATTACTTCCGGTGCAGAATTCAAAAAAATCCGCGCGATAGTCCCCGGCGGTGAACGCCGGCAGGATTCCGTTCGGGCTGGCTTGGACCGCATCGATCGCGATGCGAAATATGTCGCTGTGCACGACGCGGCGCGCCCATTGATTACACCGGCGCAAATCGAAGGAGCGTTCAAGCAGTGCCGTGTTCACGGCGCAGCGGCTTTGGCACAACCAGTGAACGACACGTTAAAACGTGCTGATGCCGATCTTTTGGTCGGCGGTTCCGTCGATCGGCATCAACTGTACGCGATGCAAACGCCGCAGATTTTCGAGCGGAAATTAATTGAGGATGCCTATTGCGCTGTGCAGGCAGGAAACATTTTGGTGACCGATGAAGTCTCAGCAGTCGAAAGGCTCGGCCGGAAGATCGCGCTCGTCGTCAACTACGATTTCAATCTCAAAATCACTTATCCGCGCGATGTGCCGGTCGCAGATTTTATTCTCCGCAAGCGAGCGAACGAGCATAGGTAGGGCACGTCACTCCGTGCGCGCCGTGGTCAATGGCGAAATTAAGGGCGGCGTGCAGAGGACTGCCCGCCCTACCGGTCAGGTATAATGTCTTCACCGGCCCATTGCAAGCCGCTCGGAAAGGAGCCGTGGCAGACCGGCTTTACTGATTTTCTTCTGCGCGGTGGCGAGATCGTACTTTGCTCGCAACAGTTCGACGAGATTGTTCTCGACGTCGTAAATACAATATCCAGCGCGCCAGTTTCCGTCGCGCGGTTGGCCAACACTGCCCGCGTTGATGAAATATTTCTTGCCAGGCTCAATACGAATGTGCTCGGCGTTGTGGCGCCGGACGCCGTCATCGCGCACAAATACCATCGGCACATGCGTGTGGCCGAAAAAACAGATGGTCGTCCGCTGATACGTAAAACTCGCGACGGCGTCGAGATTGTTGAATACGTAGCCCCATTGCCCGGGCGTATCGAGAGTGGCGTGCACGATGGTGAAGTCGTGTACCCGTTGTTGCAACGGCAGGCTGCGCAGCCATTCCCTCTCCGGCTCGTTCAGGCGTTCGCGCGTCCACTCGATCGCGCGTTCGGCGAGCTCGTTGAAACGCTCCGATGACGCGGGGAACGTTGCTTGCTCATCGTGGTTGCCTTTCACCACGGGGCAATCGAGTTCGCGGACAAGCTGGATGCATTCACCCGGATTTGCGTTGTAACCGACGACGTCGCCCAGACAAACGAAGTGTGTGCACCTGCGTTGACGCGCGTCCGCAAGTACGGCTTCAAGCGCTTCGAGATTAGAATGAATGTCACTGAAAATAGCGAACCGCATTACGACCCTGGTTGGACCACCGAAAAGTCAGAACGTTACAACGGAAGCATGCGGACGCACCAACGTTTTGGTACGCGAAATGAATTTTGCAGCCGCTACTGACCTAAGGAATTCAATGATTGAATCGTTTAACGTCTGATCAGCGTATCAGGAATTCGTTGGTCCTGCGGAATCGCAAGTTTGTTTTCAAGGAACTTCAGCCGCTTAATCAACGTCGGCAGCCGTTCCTTCTCGCCTTCATCGTAGAGGCTGCGCAGGCGGTCGTATGCTTCGCGCTCCCGCCCTTCGCAAAACGAAAGCTCGTACGCCGAGAAACGCCGGTCCCAAGGCGCTGCTTCCGGTAACGTTGCCGCCTTGGCATAATATTCTGCGGCGCGCTCGTGGTCTTTGTATTTTTCCTTGTACAATCTTGCGAGCGCTTCGTAGAGCTCGGGGCGATCGGGATTATTCTTAATTCCGCGCTCGAGAAAATCTTTGCCGAGCGCAAAGTATTCGCGCTGCGCTTTGACTCGCAGCGCCTGGCGCGGCTGGTTGGTATCGTTCGTCGCCGCGACGCTCGCGTTCCATGCCATGTGCCATGCGGCTGTGTCCCAAAACAGGAGCACCCGTGGTTGGAGCGTCGTGATTTGTCGAAACAAAAACAGCATTCGGCCCCATTGAGTGTTTTCCCAAGCCGCATGGGCCTGGATAAAAAGCGCATCGGCGACAATTGCTCGAAAGCCGCTCAGTGCGGCGATGAATCCGAGTTGCCCGATTTTCTCGCGAAGATCGAGATTGAATTCGACGCCGCGGAAATGTTCGTGCCGGTGAAGCACCGCGAGATCGCGTTCGACCGGCAATTTAAGCAGAGCCATCACGATCAGCACCGCCAGCGCGATTAGGCCCCGCGTCATAATTCTTTTCCGTAAAACACAAACACCGCGAGTAACGTGTAAATCACGGTGTAGAAAACGCCGAGCACCGCAGTCTTGATGAATACTGCCATCGAAATGGCGGTGCCAGCAACGATGTCATCCACCAGATTAAAAGCCTGCAGATCGGGAAAGAGCAGCGCTACGATCGCAAGAAATACGCGTGTGATTAAACCGCCGCCGTGTGCGGTGAGCCAATACTCGCGCGCAGTAGCTTCCAAGTGCCCGATGAAATAAATAAAGACCATCACAACGATGGTGAAGATTGTTGAGGTGGCGAAGGTAGAGACAAACAGCGTTAGGGCTGTGAGCAGACACGCTTTGAGGAAGATGATGATGATTCCGGGAACAAGATCGACGTTGAATGCGGAGGCGCGAACGGCGCGCAGAGCATCGGCGAGCTGGTCCGGCGGCGCGCTGGCCATTTGTTTAGCGGTGGCCTGCAGCACTGCCTGCTCGCGCATGTACAGCACCGCAAGGAACGCCGCGATCATCACCAGAGTGCTGATCGCCAGCAACAGAAGAACTCCGGCAATTTTACCGACAACATATTCGAAACGGGGGACCGGCTTGGCGAGAATGGTATAAACCGTCCGGTCTTCGATGTCCCGCGGCAGCATTCGCGCCGTGGCGACGATTGCCAATAGCGAAGTGAACATCGAGATCGCGCCTAACGAGACGTCCTTCAGGATTTGGAATTCCTGTTGGAAAGAGAATTGCGCCATAAAAATCGAGCTGCCAATCAGCAGCAGCCCGAACACCAGCAGCACATAAAAAACTTTCAGGCGCGTCAGCTCAGTGAGCGTGTTGCTGGTGATGGCGAGAATGCGCGACGGGGAGATTGCGCGGTGACGCTTCGGAATCGTTGAAGCGTTGAATGATTGGAGCGTTGAAGCGGTTTCGCCGTCTGTCATTTCGGTTTTGTTAGTTCGTCACTCGCGAGTTGAGCTTTTGTCATTCCCTCCTGTCGATTCCAGGAACAATCTTTCCAGCGTGGTGGTCGATTTGCGCCGCTCGAGCAATTTCGCGTTTGACTTGCCGATGAAAGATTCAATCTCGTGCATGACTTCATCGGAAGCATCGGCGATCACAAGTTCGGTTTGATTTTCGATTGCGATTAATTCCTGCAAAGGGCCTTCGCGAACCAGCTCGCCATCGGCGAGAATCCCGATGCGGTCGCAAATTTCCTGCGCTTGCGCCAGCAAATGCGACGAGAGCAGCACCGTGATTCCACGGCGCTTTAGGTCCATGATCAAGTCGCGAATTTCGCGCGAGCCCGCCGGATCAACGCCGGCCGTCGGTTCATCGAGGACCACCAGCCTTGGATCATAGATCAAGGCTTGCGCTAGCCCAATGCGTTGCAGCATTCCTTTCGAATACGTGCCCAGCCGGCGGTCGCGCGCCTTGTTGAGCCCAACAAGATCGAGCAGTTCGTTTACGCGGCTCTTCAGTGTTGCGCCTGTCATTCCGCAAAGACGTCCAAAAAAACGCAGCGTTTCGGCGCCAGTCAGAAATTTGTAGAGATACGGGTTCTCTGGAAGAAAACCAACTGCTTCGCGACTTTCGACGAGGCGACTGTCTCGTCCAAAAATCTCGGTGCGGCCGCGTGTCGGCGACACCAGACCGAGAATAATCTTCAGTGTGGTGCTTTTGCCGGAGCCGTTCGGCCCGAGCAATCCATACACTTCACCTGGTTCAATGCGAAGGTTGAGGTCCTTTACCGCAACAACCCTGCGAGTGGGATGGAACGGAACAGGAAAAATTTTGGTCAGTCCGTGAACAGCGACGGCTTCACGCGCGTCGGCGCCGCTGTGGCGTGGCGAGTTAGTCATGACGAATCTCAAAGCCGCGGGCAACGACTGGTTCGTTCAACTTGTTCTCGGTTTGTTCGCGAATGAGCGAGTGAAGTTCGCTTTGAGCGACCTGATCGAGAAACGCGCGTAGCTCGTCCTCATCACCTGTAACCTGAAGTTCTACGCGACCGTCCGGCAGATTGCGCACCCAACCTGTCACGTCAAAGCCTGTAGCGATGTGGCGCACAGTGAAACGGAACCCGACCCCTTGGACGCGGCCTTCATAAAACACCTGAAGCGAGATCATCACCTGCAAGAGAGGACCTGCGCATCGTCTATTTATACGAATAGACGAGACAGAAACTACCGTCCTGGTCCTCGACCGAATCGACCGATACAAAGTACTGGCCGCTGTTCTCCGGCGCCAAGCCGGCCGCCGCTTTGTCCCCGTTGCTGAAGTTCTCGGTGGTCATCTGGTTTCCGGTCTCGTCATAAACGCTGACGGCAACTTTTTTGAGTGGCTCTGCGGTGCCCACAGAAAACCAATACTGATTTCCCGAATAAAGGTTCACCGCGATTAGGGCATGATCGTGTGGCTTAAGCACTCCGCACGAATGTCCATCTCGAATCTTAAACCCGTCATTTCCAAATGCTCCCGCAAGCTCGAGTGCGTCTTTGCGTGCACTCACTTCAGCATCTGTGTCTGCGCGGAGAACAACACTCGCGCTCAGCGCAAAAATCAAAGGAAAAAATTGCAGGCAACGTTTCATTTGGGCGACTCCTTGCTCTCTATTTTTGTCATCAGCTTGCCGACCGCCTCATTGAGTTTTCCCACGTCTTCCGCGCTTGGCGCCTTGCTCTCCGGAAAGGAAACGAGTTTCTCAATTCCGGTAAGTTGCTCGCTTACGTCCTTGACCAGCGGTTCCTGGCGTAATTCAGGCGAAATTGCATTCAGCTTTGACTGCATGAAGTGAACCAGTGCCGGTTCGCGCAGAACCTTTGCGGCGGCCGCGTTATAATTTTTCATAATCGCGCCAGTGACCACCTGCGTTCCGCGGATCCATCCGCCAAGAGTGACAAGGATAACCAGGTCTTGGTCGGCGTGCGATTGCATTGAGGATTTCACCTCGTTTTGCGTCGCTTCCAATTCCTCCTGAAGCGTGTCCCATTGGTTGTTCTCGGCAAATTCATTGATGCTGTTGCCGCGGCTGAGCAGTTGCTCACTCACACCGAGCGCCTTTCCCAGCTTCATGATGTCCGAGCCGATATTCTTGACCTGCTGACCATCTTTGGCTTCCACGGCGATGAACCCATCCGCTATCAAACCGCCGAGGTTGAGGGCGATCTGCGCGCGATTGGCGTAGGTCACAGGAATTGGGGCACGATATTGAGCCGACCAGTTAATTTTTCCCGACTTTCCAAGGGCAGCGAATAGCTCGCCCGGCGTCGGAACAGTAATCGAATCGCTTTTGACAGCTTTTGCCATTTGATCCGGCGATAAACGTTGCCCTTTGTCGGCTGCCGCGGGGGAAACAGCAGCAAGCAAGGCAAGCACGGGCAGTGCAACCAAACGAATCACCGCGAAGATTATGCGCGCCTCAGCGAAATTGCCAATCGGAATCTCTCACGCTGTGAGCGGGTTCCTCCCAGGCTTCTCCATACTGGCTCCAACTATACGGATTTGCCTCGTGAAGCCAAAGCTGTTCTAGTCGCCGCAGAACACATGGCGAGCACCAGCATTACCCACATTCACGCACGCCAAATTTTGGATTCACGCGGCAATCCGACCGTCGAAGCGGATGTCCGGGTTGAAAGCGGCGCGCTTGGACGAGCGGCCGTTCCCAGCGGGGCGAGCACGGGCGAACATGAAGCATTGGAATTGCGCGACGGCGACAAAAGCCGCTTCGGCGGCAAAAGCGTGAGAAAAGCGGTTGCCAATGTTAACCAGAAGATTGCGCCGATTCTCAAGGGACTGGACGCGCGAGACCAGGCAAACATCGATAAGAAACTAATCGAACTCGACGGTACGCCGACCAAGAGGAATCTTGGCGCCAACGCGATGCTGGCTGTTTCTCTGGCAGTCGCCCGTGCGGCTGCAGAGGCCGAAAACTTGCTGCTGTTTCGATATCTCGGTGGACCCGAAGCGCGAGTGCTTCCGGTGCCGATGATGAACATCCTAAATGGCGGGGCCCATTCGGATGCGCCAATCGATTTTCAGGAATTTATGATCGTGCCGCGCGGCGCGCCGAGTTATTTGGAAGGATTGCGCTACGGCACGGAAGTGTATCACGCGCTCAAATCTGTTTTGAAAGCGCGGCATCTTTCCACGGCCATTGGCGACGAAGGCGGATTTGCGCCGCAGCTCGATTCCGCTGAAGACGCGTTAGAATCGATTTCCGCAGCCGTCGAGACGGCTGGTTACAAGCTGGGCAAACAGATCTTCATCGCCCTCGATCCCGCTGCGTCGGAGTTTTATGACTGCGACCAGAAGCTTTACGTTTTCAAGAAATCGGGGGGCGCAAAAAAAACTGCTGAAGAATTGGTCGATTATTACGCCGAGCTTTGCGCGCGTTTCCCGATCATATCGATCGAAGACGGTTGCGGGGAGAACGATTGGGACGGCTGGAAAGAATTGACAAAAAAACTCGGCTCAACCATCCAACTGGTCGGCGACGATCTTTTCGTCACGAACGTGAAATTTCTTCAGAAAGGAATTGCCGAGCAAGTGGCGAATTCCATTCTTATCAAGGTAAATCAGATCGGCACGCTGACGGAGACGCTCGCAACGATCGACTTGGCAAAGAAAAATAATTACACGACCGTGATCAGTCATCGCTCGGGTGAAACTGAGGACACGACCATTGCCGATATCGCGGTAGGAACAAACGCCGGCCAAATCAAGACGGGTGCACCATGCCGGAGCGATCGCGTGGCCAAATACAATCAGCTGTTGCGGATCGAAGAAGAACTTGGTGACAAAGCTGTGTACGGCGCTACAATCCGCTGAAGTGGAGCACGGTTACGCTGATTTCCGCGCGCGTCGCGAAGCCTCAGTCTGGCAGCGACTTAACCGGATTCTTCTCGTCTTGCTGATCATCGCCGTCTGGCTTGTTATCGTGAGTCTGTTCGTGCCTCCGTATAAGAAATTAATGCAGAGCCGCACGGAAATCGACAACCTCCAGCAACAGGTGAATGAACAGCAAACTTTGTTGGCGCGCCAGACACGCGAGGTCACTTTGCTGAAGACCGACGTGAGCTACCTCGAAACCATCGCACGCGATCGCCTTGACTTGATGAAAGAAGGCGAAACAATTTTTCGCCTCGAGACCGCGCGCCCCCAGGCGAAGCCCGTCGCCCCCGTGCGCAAAGTAAGGTAGCGTACGCTTCCCGCG
>Ga0209808_1002102_pt1 | contig 10254 bp, 9 predicted proteins | sample GraSoiAngelo_157_FD_186171 | JGI IMG/M metagenome (GOLD analysis project Ga0209808, IMG submission 186171) | Grasslands soil microbial communities from the Angelo Coastal Reserve, California, USA - 14_1009_16_20cm (SPAdes) (version 2) | ecosystem: Environmental > Terrestrial > Soil > Grasslands ...
GACCTTCGAGAAGGTGAGGCGGCCGTCGGGGACCAAGGGCCCCGGGCTCACGCCCGGGGCTATGTGACGGGCGACTTCGGCGTCGCGCTGCATGGTGATCTTCCTCCCAGGGAAACGGCCACCCGTGAGAGTCATGAGCGCCGCCTTGAGCCCGCCCGCGTAGAACCCGTCTTTGAAGGCGAGCCGCATGTTCCGTGTGCGGTACAGGTCCTGCACGATGAAGGACTCGCTCACCATCCGGTCGTAGTCAGCGAGTCGGGCCGGGGAGACGTCACCCGCCTGCAGGGCGCCGAGGATGGCTCGTGCCGCGAGCATCCCCGACTGCATCGCGTAGTGGATCCCCTTGAGCGACGGCACGTCCACGAAGCCAGCCGCATCACCCAGGATAACCACGCCGTCCCCCGAGCGTCGCGCCGGTACGGAGTGGTAGCCTCCTTCGGGGATGGTCTTCGCGCCCCACTCGACCATCTCTCCGCCCTCGAGGTAGCGGCGGAACAGGGGATGCAATTTCATCCGCTGGAACAAGCTGTGCACGTCGAGCGCGCCGTCCCGGTAGTCGAGGCCGACCACGAGCCCGAGCGCGACGAGGTTGGGCGCGAGCGGGTACATGAAGCTCCCGCCGAAGGCGTCCCTCGGCAGCGGCCATCCCAGCGTGTGGATGATCCGGTCGAGCGGGTGCCGCGTCTCCCACAGCTCTTTGACGCCGAGGGCGAACAGTTGCGGATTCGCGGCCGTCACCTGCTGCCACGTGCACCACGCCTGCGACAGCATCCCGCGGGTCCCCTCGGCCAGTACCGTCACCTTCGCGGCGAGGTCATTGGGCGCGAGGTAGGTGGCGAGCGGCCGGCCGTCGCGGTCGAGGCCACTCGCCGCCGTGCGCACGCCCACCACGCGAGGGCCGTCCACGAGCAAGCTCGCGCCAGGGAAACCCGTGAAGACATTCACGCCCAGCGCCTCGGCCTTCTCGCCCAGCCAGCGGACGATCTCGCACAGCGATGCGATGTAGTTGCCCTTGTTGCGCATCGTGGGAGGGGTCGGAAAGCGCAGGCGGCTTTCGGCCGTCAGCAGATATACCGCCTCTTTGCGAACCGGCGCGCGGAATGGGAGGTCCGAATCCTGCATGTCGGGGAACAGCTCGCGAAACGCTCGTGGGTTGACGACGGCGCCGGAGAGTGAGTGCTCCCCCAGCGCCGCCGCTTTCTCGAGCACCCCGATGCTGAGCTCGGTGCTCGCGCCTTTGGCGAGCTGCGCCAGCTCGATCGCACAGGCCAGCCCTGCCGGTCCCGCCCCGACGATCAGCACGTCCAGCTCCATCCGATCGCCCGCGCCGGGGGAGCCATCCTTGAGGATGAGCCGGTCTAAAGGCAGCGCCGGCTGGTACTGCGCCGGCAGGAACTGCTCCCGGCTCCCTGCTCCCTCAGCCATGCAGTTTCCTAATCTCTTCCGTCAGCTTCGGCACCACCTCGAACAGATCCCCCACGACCCCGTAGTCGGCCACCTTGAAGATGGGTGCGTCCTTGTCCTTGTTGATCGCGACGATCACCTTCGAGGTGCGCATCCCGGCGAGGTGCTGGATCGCGCCCGAGATCCCCACCGCGATATACAGCGTCGGGCTCACCGTCTTCCCGGTCTGGCCCACCTGATCGGCGTGCGGCCGCCAGCCGGCGTCCACTACTGCCCGCGAAGCGCCCACCGCGGCCCGGCCCCCGAACGCCGCCGCGAGCGCCTCGAGCACCTTGAAGTTGGCGGGCTCCTTCAGGCCGCGACCACCGGAGATGACGATCGACGCTTCGGCCACGTCCAGTGCGCCTGCGGCGGCCTTGATTCCCGTCACCACCACGCGGCCCGCCGCCGCGTCCACCGGTACGATCTCCGCGGCCCCCGCCTTGGGGCGCTGCACCGGCGTGAACACGTTGGGCCGCAATGACACGACCGCGGGCGTCGCCGTGAGCTTGAGCTTCAGAAGCGCCTTTCCCGCGTACACCGGGTGCATCACCGTCACGGCGCCGCCCTCGACGGTAACGTCGGTGATATCCTGGGCCAGGGCGACGCCCAAGCGGGCTGCCACCCGGGGCGCCAGATCCCGTCCTGCCGCGCTCGCGGCGAACACCACCGCTCGGTACCCACCCGCGCGCGCGCGGTCCGCGATCACCCGAGCGTAGCCCTCTGGCGCGTACCGCCCGAAGGCGGGATTCGCCAGGGTGATCACCTTGTCCGCCCCGAATCCGCCGAGCTGGTCCGCCCCCTGGACCGGGCCTGCGGCGACTACGAGCGCCTCCACGCGGGCGGCGAGGGCGTCCGCGAGCCGTCGCGCCCCCGTCACCACTTCGCTCGACACCTTCCGCAGCGCGCCCTCGCGCTGCTCGGCCACCGCGAGGACGTCGCTCACAGGACCTTCGCCTCTTCGCGGAGCAGTCGGAGCAGCTCGGGCACGGCGGCGGGCCCCTCGCCCACCACCTTGCCTTCCTTGCGTTGGGGCGGCGGGGTCATCGCGACCACCTCGAGCCCGCCCGCCGCTGGCGTCGTGGGTTTTACCTCGAGCGGCTTCTTCTTCGCCGCCATGATGCCCTTCAGGGCGGGATAGCGCGGCTCGTTGAGCCCCTTGTCGGTGGTGAGCACGGCGGGAAGCGGGAACTCCACTATCTCGACCCCGCCCTCGATTTCCCGCTCGGCGCTCCCGCGCTGCCCCGCGATGTCCAAGTGCGCGACCGCGGTCACGCACGGCAGGTCGAGCAACTCCGCCACCATCGGTCCGACCTGATGGTTGTAGTCGTCGATCGCCATCCTGCCGAACAGGACGAGATCGTAGCCGCCGTTCGTGAGCTCGGCGGCGAGCGCCTTGGCCACCTCCAGCCCGTCGGCGGGGATCCGATCGGTCTGCAACAACACGCCCCGGTCCGCCCCCATGGCCAGCGCGGTCCGGATCGTTTCCTGCGCGGCGGCGGGACCGAGCGACACGACCACGACCTCGCCCGTGCCCGCCTGCTCCCTGCGTCGCAGCGCTTCCTCTACCGCGAACTCGTCGTACGGATTGAGGATGAACTTGACGCCCGCTTCGTCGAGCGATTTGCCGTCGGAGGCGATCTTGACGCGGGTCTCAGAGTCGGGGACCCGCTTCACGCATACAGCGATCTTCACTGAGTCCTCACGTGGTACGACGCTACGACGCTAGGTTGTACGAAAAGGCGTGGGGAAAAGAAACCTGACGACGTCTGGCTGGCAACCTTATACAACGTAGCGTCGTACAACGCCTTCAGAACTCCGCGCTCACGCTCACCTGCACATGCCGCGGCAGGCCGGGCGTGAGAAACCGCTGCACCGGCGAGCCCGGCGCGAGCGGGTTCGCCGCGAACGTTCCGAAGCTCGCGTATCGCCTGTCGAAGACGTTGCGCACCATGCAGCGCAGCTCGAACCGCTGCCACTCCAGGAGGAGCGACGCGTCGGCCGCCGCGTAGTCCGGGAGCCGCCGCGTCGTGTTGGCCTCGTCGCCCCGGAGCCACTGGCGGCCGACGTAACGCGCGTCGACGCCGACGCGCAGCGACCGCCCCGTGGTCCCGCCCGCGACGACCGGGGCCTGAATCCCTGCGTTGGCTCGGCTGTCGGGGACGAGGGGCAACACGTCGCCCGGGACGACCGTCTCGCCCGCCGGGTCCCGCGGTGTCGCGAGCCGCGCCGCGCTCCGGAACGTTGCGGCGGTGTAGCCATAGTTGGCGTACAGGCGCACGCCCCCGCTCTCCCACTGACCCGCCAGCTCGATCCCCGCGCGCCGCGTCGCCCCGATGTTCTGGAAATAGCCCGCCGTGAGATTCGAGGCGACGAAGAAGATGTCGTCGGACACGTCCGTCCAGAACGCGTCGGCGCTCAGGTCCACGTGACCTCCGGGGCCGCGAAAGTGCCACCCGCTCTCGTACGTGGTCGCGATCACCGGTCGGAGCGCCGGATCGGGCCCCAGCGCGAACGGCAGCGGGCACGCCGCCGCCGGATCCGCGCAGCCGATCTCGACGAGCGCCGGGGCGCGAAACCCCCGGCTCACCGACCAAAACAGCTCGTGCCCCGACCCCGCGCTCCAGGTGAGGCCCACCCGGGGGCTCAGCCGTCGAAAGATGTTGAGCCGTAGCGCCCCGCCACCGTCGCGGTCAGCGCCGGCGCGAGCGGCCAGTTGGCGCCGACGAAGGCGCCCAGGTCGACTTCGTTCGTCAGCACCGACTCGGTGAGCGAGTCCGGGCTGGTCGATCGCACGGCGTAGAGCCGCACCGCCGTGTGCTGATAGGCGCCGTCCACGCCTGCGAGCCAGCGCAGCGGCCGCCCGGCCAGGGCCACGGAGCCCGAGACCTGCACCGCCCCTCCGCCGAGGCGCTCGCGATTGCGCTCGCGGGTGTCGGGCGGGCTCGCGTTGCGGTTGAACTGATCAGTGGTGAGGGCCCGGCCGAAGCCGTTGAGCGCGAGCTGCATCCCACCCACGAGGCGGTGTGCGTTCAGCGTGACCAGATGGGCCAGCGGGGCGAAATAGTCTCCCGGTGTGAAGTTCACGCGGGGCGCCGCGGCGTACGCACTTTCGGGCAGGCTCCCCGCCTGGAAGATGCGGTTGTCGGCTGCCGCGTAGCTCAGCGTCGCATCCCACGTGCCGGAAGTGACGCCGAGCTTGCCGAACAGCGTGGCGGTGCGGCTCGGGGTCGCGGCGCGCCAGCCATCCTCGTGCTCGTACCGCGTGCCGACGTAGTAGTCCCACATCCCGCGGCGATCCCCGGCGCGCGCCTTCAGCTCGTAGCGTCCGAAGCTGCCGCCGGAGACCTCGACCTCCCGCTCGGCCGGCACGGTGCCGCGTCGCGTCACGAGGTTCACTGCCGCGCCAAGGGAGTTCCGGCCCAGCAGCACCGAGGGACCGTAGGTCACGTCCACGTGGTCCACGTCCTCGAGCGGCAGCAGGTCGAAGTTCACCTCGTGGGCGTCGGGCTCATTCACCCGCACGCCGTCCAGGTACACCGTCACTCCTTGGGGCAGGCCGATGGTCGGCGAGACCTGAAATCCCCGGAGCGTCACGTCCAGCTGGCCCGGCGCACCGAGCTCGTCCGACGTCGTGATGCCCGGCAGCTGCTCGAGCGCGTCCGCGAGCGAGCGCACCCCGCGCGCATCGAGGTCCGCCGCGTGCAGCGTGGCGGTACGGCCGGCGAGCCCGCGCGCCAGCTCGCGCACGGTGGGGAGCCGGACGCCGCTGACCACGACGGCGGCCAGGGTGTCGGTGGGGAGGGAGTCGGGCTGCTGGGCGCCGGCGAGCGAAGGCAGCGAGGCGAGGATGAGTGCGCCGGCGAGCAATTGCGGATTGCGGATTGGGGATTGCGGATTTGCAGGACGGACGGCCAATCCGCAATCCACAATCGCCAATCCGCAATCAGTTGAACGCATTCAGCCCCGTAATCTCCTGCCCCAAGATGAGTGTGTGGATGTCGTGCGTCCCTTCGTACGTATAGACCGACTCGAGGTTCGCGAGGTGGCGCATGGCCTGATACTCGGCGAGGATGCCGTTGGCGCCGAGCAGCCGCCGGGTCTCGCGCGCGATGTCGGTCGCCATGCTGACGTTGTTGCGCTTCGCGAGCGACACCTGCTGGGGCGTGACCTTCCCCTGATCCTTGAGGCGGCCGAGCTGGAGGCAGAGCAGCTGCGCCTTGGTGATTTCGGTGAGCATCTCGGCGAGCCGCGCCTGCTGCAGCTGAAAGCCGCCGATCGGCTTGCCGAACATCACCCGGGCCTTGGCGTAGCTCACCGCTTCGTCGTAGCACGCCATGGCCGAGCCCACCGCTCCCCACGCGATGCCGTAGCGTGCCTGCGTGAGGCACATCAGCGGCGACTTCAAGCCCGCCGATTTCGGCAGCACGGCGTCCTTCGCCACGCACACATCCTGTAAGACCAGCTCGCTCGTGTCGCTGGCGCGTAGCGACAGCTTCCCCTTCTGGTCCTTCGCCGAGAAGCCCTGCGTGTCGGTCGGGACGATGAAGCCGCGGATCGATTCCACGTCGTCGGGCTTGCCGGTCTTCGCCCAGATGATCGCCGCGTGCGCGGTCGACCCATTGGTGATCCACATCTTGGCGCCGTTCAGGATCCAGCCGCTCTTGGTCTCCCTGGCGACCGTAATCATGCCGGCGGGGTTCGAGCCGTAGTCGGGCTCCGTCAGTCCGAAGCACCCGATCACCTCGCCTGTGGCCATCTTCGGGAGCCAGTGCCGCTTCTGTTCCTCCGAGCCGAAGGCGAAGATCGGGTACATCACAAGGGCGCCCTGCACTGAGGCGAACGAGCGCACGCCCGAATCGCCGCGCTCGAGCTCCTGCATGATGAGCCCGTAGGCGACGTGGTTGAGGCCGGCGCAGCCGTACTCTTCGGGCAGGTTGGCGCCGAACAACCCCAGCTCCGCCATCTGGGGCACCAGGTGCTTCGGGAACCGTCCCTCGAGGTAGTGCTCGGCGATCACGGGCATGAGGTTGTCGTCCACCCAGGCGCGCACCGTGTCGCGCACCGCACGCTCTTCCTCGGACAAGAGCCCGTCGACGTTATAGAAGTCGACGCCCTGGAACTTGGCCATGTGAGCCTCAGGGAGCAGGGTTCAACGTCGCGACTCGCGACTTGGAACTTAACCGGCGACTTGCACCTGCGGCGCTGGCGCCTGGCGGCTAGTGCGGGCGAAGGCGACCGTATCCGACGCGCGGAATTTCCCGCGCTCCGTCTCCCACCGGAAGATGGTGACCTGCACCGCCGACGGCTCGATGGTGACGAAGTTGAAGCTCGACGGTCGGCCGCCCCGGGTGCGGGTGGAGAGCGTCCCCGCGGCGGAGACGACCACGCGCCCCTGCAGCTGCTCCGCGACCTCCTGGTGGTCGTGCCCGCACAGCACCACCTCCGCACCGGACTCGACGATGCGGCGCTGCGCCTGGCGCCAGCGGGCGAGCCCCATGCGGCGCGAGATCTCCCCCCGCAGAACGTTGTGGTGCAGCACCAGGATGCGCGCCTGCTCGGGAGCCGCGGCCGCGAAGACCTGCTTCACCCGCGCCACCTCCCGCTTCGGCAGGTGCCCTTTGACGGCCAGGTCCCGCAGCCGGAGCGTGAGCGAGCCCCACGCCACCCCGTGCGACGTCAGGGCACCCACGATGACCGCGCCCCGCACGGTGAGCGTCGGCGCCAAGTCGGCGCCGAAATAGTGCACGTACTTGCGGTACAGCGCGTCCTTACCGAACGGGATGAGGGGCCGGGTCCACCACTGCACGTCGTGGTTCCCCGGGATCACGTGCACCGGAGCGGTTTCGGCCGCGAGGTTCGCGAACGCCCGGGCCCGTTGCAGCTCGCCGTGGCGGGCGCGTTGCGACAGGTCCCCGGCGATCACGGTGACATCGGGGCGGAGGTCCGGAATCATTTTCTCGAGCGCTTCGATCTTCCGGACGTCGGCGAGGCCGCCGAAATGCAGATCGGCGAGGTGCAGCAGCTGGACGGTCACGATTCTGCCTGCACGGTATAGGTGAGCATCGCCGCGCCGCTCGCCGCCACGGGGATGCGGAAGCGCACCTCCGTCGCGGAGAGCTTCTCGGCGGGGAGGCTGCTTTCCACGATTTGCCACACGCCGTAGCGCGCTTCGCGCACGTCCACCGTGACGGCCTCCGGCTTCGCGTTGGTGATCGTCACCCGGTACGCCGCGGTGACACGCTGCCGCGGCGGCAGGCCGCGGCGCGGCGGCGCCAGCTGCTCCTGATTGTAATCAGTCTGCACCCGCTCGGCAGTCACGTCGAAGGCCTCCCCAGACTGCACCCGGAGGTCGCGCCCCGGCGCGGTGTGATCGCTGCGTGCCTCGCCCACGAGCTGTACCCGGCCGGCGGAGTCCGCCTGATAGAGCTGCAGCGTGCCACCGGGCAACGGCCGATCGCCGAACGGCGTCCCACGAGGGCGCTTGAGCGTGTACCACACCTGCACGGGCACGCGATTCGGCTCGGCGGCAGACTGCCCCAGAAAGCCACGCCACGGCAGCGCCCCGAGCACGATTAGCTCCTGCGTGTACAGGACGGCGGCCCGGGGGAACAGGGCGGTCGTGACCGGGGCGCCGGGCTCGATCGAGAGGCGACCGGAGAGCTGGTACACGTGCGTCTCGCCGACGGCCTCCTCCGCGGCGCCCGCGAGAACGGGGGGCGACCCGATCACCATCCGCTCGGCTCGAGCGGTCTCGAACACGACCGGAGCCGGGCCCCGAGCCCGGCCGATCGACCCCGCCACGAGCTGCACCTCCGCGCTGTCGGCGGCGAGCGACTGGGACGTGATCGTGGCCGCCCCTGATACCTGACACCGGACACCCGTCAGTATCACTTGGTAGACCGCCTCCCAGCTCGCCCCTCGAGTGAGCCAGGCAAGCTCGGTGCGCGGCCGTGCCCGCGCTGCCTCGAGCACCACCGTCGCCTCGGGCGCCGTGCGGACCAGCTCCGCGGGGAACATCGGCTCACCCGGCTCCGACAAGACGAAGCGCCCGTCGGACAGGCGGTACTGCGGCGGGCTGGCCCGAACCACGGTCGCCCGCACGGTATCGCTCCTGCCGTCCTCCCGCCGCCGCACGAACGCGAGCGTCTGCCCTGCGGCGCGCCGCAGTGCGCCGTCCCGATCCGTGGGCGTCCGCGCGATCGCCGACAGGAGCGCGACGCCCGTGTCCGGAGAGAAGAGCGTGGCCGGGTCCAAGTCCTCGACCCTCAGCGTGAGGGTGTTCCGCCCCTTCTCGAGCGCCTGGGCCAGCGTGCGCCGCACCACCACCCGGCCGTCTGAGTAAATCGAGAGGGATGTCTGGCCGGCGAGCGGCACCGCGACGGCCAGCCCTGCGAGCACGTGCAACATGCGACGTGCGACGGGAAACGTCATCGCAGCCATTCGAGCGCGATCCTCATGGCAATCCGATAGGTCAGCAGGTACCACGCCACCACGGCCACCGCTCCCACGGTCCGCGCGGTCGCCTGCCAGTCGGGGGAGACGGATCGGAGCGTAAGCATCACGTACCCCGCGAGCAGCACTGTAGTTACCAGCGCCACTAGACGTCCTATGCGTGACGCCTTTCCCGTGACGATTTGGGCACAGCGGCCGCAGAGACCACCTATCTCGATGCCCCCGGTGGTCTCCCCGCAGCGGCTGCAGGGGTGGCTAGAGCCGCCGGACCACGGCGCGGGCGAACTCGGTGGTCGAAGCACTGCCTCCCAGGTCTTTCGTGCGAACGTTGTCCTTGACGATGGCGGTTTCGAGCGCCCGGCGCAGCCGGTCCCCCGCCTCGAGCTCGCCGATGTGATCGAGCATCATCGCCGCTGCGAGCAGCTGCGCCGACGGGTTGGCGATCCCCTGCCCCGCGATATCGGGTGCGGAGCCGTGCACCGCTTCGAAGATCGCGGCCGTTTCCCCGATGTTCGCCCCGGGGGCGAGTCCCAGGCCGCCCACCAGACCCGAGGCCTCGTCCGACAGGATGTCGCCGAACAGGTTCGTCGTCACGATCACGTCGAACTGTGCCGGGTTGATCACCAGCTGCATGGCGGCGTTGTCCACGATCTTGTCATCCGAGGCGATCTGTCCCTCGTATTCCTGCGCGATCTGCCGCGCCGTTTCGAGGAACAACCCCGACGTCGCCTTGAGGATGTTCGCCTTGTGGACCACCGTCACCTTCTTGCGGCCGTGCCGCTTGGCATACTCGAAGGCGTAGCGCACGATGCGCCGGCACCCGTCGCGCGTCATCACCGAGGTTGCCTGCGCGAGCGCCTTGGGATCGCCCCCGACCTTGAACGTGCGATCCATCCCGACGTACAGCCCCTCGGTGTTCTCGCGGACGATGACGAGGTCGACGTTCTGGTAACGCCCGCCCGGCACGATGGACTTCACCGGGCGCACGTTGGCGTACAGCTCGAACTCCTGCCGCAGCGCCACGTTGACCGACCGGTATCCGCCGCCTACCGGCGTGGTGAGCGGGCCCTTGAGCGCGAGCCCGGTGCGGCGGATCGAGTCGAGCGTGGCGTTGGGGAGCGGCGTACCGGCCTTCTCGATGGCGCTCATCCCGCCGTACTCCTCGTCCCACTCGATCCGTACCCCCAAACCGTCCAGCACCTGCAGCGTTGCCTGCGTGATCTCGGGTCCGATTCCGTCGCCGGCGATCAGCGTCGCCTCGCGCGTCACGGCAGCCCCGGCGTGAGGCTCTTCACGGCGCCCGTCAGCGCCGACCAGGGATCGTCGCCGTCGCCGCGCGCCGTGGTCCGGAACCCC
>Ga0209808_1002103_pt1 | contig 10253 bp, 10 predicted proteins | sample GraSoiAngelo_157_FD_186171 | JGI IMG/M metagenome (GOLD analysis project Ga0209808, IMG submission 186171) | Grasslands soil microbial communities from the Angelo Coastal Reserve, California, USA - 14_1009_16_20cm (SPAdes) (version 2) | ecosystem: Environmental > Terrestrial > Soil > Grasslands ...
ATCTGCTGCAAACGGGAGCACTGGCTTCCGAGCCGCGGCCCCGTGATGACATGCTCGAAATGTTCGCAGCGGGCGCAACGTCAGCTGGGGGCAAGCGGGCCGAGCAGGCCGAGGCTCGGCGTGCCGCGGAAGTCGCCCAGCGAACGGCGCGATCGGACGACGAACTGGCTCAGCGAGCCACGGCGACGGCGCGCCGCTTTCGGAAGGAGGCGACAGATGCCGCAGCTGCAGCCGAGAGAGCCGCCGAACGCGCGGCGGCAGCGGAGGAGGCGGCCGCCCGCGCTCATGCGCAGGCGCAAAAATCTCACCGCGCAGCCCGTCAGCACCGATCCGGCTGAGAAGGGGCTTATTCTTGTCCTGCGGTTTCGCCGCGTCTGGGTACCGGTGTTAGCGAGCTGAGCCGTTAAATTCACCAGAAGGGGATCAATATGAAGACGACCTATCCGGTAGTGTTTACGGTCGACTTCCCGGACCGAGATCTCAATCGGCTTAGTACGGCATTCCGGATTATCGCCGTGATTCCGATCGGGATCATCCTCACTCTGCTGACCGGCGCCTCGCTGCGATATGTCACGAGCACAAATGGCACGAACGAGACCGTTAGCAGCGTTGCGACCGGGGGCGGCCTTCTATTTCTCCCGCTGGTGCTGATGATCCTTTTTCGGCAGAAGTATCCACGCTGGTGGTTTGACTGGAACCTCCAACTCCTCCGATTCTCCAACCGCGTCACCGCCTACATTGCCTTGCTGGACGACCACTATCCGTCGACCGATGAAGAGCAGGCCGTGCATCTCGGTTTTCCCTACCCGGACGCGCGACAGCTGAATCGGTGGCTCCCATTGGTGAAGTGGCTGCTGGCCATTCCGCACTACATCGTGCTCTTCTTTCTGGCGATTGGAGCGGTGGTGGCGGTCATCGTCGCGTGGTTCACCATCCTGTTCACCGGGCGGTATCCGCGCGGCTTGTTCGACTTCGTGGTGGGGGTCATCCGCTGGAGTAATCGGGTCACCGGCTATGCGGTGGTCCTGGTCACTGACGAATATCCGCCGTTCAGCCTGGGCTAGGCGGTCCGGGATCCGGCAGGCTCACATTTTGGAGGCGAACCTGGCCGCGCGCGACAAGCCTCCCGTCCTCGCGAGTAAGGCTCACTTGCCAGAGCTGCTGGGTCGCACCCTGATGAACGGCTTCGGCCACGAGGGTCAGACGACCCCTCACGATCGGGCGCAGGAAATCCGTGTTGTTGTTGACGCCAACCGCGAACTGGCCACGATCGACGACGGCGAGGGACGCGCCGACGCTGGCTGCGCTCTCGATTGCCGTGGTGAACGTTCCGCCATGGACGACTCCCCAGGGCGTGTGATGATCCGGCCCGACGTCGATCGAGCCGACGACGCGGTCCGGCCCGATCGCTTCGAATTGCATGCCCAGGGCCTTCAGGAAGGCACCCGGGCGATCGAGTTGCGGCAGGCGTGACTGGCTCGAGCCGGCCTCCAGCATCAGCCGGGCGTGACCGGCGTCACGAATTCCGCGCTCGGCGAGCCGGCTGGTCTGCTTCGGACAATGAGTGCGATCAACCCGCCGCCCAGCACGCAGAGGCCAGCGACCATGCCGATGATGGTCCCGATGCCAATGGAGCCTTTGAACGATGAATCGGAATACATACCCAGGCCGACATATCCGAAGAAGAAGACGAAGGTCTGGATTCCAAAAGCGATGAGCATGCCGGCGGCGACGGACTGCAGGATCGGCCGAGTGGGGGTTAACAGGATGACGGCCGCGACGAAGCTAAACATCACCACGGCCAGCGGCTCGGCGGCGAAGAGCGTGTTTCCACCGAATCCAGAATTGAAGACCGATGGATGGGTCGGGTCGTCTGTTCCGTACGTGATCGTCGCGTAGGGAAGCGCGCAGCCGGCGAGGACGCCGGCCGCACCGACGAGCGCGGTGATCCCTCCGATCCGCGCGGACCGGCGAGTGAAAGGCGTCGTTGCGTCGGGGAGGGCCACTGTTTGACCCAGCCTAGCACTGGCCAGTCGCGGAGCCCCGGTTCTTCACATCAGCCGACGGAGCGCGCCACCCGAGCCACGAGCTCCAGTTTGGCCCGCTGATCGTTCTGGCTCAACTTATTGCCCTCCATCGTGGAGGCGAAGCCGCACTGCGGGCTGAGGGCCAGTCGCTCCAGCGGAATGATGCGCGCGGCATCGGCGATCCGTCCCTTCAGGTCTTGCTCGGTCTCGAGTCGCGGCCGCTTGGTGGTGACCAGCCCGAGGACGACAACCCGGTCCTCGGGCACCTCCTGGAGCGGTTCGAACCCACCCGAGCGCTCGTCGTCGTACTCCAGGAGGTAGCGATTGAAGCGGGACCGGCTCAGCACCCGGGCGATTGGGCCATAACCGCCTTCCGCGTAGTACTTGCTCTGGTTGTTGCCACGACAGATGTGCATCCCGAAGGTCATCCCGGGGTGGTCCGCGATGATCGCGTTGTCCATCTCGATACACTCGTCGAGGAGTTGGTCGGGATCGCTGCCCCGCCGCCGGTAGCCCTCGCGTAGATCGTGATCGAGCAGGGCAGCGTACTGCGGAGCATCGATCTGGACGTAGGTGCAGCCGAGGCGGCGTAGCTCCTCGATCTCGCGGCGAGTGATGTCGACGATGTCGGCCAGGTACGCGTCACGGGTCGGGTAGGCATCCCGTGACTTCTCCGGGTCGTAGTAGGCGGCGGCCTGCTGGGCCGAGATGAGCGTGATCTTGGCCGGATGCGGCGTCCGGGCGCGCAGGTAGGTCCAATCCTCCGCGGCCATGTGACGGCGCCAGCGGAGCTTCTCGACCACCACCGGCCGGCGCAGCCGGATCGTTTCACCCTGCTCATCACGGAACTCGATGCCCCAGCCGCCGTACTTATCGAAGCCCTCAACCGAATCGATGAGATGCCCGTAAAACGCGTAACGCCGCATCTCACCGTCGGTGATCACATCGATCCCCGCCTGCGTCTGCATCTCGATGGCATCGTCAACGGCCCGGTCCTCGAGGCGTTTGAACTCGGCTGCCGTGATCTCACTTGACTCCTGGCGGCGGCGGCCCTCTGTTAGGTAGGGCGGGCGAAGCAGGCTGCCGATGACCTCGCTTCTCATCACTGCGTCGGCGAGGCTGCCACGGGGCTGGCATACGCCCTGAGGAAGCTGGTCAGGGCCAGACTGGCGAGCACAGTTCCCCAGCATCGAGGCGACATTTATCATGCAGGCTACCGCACCTGACTTTTCGGCTACGGACGGTGGTGATCTTTCGTAACGTTACGGCGATGGAAAGCAAGACTGACCGAGGAGCTGTGGAGAAGAACGCAAACCGTCCTTATGCCCTTGGGGCAGGAGAGGGCTGGGTTTACGACGTGGGCGCTGAGTTCATCGTCAAATTGGGAGAACGGCGACAAGGACGGCGATTCGCGGTACTCGAGTACGCGACGGATCAAGACGAGTGGCCGGGCCATACCCACAACTCCGAAGACGAGGTCTTCTACGTATTGAAGGGGGCCCTGACGTTCCGCTGCGGTAATGACGAGTTTGACGTGGATGAAGGCGGCTTCATCTTCCTTCCAAACGGTATTGAGCACGGCTACAAGATTCGTGGTGGCAAGCCAGCCCGGCTCCTGGTCGTGACGGCACCGGCGTCCGAATCCGGCTCAACCGTGGGCTGGGACGGTTTCGTCTCCGGGTTAGAGACCGGTGCCGAGCTCAGAGCCTCGCCGTCAAGCCTGAATCGCTGATCCGAGTTTAGGTTCTCCTCTTAGGATCAAATCCTGAACATGCACATATATAGGATGCGGAGACCGCTTGAAGCCGAAACCGCGCCCGCCGGCCGCTAGGGGAGCTCGGCCGCCAGGAGCAGTTCGCCCACGTCGCGTGCACGTCGGGCTGCGAGCCGGTCGCCCTCGCCAGCCGCCACAATCGATCCCTTCATCAGCACATGCCATTTACGGGCGAAGTCATCCGAGTCGGAGACGCCGGCAGCCGCGGCCAGGGCACGCAAGAAGACCCTGATGTTGGCCAGATGAGACGTGGTTGCCCGTCTCACGGGACCCGGCTGGAACATCTCGAGAAGAACGTTGATGAAGGAGCATCCCTCGAAGTCGTCGTGCTGGAACCATTCGTCAAAGACGTCGAAAATCGCGAGCAAGCGGTCGCGGGGGGTAGTGGCCCGGCGTGTGACCTCGGCCTCGAGCCACTGATGAGTCCATAGCTGCTCCCGTCTCTCGAGGAAGGCCAGAACGAGGTCGTCCTTGGAGCGGAAGTGATGGTAAAAGGTCATCTTGGCGACATCGGCCCGGGCGATAATCGTGTCGATGCCGACTGCCCGGACCCCTTGCCGACTGAACAAGTCATAGGCGGCCGTCAGGACTCTCTCTCGCGCCTGGCTGACCCCGTCTCCTGGCTTCGGCCGCCGCGATGACCGCACGGTGGCACCGCTCGCCGCAGTTTTACCGCTCATCCGCTAACCAACTGAGCTTCAGCATTGACAAGCTTGCCTACGTGCATACCATAATGCAAGACAGACTTGTCTGTCTGCCGCCGTTAGGACCAGGGGGATATCCACCGATGCGCGATAGTGAACGGGTGCCCGGCCACACTGATGGGGGCATGGTCTCCGACGTGGCCACCCTGTCGGGCCTGCGGGAATTCTCTGAGCAGCTTCTTGAGCGGATAGCGGACGCCGTCAATGCTGAGCGAGCCACCCTTTCGAGAGTGGACGGCGAGTGGGTCGTGATCGAGGGCAGCTTCGACGAGGCCGGGGAGCCGGCAAGCCTCGGCCAGCGATGGGCGATCACCTCGCCGGCATTCCGTCGCATGCTGGCCACCGGCGAGCCGACCGTCGCCCTTCCGGGAACAGTTGGCAGGCGTCCGACACACCGTCACAGTGCCGCTGATCGTCGAGGGAGAAGTCTTCGCGACCATTGCTGTGAGCCGTCGGGAGGATCGCCCGTTTGAACCTCGCGACCTGGAAACCCTCCGCGAGTTGGGGAGCATCTGCGTCCTTGCCCTGCGTCATGCCATGTTGCTCATTCAGGCTCAGGTTGCTAGCACTCAGCTACGGACCAGCGAAGAGCGCTTTCGGCTGCTGGTCGACGGAGTGAAAGACTACGCGATTTTCCTGATGGATCCAGCCGGCCACGTGACCAGTTGGAACCAGGGTGCGGAACGGATCAAGGGCTACCGGGCTGAAGAGATTCTCGGACGCCATCTGTCAACCTTCTATCCCGCCGAGGATGTCGCCGCAGGAATACCAGCAATGGGGTTGAGGGTGGCCGGGCAGCAGGGTCAGTTCGAGGCAGAAGGCTGGCGGGTCCGAAAGGATGGCTCGCGCTTCTGGGCGAGCGTTGTGATCACAGGGCTGTATGACGAGACCGGCGGCTTGCGCGGATTCGCAAAAATCACGCGGGACATCACCGAGAAGAAACAGATCCAGGATCAGCTCCTCGAATCGGAACGGCGACAAGCCGCAAAGTTCCGCGAGCATGCCGACCGGATGGCAATCCTGGAGGAGACAAAGTCCCAGTTCCTGAAGCTGGCGTCGCATGAGCTCCGGACTCCGGTGTCACTCATTTGCGGATACCTGTCGCTGTTCGAGGAGGGCGACCTCGGCGAGATCAACGAAAGGGGTAAAGCGGCGCTCTCGGTGCTGACGGCGCAAGGGCGGGAGTTGAACCGTCTTATCGGGGAAATGCTCGAAGTGGCCCGTATGGAAGAAGTGCCTCTTGCCTTAGACCTCGAAAACCTTGATTTCCGCGAGATCGTGGCCGACGTGGTCAAAACGGTTCGGCTGACGGCAACCGCCGGTCACACGCTGAGCCTGGTGATGCCCGACCAAGCGGTTCCAGTCAAAGCTGACCGCAAAAGGGTGTCGATGGTCCTCCACAAATTGCTGGATAACGCCATTAAGTACTCGCCCGAAGGAGGGGAGGTCGCGTGCGATCTGCTCTCGGTACCCGGGTGGGCCGAACTAACTGTGCGGGATCACGGACTCGGCATCGAGCCCGAGCAGCTCGACCAGTTGTTCCGCCGGTTCGGTCGGATCGTCACGGATGATACCGCGGACATACGTGGAAGCGGTCTCGGCCTTTATCTGGCGCGGGAGACCACAAGGCTTCACGGCGGAGACATCACTGTCGCATCAGAGCGCGGACGTGGCAGCACATTTACGATGAGGATTCCGCTGGCGGACACGACAGATACCCAACCAGCCCAAGCGGAGGTCCAGACCGCGGAAGTGCCGTCGGCTGTAACCCCGGCCGAGACCGGTCGGCGAGCGATCACGACTCTACGGTGAGCGATGCGGATTGCCGATGATGCGGTGGTGCCTGCTCGGTATCTAGCGCCGTCCTGAGGCGCGTCTCCAGCACAGGTGGTGGTCGGCAGGCTAGCAGGCCAGGAGCAGGAGATCGCGGATCTTGAAGGTCCCAGCTTCGTGCGAGGCGAGAGTCGGCCGCCAGGAGGGGTTGCTCGAAAGGTAGGACTCGGGATCCTGGCGGACGATCTCGACGAGGACCTCGGCAACGATGCGGCCACCCACTGCGCCCAGCCGATCGCCGCCGCCCTGAACCGCCGCCTCTCGCAGGATGTACAGCCACAGTGGCGTCTCACCATCCCAGTCGCCGAGAGCCAGTTCGTTGCGGGTCAATGGCGTCGCGCCGAGCGCGCGAGCCACGGCCTCCCCGGACGGGAGGCCGGTGCCCTGGCCTCGCTGCAGGTCCCGCGCCGCCAGCGAGCGATAGGCGTTCACCTCAACCGCACCGGTGATCGACTCGGGGAGCCGGATGAGTGACGTGGGCAGCTGACCATCGATCGGTTTCGCCCGCTGTGCTGGTGGGTGAACGGGCACATCAAAGAGCAGCCGCCAGTCGACCGAGTGCTCGGCCGCCAGCGGGCGGAAGCCGGCCAGGTCCGGAAAGACCGCGAAGCGCGGGCCCCCCTTCCGCAGCTGGTAGTCCGCCTTGATTTGGGAGTGGCCGTAGCGGTAGGCGGCGTCGGCAAATTCCACGGGGATGAACGGCTCGCCCTCCGGGTGGTAAAACCGCGGCCCGTCTTTCAGTACCTGAGTGGTTAGCTCGTCGCCGACGAGAATGGGCAGGAAATCGTGGAGGATCACCCACTGGTAGTGCCAGACCAGTGCCAGGCGAGCGTCCTCGAAGAGATCCGAGTCGGGAACGCCGTCGGCCCGAAGGCGGTCGACCAGGTGGTTGTGGGCGCGGATGAAGGCCAGCTGCAAGCCCGTCATGAAGGCATGCACATCGTTTCGCGGATCGCCGACCAAGGCGATTCCCTGTTGGTTGCGGGGGAGGTCGCCGTCAACCCCAAGCAACAGCTTTGCCGAATCGTCCTGATCGAACAAATAGGGCGAGCCCACAGGGCCACCGCCATAGAGCGTTTCCAGGTTGGCGCGCGGGGAGCGAACGTTGCGGAGGACGTTGATATCCGCATGGGCGCGCAATGGCGAGCGATCGGCGGTGATGTCATGCGCAAGATACTGTCCGAAGAAAGGCTGGCCTGCCTCGACGTGGCTGTCGGCATCGCATCGACCGCCATCGCAGATGCCGCCGGAGGTGCCGAGAGCAAGCAGGCGATCGTCGTCGAAGGTCGCGGCCGCCAGGTTGGGGAACATGCGACCGTAGCGGCCGCCCTGGACGACGGGGGCGTCGATGGTGCGGCCGGGCGCGAGGCAAAGATCTCTCGCCGGTCGGGCGGTCGGAGGACGGGCCGCCGACGCTGCCAAGGCCATTACCGACTCATACCAGCACTCGCTCGAAACTTCAACTGCCGATTTGATTCAGGCAGCGGCTCGGGCGCAACCCGGCTAGTGATCACCTCGGGGAAGGACACCGCCGCGGCCATCCACCCGGAGCCATAGCCATACGAGCGGGATCAACCCGACGATCGATACCACGACATAACCGGTGATCCCGTTGATCGAATCGAAGGCGCCGTGGAGTACCGATACCAGCACGTAAGCACCCAGGATCCAGATGTATCGCCGGCCGCGGCCACGCGCTGCGGCGAAGATCGCCCCACCGACGATGGCCGTCCACATTCCGTGCCCAAAGGGGGCCAGGATGCCGCGAACCAGTTCGGTGACGACGACCGAGTCCAGCGAAAGGAACAGTCGTTGGCCCTGCACGACGAAAAGCGACGCCAGCGCGTAGCCGCTGCTTTCAAGCGCCGCAAAACCGAAGCCAACAGCGGCCCCCAGGACCATGCCGTCGCGGGTATGGAAGGAATGGATGCCCCAGGCGACAGCAACAACCATGAGTGTCTTGACGAGCTCCTCGACCAGGCCCACCTCAAAGTTCGCCAGGAGGCCCGTACCCACAAGGTAGTACTCGAGAAGCGAGGCGGCCAGAACGCCGAGCGTGCCGGCGATGATAAACGCCGCCGTGATGCGCCTCGGCGATAGAGCCGGACTGGGGTCGTGGTCCAGGTACCAGACAACACCTGTAACCGGGACGAGGAAGCTGCCGATGAGGACGATGGTCGGCAGCGTGATGACGTTGCCGGTGATCAGCGTCACACCGATGGCGGCGCCCCAGAGGAGCAGGCCGATGATGAACACGGCCCACCACGACGGAGCCCAGGATCGCTGATTAGCGGGGTTCGCCCGGATCATTTGGCTGCAACTTTGGGACTGACCGCGGTCATCTGTCTGTTCCATGCCCATAGATAGAAGCTCGCCAGGCTGCGGTTGGGTTGCCACTTTTCCCCGATTGTGTCGACCTCCGCCGGACCGGGCAGGTGGTCGAGCCGGTAGAGGCGCTGAACCGCGGAACGGATGCCAAGGTCGCCGATCGGCAGGATGTCGGGCCGCTCGAGGTTGATCAACAGAAACATGTCCGCGGTCCACCGCCCGAGCCCTTTGCTGGCCGTAATCTGCTCGCGAACCTGATCATCCGAAAGCTCGTGCAGGTGGTCGATATCGAGCTCGCCGGAGATGATGTGTTCGGCCAGCGACCGGAGGTATTCGATCTTCATCCGGGAGAGGCCGACGGTTTTCAGAACGGCGGGATCCATAGCAAGCAGTTCGGCGGGTGACGGCATTCGGCCTCCGAAGTGCTCCTGAAGCCGCCCGGTAATCGCCCGAGCAGCGAACCCGGAGATTTGCTGGCCGATGATCGAAAAGACGAGCACACTGAAGCCATCACCTACCGGGCGGCTGTTGCGCCAGGCGCTGGGATCGATGGGTTCGGTCGCATCGATCACGCGCGCCAGCCTACGGTCACTGGCCTTCAAGACCGCCAGCGCTCGATCGCGACGGGACGGCGTCGGTGTGCCGGCGATAGCCCATCGTAGCCGGAATCGGGGATCGAGCTACCCGTTCAGGATCGACAGATCCAGCTGGCGAACGCGCTCTGGAACACGAGTCCCGCGGCTCCACTGACGAGTGCCGGTTGTGCGGCTCGCGTTCGGCCATCGGTCAAGATTCCCTCGGCTCGTTCCATCATCCCTATGACGAAGCAAACCTGGCCGACGTGACGAGAAGATCGCGGTGGCGCCGCAGTCAGCCGGTCTTATGCTCGGGAAGGTGTTCGTCGAGGGCGGCCTGAGAAGGAAACCGATCGCCGCATGTTGGGCATTCGACCCCGCCCTTCGGTACGCCGATTCCAGGTGCCGCCTGCTCACCGTCGGTATCCTCGGGCTCCAACGGAACGGGTGGCTTGTCCGTCACATTCCTCCTGGATCAACACTGCCAAAAGACGCCCCCATTCCGCAAGCGTCACACTCGTTCCGAGCCTGCAGACCAGCGTGCCTACCCATCCGAAATGCGAAACTCTTCCCGCAAGTGCCTAGGGATTTGCTGTGAGGGCCGAGAGCGCCGGCTTACTTGTGTACCGGCAGCGGAACGGGAAGCTTGAGGTGCTGCTGGTCCATCCCGGCGGTCCGTTCTGGCGGAAGCGTGACGAGGGCGCGTGGTCGATACCAAAAGGTGAGCTCGCCGAGAATGAATCGGGCATCGCCGTGGCGCGACGCGAATTCCAGGAAGAGCTCGGTGTGCCTCCGCCCGATGGGGAGCCGACCGGGTTAGGCGCCGTGCGCCAGGCCGGCGGGAAGATCGTCCACGCCTGGGCAGCGCCTGGCGATGTAGACGTCACCGGACTGACAAGCAACACGTTCGAGGTCGAGTGGCCGCCCCGCTCACAGAAGATGCAGCAGTTTCCGGAGGTCGATCGGGCCGCCTGGTTCGACCTGGACGCGGCGCGCCGCAAGCTGCTGCCCG
>Ga0209808_1002104_pt1 | contig 10251 bp, 9 predicted proteins | sample GraSoiAngelo_157_FD_186171 | JGI IMG/M metagenome (GOLD analysis project Ga0209808, IMG submission 186171) | Grasslands soil microbial communities from the Angelo Coastal Reserve, California, USA - 14_1009_16_20cm (SPAdes) (version 2) | ecosystem: Environmental > Terrestrial > Soil > Grasslands ...
ACGAACAGCCGGATTTCGAGGTCCTGCGGGTCTCGGAGGCGTCGCTCAAAGCCCAGACGGCCCGGCTCAGCAAGATTCGCCGAACGCGGGACTCGAAGAAGCACACCGCCGCTCTCGACCGCCTCCTGAAGGCGTGCGAATCGGACGACAACACGATGCCGTTCATCCTCGACGCGGTCCGGGCGAAGGCGACGCTCGGCGAGATCTGCGACGTGATGCGCGAGGTCTTCGGCGCTTACGAGGAACCGCTCCTGTATTGAGGTGGTCCGATCGCGAAGAAGATCCGCGTCCTGATTGCGAAACCGGGACTCGACGGCCACGACCGCGGGGCCAAGGTCGTCGCCCGCGCGTTGCGCGACGCCGGCATGGAGGTCATCTACACCGGCTTGCGGCAGAGTCCGGAGGACATCGTCGAGGCCGCGATCCAGGAGGACGTCGACGCGATCGGCCTGTCGTGCCTCAGCGGGGCGCACATGACCCTTTTCCCGGAGGTCGTGAAGCTCCTCAAGAAACGGAAGTCGGGCGACATCCTCGTCGTGTTCGGCCCTGGGACGCCGCTCCGGGAAATCGTCGCCTTCTTCGAGACCGCGGGCGAAGGGGCGTGAGCGGGTGCCGGCCCGGAAGGGGACCGCGGCGCGTCCGCGGGGCCCGGTCCCCGGCCTGGTCGATTCCCTCCTGAAGGGCGACAAGCGGGCGGCGGGGAAGCTCATCTCCCTGATCGAGGACGACGAGCCGGAGGCCACCGAGGCCCTCGCCCGGATCCATCCGCACACAGGCCGGGCCCACGTCGTCGGATTCACCGGGCCGCCCGGCGTCGGCAAGAGTTCCCTCATCAACCGCCTTGTCCGGACCCTTCGCGGCCGGGCGAAGAAAGTCGGCGTCGTGGCGGTCGATCCGACGTCGCCCTACACGGGCGGAGCAGTCCTCGGCGACCGCATCCGCATGGCCGACACCGGCGTCGATCCGGGCGTCTTCATCCGGTCGATGGCGACGCGGGGCCATGCGGGCGGTTTGGCCCTTGCGACCTTCGACGCGGTCCGAGTCTTGGACGCGCTCGGAATGGACCTCGTGCTCGTCGAGACGGTCGGCGCGGGCCAGAGCGAGGTGGAGATCGCGACGAGGGCCCACTCGACCGTCGTGGTCGAGATGCCGATGACCGGCGACGCGGTCCAGACGATGAAGGCGGGGATCCTGGAGATCGGCGATGTGTACGTCGTCAACAAGGTCGACCTCGGGAACGCGGACGTCCTCGTCGCGAATCTGAAGTTTCAGCTCGAAGCGCGGGACGGCTGGACCCCGCCGATCATCCGGACGGCAGCGATCGAGGGCCGCGGGATCGACGAATTGGCCGACGCCCTGATGAGACACGCCACGTTCTTGGACGAGACTGGGCTCCGGAAGCAGCGCGAGATCGCCCGCGCCCGACTCGAGATCCTCGAGAACGCGCAGCGCCTCCTCGCCCGTCAGGTGGAGGCCGGATCCGCCTTCGGCAAGGACTTCGAGCGGATGGCCGAGGACGTGGCGTCGCGGCGTTTGGACCCGAACGCTGCGGCACGAAAGCTGTTGCCCACAAGTTCCCGCAAGCCTCTTTGAATGAGCATCAGTCGAGACGACGAATAGACGACGGGACGCTCGGGTGGGGATTTGAACCCCAGATAACCCGCTTAGGAGGCGGGTGCCCTGTCCGTGCTAGGCGACCCGAGCGCGGCGACGACGGGTTAAGTCGGCCATTAAAGCTTCGGCGAGTCCGACCCCGAAGGTTGTTCGGAACCCATCGAGGACTAGAGTTCCTCGGGGGTCTTTTCCCGCTCCGTCGGAGGCTCTGCCTTCGGTGCCTTCGGTTTCGCCTTCGTCGCGGTCGCCTTCCTCCTCGGCTTCGTCTCGGAAGCGGCCGCGGGTTTTTCCTCCGTCGCGGGGGCTTCGGCCTTCACCGACGTCGCAGGCTCCGCCTTGGCCTCCTTCTTTTCATATTCCTCGAGGAATCGAATCGTCTTGAGCTCGGTGAGTTCCCGGAGGTCCGCGACCACGCGGAACTTGGAGACGAACCACTTCTCGTCCGTCTTGCAGACGTCGGGAACCTGAATCTCCGCGCTCCCGTCCTTCAAATGGATCTTGAATTGGTCGCCCAGGCCATAGTCCATGTCGATCACGGCCCGGACGCGCTCCTCCGGGGTCAGGGCTTTGCGGGTCGGCTTGACAACGTACTTGAGGGTCTTCCCCGCGAGCGGGTTGTTGAAGTCGACCCGGACGCGGCCCGCGCTGACGGCCGTTACGATCCCGTGCTTGCCGCTGATGGAAACTTCCATCCCGACTTCCGGGTTGATCTCTTGACGGAGGAACTCTCGCTCGGTCCGCAGTTCGACGAGCCGCGGATCGCGGGCCCCGGCCCCCTTGTCCGCGGGGATGACGACCTCCTTCGTCTCGCCGATCTTGGCGCCGACGAGCGCGGCGTCGAGGCCCTCGAAGAGCCGGCCCTTTCCGACGACGACCGGCGTCTCGATGTAGACCTTCTTCTCGTCGAACTTGCCTTCTTTCTTCGCGACCTCGTCATGGGTCGTGTCGAAAAGAGTCTGGGTCCCGTTCGGGTTGATCGTCCAGGCATCGTACTCGAGCCAAGCAATGTCGCCCTTTTCGATCGTCTCGGAGACCAACCACTCACCGCGAGCACGTTCTGAAGGGCCGCACTACTTTAAACCTTACGGGGAGCGGCTCCGAACCTCTGGCCGAGGGATTCAATAGCGATCCCGCCCGTTCCGAATTGTTGTCCTCGTCGCCGGCCCCGTCAATTGAGAGCGGGCGGAATCCGTCTCGCTTTGATTCCCGACTCATGCTGCGAGTCGCCCTGGTCGTTGCAGGTTCCCTGCTCCTGGTTCTGACGCTCGTCTTTCCACTCGTCCTCGTCCAGGAGGAGGCGATCGATGCCACCGCGTCCGGCTGGTCCGATCGCGAGGTTTCGAGCGGTGGAAGACTCGCGGTAGAAGCTCGTCTCGGGTCTCCCGGCTGCGACGTTTCTGTCTATCTCTTCTCCTTGGAGGAGTGGCAGGCTTTCATCGGTGTGAGGGCGGCGACTTCGTCCCAGCTTCAAGCCGATCCCAGCTACCGTCGCCTTCCCCCTGACCAACAGGAGCAGGTTTTCAGCCAGCAACTCGCAGCGAATCTAGAGCGCGCAGGAATCCGAGCGGATGTGGACTGCAACCGATTCATGGTCCGTTTCCCCGGATGGATTGCGCGGCTCGTTGCATTCAGTCATTCGAACGTTTCGTACACAATGAGGATCGCATTTCTCGATCAGAATCCAATCTACGCGGCCGGCCTGGCCGGGGGAATCGGACTACCCACGACGGGAACGGCACTCCTCGTCCTGTATTTTCGGAAACGCCCGCCGATGGTCCCCCTCACGGGACCGGACCCGGACTGAGTGAGCAGGGATTGCCGGGCCGCCTCTCGGACCCGGTCACTTTACCATGCCGATGGCGACGGAGATGCGCTTGTACCGATTCCGGATCGTGACCTCGGTGACTCCGGCGACTTCCGCGACCTCTTTCTGGGTGCACGGCTTGGCGGAGAGGATCGCCGCGATGTAGATCGTCGCGGCTGCGACGCCGCTCGGCGCGACGCCCGACGCGAGTTCGTCCTTCTCGACCTTGTCGAGGATCTCCTTCGCCTTCCGCTGCACGTCCATGTCGAGGTCCAGGCGGTTGCAGAACCGCGCGATGTAGTCCCGTGGGCTTTGCGGGAGCAGCCTGAGTCCGAGTTCCCGGACCAGCGTGCGGTAGGTCCGACCGATCGACTTCCGGTCCACGCTCGACTTGGAGGCGATCTCGTCCAGGGTCCGCGGCACGCCGCACTGGCGGCACGATGCGTACAGGGTCGCCGCGACCACCTCATCGATGGATCGGCCGCGCACGAGGTTCTTCGTCGACGCCCGGCGGTACAGGACCGCGGCGCTCTCGCGGACATGCCGCGGGAGCCCCATCTTGGAGGCCATCGTGTTGATCTCCGTCAGGCCCTGGGCGAGGGACCGCTCGCCGCTCTTCGACGTGCGGATCCGGTGCTGCCACTTCCGTAGGCGGTAGATCTGGGCCCGCGACTTGTGCGGGATCTGCCGGCCGTACGCGTCCTTGTTCCGCCAGCCGATCGACGTCGACAGGCCTTTGTCGTGGGCCATGATCGTGCTCGGCGGCCCGGCCCGCTCCCGAGACTCGCGCTGCTCGGAGTCGAAGGCCCGCCACTCCGGACCTTCGTCGATGATCATGTCGTCCAGCACGAGTCCGCAGTCCTCGCAGACGATCTCGGCGCGCGAATAGTCCCGGACCAAGTGGTCTCCACGGCACTCCGGACATGCCGTTGTAATCTCGACCTCACGCACTCTAAGCAGTCCTCCCCCGCAAGAAGAACATCATGCATACGAAACAGGGATTATATTAACCCTTTCCTTGATAGCCGGGGTCGCTATTTTCGCACGTTGCGCGGGCGGTTTTTGACGGTACCGCCGCGAACGGAACATTTCTCCCGTGGGCCTCGAATAGGCGAGCGATCAGCCCGGGACCTCGAAGAACTCGCCGTTCCGGAGCATGCGCCATCGCCCCGGCAAGGTGGGGAGGACCTCGGAGCAGACGACCCGCATGTCCCCGGTCGAGGTCTCGTGGAGGGTGTAGTATGGCACGCACGTCCGGGCGTCGCGGTGGGCGATCAGGCGGCCGCCGTCGAGCATCAGGAACGTGTAGGACTCGACCTTCCGCGGGAACTCTGCGTCGATGGCGGCCTTGGCCTTCGCCACGGCCTGCTTGAATTCCGGCAGCGGACGGGCCTCTGTCCCCAAGGAGTCGAGGAACCGGTCGTAGATCAATTGCGTGTCGATCTTCCCATCCTGCAGGCCGAACCCTTCGATCTCTCCGTTGTGGGCGAAGAAGGTCACCCGGCCATCGACCTCCCGACGGAACGGGTGCGCGTATTGCTCCTGGATCGTATCCCTCTTCGAGGCATACCGGAGGTGGACGAGGAGCGAGAGCGGAGGGCTGCAGACCCGGACGAGGCGCTTCACGGCCTCCTCGTACTTGGGATCCGCCGTCGCCTTGGCCGCACTCCGGGCGTAGAATTCCCCGTCGGCCCCGAGGCAGGCGATGCCCCACCCGTCCGGATGGCCCGCCTTGGGGTTCGGTTGCGGGCAGCCGAAGTCCCGGTAGTTGCGGCCGGTGTCCGCGAGCTGGCGGAAGGCCATCAGGGTCTCGACCGGCGCGGGTTTGCGGCTGACGATCCCGAGCATGCGGCACATGTCAGTCCAGCTTGTACCCGATCTTCCGGAGGAAGGCGCGCCGTTCGTCCCGCTCCTTCTTCCCTTCGATCCCCTTCGCGCGTTCGCCGTCCACGACTCCGAGGACCCCCCGACCGCGAGGCGTTTTCGCGACGATCACGTCGACCGGGTTCGCCGTCGCGGCGAAAATGGTCACGGTCTCCGGCACCTCCCGGACGGCCCGGAGGACGTTGATCGGATACGCGTCCCGGAGGAAGACGATGAAGAAGTGGCCCGCGCCGATCGCCAGCGCGTTCTTCGCGGCGAGCGCCTTGAGGTCTTCCGCGTTCCCTTCGACGCGGACCAGGCAGGGGCCGGAGGCCTCGCAGAACGCCAGGCCGAAGTGGATTCCGGGGACCGCCCCGACGAGGGCCTCGTGGAGGTCCTCCGCGGTCTTGATGAAGTGGGTCTGGCCGAGGATCACGTTGAGGCCGTCCGGGTTCTCGATCGGGACGAGTTCCGTGTCCACCGGCATCGCCGATGTATCCGCCCTTGCGAATTAAAGTCTTGTTGCGAACCCCTAAGGGTAGGGTACGTGCACTCGGAAGGGCCACGGATGGAGAGCCCCCTCCGCGGCGCATGACTCGGTTGCGGGGACTGTGGACGATCCTGGGCGAGGTTCACGACGTCGAGGAACGCGACGAGCTGGCCCTCGTCGCGACGACGATCCAGGTGCACTTCGCCCATGCCAAGGCGCGGGAGCGGGCCCTCGTGGAGTTCATGGCGGTCCGGTTCCGGTGGCCGGCCTCACGGACGCGCCGGCGGCTCACGGCGCTCGTCGACCTGGGGGTCCTGCGATGTTCTCGGGACCTCGCCGACAATTGGACGAAGGTGTTCGAGGTGATCGACCGGCCGCATGTCCCGGCGGCCCTTGCCGTCGAGATGGGCGCCTAGTTTCAACCCGGCTTCGTGGTCGCCTTCGTCACCCGCTCGAGGAAGCCGGCGGCACGAAGCGGCTGGTAACACAACATCAGGAAGTCCGAGGCCACCAGGACGAAGATCTCGCGGGGCACCTGGGACATGGACCGATGTCGCACGGCCGCGACCGACCCGCCCATGTGGAGTTCGAAGGGGAATCCCATCCGCTGGCTCGCCGCGACCAGTCGCCGGACGGCGCTCCTCTCCTTCGTCACGAGGGCCCGATGCAGGCTCGACCCGTTCGGCTCCACGAACGCGTAGGCGACGACCTCGGGCGGATTCGTGATGCCCGGGAGGGAGTCCTCGCGGAGGGCGAAGCCGAAGGCGAAACCGGCCCGCACGTTGCGCCGGACTCGCGAGAATTCGTATCCCTCGAAGCGGCGGTTCGACCGATGCCTCCGTCGAAAGTTCTCCATGGGCCACTGGAGCGGCCGTCGGATCCGCTCGAACGTGGCCGCGATCTCGGAGCTCCGGTCGGGTTCCACGGAGGCCGCGGATTCCGTGAGAAGCCATAAGCCCTCCGGGCTCTCGCCTTGTCCGCAGAGGGCCGCGGAGGGGCGACAGTCCCGCCGAAATCGATTACGATTAACTAGATATTCGACATGGACCTCCCTGGCGACTGCGAAGGGAAGGGAGCGTCATGGCCACGGAACACCGCCTGCCCGATACCGTGCGACCGGAGAAGTATTCGATTGAGCTGCGACCGAACCTCAAGGCCTTCTCGTTCGAGGGGAGCGAGTCGATCCGGATTCAGGTCGCGCGGCCCACGAAGACGATCGTGCTGAACGCGGAAGGACTCGAGGTCCGCGAGGCCACGGTCAGCTCGTCGAAGGGCGGGAGCCTTCCGGCGACCTCGATCGATTTCGATTCGAAGCGTGAGGTGTTGCGGCTGGACTTCGCCGAGTCCGTCCCCTCCGGTCCCGCGACCCTGAGGCTCTCGTTTTCCGGCACGCTCAACGACGAACTCGCGGGCTTCTACCGAAGCCGGTACACGATGTCCGACGGGAAGCAAGGGTACATGGCCGCGACCCAGTTCGAGTCGACGAACGCACGGCGCGCCTTCCCCTGCTGGGACGAGCCCGCCGCGAAGGCGACCTTCGAGGTGTCCCTCGTCGTCCCCGATGGGATGACGGCGATCTCGAACACGCCGCCACTCGACGAGAAGGATCTCGGGGATGGCACCCGCCTCGTGAGGTTCGCGGAGACGCCGCGGATGTCGACGTACCTCCTCGCCTTCGCGATCGGCCCCCTCGATACGATCGAAGGCAAGGCCCGGCGGGGCACGAAACTCGCAGTGTGGGCCCTTCCGGACCGGATCGGCCACAGCCGCTGGGCCCTCGACGAAGCGATCCGCATCCTCGACTACCTGAACGACTACTATGGCATTCCGTATCCGCTCGAGAAGCTCGACCACATCGCGCTCCAGGACTTCGCCGCCGGCGCGATGGAGAACTGGGGCGCGATCACGTACCGGGAGCGGATCCTGCTCTTCGACCCCGCCACCTCCTCCGCGCAGACGCGGCAGACGATCGTCGAGGTCATCGCCCACGAGACGGCCCACATGTGGTTCGGGGACCTCGTCACGATGGCGTGGTGGGACGACCTCTGGCTGAACGAGAGCTTCGCGTCGTGGATGGGGGCCAAGACGACCGGCGCCCTCCATCCGGAGTGGAAGATGTGGACCCAGTTCTTGGAGGAGGACATCGTCCGCGGGCTCGCCCTGGACGGCCTCAAGAGCTCCCACCCGATCGAGGTCCCCGTCCGGGACCCGGCGGAGATCCGCGAGATCTTCGATGACATCAGCTACAGCAAGGGCGCCTCGATCTTGCGGATGCTGGAGCAGTTTCTCGGGGAGGCGACGTTCCGGCGCGGGATCCGCGATTACCTGAAGGCCCATGCCTACGGCAACGCGCGGACGGAGGACTTGTGGCGGGCGCTGACCGCCGCTTCGCACCAGCCGGTTCGGGCGCTCATGGGCTCCTGGACCCGGCAGACGGGGTTCCCCCTCCTGGACGTCCAGGTGAAGAGGACCGGCGGGAGCGCCCGGGTCGGCCTCACCCAGTCCCGCTTCCTCTACAGCGACATCCTCGGGCCCTCCAAGGACCGGACGCGGTGGAAGGTCCCCGTGCGGATCGCGCGGGCGGGGCAGAAGAAGCCGGTGTCCTTCCTCATGGAGAAGAAGACCGAATCGCGTCCCCTCGGACGGTCCCGGCGATCGGCCGACAAGGACTGGATCAAGGTGAATGCCGGCCAGTCGGGATTCTACCGCGTCAATTATCCGCCGGAGGAATGGGACCGGCTCCGACGGGCGGTCGAAGCGGGCGAGCTCGGGACGGAGGACCGGAGTGGGCTGCAGAACGACGCCCACGCTCTCATGCGGGCCGGATATCTGCCCGCGACGACGCTCCTCGACCTCACGGCCGCTTATCGCGGCGAGGACGACGCGACCGGATGGAGGCTGATCGCGGAGTCCCTCCATGACGTCGAGACGCTGATCTCGGATACGCGGTACCTGGAGAAATTCGACGCCTATGGGCGGGAGCTGTTCCGTCGCGCGGGCGAGCAGAGCGGGTGGGACCCGAAACCGCGCGAAGGCCACCTGGATGCGCTCAAGCGCTCGACGGTCCTGAGCCGCCTCGGCCACCATTCCTACCGCCCCGTCCTCACGGAGGCGGGTCGCCGGTTTGCGCGATACCTCAAGGACCCGTCGACCCTCCATCCGGACCTGCGCGGGGTCGTGTACAACCTCGTCGGCCAGCAGGCGGACCAGGCCACCTACGAAACGCTCTGGGAGCTTCAGCGAAAGGCGGCCCTCCAGGAGGAGCAGGTGCGCCTCCTCATGGCCCTGAGCCATCCGCGCGACGAGCGGCTCCTGCAGGAGACCCTGCGGCGTTCCCTCACGGACGCGGTCCGTTCCCAGGACGCCGTGCTCGTCATCACGACCGTCGCGGCCAGCCGCCCGAGCGTCGGGCGGGACCTCGCGTGGTCCTTCGTCAAGGACAACTGGGACGAGCTCTACCGCCGCTATGCCGAATCCGGGTTCCTGATCCGGAGGCTCGTGCAGATCGCGCAGGAGTTCACGACGCCGGAAGCCGTGAAGGACGTGGAGCGATTCTTCCGGGGCCGCGAAGCCCCGGAAGTCCGCCGGACCGTGCAGCAGTCGATCGAGAAGATCCGCGTCAACGCCGCCTGGCTGAAGAACAACGGGAAAGACCTCGCACGCTGGTTCGCGACCCGAAGTTCCTGAATGAAACACCGGCGAGGGAATTTGGGTTTCTTGCACGGGGCCGATGAGAACCAAGAGCGGAAGACGCGTCTGGCAGCCATCGAAGCAAGAATTGACTGCCTCGTCCGGGCCAAAATTGGCCGGTGACGCTCTCAAGGGGTCCAGGGAAAGCCGACTACGGTTCCTTGGAGGGCGGGCTGCCCTTTCGTCGTATTCGCCAGGCCCAGATTGCAACCGCCACGGCGAGGGATCCTGCCGACGTACCAAGGCCGATGCCAATTCCGAGGGATCGAAGGTCGGGACTCAGTGAGGACTGAGGGACCAACGGAATCTGAAATTCACCGACGGTAGGAAGTCGCGTCTGATGGCCGGCCGCATCGGTGGCGACGATGTGGTATCGCAGGGTCGCTTCCGATTGAGGGGCAATCAGCTCAACGGCATACAGGTGAGGCTGTCGGACGACCATGTCGAGGTTGTGGGCCACGTTGGCTTCGGAGTACGTCAGCTGGACCGATACGGTTGTCCCGTCGTCTTCGACCTCCGCCCAAATGGTCAGATTTTCCCCAGGGAACGCTTGGGAAGGCGGCATGTGGTTGATCGTCGGGGAATCTACGTCAGGCGCCGCCTGGACCGTTACAACGCGCGACGCGGTTGCGACCGCTCCGTTCGAGTCTCGGACTTCGAGGCGAATCGTTTGTGGACCTGGTGAGGCATACGAATGCGCCGCGATCTTGTCTGTCGCCCACTGGGTGTCCCAGAGCCCGTCGGCCTGCCAGTCCCAGCGTACTTCCAACGAAGACGTTCTGTCATGGCA
>Ga0209808_1002105_pt1 | contig 10248 bp, 6 predicted proteins | sample GraSoiAngelo_157_FD_186171 | JGI IMG/M metagenome (GOLD analysis project Ga0209808, IMG submission 186171) | Grasslands soil microbial communities from the Angelo Coastal Reserve, California, USA - 14_1009_16_20cm (SPAdes) (version 2) | ecosystem: Environmental > Terrestrial > Soil > Grasslands ...
CGCGTTCGCGGCCGACCTCGTCGGACGGCTGCCCGTGAGCGACGGCATGCGCGTGCTGGAGGTCGCCTGCGGCACCGGCATCGTCACGCGGCGCCTGGTCGAGCGGCTCGGCGGGCGCGGGACGGTGATGGCCACCGACCTCAACGAGGCGATGTTCGCCCACGCGCGGACCCGGCTGCCGGGCCCGCACGATGCGAAATACCGCACGGCCGACGGCACGAGCCTGCCGTTCGAGAGCGGCTCCTTCGAGGCCGTCGTCTGCCAGTTCGGGCTGATGTTCTTTCCGGACAAGGCGGCCGGCGCGCGGGAAGCGTTCCGCGTGCTGACGCCGGGCGGCGTCTATCTGCTGAACGTCTGGGACGCGCTCGAGCGCAACCCCGTGCCGCGCATCACCCACGAGACGATCGCGAAATTCTTCCCGTCTGATCCCCCGAGGTTCTACACGGTGCCGTTCAGCTATCACGACCCGGGCGTGCTCGCATCCCTGCTGCGTGACGCCGGCTTCGCGGACGTGCGGTGCGAGCGCGTCGCGAAGGAAGGTCAGAGCCCGTCCGCGACGGAGGCCGCCATCGGGCTGGTCGAAGGCAATCCCGTCTACGGCGAGATCATGCAGCGTCGGCCGGAGGCGCTGGCCGAGATCGAGGCCGCGGTCGCCGCGAATCTCGCGCGCGAGCTCGGCGACCGGCCGCTGCGCGCGCCGCTGCGCGCGCTCGTCGCCACCGCGCGGCGCCCGTAGTCCGCTACAATCACGAGCCCATCTCGCGTCCCCCTAGAGGAGGGTCCCCATGACGCTGTCGCGACGTCACTTTCTCGGCACCACCACCGCCGGTCTCACCGGCATCCTGGCTTCGCGCACGGCGCCGGCTGTCGGGCAGACGCGTGAGATCAGCTACCTCTGCTGGAACAACTTCGCCCCGCTCTCGGACAAGAAGCTGGCCGAGCTCGGGCCGCGCTTCACCAAGGACACCGGCATCAAGATCAAGATCGACCACATCGCGGCGCCCCAGCAGGCCGCCAAGTACGCCTCCGAGGTGCAGAGCCAGGCGGGTCACGACCTCGTCGAGATGCGCATGCACGTGCCCTGGCTGTACGAGCAGCAGCTCGTCGACGTCTCCGACCTCGTGAGCGGGCTCGAGAAGCAGTACGGCAAGGCCATCGGCTCGGGCTACGAGGCCGCGCACGTGCACGGCGTGTGGCGCGCGGTGCCGCAGTACCACACCGTCTTCCTGTCGGCGTATCGCGAGGACCTCTTCAAGAAGGCGGGCCTCAAGGCGCCGAACACGTGGGAGGACCTCTACACCGTCGGCAAAGAGCTGAAGAAGATGGGCAACCCGATCGGCATCCCCATCAGCCAGAACTTCGACTCGATCTCGACGGGCTCGGCCGTCATGTGGTGCTACGGCGCCAAGGAAGTCGACAAGGACGGCAAGACGGTCAAGATCAACGCCCCGCAGACCGCCGAGGTGATCGAGTGGTACAAGAAGGTCTACCGCGACTGCATGGAGCCCGAGGTGCTGTCGTGGACGGACGCCAGCAACAACGAGTCGTTGCAGCAGGGCAAGGCGGGCTGGATCCACAACCCCGTCAGCGCCTACATCGTCGCCCGCGACAAGAAGCTCGTCACCGCCGACGGTATCAATCATCACCAGAGTCTGGCCGGCCCGGCCGGCCGCCACGACACCGACGCGCCGCGCTCGATCGGCATCTGGAAGTTCGGCAAGAACGTCGACGCGTCGAAGGAGTGGATCCGCTACCTGCTCGGCAAGAAGGACGTCTACGACGAGTACCTCATGTCCGGCGGCGGCTTCAACCAGCCGATTTACACGAAGATGCAGGACCACCCCGTCTTCAAGACGGACCCGAAGCTGGCCGTGCTCAAGGGCGAGGGCGTGCAGTACCACACCTACGGCTATCCCGCGCCGGCGTCCGACAAGGTGCAGCTCATCACCAACTCCTTCATCCTGCCCAACATGCTGGCCAAGGCGGTTACCGGCACGTCGACCAAGGACGCGATGGCCTGGGCCGAGAACGAGATGAAGAAGATCATGGCCGGATAGGGCCCTTCGCCTTGACAGGTTGCGCCACCGGTCCTATCCTCGGTCACTCGTTTCGACAAAAATCCCCCGGCCCTCCGCGGCCGAGAGGAGCTTCCATGACACGGCTCTCGCGACGACAATTCGTGATCGGCAGCACCACCGGTCTCGCCGGCATCCTGGTCACACGCACGGCGCCGGCCGTCGGCCAGACGCGTGAGATCAGCTACCTCTGCTGGAACAACTTCGCGCCCAACTCCGACAAGAAGCTCGCGGAGATCGGCCAGCGCTTCACGAAAGACACGGGCATCAAGCTGAAGATCGATCACATCTCGCACATGGGCCCGCAGCAGGCGAAGTACGCCTCCGAGGTGCAGACGCAGGCCGGCCACGACCTCGTCGAGATGCGCATGCACTTTCCCTGGCTCTACGAGCCGCAGCTCGTCGACGTCTCGGACGTGGTGGCGGGGCTCGAGAAGCAGTACGGCAAGGCGATCTCGTCGGCGTACGAGGGCGCCTACGTCAAGGGCGTGTGGCGCGGGGTGCCGCAATACCACGGCATGTTCGTCGCCACCTATCGCGAGGACCTCTTCAAGAAGGCGAGCCTCAAGGTGCCCGACACGTGGGAGGACCTCTACGTCGTCGGCAAGGAGCTCAAGAAGATGGGCAATCCCGTGGGGATTCCCATCAGCCAGAACTACGACTCGATCTCCACGGCGGGGCCCGTGCTGTGGTCGTTCGGCGGCATGGAAGTCGACAAGGACGGCAAAACGGTGCGCATCAACTCACCCGCCACCGTGCAGACGATCGAGTGGTACCAGAAGATGTTCCGCGACTGCATGGAGGCCGAGGTGCTGTCGTGGTCGGACGCGAGCAACAACGAGTCGATCCAGCAGGGCAAGGCGGGCTGGATCCACAATCCGGTCAGCGCCTACATCGTGGCCAAGCAGCGCAAGCTGGTCACCGCCGACGGCATCAACCACCACCGGAGCCTCGGCGGCCCGCACGGGCGCCACGAGACCGACACGCCGCGGCACATCGGGATCTGGAAGTTCAGCAAGAACATCGACGCGTCCAAGGAGTGGATCCGCTACCTGCTCGGCAAGCGGGAGCAGTACGACGAGTACATCATGGCGGGCGACGCCTTCAACCTGCCCGCCTACGAGAAGCTCCAGGACCACCCCGTGCTGCGCAGCGATCCGAAGTACGCCGCGCTGCGGGGCGAGGGCGTGCAGTACCACACGTACGGCTGGCCGGCGCCGCCGTCGGACAAGGTGCAGCTCATCACCAACTCGTGGCTGCTGCCCAACATGATCGCCAAGGCGGTCACCGGCACGCCGACCAAGGACGCGATCGCCTGGGCCGAGACCGAGATGAAAAAGATCATGGCGGGCTAGCCCCACCATGGCCATCGGCACTCTTCCGACGACCGCCGAGCGTGCGCGTCTGCCCTGGCGGACGCGCGTGCGCGAGATGCTCGACCGCGAGCGCGTCCTGGGCCCGCTGTTCATCACCCCCGCCCTCATCCTCATCATGCTGCTGGTCGCCTACCCGTTCTGCGTCGCCGTCTACTTCTCCGTGTCCAACTCGTTCATCGGGCGGCCGAGCCACTTCATCGGCCTGACCAACTTCATCCGTCTCTGGGACGCCGACGCCTTCCGGCAGACGTTCCAGAACGCCTTCGTGTTCACCGGGATCTCGGTGGCCTTCAAGCTCGTGCTCGGCATCTCGCTGGCCCTGCTGCTCAACCAGCAGCTCTGGTTCAAGCGGATGATCCGCGGCGCCGTGCTGCTGCCCTGGGTCATCCCGACCGCGCTGTCGACGCTGGGCTGGTGGTGGATGTTCAACTCGCTCTACAGCGTCGTGAACTGGACGGGCATCGCGATGGGGATCATGGATCCGCCGGGCCCGAACTGGCTCGGCCAGCGGTACTACGCGATGGCCGCCGTCATCACCGTCAACATCTGGCGCGGCCTGCCCTTCTTCGCCATCACGATCCTGGCCGGGCTGGTGGCCATTCCGAAGGAGCTCTACGAGGCGGCGCAGGCCGACGGCGCCGGGCCGGGCTCGCGCTTCTGGTACGTGACGCTGCCCATGCTCAAGCCGGTGCTCGCCATCGTGGTGCTCTTCTCGACCATCTTCACGTTCAGCGACTTCAACATCGTCTACGTCCTCACCCACGGCGGGCCCATCAACTCGACGCACCTGTTCGCCACGTACTCGCGCATGATCGGGCTGGAGAGCGGACGCATCGGCGAGGGCGCGGCGATCTCGCTCTACCTGTTCCCGCTGCTGATGTTCGTCGTGTGGGCGCAGCTGCGCTTCGTACGCAAGCAGGTCTTTTGATGTCGCGGCGCACGCTCCGGACGAAAGTGCTGATGCACGCGCTGCTGGTGCCGTTCCTGATCTTCGCGCTGTTTCCCTTCTACCACATGCTGCTGACGTCGCTGAAGCAGGACCGCGAGCTCTACGACCGCTTCGCGGTGCCGCTGATCATCAAGCAGGGACCGACCCTCGAGCACTACACCAAGCTGCTCTGGGAGACGGAGTTCCTCACCTGGACCAAGAACAGCCTGCTGGTGACGATCCTCGCCACCGGCGCCTCCGTGGTGATCGGCACCATCGCCGCCTACGCGCTGTCGCGGCTGAAGTTCCGCGGCGTCAACAGCTTCGGCACCGGGATCTTCGTGACCTACCTCGTGCCGACCTCGTTGCTCTTCCTGCCGCTGGCGCAGGTGGTCAACTGGATCGGCCTCGCGGACTCGAAGTGGGCCCTCGTGGTCACCTACCCGACGTTCCTCGTCCCCTTCACCACGTGGCTGCTGATGGGCTACTTCCGCACGGTGCCGAAGGAGGTCGAGGAGTGCGCGATGGTCGACGGCGCCACGCGCATCCAGGCGCTCTGGCGCATCGTGCTGCCCATCGCCATCCCCGGGCTCGTGTGCGCCGTGCTCTTCGCCTTCACGCTGTCCTGGAACGAGTTCATCTACGCGCTGACCTTCACGTCGTCGTCGGAGCAGATCACGGCCAGCGTGGGCGTGACGAGCGAGCTGATCCGCGGCGACATCTACTTCTGGGGCGAGCTGATGGCGGGCGCGATCCTCGGCTCGGTGCCCATCGTCATCCTCTACGTCTTCTTCCTCGACTACTACGTCTCCGGCCTGACCGCCGGCGCCGTGAAGTGACCCGGAGGGGGACTTCGTCCCCCTTCCGGCGGTCGTCGCGCGCCTGACGGCGCGCTCCTCCCTGCCTCCCCCTAGAACAGGATTGCGCCGGCAAAGCCGGCGCTCGGACGCAGTCGGTGTCAAACACAGGGGCGGCGCGCTGCCGGCCGGAGGGTGTTTCGGGTAGCGCGTCGGATCCCGGCGGGAATCGGTGCTCGTAGGCAGGCGCAGCGCGTCGTCGATTTGCGCGGTCGAGGACCCGCGCCGCGCCGGCCGCCGCTTCGCGACGACCGGCGCGACCCGGCGCGCGACTACTTCAGCGCGGCGGCGCCCGCGGCGGCGATCTGCGCGTCCTGCTGCGAGGTGACGCCGGAGACGCCGATGGCGCCGATGATCTTGCCGTCGAGGACGATGGGGATGCCGCCCTCGAGCGGGCTGGCGCCCGCGAGCTTCAGGATCCGGAGGTTCTCGCCGCCCTGACCGACGGCATCCTGGAAGGCCTTGCTCGGCCGCCGGAACGCGACGGCCGAATAGGCCTTGTCGCGCGCCACGTCCACGCTGCCCCACTGCGCGCCGTCGAGGCGCTGCATGGCCACGGGCTGGCCGCCCGAGTCGAGAATGTAAATCACCACGTTCCAGTTGTTCTTCTTCGCCTCGGCCTCGGCGCCGGCCAGGATTTTCTTGGCCTGCTCGAGGCTGATCGGCATGCCGTAGGGCGGCGCCGGCGCCTGGGCCAGCGCGGGCTCGACGGCGAGGATGGCGAGGGACAGCACCAGCAGGACGGCGGTGATCGCTCTCATGGCCCCTCCTTGGTTCGAGTGCCCGGCATGCTACTCCGGCGCGCGGGTTCCGGCAAGGCCGGCCGCGAGGCGGCGCGTCACGACACGATATATCGGCGGCGGGGTCGGAGCGGTCGGGTCAGTCGCGCTCGGCGCTGCCGCCGGAGATCGGCGGCGCCGCCGGCCGCACGCGCCGGCGCAGGCGCAGCCGCCACGCCCGGCGCTCGCGCTGGCGCACCGCGCGCTTCCACGGCAGCAGCGACGGCCGCGCCCACTTGAGCGAGGCCGCCGCGTCCTCGAAGAGCGAGTAGGCGACCGGCGTCACCAGCAGCGTGAGCAGCAGCGACAGCGTCTGGCCGCCGATGACGACGACGGCGATGGCGCGCCGCTCCTCGGCGCCGGGCCCGGTGCCCACCCAGAGTGGCAGCATGCCGGCCACGAGGGCGAGCGTGGTCATGAGGATCGGGCGGAGCCGGTCGCGGTTGCCCTGCATGATGGCGGCGTGCCGCTCCATGCCGTGCGCGCGCAGGCTGTTCATGTGGTCGATCTGCAATATGGCGTTCTTCTTGACCACGCCGAAGAGCACGAGGATGCCGAGCGCGGAATAGAGGTTGAGGGTGTTGCCCGTGTACCACAGCGAGAGCATGGCGAAGGGCACGGAGAGCGGCAGCGAGAGCAGAATGGTCAGCGGGTGGATGAGGCTCTCGAACTGCGAGGCGAGGATCATGTACATGAAGGCGAACGAGAGCACGAACACCCACAGGAACTCCGTGAAGGTCTTCTCCATCTCCTTGGCCTTGCCGGTGACGAACGTCGAGTAGGCCGCCGGCAGGTTCAGCGCGACCACCGCGCGCTTGAGCGCCTCGATGCGGTCGGCCTGGCCGTAGCCCGGCGCGATGCTCGCGCGCAGCCGCACCTCGCGCTGGCGGTCGGTGCGATCGATGCGCGACGCCGTCGGTGCGCGGACGATCTGTACGAGGTTGTCGAGCCGCACGAGGCCCCCGCCGGGGGCGAGCCCGATCTGCGCGGGGGCGCCGGTGGCCGTGTTGTTGCTGAGCGAGTCGCGCGACACGTACAGGCGCGAGATCACGCCGAGGTCGCTGCGGTGGGCGTCGATGAGGCGGATGGAGACGTCGTAGTCGTCGTTGACGTCGTTGTCGTGGAAGCGGGAGACCTGGTCGTCGCCGCCCACCATCAGTCGCAGGGCGGTGGCGATCTGCTCCGTGTCCACGCGCAGGTCGCCGGCGCGCGCGCGGTCGATCACCACGCGCAGCTCCGGCTTGTCGAGCTGCAGCGTCGAGTCGATGTCCACGATGCCGCCGATGGCGCGCGCTTTGGTCTTGAGGGTCTCGCCGTACTCCGCCAGCTTCTCGAGATCGGGGCCGCGCAGGGCGAGGTCGATGTCGAAGGTGCCGCCGCCGATGTTGAAGCCGGCGATGTTGCGCACCTGGGGCCGGAAGCCGGCCGCGTAGAACTTGCGGTAGCGCTGCCGGAGGGCCGCGATCACCTCGCGCTGCGAGTAGTTGCCGCGGAACGCCGCCAGCGGATCGCCGTGCTTGAGGCCCTCCCACATGCGATGCAGGCTGACCGTGCGCTCGGTGTGCGGCACCGTGCGCACGTACATGTAGCCCTGGTTCACGCGGCCGAGGAAGCCGCCGCCGGCGGACGCCAGCGTGAGGGCGACGCCCTTCACCTGGCGCGCCTCGTCGGCCATCGCCTGCATCGCGTCGTCCATGGCGGCCAGGCTCAGCCCCTCGGGCCCGAAGACGATCATCTCGAACTCGGACTCGTCCACGTCGCTCGGGATGTACTCCTGCTTCACCCCCCGGTAGAACGGCACGGTGGACGCGAGCACGAGCACGCTGACGACGACGATGACCCCGCGGTGCCGCATCGACCACGCCAGGCACGCCTCGTAGGCGCGGTCGATGTAGGCATAGAAGCCGCGCCGCGAGGCCGCCTCGCCGTCGCCGTGGCCGTGGCCGGCCGCGTCCTCGGAGCGAAGCATCCGGGCGCACATCATCGGCGTCAGCGTGAACGACACGAGGAGGCTGACCATGACCGACACGGCGGCGGTGAGGCCGAACTGGTAGAGGAAGCGGCCCGAGATCGACGACATGAACGACACCGGCACGAAGATCACGACGAGCGACAGCGTGGTGGCCATGACGGCGAGGCCGATGTCCGCCGTCGCCTCCCGCGCGGCCTCGAACGGTCGCATCTTCTTCTCTTCCACGAAGCGGAAGACGTTCTCGAGGACGACGATGGCGTCGTCGATCACGATGCCGACCATGAGCACCAGGGCCAGCATGGTCACGCTGTTGAGCGTGAAGTTCAGCATCCACATCATCCCGAAGGCCGAGATGACCGAGGTCGGAATGGCCACCGCCGCGATGAACGTCGAGCGCCACGAGCGCATGAAGACCAGCACCACCAGCGAGGCGAGGATGGAGCCGAGCACCAGGTGCAGGCTGATCTCGTGGAGCGCCGCGTAGATGTACTTCGACTGGTCGCGGATGACCTCCATCCTCACGTCGGGCGGCACCTGCGGCGCCAGCCGCGCGAGACTCTTCTTGATGCCCTCGATGACGGCGACCGTGTTCTCGCCCGACTGCCGGCGGATCTCCAGAATGACCGTCGGCACTCCGTTCAGCCGCGCCGCCGAGCGCTGCTCCTTGGTGCCGTCCTCCGCGTAGCCCAGGTCGCGCACGCGCACCGGCGTGCCGGCCAGCGTGGCCACCACGAGGTCGTTGAACCCGCGCGGCTCGGCGAACCGCCCCATGGTCCGCAGCGAGGCCTCGTTGAGGCCGGCCGTGACGTTGCCGCCCGGCAGGTCGGCGTTCTGGCGCACCAGCGCGTCGCGCACGCTCGTGATCGGCAGCTGATAGGCGGCCAGACGATCCGCGTCCACCCACACGTTGATGGACCGCAGCAGGCCGCCGACGATCCGCACCTCGCCCACGCCCTGCGAGCGCTCGAGCAGCGGCCGCACGATCTTGTCGGCGATCTCCGTCAGCTCGCGCAGGGGCCGGTCGCCCGAGAGCGCGATGGTCACGACGGGCGCCTGGTCGTTGTCGATCTTGGCGATCACCGGGGGCTTCACGTCCTTGGGAAGGTTGCGCTGGGCGATCGAGACCTTGTCGCGAACGTCCTGCGCGGCCACGTCGATGCTGCGGCTCAGCACGAACGTCGTGATCACCAGCGCGTTGCCGGGGCTCGAGATCGAGCGCAGCTCCTGCACGCCCTGGATCGTGTTGATCTGCTCTTCCAGCTTCTGGGTGACCTGCGTCTCGATCTCCTCCGTCGAGGCGCCGGGCAGCTCGACGCGCACGGTGACCGTCGGCAGGTCCACGGCCGGGAAGCGGTCGACGCCGAGCCGGAAGTACGAGGCGGCGCCGACGACGACCAGCGCCATCACGATCATGGTGGCGAAGACGGGACGCTTGATGCAGACGTCGGCGAGCTTCTGCACGAGGGGCTACCGCTCGGCGCTGACGGCCTGGCCGGGCGCGAGGTTGCCCGGTTGCAGCACGACGCTCTCGCCCGGCTTGAGTCCGGCCACGATCTCGATGCTGTCGTTGGCGCGCCGGCCGGTCTGCACGCGCACCTCGACGATCTTGCCCTGGCGCACCACCAGCAGCTTCTCGACGCCCGCGAACGTCACCAGGGCGGCGGCGGGCACGCGAATGACGGGCTGCGAGCCGTCGGTGACGATCTCCGCGCGGGCGAAGGCGCCCGGCTTCAGCACCGCGTTCTGGTTCGGCACCTCCGCCTCGATCAGCAGCGTGCGGTTCTGCTCCTGCACGATCGGGCTCAGGCGCACCACGCGGCCGTGGTAGACGGTGGCGTCGCCCTCGACGGTGAGGCGCACCGCGTGGCCCGCGCGCACGCCGGCCGCCTCGCGCTCGGGCACGGGCAGTCGCAGCCGCAGCGGATGCGTGCGCACCAGCGTGGCCACCGGCGCGCCGGCCCCCAGGTACTCGCCGACCGCGGCCTGCTTCATGCTGACCGCGCCGTCGAACGGCGAGAGCAGCACGGTGTCGGTCAGCTGCTGGCGCGCGAGGTCGAGCTCCGAGCGGCGCTGCGTGAGCGTGGCCTGGCGGTTGCGCACCTCCTCGATCGCGTCGTGATAGCGGCCCTCCGCGACGCCGTGGTTGGCCTGCGCCGTGTCGTCCTGCGCGCGCGCGATGAGGTTCTGCTCGAGCAGCTTCGCCGACCGGTCGCGCGCCAGGCGCGCCTCGTCGAGCACCGCGCGCGCCTGTCGGACGATCG
>Ga0209808_1002107_pt1 | contig 10244 bp, 11 predicted proteins | sample GraSoiAngelo_157_FD_186171 | JGI IMG/M metagenome (GOLD analysis project Ga0209808, IMG submission 186171) | Grasslands soil microbial communities from the Angelo Coastal Reserve, California, USA - 14_1009_16_20cm (SPAdes) (version 2) | ecosystem: Environmental > Terrestrial > Soil > Grasslands ...
TCTTCGCACCGATCTTCTTCGCGAACGTCGCGTTCTCGTTCTCGTTCCGCGACTCCCGCGCCGCGGACATGGCGTTCGCGTCCAACGTCGTCGGAGCGATGGTCGGCGGGGTCCTCGAGTGGACCGCCCTGATCACGGGCTATCAGTCGCTCATCGCCGTCGCTGCCCTCCTCTACCTCGCGGCATATCTGCTCGCGACACGCTTCCGCTTCCTCGCGGATCGCGCACTTGCCGTCGCGCCGACGTGAACCCGCGGATCTTGTCTCGCGAGCGAAGCGGCTGAGCGAGCGGCTTTGCCGGCGGTCCATCGCGATCCCACGAGGGGCCGAGCGAAGAAGACCCGGCGCTGCTCGGACCCGATCCGCGCCGCCTGCGGCGCGTCTAGTCGCGTGGGCGCTTGGAGTGGTGATCCGTCTCGCGCTGATAGGCGGAAGCAAGCGCGACGAGGAGCGGCTCGCTGAACGGCGGTCCGACGAGCTGGAGCCCGACCGGAAGCCCATCGGTCCCGAAACCGCACGGAAAGAAGATCGCAGGGACACCGGCGAGATTGCCGGCTGCGATGAGCCCGATGTTTCCCGTGCGCCGGTTCGGAGGCGGTGTCGCACTCGCCGTCGTCGGCGGGTTGTCGAGCGGCTGCGTGATGGGCGTCGCAGTGATCGCGCGTCCGACCGAGAGGATCACGTCGACATCGCGGAACATCGAGTCGAGCGCGTCCTGCAGACGCGTGCGCATCCGCATGGCGTGCAGGTAGTCGCGCGCCTTCGTCTCGAGCGCCGCGCGCAGTCCGGCTTTCTGGCGCGCGTCGATGAGCTGCTCGAACCGCTTGCCCTCGATGAGCTCGGCGAATATCTCGGCTCCCTCCGAGCCGTACACCGTCTGCACCATCGGTCCGTAGGGCATGGCCGGCAGCGTCGCGCGGGCGAAGCTCGGAGCGATTCGTTTGAACTCGGCGACGCCCTTCTCGAGCGCATGCCTGGCCTCGGGCGAGGCATGGTCGGCGATGTCCTCATCGGCGAAGGCGATCCGCGCTCGCTTGACCGCGGCGGCCGTGGAGCGGGCCGGCATCGGCTTGAATCGCTTCCCACTCGTCGTGCGATCGGCGGCGTCCGCCCCGGCAATCGCCTCGAGCACCGCACCGCAGTCCTCGGCGGTTCGCGCCATTGGGCCGAGCTTGTCGAGCGTCCACGAGAGCGCCATGGCGCCTTTCCGCGAGACGAGCCCGTACGTCGGACGGAGTCCGGTAACGCCGCAGTACGCCGACGGTGTGCCGATCGATCCCGACGTCTCGGATCCGATCGCGAACGGCACGAGACCAGCCCCGACCGCGGCACCCGAGCCGCTTGAGGACCCCCCGGACCAATGCTCGGTGTTCCACGGGTTGCGGCCGGGACCCTGCAGCGACGCGCTCGGGTAGCGGTAGCCGCCGCCGCCCGCGAGCTCGACCATCGCGAGCTTCGCCGCCAGGACGGCGCCGCTCTTCTTGAGCTTCGCGACGACGGTGGCGTCCTCCCCGATGATCTGGTCGCGGTATGGCGGCGCCCCCCACGTCGTCGGCGCACCGCGAGCCGCAAGCAGATCCTTCGCCCCGTACGGGATCCCGGTGAGCGGTCCGCCCTGCTTTTTCGCGATCGCGACATCGGCGCGTTTCGCCTCGTCGAGCGCGCGCTCGGGAGTGAGCGCCGCGATCGCGTTGTACTTCGGTCCGAGCGTACCGAGGAGATCGAGCGAAGCGCGTGCGAGCTCCACTGCGGAGATGCGTCGCTTGCGAAGCGCCGCGGCGAGCTCCCCCGCCGTACAGAAGCGAATTTCGGCGAAGGTCAATCCGCTTTGAAGACCGTGGGAGGCTCCGTCTCGATCGGAATGCGTTGCGCGCGCAGCTCCGTCGCCGCCTTCTGCACGATCTCACGCGCTTCATCGGCGAGCCGAGCGGGATCATCGATGTTCCGTTCGTCCAGAGGCACCGTGAGTGCGCAGGATAGCGTGCTAGGCTCGGCCAAGGAGTCGAAGGCCGTGCAATACCGCCGTCAAAGCCTCGTCGAGCGTCCGTTGTCCCCACGCGACTACGACATGCCGGTGGGTTGGTGGGGCTGGAACTGGGAACCACCTATTCCGATGTCGGTCACCGAGCTCCTCGAGGCACGGAACATGGATGCGCGCACCGCGGCGCTCTGTGGGATGGTGCTCGAGGCGCACGGATCGATCCTCATCGCCGCCGAACAACCCCATTCGGGCAAGACCACGACGCTCACGGCGTTGCTCGACTTCCTGCCGGTCCGAACCAGACGCGTTTTTCTCCGCGGGTGGGTCGAGACCTTCGATTACCTCAAGCAGACCGCACCCGAAAGCACGATCCTGCTCGGAAACGAGCTTTCGTCGCATCTCCCGGTGTACCTCTGGGGACCCAAGGCCGTCCGGGTATTCGAGACGCTCCGCAAGGGCTACGCGATCGGATCGACACTCCACGCCGACAGCGCCGACGAGGCCATCGTGCAGCTGACCGGCGAGCTCGGGGTCGCGCCCGGCGATCTCGCGCGGGTCGACCTGCTCATGGTGATGCGTGTTTATGCGACGATCAGCGGTCACTACGCCCGCCGCGTGGTGACCCTCCACCGCCTGACGCCGCGCGACGGGACCGGACTCAGGCTGCTACCGCTGGTCGAACATCAGGAGGCCACCGACGAGCACGAGCACGACGAGGACGCCGAGCTCGAGCTCGTCGCCAGCCGCCGGCACGAGGACGTCGACATGGTGGCGGCCGAGCTCGCACGGCGCACGGAGTTCCTTTGCGACCTGCTCCAGCAGCGCCGGCGTGAGATTCCCGACGTGCGGGCGGCTCTGGCCGAGTACCGTGGAGAGAAGACACCTATCGATATGCGAGGAGATCCGACCGTATGACACAAGCGACGACCATCGGCGCGCTTCGCGAAACCGGGTACCGGCCGAAGAGCGTCAAGGAAGAGCTCCGCGCAAACCTCATCTCCGCGCTCGCCGCGAAACGCGAGATGTTCAAAGGGATCGTCGGTTACGAGACGACGGTGATCCCGCAGATCGAGAACGCCATCCTCTCCGGTCAGGACATCATCTTCCTCGGCGAGCGCGGCCAGGCGAAGACGCGCATCGCGCGCCGTCTCATCGAGCTGCTCGACGAGTCCGTGCCGGCGATCGCCGGCTGCGAGATAAACGACGATCCCTTCGCTCCGATCTGCGCCGCCTGCAAGTACCGGGTGGCGAACGACGGCGACTCGGTTGAGCTGGTATGGCTCACGCCCGACCAGCGCTACAGCGAGAAGCTCGCGACGCCGGACATCTCGATCGCCGATCTCATCGGCGAGGTCGACCCGATCAAGGTCGCCGAAGGCCGCTACCTGTCGGACGAGATGACGATCCACTACGGTCTCGTGCCGCGAACCCACCGCGGGATCTTCACCTTGAACGAGCTCCCCGATCTCGCCGAGCGCGTGCAGGTCGGTCTCCTCAACGTCATGGAGGAACGCGACGTGCAGATCCGCGGCTACAAGGTCCGGCTCCCGCTCGATCTCTTTGTCGTGGCGTCGGCGAACCCCGAGGACTACACCAACCGTGGCCGGATCATCACGCCGCTCAAGGACCGCTTCGGGTCCCAGATTCGCACGCACTATCCGAAGGAGATCACGACGGAGGTCGGGATCATGGAGCAGGAGCGGCAGGTCTTCGTCGACGAAGGCATGACGACGGTCGTCCCGGCGTACATGAAGGAGCTCCTCGCGGAGATTTCGCAGCTCGCGCGACGTTCGTCCGACATCTCGCAGCGGTCGGGGGTATCGGTGCGCGTCACCGTCGCCAACTACGAGAATCTCGTGTCGGCCGCTCTCAAGCGCGCGCTCCGCACCGGCGAAACGAGCGTCGTCCCGCGGATCAGTGACCTACCGGCGGTCGTCGCATCGACCGCAGGAAAGATCGAGCTCGAGTCGGTCGGCGAGGTCTCCGAAGAGCGCGTCATCGACCGGCTCGTGCAGCGCGCGGTGCTCAACGTCTTCAACCGGACGTTCTCGCTCGTCGAGTTCGACTCGCTCCTCGCGGCGTTTCAGCGCGGCGCGACGATGCACGTGTCGCCCACGCTCTCGAGCCAGGAGTACGTGAAGCAGGCCCTCCAGATCCCTGGGATGAAGGGGGCGGTCGCCAAGGTCGGCGCGACCGGGAACCCTGCCGCGATCGCGGCAGCGGTCGAGTTCGTGCTCGAGGGCCTGCATCTGAACCGCAAGCTGAACAAGGAGCGTGGCGAGACCCGCTCCACCTTCAGGGCCTGATGCAGGACCCCGCTCCGAGCGACCCGCGCAACGATCCGCCCGGGCTCGCGCAGCCCTTCAGCGATGTCCGCTACTCCCGCTGGGACGGGACGCAGCGCCTGGACGCGCTCGAGGCCGAAGAGCTGCTCGGCGCGATGGCCGACGAGCTCCTGTCGGGCGGCGATCTCGAGGATGCGATGGCGCGGCTTTCGCGCTGGGGGATTCCGGGTCGCATGGAGGGTCTCAAGGATCTCCTCGAACGGCTGCGCACAGCGAAGCAGCGTCGCGCGCAGCGGCACGATCTTTCGAAGACCTTTGATGAGCTCAAGGAGAAGCTCGAGGAGGTCAAGAAGCTAGAGCGTGACGGTCTCGATCGCCGGCGCAATGCGGAGGCTCCGAACGAGCAGCTGAAGGCGGCGATGGAGAAGCTCGCATCCGAACGGATGGCACAGCTCGACGCGCTGCCCGAGGATTTCGGACGTGCGGTCCGCGCGCTCAAGGACTACGAGTTCGTCGAGCCGAAGGCTGCCGAGAAGTACCAGGAGCTCCTGAAGGAGCTGCAGCAGCAGGTCCTGGGCTCGTATTTCAAGAACATGCGCGAGTCGCTTCAGAACCTGACGCCCGAACAGCTCGAGCGCACCCGACAGATGATCCGCGACCTGAATCGCGCCCTGAAGGACCGCATGGAGGGGGGCGAGCCGGACTTCGAGGCGTTCCAGCGGCAGTACCCCGAGCTCGCCGGCAACGCGAAGGATTGGGACGATCTTCTCCGTCAGCTCGCGCAGGGCATGGCCGCGATGCGATCGCTCTGGCAGTCCATGTCGTCGGACATGCGATCGCAGCTCGAGGAGCTGCTTGGCGCGGCGTTCAACGATCCGGGATTGCAGGACGCGATGAACGATCTCGCCGAAACGCTCGGCCAGCTCATGCCCATGGACGGCTACGACCACGCGATGTCCGGCGATGAGCCGCTGACCCTCGCCGAGGCGCTCGGTCTCATGGACGAGATGAACCAGCTTTCCGACATGGAGGACACGGTCCGCGGCGCGCGCAACTCCGACGACCTCGAATCGCTCGACCGCGATCAGGTCGAGCGCCTCGCGGGGCCGTCGGCCCGGCAGTCGCTTGATGAGCTCCGGCGCATGACCCAGCTCCTCGAAGACGCCGGGCTCATCCGCAAGGATGGCGAACGCTACGAGCTCACACCGCGGGGGATCCGCAAGATCGGCCAGCGGTCGCTCGAGGAGATCTTCGCAACATTGAAGAAAGATGCCTTCGGTGGACATCGGTCCAAGTCGCGCGGACGCGGCGGCGATCCCACCGACGAGCTCAAGACCTACGAGTTCGGCGATCCCTTCCTGCTGGACCTTCCGGGCACGGTGCGGAACGCCGTGATCCGCCAGGGCGCGAAGGTGCCGGTGAAGCTCACCGCAGACGATTTCGACGTCTACCGCACCGAGCTTGTCACGCAATCGGCCACGGCGATCCTCGTCGACGTGAGCCGCTCGATGCTCTTCCGCGGCTGTTTCCTCGCGGCGAAGAAGGTCACGCTCGCGCTGGACTCGCTCATTCGCTCGACGTTCCCGAAGGACGACCTCTACATCGTCGGGTTCTCCGCGTACGCGACCCAGCTCAAGCCGACCGACCTTCCACGCCTCACGTGGAACGAGTACGTCTACGGCACGAACATGCAGCACGCGTTTGAGACCGCGCGCACGCTGCTCGCGCGCTCACGCGGAAAGAACAAGCAGATCATCCTCATCACCGATGGCGAGCCGACCGCGTATTTCGAGCCGGGAAGCACCTACCCGCAGTTCAACTACCCGCCGACGAAGCGCACGTTCGAGGCAACGCTGCGCGAAGTGGTCCGCTGCACACGCGAGAGCATCACGATCAACACCTTCATGCTCGCCCGTGGTCATTACCTCGTCGACTTCGTCAATCAGATGTCGAAAATAAATAATGGGCGGGCCTTCTACGTTGAACCGGAGCATCTCGGCGAGTACGTGCTGGTCGATTACGTCAGCCACAAGCGGCGCCGCGTCGCCTAATCGGGCTCGCAAGCTGAGAGCCACGGCGAACCTGCGGGTGGCACGGGGGAGTGGGTTGTGCGCGAGCCGTTGACCGGCCGCGTCACCAGCGGGCGAGGCCAAGTGGTGGGGAGCGGACCGGTAGGCGAGCGCGCAACCCCGACCCCGGGACAGGACCCGCGGGTTCGCGGCTCTCTTAGGCGAGGCGCCGCCCGAGCGAGAAGAAAGCGGCGCCGGCGCAGATGGCTGCTCCGATCAACGGCCAGTAGATAAGCCCAAGAGAAGCGCCGACGAACCCGAAGCCGGCTCCGAGCCGATCCAAGCCGGGCGTCGTGAGTCCAAAGAGATTGCCCGTCTGAAATGCCCAGGCGGTGAAGGCGCCGACGAAGCCCGTCCAGGCTCCGAGGATGCCGGAGGTGATCGTCGCGGAAGCCCCGTCTCGCGCGAGCGCACGACCGAACGTGATCCACGCGACCATGGAAACGACCGAGCCGAGCCACCCGAGGATCGGAACCTGCTCGAAGTAGCTGATCAAGACAAAGCTAACCGTGCCCAGAGCGAAGAGCCAGAAGAGACGCATCGCCACGAGGTTAGCGGACCGGCCGCGCGCGTTCCGTATCGCCTGAGGCGCTCAGCGCCGCTCGGAGCGCGACATCCCGGGGACGCGGGGACCGAGCCTTCGAGGGTCACGCTGATTTGGCCGGGTCGCCGGTGCGTACGAACGCCAGAACGCGGCGCCAGGCGTCGTCGCACTCCTTCTTGTGGTCGCTGAACGTTCGGTCGAAGAACGAATGCGGAGCCCCCGGGTATGTCTCGAGGTGGTGCTTGACCTTGGCGATCACAAGTGCGCTGTCGAAGGCGGCGCTGTCGGACGGCGGGATGCTCGGGTCATCGCCTCCAAAGAGACCGAGGACAGGCGCGCGCATCCGCTGGGCCTGTTCCGCAGGGGCCGGCCAGACCTCGTTCTCGCGCTTGCCGAGCCGGCCATAGAAGCCGACGACTCCGGCGAGGCCCGGTTGTTCGGCCGAGGAAAGGAAAGCGATGCGGCCGCCGAAGCAGAAGCCCAGCACGAATATGCGGCGAGCTGTCGTCTCGGTTCCGAGTTTCGCGCGAGCGGCAGCGATGTCCGCGAAGACGCTCTTTGGAGTCGTCTGACGCACGTGCGGCATGTACTCGAAGTCATCGGCGCGCCGATCCATCCCTGCGGTCCGCCCGAAGTAGTCGAAGGCGATCGCGTGAACGCCGGCGGACGCAAACCGCTCGGCGAGCTCTTCATAGAACGGGTGCAGCCCACGCACGTCGGGCGCAATAACGACACCCGCGTCGCCGTCCGAGGCACGCGCCAGATACCCGCCGAACTTGGTTCCGTCGGCGCTGGTCACGGTCACGCCCTCTCCGCCCGAACCTCCACGCATTGGGGGGAGAAGATCGAACGGAACCTCAGGCGGGCGCGCACCGGGCGGATAGCACATCGCAGACCTCCTCCAAAAGGTTTCCGTATGCTCGCTCAAGATGGCTGACCTCGCCGAGCGCGTTGCCGCGAAGATCGCCGAGATGGAGCGTTATCTCTCGCGGACCGGCGGTCACGTCGATCTTGTCGACGTGGAGGACGCGATTGCCCGGATTCGGGTGTCAGTGACGCGGCCGCGCACGGGGCGGCTCGTTGCGACGCTTCAGCTCAAGAGCGGTATCGAGCGGGCCCTTCTGAACGACATTCCCGAGCTTCGTGGCGTCGAGGCGGTGAATCTCCCGCCCTACACCGTGCTGGGTTGGGACCAGCCCGGGTTCACACCTGTCGAGCTGCCGGAGAAGGACGGGAGCTAGAGCACGGCCTTCGCGATCCGCTCGAGGTCTGCTGTCGGTGAGCCCTTCGGATCGGCGCGCAGCACCTGAAGGCAGACGTGATCGGCGCCGCGCTTCCGGTGTTCGGCGATGCGCGCCTTGATCGCGGCGGTGCCGCCCCAGGCCGCGATCGCGTCGACAAGCCGGTCGGTGCCGCCCTCGGCGAAGTCCGCATCGCCCCAGCCGAGGCGCCGCAGATTGTTCACATAGTTGTCGAGCTCGAGGTAGCGCTTCATATGTCGCCGCGCGATCCCGCGCGCGGCGACGGGATCTTCGTTGAGGACCGCCGCCTGCTCGACTGCGAGAAGCGGCGCGGCTCCCAGCTCTTTACGCGCGACGGTGGTGTGCTCTATGGGAACGAAGTACGAATGCGCCCCAAGCGTGCGCTCGGCGGAGAGCCGCAGCATCTGCGGCCCGAGTGCGGCGAGCACCCGCGGCACCTCGACCTTGGGTCCGACGTACGGAGCGGCATCCATCGCATCGAGGTATCGGCGCATGTACTCGAGCGGACGCGAGTAGGTCTGTCCGCGCGTCTGGACGGTCGGCGCGTGACTCACGCCGAGCCCGAGCAGGAAGCGACCGGGATACGCGTCGACCAGAGTACGTGCCCCGTTCGCCATCGCGACCGGGTCGCGCGCCCATATGTTGGCGATGCCGGTCGCGACTACGAGCTTCGTCGTCGCGCCCAGGAGCAGGCTCGCGTGAGCAAATGCCTCCTTGCTGCCGAGACTCTCCGGTATCCAGAGCGCCGCGAACCCGAACGCCTCGATCGCGCGCACGTAATCGCTCGCGCCCGCGGCGGACATCCGCTCGACATCGTGCGTCCACACCCCGACCGCGCCGAGCCGCTTGGCCCAGTCCCGCGCCGCCTCGGTCATCGCGCGAAGCGTACCCGCGGTGCGTTCGCGAGGTCGAACTCGCTCATTCGCTCCGGGCCGAGACCGAGAAGCTTCTCGCGCGCGGCGGTCGCGTCGGCGATGAGCGCGGTGACGTCGATGGTCTGGCAACTCGGCGCGAAGGGGCGAAGACGTTCGATTCCCTCTTCGAGGAGGACCGACGCGCCGTGGAAGTTCCCTCGGCGCCAGTGATGGAAGCCCACGCCGACCTGAAGGATGCCATGGTAGAGATGGCGCACCGGCGCTGCCGTGTCCCGCCACAGGAGCTCGAGCGTCTCGTGCTGCTCGAAGAATTCTCCAGCGTTGAACTGCTCGATCCCGCGCAGGAGCTCGGATGGCGGGGCATCGGTGCAGCGGGTGCGGGCCGGCTCGTCGGGTGCGCCAGGCGGTTGCCGTTTCGGCGGGCGCGCCGATTTGCGCGAGCGGCTACTGGGCTCGGGCGTGCTCGGACCCGATGATCTTGCGGTAGCGGAGCTCGTCCTCGACGAACTCGCGGACGAGGTCGTTCTCGAACGCTTTGGGAAGATCTTCCGGCCGCTCGGCGTAGGCGACCTTGATTCCCTCGTGGAGATCGTGGGCGGCGACCAGGTAACCCTTGGGGAGCTCGTACAGCCTCGTGTATTGAAAGTGCCAGACGGGCCCCGTCTGACCGATCGTTCTACCGGCAAAACGGATGACGCGCGGTTCCTCCCCGATGATCTTCGTGTACTTGCCGATCTCGCGCTTCGCGGTGGCGCGCTCGTCCTCGGTGACGTCGGCGGGCAACGGGAACTCGGCGATTTCGCTAGTCACGTCGCGCGATGATAGGCTGAGAAAACATCACGCGATTTCTTCCCTATGTGCGAACGGGAGAACGAATCAATGGCCTATGTGATCACAGAACCCTGCATCGGCGTGAAGGACGCATCATGCTTAGATGTGTGTCCGGTTGACTGCATATATACAACTGATGCAGACAACATGTATTTCATCCACCCCGATGAGTGCATCGACTGCGGCGCATGTGAATCGGTGTGTCCGGTGAGCGCGATCTTCCCTGAAGACGCCGTTCCCGACAAGTGGAAGAACTACATCGAGATCAACAAGAACTACTTCAACAAGTAACCTACTAGGAGACCCACAACAGCGACGGCACTAAGGCCGTCGCTTCTTGTTTCTTTTCTCTCGGGCATCCTCGCGAACGCAAGCTAGACATTGCCTTAAGTGGTTCA
>Ga0209808_1002108_pt1 | contig 10235 bp, 7 predicted proteins | sample GraSoiAngelo_157_FD_186171 | JGI IMG/M metagenome (GOLD analysis project Ga0209808, IMG submission 186171) | Grasslands soil microbial communities from the Angelo Coastal Reserve, California, USA - 14_1009_16_20cm (SPAdes) (version 2) | ecosystem: Environmental > Terrestrial > Soil > Grasslands ...
CGAGCGGACATCTGCGGTTAGTGCGTAGGCTCAGCCTCCCCATACAAGCCAAGGCGGAGTACGCGAAGCTGCAGTAAAGCAACCACAAACGCCATCTCGGCACCCGGTGTTACCCCCGCGATACTGGGCCATTTTCGCGGTTGCGCCCGGCTGCCCGGTCCCGCTATACGTCTTCAATGAGCGCAGCCCGGGGGCCGAGATATCAAACGCGGTGCTGTCCGGCACCCTATTGCGCGGCAAAACGGGGTTAGTTCGCTTGACTTTTCACAGGGTGCTAGCGAGTTCCGCAAGCGCTCAGGAACATGCTACGGCTAGTCCGAAACAAACTAATTCGAGAGACGTACCTCAGCAGCGGCGCGAATTGTGGTGTGGACAGAACGAGGAATTTGCTGAGTTTCCTACAGATTTTGCTTCCAGATCAAGCGGACAATTCCCGCACAGTGGTTGTAAGTTCGTGTTGCTGAATGCGCCGACAGGGCGCGTTGGGTAGGATAGGCGATGGTCCCCGCGCACCCCAGTTGCTTTGGATGGCGGAAATTGCGCCGCCCGCGATTCTTCTGCGTTCTCGCCGCGATTGCCTGTTCATTCCGCGCCTGCCGCCGAGTCCCAATGTGGGACTTTTTGGGGCCTCGGGGATAGTTCGTTCGACGTTCTGCTTATCCAGAACTGAGCTTCGTTGGGGACCACTTCAGTCCTTCGACCAGATACAGGTCAGCGGGACGTCCCGACCCGGTAGCTCACAGCTGGTTGCAGCCCAGGGACTCACCTGCCGCAGCGTTGCGCGGAAAGCACACTGCCAAAACTGCACAAGATTTCTGTTGTCGAGATATGGAGGCGACCTCCTTATGCGTTCCATTTGCTGCAACTCGTACGAGAACGGGGGAAGTCGTTCTCGTACTACAAACACATCGTTTGGCGTACAACTGCGCCTTGGCGATCACGGACTACCGGAACGACCTCGTTCCAATCCCGTCAGTTTAATCCGTTTCTCTCGGGCTAATCCTTCTCCCGGTAGCGGTCAGGATAAAACCCGGATTGGTGAAAACCGCGCTAACGCCATTCGTATTGTCGGTCCACACCAGATCTACCGTTGACGTGCGAGTATCCGGTTCCACCAGTACAGTGAAACTGCCCTTGCAATTTGGATTTACGCTGTACGTTCCCGAGTATGTTTCGTCCAGGGAACTACCGGCTACGACTCGAGTCTGGGTTCCGTTGACATGGCCGTTCCCGTCAAAAGTGATCCTGCCCGCGGCCGCAGCCGGAACAAATGTGCCGGGTGCGATGGCGACAAATCCGCTGGTTGTGTATCCATAACTTCCCGCCACATTGGCCAACGAACATTGCGTAGCCTGCGCCGGTAGCGCTATGGTTACGAGCAGGGCCAGGCCAATGGCGGCTAGACTTGCTCTTGCGATTAAGTTGGTCTTCATTTTCTTTTCTCCTTCAAGATTCAGGGCTGACATCACCCTGATCGTGCCGTGTTATCTCAAATCCCTGAAGGCGAGTAAATCCCGTGTGCCTCTCCTGCGTTGCTCCTGTGTGTCTCCAGGCGTATTGATTGGGGAGAGTTGCGGCTTTTAGGCCTAAGCAAGTGGTGCTAAACTCTGCTGGCTAGACGCGGGGGCGTCATGGAGGATCTCGGTTCGGCGCGGACATCGGTTCGCTTTGGTCCATTCGAACTGGACCAGGACGCTGGAGAACTGCGCAAGGGCGGAACCAAGGTCCGGCTGCAGGAACAACCTCTGCAAATCCTGGAAATTTTGCTCGGACAACCGGGCAAAGTGGTTACGCGCGAAGAGCTGCGCAACCAAATTTGGCCTTCTGATACTTTCGTGGATTTCGACCACGGCATCAATAATGCTATCAAGCGACTGAGGGAAGCTCTTGGTGACACAGCAGAAACCCCGCTATACATAGAGACGCTTCCCAGACGAGGCTATCGCTTCATTGGCAACATCGAACCTGTGGCCCAGCCTGTTTCCGGTCACATTCATTCTATCGCTGTTCTTCCCTTAGAAAATCTCTCTTGCGATCCGGAGCAGGAGTACTTCGCCGACGGTTTGACGGAAGCGCTGATTACGAGTCTGGCCAAGATCGGCGCCTTGCGAGTCGTCTCTAGGACTACCGCGATGCACTATAAGGGAGTCCGTCGGCCACTTCCGCAGATTGCGGAGGAGCTTGGAGTAGATGGGGTGGTCGAAGGAACAGTACTGCGCTCCGGAGAACGGGTACGCATTTCTGCGCAATTGATTGAAGCGAAAAGCGACAGACATTTGTGGGCAGAAAGTTATGAACGCGACCTGCGAGATATGTTGGGGCTTCACTCCGAAGTTGCCCGAGCGATCGCAACGGAAATACAGGTGAAATTAACCCCAGAGGACCGGCAACGACTGGCGGTCGGACATACAGCGAACACAGAGGCTTATGAGGCGTACCTAAAGGCACGTTATCACTGGAATAAGCTCACGCCGGAAGGAATCAGGAAAGCTGTCGAGTACTTTCAGCAGGCGGTTGCCAAAGACCCGGGCTACGCAGCGGCCTACACCGGCTTGGCCGATTGTTCGTCCCGTCTCGGGTGGTGGGGGTTTGTGTCGCCCGACGAGGGATTTGGCGCAGCAAAAGCTGCGGCCCAAAAAGCGGTGCAAATGGATCCCACACTCGCTGAGGCGCACAGCTCACTTGCGTGGGCCATTATGCATTATGACTGGGATTGCATTACAGCTGAGAAAGAGTTTCAACACGCCCTTGAGCTGAACCCCAACTATATGAGCGTGCAACATTTTTATGCGGCGTGTCTGGCGGCAATGGGCCAATGGGAGGAATCCATCGCGCAGATCAAGAGGATCCTCCATCTCGACCCTCTTTCGCTGATTGTCAATATGACGGCCGCTCTGATTCTCGCCTATGCGCGCCGGTTTGAGGACTCGATCGAATACAGCCGTAAAGCCCTCGAACTAGACCCGAATTTTCCCTCTGTGCGCTGGACGCTGGGACTGGCCTATGAGGGAATGGGAATGTACGAACCAGCTGCCAAGGAAGTGCAAAGAGCAATCGAAATTTCACACGGTCAACCTCTTTACATTTCCAGCCTCGGTCACGTGTATGCGAGAGCAGGCAAGAGAGACGAGGCTTTCAAAATCGTTGATCAGCTCAAAAACCTTTCAAAGCAGCGCTACGTGACGCCGTATTGGATGGCTTACATCTACGCTTGCCTCAACGATAAAGACGAAGCATTTCGTTGGCTTGAAAAGGCGTATCGGGACCGCTCGGCCTGGATGGCGCACATGAAAGAGTCCCCGTGGCTCGATAATTTGCGATCTGATCCGCGATTCGATGATCTGCTGCGGCGCATGAACTTTCCTTATGGCGTCCGGGGTGCTGAAGGCGCTCAACTATTTGTGAGTTCGTAATGCAAACTGCTATCAAAACACGAGGGATGGTTCACTTCGGCGAATTTGAATTAGATGCTGCCGCTGGACAACTCTACCGTAAAGGCGCCAAGCTTAGGCTGCAGGAGCAGCCCTCTCAGATCCTCCAGATTCTGCTGCAGCGTCCCGGCGAGGTCGTCACCCGCGAAGAACTCCAGCAGAAAATTTGGCCTTCGGACACCTTTGTCGACTTCGACCACGGCATCAACAACGCCATCAAGCGTCTGCGAGAAGCTCTCGGTGACACAGCCGAGACGCCATGCTACGTCGAGACCTTGCCCCGGCGGGGCTACCGCTTCATTGGCAAGATTGAACGCGAGACACCGAAATTCCGTTCCTTGGCGGTTCTTCCATTGGAGAACCTGTCGCGCGATCCCGAACAGGAATATTTCGCCGAAGGATTGACTGAAGCGCTCATAACAACACTCGCCAAAATTGGGGAGTTGCGAGTTGTGTCTCGCACTTCAGCCATGCTGTACAAGGATGTCCACAAACCTTTGCGTGAGATTGCACGGGAATTAGAAGTGGACGCCATTGTGGAAGGGACCGTGCTGCGCGCAGGAGACCGAGTGCGCATCACCGCTCAGCTTATTGATCCCGAGAAGGAAACACACCTGTGGGCGGAAAGCTACCAACGTCATTTGCGGGACGTGTTGGACTTGCACGCGGAACTAGCCCAATCCATCGCACGACAAGTCCAGGTCAAGCTAACGCCGCAGGAGCAGGCGCAGTTGGCGCAATCCCGACCCGTTAATCCGGAGGCATATGAAGCCTACCTGAAGGGCCGCTATCATTGGAACCGGCGCAGCAGAGAAGGGCTTCCCAAAGGTGTCCAGTACTTCCAGGAAGCCATTGCCAAGGATGCAGGTTATGCCGCGGCTTATGCGGGTTTGGCCGATTGCCTGTCAGGACTCAGTACATACAACTTTGTCGCGCCGGTTGACGGTTGTGGTAAGGCCAAGAAGTTGGCGTTGCAAGCGCTGGAGTTGGATCCCAGCTTGGGCGAAGCGCACGCGTCTTTAGCGTGGGTCCACACCTGGTATGACTACGATTTCGTGGCCGCCGAAAGAGAATTCGAGCGGTCCCTTGAGCTGAACCCTCGTTATGCGACGGCGCACCAGTTTTTCGGCTTTTATTTGGGCATGATGGGACGTTACGAGGAGGCCTACACCGAGATCAAACGCGCCATTCGCCTAGATCCGCTCTCAAGCGTATTCGAGTGGTCCTTAGGATTCGTCTATTGGATGGCACGTCGGCACGATCAAGCGATCGAGCAGGTTGAAAAAACACTGGAGTTGGACCCTGGTTTTGCCCCAGCCCACGCTCTCCATTGTTGGGCGGCTCTGTCCAAGTTCATGCCCGAAATTGCTATAAGCGCAGCGCAAAACGCGGTTCGTTGTTCGCCAGGTGCGGCTATGTATCTCGCAACTCTCGGAGATTCCTACGCGGCTGCCGGAAATCCGCAGGAGGCGCAAAAAATGTTAGACCACCTGCACGATCTCTCGAAACAGCAATACGTAACGCCGTATTTTTTGGCCCGCATCTACGCGGCCCTTGGCAGAAAAGAAGAAGCCCTGGATTCGCTGGAAGCCGGTTATCTTGAACGAACCTCCTCACTAGTGTTTATGAAAGTCGACGCTCGACTCGACCAGCTGCGCACCGAGCCGCGCTTTCAAGATTTAATGCGGCGTATGAATTTTCCGTGATTCTGACCTATGACAGTCTTCTCGACCACGCTCCGATGAGAGCCGGAGAAAGCACCACGCCTTTGCCGGCAATCACCTCATCACTCATGCGCTTGGCGCGCGTTGAAACTTCGACTTCGGCACTCGTTGCGATCTGCAGCTTCTCCATCATCGGTAGCAGGCTCTGTATAGCTGCTGCGAGGATTTCACACGGAAATTCCGAACCACCGCCGATGAGGGCGTCCATTCGCAGCTTAGGTCCAGGCAACCCCGCTGCCAGAAACACCGAATACAATTCCAGCCCTACCTGAATTCGCGTATTCGTTGCGCTTAAAGTCTGCTTCATCCAGCCCACAGCACGGTCAAGGGTCGGGGCAGTGGGGAACGAGCGAGCATTTTCCATATCAAACTCTTGAAAGATGATCAATCCCCCGCGTCGGACATGCCGAGCCAGTTTGCGAATCGCGTCAACCGGATCGGGATAGTACATGAGAACAAGCCGGCCCACGACGGCGTCAAAACGGCTGGTCAAAGTCCATAACGGCCGGGTCGCCTTCGAGAAATTTCACGTTGCTCATCCGTTGATGCCTGAGCACGGGCTACCGCTCGACTGCCGCCGCTGAACGATCCGCGCCAATCACCTCGCCGTTTGGTCCGACTAACGCGGCAGCCAAAAAGGCGACGTCTCCAGCTCCACAGCCGACATCGAGAATGCGCATGCCTGAGCTGATCCCAGCTTGCTCGAATAGCTGACGAGTAAACGGCGCAAAGACCTCAGCCTGACGGCTGAGCCTTTCCAGTTCATGTTCCGAATGACCTAAGGCATAGCTGGATTGCCTAGTTGCCACCTTGTCCTCTTTCTTCCTGCAAGACAATGCCCTTAACGTGTTGTATGGCGGAGACTCGTGCCCCTTTGTTTCCGAATAGCTGGAGTATTAAGTTAGGTGCGGCGCAGCCGATACAGACGCCGAATAACTGCAACTTGCCCTGCGTGCCACACTTCGTGCCTAACGACCATTCGCAAGAATTTGGCAACGCTCATTTCACGGACGCAAGGCGCATCCAGATCGGCGTCGCTAAGCCGCTCAATTTCTGTTCTCAGGGATCGGCGAGCACCTTCCAGCCGGTGAATCAGTTGAGGAAGATCTGCCACTCCCGGCGGGGGAGTCGGAGGCTCGTGGGTAACCGGTCGAGTCCGCAAAATCTCCGCGTAGTGCCGGGCACAATGTTCGAGGTGCGCAACATGCCAGCGAATTGTGCCCGGCTCCGGGAGCCCTTGCACTAATGTTTCACCCGAGTATGCAGCATGTTGCCACTCTGATTCCTCCGATGTCACATCGGCAAGGATAGAGTCCAACGATTCGCATTGATGCGACCAATTTTCGTCGAAGGCCTTCAGCAGAAACACAATCTGAGACATACATTGCGATGTGTGCGCAGCACTTACTGCATTAAGAATTCGATTCAAACTTCATCACTCTGCTCGGAGGCGCGTCGAGATTCAACCGGGGGTGATCCAGTGACTGTTTTTCCGATTTTGCACTCGCCCGCGCCATCTATGTCAAAAATCGAAACGCAACCCGAGTTGGATCTCACGTTTGGGCACGGCCGCAGTAAAGCCCAGCGGCTGGCTGGGTGACAAACCGGCCGTCCCGTTCGCGTTAAACGGAGGAGCGAAAGCAGCGCCGACAATATTGTTTACGCTGGCATAGTTCGTCCTGTTCGTGATGTTGAATCCTTCAGCCGTGAATCGCAGACGGCTCTGCTCGCCAATTTTGAAAATTCGGCTCAAGCGCATGTCGAAGCTCGCGTAGTTAGGACCGAGACCACTATTGCGCGGAGCACCCGGCGGACGATCATTGGTGAAATGATTGTCACCGTTGATGTCCGCGCCAGCCAGAAGGTTAAACGGATGGCCGCTGTTGTAGCTGACAAGCGGAGACAGCTCAAATCCTGATAAGACACGAGAATGCTCCCAAGGGCTTTCCAACACGGCAGCAAACACCACTTTATGACGCTGATCAAAATCTGACAGAGACCGCTCCGCACGCAAGTTCACTTCATTGAATGCGGCGTAATCGCTGTTGAAATCGGTAGAGTCGTCGATGGCTTTGCTGTAAGTGTAATTAGCGAGTAGAGAGAAGCGCCTACTGAAGCGCTTTTTTACCTCCAGAATGCCGCCGTGGTAAACCGCGTTCGCTACGGAGGAATATTGATTGTTCTGTAGAAGCGTGGGGTCCGCAAAGCAAGCGCTGGTCCGTTGCCCGAACTGGTCCACGCAGAGCGGTGCGGCTCCCCAGTCCTGGAATGGAAGGCCATTCGTGGGGAGTCCGTTTGCGCCCGGTTGGCCGCTTATGATCGGTGCCCCCGGCAGCAGATTCTTGTCAATTGCCCACGGTAGATGGGTAGTGTGAACGTAAATGTAATTTGCGGAGACGGACAAACTGTTTCCAATCTGGCGTTCGATTCCAAGCGAAGCTTGTTGCGATTGAGGGTTCCTGTAAATCGGCTGGCCGGAGAACAGCACGGTTCCCGGCGGAAGCGGTCCGGTATTGCTAACGGTAACAAATGGTGCCAGATCAGATTGCGTGATACAGGAATTCGCTCCCGCAGCAGGCTGCCCGCACAGAATCTTCCCTTGTGCAAACATAGCTCCGAAGATCTCTGCTGAATTCGCTGGCGGGGCACCCAGGATCGTCACCAAGGTATTGGCAATCTGTCGGACGCCGTTGACATTGCCAAGCTCTTTCACCACAGCAGGAATCTGGAAATAGATCGGTGAATAGAAAATGCCGTAGCCGCCACGAACCACGGTCTTGTGATCGCTAACCGGGTCCCAGGCAAAGGAAAGCCGCGGAGCAAAGTTCTTTTTGTACGTATTGAGCGGCCCCACCTGGGAATCGAGCTCGTAGCGTAGGCCGTAGTTGAGAGTGAAGCCAGACCGGATTTGCCAGGCGTCCTGCCAATAGCCGGCTGTAAACGGCCTGGTGTCTATATACCGCGGATCACCAAACCCCTGTTCATAGAAGGCGGGCAAACCGTAGTTCCATGACTGGAGAGAACTGATAGCAGATGGGGCGTCCGCTGGGAGATTGCAGAAGATGGGTGCTTCGAGGCATGGGCTAAGTAGAAACCCCGGCAAATCCAGGAACTCAAACCGTCCCGCGAAGAACGTGTCGGATGTGGTGTTGTTGCCACGGATCAGCTCATAGAAGCCTGTCCTGAAAGTGTGATGACCGTGAATAAAGGTTAGATTGTCAGTGAACTCATAACGCCGGGCGGTAGTGTGGCTGGGGAGAAAGATGCCGCGTCCAAAAAATCCGTAACCTTGCACGTCTAACCCCGGTCCGCCTGGATCATTCGTATCCACATTAAATTGGTACCAGTTCCACTGCAGTCGGGCTTCGTTGAGAGAATTCGCGCTGAATTGATGAAACCACGATCCTTGCAAAGTGCTGTCCCAGTTCAGCACGGAAGTGCCTCGGGAAAAGGCGATCAGAGCTTGCACATCAGGATCGGATTCCTTGAGGTGGGCAAAGCTGTATCGCAGCCCCACCTGATCGCTGTTGTTGAATCGGTGATCGAGGCGGGCAGAGGCTTCATGCTGCCGGATAGGAAATGGAAACAACCCGCCGTCCTTCTCAAACTGATTCACCACGAAAGCGCTAAGCGGGCCGGTCGTTGGGCTCACGGTCAAGGCCCCGTTCAGTACGGCTGCACAAGTAGCCGCAGGCAGCGAAGTAGCGGGATTTGGTGCGGGAAATCCTAACTCCGCTGCCACTGCAGCGCCCACAGGTCCGCTCAGACACGGGACCTGCGTGCTATTGCCCTGCGCAGTCAGCCCGCCTGCAATGGACTGCTGTCCCGCCGTCGGAGCGAAAATCTTGCTGCTGGTCAGCAGCGGCACCGAGTGTTCTGAATCGGATCGCAGGCCCTCGTAGCCGATAAATAGAAACGTCTTATCTTTCTTTATAGGGAAGCCAATCGTGCCACCGAATTGCTGCCGATTCAGCCCATTCTTAATTGGCAGACCGCTCGCGGTCAGCGAGAACTGACCGGGATTCAGAGCCGGACTGAACGCAAACGGATCGCGGGCGTCCATCGCATCATTGCGGAAGAAACCGTACAGGCTGGCGTGCAAGGTGTTGGTACCTGACTTGGTGGCAATATTGATCGAAGCCCCGCTGGCACTCCCCAATTCGGCGGAATAGTTGCTTCGGTTGATCTGGAATTCCTGCACCGCATCCTGGCTTACGTTCAAGCGCACGCCGCCCGCATCATCGTTTGCCTCGCCTCCATCGACAGTTATGTTGTTGCCCCTTCCGTTGCTCCCGTAGAACGAGAGGCCGCTCTGCGGCGTCTGCTTGACTCGAAAATCTGCATTGTCGGCGATGGTGTTGGAGTTACTCACACCCGGCATCAGCAAAGCAAAAGTAAGGTAGTCGCGCCGGTCGATGGGCAACTCCCGAATTGACTGTTGTTCCAAAACACCGGCTTGGGACCCTCTCGCCGTGTCCACAACCGGAGAACCCGCCAACACCTCCACAATTTCCTTCCCTCCGGAGACTTTCATCTGAAAGTCGACGATGACTGTCTCTCCGAGATTGAGCACTACATTCTTCCGTACTTGAGACTCAAACCCAGGCACGGCCGCGCTTACCTCGTAGTTTGCGGGAGCTAACCCGGTCAGTCGGTATTGACCAGTGGAGTCAGTCGCCACCCTGTAACGGATACCTTTGTCGGTTTCCACAATTGCGACGGCGACATTCTGCATGACGGCGCCGGAGGAGTCTTTTATGATCCCCTTAATATCCCCCGAGGCACCCACGCCTTGAGCAAACAAGTTGGCAGCAAATCCCAGCAGTGCGAGAACACAGCGGAACAAACCGTGTCGGTTCATAACCCCTCCCCTACGTCGAATGGAGTAAAAACCAGAAAACTGATTAGGCCCGGGTGGGGAAGATCGGCCTGACTATACACCCTCCAGCAAACCGTGGAAGGGAATTTCGTTCTTGACATGAGGCCTTGTGCCGGACCTCCCCAAAGATCCGAACAGATGTGTTGTGCCATCATTCGTGTTCGCGCTCAATCCCTCGTAGCTCTCCTGTTGCGCTCTAAT
>Ga0209808_1002109_pt1 | contig 10235 bp, 11 predicted proteins | sample GraSoiAngelo_157_FD_186171 | JGI IMG/M metagenome (GOLD analysis project Ga0209808, IMG submission 186171) | Grasslands soil microbial communities from the Angelo Coastal Reserve, California, USA - 14_1009_16_20cm (SPAdes) (version 2) | ecosystem: Environmental > Terrestrial > Soil > Grasslands ...
GGGACTCCGCGGGTTTCTCGGATGTGCTAGCGTGGGAAAAGTTCGGATAGCCGCGGTCAAGAAAGTGTCGAGAGAACTCGTCGCCCGGTATCCGGACAAGTTCAGCAAGAATTATGAGGAAAACAAGGTCGCCCTAGCCGTACTTGTCGATGCGAGGACTAAACGACTTAGAAACAGGATCGTCGGCTATGTCACCCGGCTGAAAATTGTTGAAGCGAAACGCGCCGCGGCACCGGGCGAAATTGGACCCGAAGGACCAGACGACCAAGCATAGTACGCTGGCCTAGCAGCCTCTTGGGAGCCAACTCTTCCCTGAAAGGCTATTCGGTCGCCGGCGGCAGGATACCTATTCTAATCACACTGAGAAAGACTTCGGATCTGAAGCCGCATGAAGAGACAGTTGCTGAAGACCTGGAAGGACTTGTTGACGCTCTGAGAGAGAACCCGGTATTGCGACACCCAATCATCGCAGACCGGACAACGGGAATCGTTCTAGACGGGACGCATCGATTGGCCGCAATCAAACAGCTGAAGTGCAACTTCATCCCCTCGGCCCTCGTAGACTATAACGACCCTCAAATCACAATAGAAAGGTGGTTTAGGCTATTTTCAGGATCAAACCTTCGGAATCTCGAGATCGATCTAAGGCTACTAAAACCCAAGGATGTGAATCACGACGAATGCGAGGACGGACTCTCGAAGAGGCGATGGTACGCGACGGTCGAGAAACCCATATCCTGCCTGGCCTTCCCGGTCCGTAGTCAGAATCCTTACGAGATGGTCCGAGATTCCTACGGCATAGAAATGACCGCTCGAAAACAGAGCGTTAGCGTCGCCTATCAGGACAACAAGGTCGCGGAAACCGGAGACTCAGAGAGCCTCGTCATGTCAACGATCAAGATAGATAAAAAGGAGGTCGTGGAGGCCGTTGGAAAGGGAAAATTGTTTCCCCCGAAATCAACCCGCCATATCATTCCCTCAAGGCCACTGGGAGGGGGTGTCCCCATCGATTGGCTACAAGGATCTGACTTTTCTGAGGCACAATCTCGATATCAGGAATATATCCAATCAAGGAAGGTTAAGCGGCTACCTGAGGGATCACGGGTCGGCAGCAGGCGTTACCTAGAAGAAGTTTTCTTGTTTGAGTGAGACCGCGACGATCCCCATTGAGGCTGTGCCAGTGAAGCTCATCGGAGTCCTCGGCTCGGCAGCTGGAAACAGGGAAATCATGCTGCCTGTTTCAACCATTCTAACCGTGCAAGAACTAATCTCGGCGTTGTTGAAGACAGTGGACAACAAATTTTTCAGAGAGCTTTTGGTCGATGTTGGAACAGAAGACCCTAGACCGAACGTGATCATATTGTTGAATGATCAGGACTGCAATATTTTCGATGGTCTAAAGACCCAGATCAAACCCGGAACGAGGGTTACGATAATCCCTGTGGCTCACGGCGGCTAGACTTCGACTATCTCACACTTTAGCCGCTTGATGACATCGTCGGCCCGTTCCACTTTCACCTTGTGGGTGTAGAGCTGTCGGGGGGTCCGAAGCTTCAACTTGACTAAGTCCTTCGCACGCTTTACTCGGCATTCCAAGGCGCCCTCTGACAGACTAACGAATTCATCCGTGCTTGTGATTTCCGACGGCATTTCTCAGACCCTGCCGGAACGGGTTAGACTCTCTCTATAAACGGTTCCCCCGAGCCATGACCCAGCGGGACGTCGTGCCGATCTGACTTTTTCAAACCTTCTTTTTCACAGTGACCCCCAGGGGTGGTCGATTTTCCCCTGACCGGCCCTTCATGAAAACCCCAAACTAAGCCACTAGTAAGAAATCCATGAGCTATAATACCACGTTAGCCCAAGCAATCTATCCGTGATTCTTGGTTGATCCGGATAGGCATCATTGGCAAGACAAATACCGGCAAAACAACCTTCTTCAACGCCGCCACGTCCAGCACGGCAGAAGTCTCAACCTATCCATTTACAACAAAGAAGCCGAACACCGCACTCGGTCAAGTTCAGACCCTCTGTGTCTGTAGAGAACTCGGCCTAAAAGACAGACCCCGCAACTCGAAATGCGTAGATGGCTGGCGATTCATACCCGTCGAGGTACTCGACCTCCCTGGGCTTATCAAGGGAGCGTGGAAGGGTAAGGGACTTGGAACCCAGTTCCTAAACGTGGTCGCACAGGCTGACGCTCTTCTCCATGTCGTCGACGCCTCCGGCAGCATTGACCCTGAGGGCAAGATTGCCCACGCTGGAATGGGCAACCCAATACTAGACGTCTACGACATAGAAGAGGAGCTAGTTCTCTGGTTCAAAGTATCCGTCGACAGATCACTGCAACGGTTACGCAAACGGCCTCTCAAGACAGGAGCCTACGACAAAGCTTTCGCCAAGGAACTCGCTGGAATAGGAGTCAAACTAGAACATGTAACCATGGCGCTTGAGGCCGCAAACCTATCCACAAAACACCCGAAGGACTGGAAAGACGAAGATTCTAGAAAATTCTCTGAAAACATACGATCGGTATCAAAGCCAACGTTGATCATCGCCAACAAGATGGACCTCGCCTATTCCGAGAAGAACTTCGAGAAACTCCACGAGGAATTCAACTCCCAGCTCGTCATACCTGCTTCCAGCGAAGCAGAACTCGCACTCAAACGAGCCCAAGAAAAAGGACTGATAGAATACGTTCCGGGTGAAGAGACATTCAAGGTCCTGGACGAATCACGAATATCCAAGGACCAAGCCTGGGCCCTAGCATACGTACAACAGAAGGTAATGACCAAACTCATGAGGACCGGAGTTGAGTTCGCCCTTAACTCCGCAGTCTTCAAGCTTCTAGGAATGAACGCCGTATATCCAGTAGAAGATCCAAAGACCTTCTCTGACAAGAAAGGAAACGTCCTACCCGATGCCTTCCTAGTTCCACGCGAGTACACTCCAAAAGACCTAGCCAAGGAGATACATTCAGAGCTAGCAGAGAAAATGCTCTATGCGATTGACACGCGCGATGGTCTCAGGCTCCCCAACGACTATCTTCTCCGGGACCGTGATGTGATCTCGATCGTGACGGCCGCACGCAAGAAGTAATTTTCTCGGAAAATATTCCTTTGAGAATAGGCTAACAAACGTTAATAACAGAACTTCGCCGCGACCACGTTCAAACTCTTGAGTTTGAGAAAATGGGCCTAATTGTCAGCGAACTAAGACAGACCCCCGTCGGCGAACAAGAACTCGAAATTGTCGAGCGAAAAGGGCTTGGACATCCCGACCACATATGTGATGCCGTCATGAACGAAGTCTCCATCTCCCTAAGTCGAGAATACATCAGACGATATGGGATAGTCATGCACCACAACATCGACAAAGCACTCCTAGCAGCAGGGGCAGTCAGAAGAAACTTCGGAGGCGGTGAAGTCAAACGTCCAATGCTCATGGTCTTCGGGGATCGAGCTACATACGAGGTTGATGGAGACCCGGTTCCTATAGACGAGATTGCCGTCTCGACAGCGAAAAAATGGTTCAAGAAGAACCTCCGATTCGTCGACCCTGAAAGACACGTTCGGTACCAAGTCGAACTAGCTCGAGGCTCAGAGGCCCTACGAGACATATTCAGCCGAAAGGGAAAATTCTACGGCGCAAACGACACATCAGCAGCAGTTGGGTACGCGCCGCTAACCGATACTGAGAGAATCGTCCTCCACACAGAACGATACATCAACTCTCCCAGTTTCAAGAAAGAATTCCCTGAAACTGGCGAGGACGTCAAGATCATGGGTTCAAGGGAGGGCGGAGATCTAAACCTTACAATCGCCATGGCTTTTGTTGACCGACTTATCGAGAACGAGAATCAATACTTCCAGCGCAAGGCGGAGGTCGTCGAAGACGTAACGCGCTTCGTAAAGTCGAGAGTGAAATTTGATGGGGTGAATGTCGACATCAACACCTTGGACAAAAGGGGACGGGGAATGGGAGGAATATACCTGACTGTCCTCGGAACCTCCGCAGACGACGGCGACGGTGGCCAAGTGGGCCGAGGAAACCGAGTCAACGGCGTCATACCGCTTAACCGTCCTACATGCTCTGAAGCAGCTGCAGGCAAGAACCCTGTCAGCCACGTCGGAAAGATCTACAATCTTCTAACTTACGAAATAGCCCAACATGTCCACCAAAAAGTCTCAGGCGTGAGAGAAGTCTATGTCTGGCTACTCAGCCAAATAGGAAAACCCATCAACGAACCCAAAGTCGCGGGGGTAGAACTCATCCTCGACAAGGGAGTAGAGCTGAAACAGGTCTCCAAAGCCGCCTCAGAAATCGCAAAATCCGACCTGAACAACATTAACGACTTCACAAAACGCCTGACCGAAGGCAAAATACCAGTCTGCTAGCAACCAAACCTCATGAGTCCAACCTCACGGGCCGTTCTTGGTTGGATATCGGCCATAGCAGCGTTGTTCGTTTCTTTTACGTACATGGTTGCAATGGGAATGGCGTCTGCATTAGTTACAGCAACCCAACTAGCTAGCGATCTGATGAGTTCCAGCGGCCGCCCTGTCTTAGGGGTTTTCTACATTTACTCACGGGACACCGCATTTCCTGTGCGTGTTAGTTTATGGCTCCTAACCTCGGTTTGCATCCTGATCTTCGTCGCTTGTTTCGCTGCAGGGTTGAGGTCGAGAGATGGATTCTTCTCCAGTCTGAAAAAGTTATCGAGAGCTGGACGAATTACAAGCTCGTCAAATTGGTTAGTTGCAATGCCATTAATCTCCTGCGGACTCTATGTTGTCGTTTTGGTCGTAACCCTCGTTCTAGAGCTAGTGGGCGTTCCACCAGGATCACTGTGCGATCCTCACCTCAACCCAGGCACAACTCTCTGCCGGGCTCGCATACGCCCCAGTCGGCGAAGAGCTTGCCTACCGAATAATTACTCCCCTGGGTCTTGTAATCCCCATCAGAATCCTCTGGAGGAGACTCATCACCGGTCAAGGTCCTTCCATATCGAGGTTTCTCTCAATCACCGGTCTATCTTTGCTATCACCCGAACGCGCAAAACGTAAAACGGGATATCCAACCTTTACCATGAACGGGTGGAGTGGGGTCCACTGGCTCGAGTGGATCTTCATTGTAGTCTCGTCGGTACTGTTTGGTCTTGCTCATGTTGAATCGGGAGGCGGGACGAACTGGGGGGCAGGGAAAGTTGTTACAGCGGCCATCTCGGGCTTTGTCATTGCCATCGCGTTTGTAGCCTATGGAGCGTACGCAGCGATTCTCCTTCACTGGTTCTTTGATGTTTACTTTGAAATATCGCTTGTGGGCAGCTCCATTTTCGGTGGGCTCTTTTCGCTTCTCCCTTTCGTTTTCGTTCTGACATCACTAATAGTCGGAACTTTGTCAATACTGGTTGTGATAGGATGGGTAGTGCGAAGAATTACTCCTCGCGTAAGTCCAACGACTTATAAGACACCTGAACCCGAAGGTTTGCCTGTCGAGGCGTAGGAGCTTGCATCACCGCCAAGTCCGACAGAACCGAATTTGAGCAGTTCACCTACTAGCGAGCCAAAGAATTCTTCTCATGCTGGATCGGCGTCCAGCCACGATTACGTCCTAGGCAAGAACTTTGATCCAGCGACCCAAGAACCAAAGTGGCGGGAGTATTGGCGAGAACACGACATTTACCGGTTCGACCCTCATGACAAGTCGCGTAAAACGTTCAGTATAGACACACCGCCCCCGTATCCTAGCGGTGATTTTCATGTCGGGAACGCTCTGAACTGGTGTTACATCGATTTCGTAGCACGTTACAAACGGATGAAGGGGTTCAACGTTCACTTTCCACAGGGCTGGGACTGCCACGGGCTACCGACAGAGGTCAGAGTAGAACAAACGTTCAAGATCCGCAAAAACGATCTACCCCCGGACCAGTTCGTCGAGATGTGCCGCAAGCTTACTGCTGAATACATCACCAAGATGAAACAGTCGATGAATCTGCTAGGAATATCCTCCGACTGGGCGCTCGAATACAAGACAATGGACCCTTCTTACTACAAGCTTACTCAACTCTCCTTCCTTGAACTTCTCAAATCAGGGCACCTATACCGCGGCGAGCACCCCGTCAATTGGTGTCCCCGTGACGAGACGGCGATAGCAGAAGCAGAAGTAGTATACCAAGAACGCAAAGGGACGCTACACTACATGAGGTTCGGAGACGCTGAGGAGAACATCGAGATCGCATCCACGCGACCCGAGCTTCTAGCTGCATGCGTCGGTATAGCTGTACATCCAAAGGATGACAAGTACAAGGCGGTAGTAGGAAAGACCGTTACTGTGCCTATCTTCGGCCAGGAGGCGCGTGTAATTTCTGACGACGAAGTGGATCCTCATTACGGTTCAGGAGCGGTGATGATTTGCACGTTTGGGGACAAGACTGACGTAAGATGGCAGAAGAAATACCATCTCCCAGTCATCAAGGCGTTAGCAGAAAACGGCAGACTGTCAGTTGACGATCCACGGTTTAAAGGCCTCAAAGCCGAGGAAGCTAGAAAGAAAATAGTTTCTGAACTTCAGGCGAAGGGGTTACTCAGCAAGACGGAACCGATAACACAGAACATCGGCACATGTTGGCGATGTCAAACCCCTGTCGAGATTATCGCAAGACCTCAATGGTTCATGAAAACCCGGGACCTGACTCAAAAGGTCATAGAATGGGCGGAGAAGCTAGATTGGATCCCCCCCTTCTCTAAACAACGACTCATCGATTGGGCCGAGTCTCTCGACTGGGACTGGGTAATCTCCAGACAGAGAATCTTTGCCACTCCTATACCTGTTTGGTACTGCACAAAGTGCGAGTCGACAATCATCCCTGATGAAAAGAGCCTGCCGGTGGACCCTCGCAAGGACAAGCCACCAGAGGAAAAATGCCCCAAATGTGGCAACCGTGAGCTCCGAGGCGAAACGGATGTGCTTGACACATGGATGGACTCGTCCATAAGCGCCGCGGTTCATGCCGGATGGCCTAACAAATCAGACCTATTCAACCGACTGTTTCCAGCAGACCTTCAACCAAACGGCATGGACATAGTCCGAACATGGGACTACTATCTACTAGCTAGAAGCCTCGCGTTATTCGGCACTGCGCCATACAAGACCCTCCTCATAAACGGAATGGTGAAAGGGACCGACGGCCGTATGATGCACAAATCCTACGGAAATTACGTGATAGCTGACGAGGCGATCCAGAAAGTCGGTGCCGACGCGCTTCGCCAATGGGCCGCGGCTGGCGGATCGACTGGATACGACATACCCTTCCGTTGGAACGAACTTGAACATGGGAAGAAGTTCCTGACCAAGCTCTGGAACGTAGCCAGATTCGTTCTTACCAACGCCACCGATCCCCTACCTCCAAAAAAACCCAGTAACCTCTCCCTCATTGATAGCTGGCTTCTAGCTTCCCTTCAGAAGTTGACACAGGAAGTATCAGAGGCGTTTGAGGCGTTCCAGTTCAACACAGCCTTGGAAGCGATAAGGAACTTCACCTGGCATGCACTCGCCGATGACTACTTGGAAGCAGTCAAGCATAGGCTCCAACCCGGAAGGGAGCTATCTGACCTCAAGGCAACCCAATATTGCCTGCGGGAAGCCCTAATGACAGTTTGCAAACTCCTCGCACCTATATGCCCCCACATCGCAGAAGCAGTCTACCATCAATTCCCATCAGGAGCCACTAAGAGCGTCCACTTGGAAAACTGGCCAGAGCATGAAAAAGCGCTCGACGATACTTCGATTCGTAACGGCAAGCTCCTTCTAGACCTAATCGCTCATGCTCGACGCGAGAAATCCTCGAAGGGTCTGTCGCTAGGCGAGAAAGTCAAGCGGATCGTAGTCAGCACCGAGGCCGAACACCTCCACCTTCTGAAGGAGAACGAGGAGACTATTCTTAGAACGCTCAAAGCAGATACTTTGGACCTTGAACGTTTGCCATCGAATTCCAGCCCGGGAAGAGAACCAAGCGCGGAATTCAAAGTCGAAATCGTCGCCTAGGTCAAGTCTTATATCATAACCGCCTGAAAAACTGTTTTAGAAGGCGTCTTTGGGCCGACCGGTCACGATGAGAATGGTTTCAAGCAAGTTCTCGCTTGTAGCAATCTTTTCATATTGACCAGTGCGGTTCAAGCCACTTAACAAACACAAAGGACTGCAAGAAAGAATGGGAGAAGAGAGACCGAGAAGAAGCTACGGTAGAAAGGGAGGTTACTCTAGAAGCGGCGGAGGAAGCGGTGGAGGAGGAGGGTATGGCAGAGGCGGCGGAGGGGGAAGCTACGGCCGTAGTGGAGGCGGCGGCGGTGGCGGCCGAGGGTATGATCGGGGTTACGACCGCGGACAGGACAGAAACCGAGGACCGGCACCCGTCGAGGAAGGTCAAGAAGTGGATGTCACGATCGACTCCGTCGGCAAGCGAGGGGATGGAATAGCCCGAATCAACAACTTTGTCGTCTTCGTACCCGGCACGAACCAAGGCGACCAAGTAAAAGTTAGAATAACATCGGTAAGAGGCAACTTCGCGACCGGAGAAGTCGTAACAGGGGAACAGCAGTGAAAATCGCGGAACTCAAGCCTGGAATGAGGAGAGTAGATGTGGCGGGAAAAATTGTTGACATGGAGACCCCGAGAGACGTCCAAACAAAATTCGGACCTGGACAAGTTGCCAGCGCGACTCTTCAAGACGAGTCCGGAACAGTGAAGGTCACTTTGTGGAACGAAAACATAACAAAAGTGGCGGTCAACGACACTGTCCAAATCGAAAACGGGTATGTTGACTCGTTTAGAGGCGAGCTCCAACTTAACGTTGGAAGATACGGGAAGCTAGCGAAAGTAGAGTCAGCCTGAACACGACTTCCGGGACAATAGATTTTCCCAGATCAACAGTTCCCGTGGGACGTCCTGATTACACGATACTGACTTTAGGAGACGACGTATCGGGTGCGCCGAGCGTGTATCTTGTGAGCACGGTTTTTCTCTGCTGGTTTTCGACCTGAGCCACGACTTCGATGAATCCCTCGATCTTCGTTCCGAGTATTTTCTTCTTTAGTAATTGATCGACCTGGAAAATTCCTGACTCGTTGTACATGCTTATCTCTACGATGATCGGTTTCTGTTTGCTCTTCCGGATTTTCACGTCCCTGATAGACATTGCCGACAGAGCATGAATGTCCTTTTTCCCTGCTGTGAACGGAATTCTGGCCCGGCCCTCTTTCATATCCAAAGCGTCCGCGACCCTCACAACCCCAGCCTCGATTGTGAATTGGGGAATCTCAGATTCGTGAGCGTAAATTGTGTGAAGAGCTTCGGCGGTTATGATAGCCCTCTCCTTTTCCCCGTATATGCCCATCAACAGTCCCGGTATTATCTGAGCCGCGAGAGAGACGCTGAAGATTTGATGGTTTTCCCGATGGGCGACCATCCCCAAATCGTGCAACACCGACCCGAGAAAAACAACAACTTCTGCATCATCATTTGTGAGCTTATGATCGGTGACGATACTAGGCTCCACACCTGCCTCGATCAGATTTCGAAGAATCTTCAAACCAATGTTCGAGACTATGGCGAAATGGACTCTCCCGTGATCTGAAAGTCCAAGCCTCCGGACCGCATTAGTGTTTATGCAATCCCAGAGACTCTGAAGATATTCGTCACTGTTGACACGGTCAAGGACTGTTTTGAGTTTCTGGTTCGAATTGTAAGGCAGGTTAATCGTTGTAGTACGCACCGACAATCGGCTTCTTCCCGTAGCGCTTCAAAAAGGTTCTCGAACCAGCGACACAAAGCCAAATTACTTTCCAGTTGTAGTCGTCACATCTTGCGAGTTGTCGACATGAAGCTCGAAAACGTCCAATACGTGGTCACGAATAACATCGCTCGTATTGAAATGAACCGTCCGCAAGTCCTCAATGCCCTCTCCAAGGGAATGTTTCGCGACCTTAGAGGGGCATTGGTTCTAGCCACTGAAAGCATGGACGCGCAAGTTGTCGAGATAACCGGCGCTGGAAAGGCGTTCTCTGCTGGGCTCGACGTGAGAGAAGTTGGAGGGTTCAAATCTAGAACGGAGGCAAGAGAATTCGTCTACGGACTCGTCAAGCCGTTCTGGGACCAACTCTTCAAATGCGAGAAGCCAGTCATATCGTTAGTCGACGGGCCGGCCTACGGTGCCGGTGCGGAAATTGCGCTGGCCT
>Ga0209808_1002110_pt1 | contig 10233 bp, 6 predicted proteins | sample GraSoiAngelo_157_FD_186171 | JGI IMG/M metagenome (GOLD analysis project Ga0209808, IMG submission 186171) | Grasslands soil microbial communities from the Angelo Coastal Reserve, California, USA - 14_1009_16_20cm (SPAdes) (version 2) | ecosystem: Environmental > Terrestrial > Soil > Grasslands ...
CCGACCAGATCGCGCATGGTCTCGTGGCTGAAGTCGTTCTCCTGCATCTTCATCAGCAGCACGGTGAGCATGGCCTTGGGGGCGGTGAAGTACACGGCCCCCTCGCGCTTGCCGGAGATGTTGATGACCCCGGTGTACTCGTGCACCGCGGGTGAGCCTTCCATCAGGTATGGCGAGCCGATCGAGGCCGGCTGCTGTGCGGTGACCTCGAAGAAGTTCGTCGTCCCCTCGACGAAGGTCTTGAGCTCCTGTTCGTGCAGCATGGGGATGCTTCCCGTTGGCCCTAGCGCATGAGTTCCGCGATGGCTTCGTTCAGCTGGCGGTCGGTGAAGGGCTTCTCGAGGAAGCCGTTCGCCCCCCGCTCCATCGCCTCCACCGCCGTCGCCTTGTCCGCCAGCGCCGAAATGACCAGGATCCGCACCGCCGGCTTCAGCGCGACGAGCTGACCGATGCACTCGATGCCGTCCATGCGCGGCATGGTGATATCCATGGTCACCACATCCGGGTCGGTTCTCTTGAACAGCTCGAGCGCCTCCAGCCCGTTGCCGGCGGTGCCGACCAGCTGCAGGTCCTCGAACTGCTGCGAACGCTCGATGCGCCGGCGCATGAGGTTCGAGTCATCGACGATCATCAGCTTGAAGCAGCGTTGGGCGTTGCCGTTTATCGCCTTTGCGTTGCCGTTGCGCATGCCGCTCACCCTCGCTCCTTCAGGCGACCGCGCTGCTGACCGCCTGGGCGGCCGGCAGCAGGATCTTGAAGCGGGTGAAGCGGCCGGGGTGGGTGCTCACGCCGATCCTGCCCCCGAGCGCGTACACGCTGCGCGCCACGACGTCCATCCCGACCCCCCGGCCGGCATCCATGGACACGTCATCCTGGGTGGAGAAGCCCGGACGAAAGATCAGCGCCATGGCGGCACGCGTGTCCATGCCGCGGGCTTCGTCCTCGCTGATCAGCTGCTGGCGCAGCGCGGCGGCCTTGAGCGCCTCGGTGGCGATGCCCGCGCCGTCGTCCTCGACCACCAGCTCGTAGCCCTCGCCGACCTTGCGGAAGTGCACGCTCACGGCGCCGACATCGTGCTTGGTGTGCGCCCGGCGCACCTCGGGCGGCTCGATGCCGTGCACGGCCGCGTTGCGCAGCATCTGGATGACGCAGTCCTTGATGGTCGCCGCATACGAGGGCGGCACCTCGCTCAGTCCGGATACCGTCAACCTGAAGCGCTTGGCGTGATCCTCGGCCAGCCGCTCGGCCATCGACTGCAGCGCGGAGGACAGATCCTCCACCGGCCGGGGCTGGCGCGGGGCGGCTGAGCCGTGCGGGGCTGCGGCAGCCACGCTAGCCGCGGCGGCGGGGCCGCTCTCCTTGAGTGTGGTGAGCCGCGCGCCCATATCGCGCACGCTGCGCAGATGCGCCAGCAGATCATCGAGCCTCAGGACCAGCGGCAGGAAATCGCTGCCCGACAGCTCGGGCTTGCGCTTGCAGTCCGCCACCATGTCTTCGAGCGCGTGCACGCGGCTGGCGACGCTCTTGAGGTTGAGCGCCGAGGCCTCGCCCTTGATGCCGTGCAGCTCGCGGAACAGTCCGCCGAGCTTCTTGCGGAACTCCGCGTCGCTACGCGCCGGCTCCCTGAGGATGCCGTTGACGAGGTTCAGGCTGGTCTCGGCGCTGTCCAGGAACGCCATCAGCTGCAGCGGTTCCACGTGCAGCATGCTCAGCATCATGTCGACCTGCGCGTTGGCGTTCTCCTGCGACTCCTGCAGCTCGCGGGCGAGCAGCACGCTGGAGGTGATGTCGCCGACGGCGCACAGCACGTGCTTGACGCCTTCCGGTCCCATGACGCGGTGGAAGTCGAACTCCAGGTAGCGGGTCTCCTTGCCGCCGTGCCCGTTGTCCATGACGATCTCGAGCTGGCCCAGCGGGTTGATGCTCTTCATCAGGTTCTCGTGAGCGCGATCGCCCCACAGGAGCTTGATGTACTTGGTGGCCGTGGCGAGTGTCGCCGGCGCCACGAGATCCTTGAGCAGTTCCTCGAACGACAGGCCGGCGAAGTCCCGGCGGCCGAACATGCGGGTCAGCGCCTCCGACCAGACGCTGCCGATACGGTAGTCGGCATCGAGCAGGAAAAAGCCCTCATGCACGGTCTTGAGGATGTCGCGCGTCTGCTCCTGGGCCTCGCGCGCGGCGCGCTCATGGCTCGAGCGCGTGAGCCGGAAGTAGCCCGCCGCCCCGGCCAGCGCCAGCGCCGCGAGCACGCCCGCCAGCAGCAGCGTGCGCAGCCGCGCCGCGGCGTCCGAGCAGGTGCGCTGCAGGGTCGCGGCCAGGGCCGCGAGCTGCCCCTGCAGCGCTCCGGCGCTGTCGCTCGCGAACAGCTGCGCCCGCTTGACCTCGGCGTAGTACTGGCGTCCCTCGCGCGACAGCGAGCTGCCGGCGGTGTCCGAGTCCACGTAGGGCTGGGCGTTGAAGGAGAGGACCGGATCGAGCACCGGAGCGTACTGATGCCACAGCTGCAGCGCACGGTGCAGCTGTGGCGAGTCGGCTTCAGCCGAGACACCCAGCTCGTTGAGCATCTGGTCGAAGCGCTTCGCCGTCGCCTGCAGGTCGGCCAGCGCCTGGCCTGAATACGCGCGTACCTCGAGCCGATCGCGCAGCGAGTTCAGCTGGTGGGAGATCTCTTGCGGATAAGTCTGCAGCGTGCTGGCCGTCTGCAGCGCGCCGATGTTGGCGCGCATGTGCGTAGCGAGCCGGAATCCCATGACGAGCACCGTGCCCATCACCAAGGTGAGCGCCGTGCCCAGGCCTGCGGTGATCAGTTGGCGGCGGCGGCGTTCTGTGCCTGCGAGGGTCATTCCTGAGATCTCCTGTCCTACTTGGGCAGCTCGAAGCGCATCCGGGTCCTCACCGGCACCTCGGCGGCGGCGCCGTTAACGAGCGGCGGCGCGTAACGCCAGCGCTTCACGGCATTGATAGCGGCCTGGTCGAACACTCCCGGGGGCGTCGCTTCGACTACGTGGATATCACGCGTCTCGCCGCTGGTATCGACCGTGAACTCGAGGACCACGCTGCCGGCGAGGTGCTGCGTCAGCGCCGGCGCGGGGTAATCCGGTGACGCGCCCCGCAGGCGCGTCAGGCGCAAGGCGAGCGCGGCGGTGTCGGGCCCCTTGGACTTCGCAGGGGTGAGCTGCTGCACGGCGAGCACCTCCTTCGGATCCGCACCGAAGCGCTTCGCCTGCGCGAGATCGGCGTCGCCGGACTTGCCGGCGAACACCGCGGCCCGGGCGCGCTCCAGGAGCTTGCCCGCGAGCTCACGGCTCGCATCCGCCACGGCAGCATTGGCCGGATCGCCCGACTGCAGCTGCCCGAGGTACCAGGCGGCGCTGTCCTGTGCCGGATCGGTCAGGCGGCCGTCGCGCAGCGCCGCGCGCGTCAGCTGCAGCATCCGATCGGCGTCGGCCTGGACGGCCTTCTGCCGCGCGCCGGTCACTTCGCGCTGGAACGCCGTGATGTCGGCTGCCTTCATCCCTAAGCCGCGCGCCTCGGTGAGCCAGCGCTCCTCATCGGCACTGTTTTTTGCCAGCGCCGCTTCGCGGGCCTTCTTCAGATAGGCGGCGGTGAGGTCGTGAACGGCGCGCTGCGTGGCCGCATTGGCGGGTGCGCCGGACTGCAGTTGCAGCAGGTGGCTCTTGGCGCTGTCGTCTCCCTCGGTGAGCTTGCCGTCTCGAATACGGTCCTCGACCAGAGTCGCGAGATGCTGCACCTTGACGTCTTCCTGGCGCCGGACGATGTCGCTGCGCCAGCGGGCGAGTTGATCGGCGGGGAAGCTGCCGGATTGCTGCGCCTGGTGCAGCAGGGCGGCGGCGCGATCGACGTTGCCGTCGGCGAGCGCCTTGGACACTTCGGCCGAAAACAGCCGCTGCTCGAAGCCTGCGACGCGCGGGTCCCCGGCGGAGGCCGCCTTGAAATTCGCGAGTGTGAGCACGGCCTCATCCACACGGCCGCCGCTCAGTGCCTCCTCGAAGCGTGCGGCGAGAACCCCCGCCACGCGCTGCAGCCCGTCCTGCGCCTCGCCGTTGACGGGGTCCGCAGCCGCGGCCGAGCGGTAATACAACAGCGCGTTGTCGGCGGCCGGCTCCGCAAAGCGGCGCTCATGCATGGCGAGGCGCGCCTTCTCGAGCAGCTCGTCCACCTTGCCCTCCAGCAGGAGGCTGGCGGCTGGCGCCGCCGGGGCGGGCGCGTGGTCGGTGGGGGCGGCTGTGGCGGCTGGCGCCGCCGCGGTGCCTGGCGCGGCTGCGGTGCCTGGCGCGGCTGCGGTGCCTGGCGCGGCTGCGATGGCTGCGGGTTGGGTGGCCGGGGTCACCATGAAAAACCACACCGTGCCTGCCACGACGAGCGCCGCGGCCAGCGCGGCCCCGATCAGCACCAGCCGGGGTCTGCTGCCGGCGAGCTCCTCCCCGGGCTGCTGCGGCTGGCGCCGGAAAGCGGCGATGGTGCGCTCCCACACCGCAGGGGGGGTGGCGCCGGATGTTGGTGGGGCCTGCAGCGCCGCCGCCATGGCGTCCGCGAACACCGCCTGGGTCTTGCGCGGCTCGATCGAGGTCGACAGCACGGCGAATACACGGCTGTCCTTGAGGGCAGCGCCCAGCTCCTTCTCCGCCGGCCCTTCCGCGAATACCAGCACGACGGCGCGCGGCACCTGCGCGTGCGCGGCGTTGACGGCGGCGCGCACGTCCGGGACCTCGCGCGCGTCGATCGCCAGGACCTGGGCGCGTTTGGCGCCCGCCATGCTGCGCAGGGCCCCGTCGAGGGACTCGACCGGCTGCACCACAGCCTGACGGCCCAGGGCCTGGCCCAGGTCGAGCAGAAAATCATCGCGGGTGGTGAGAGCAGTGACGTCCACTGCCGGCCTTGAATCGTGGGATGCGCTCGCCGGAGCGCGGGTCGTGGTTTCGGGACTGCGAGAGGCAGTCGTTGATGCGCTGGCCACGTGAGGTGTCTCCAAAGAAAGACGGCCGACTGATTGTATCTCCATCCATGGAGCGAGGCGGCCGCGACCTGCAAGCCTCCGGGGCGCGCGGGTCCTCGGCGTTGCAGCATAGGTAGCTTTTCGGGCAGCGCAGTGCGTTAGTTCACAATAATGAGAGCTTGCGTCGGGCAGCCGCGACGTTGATCATCCACCTCCGAAGCATGCGCGCGCTGTGCGACGGGTGCCCGGCGCGGGCCGCGAGGCCGCGTCGTGCTTGAGTCGGGCAGAGGGTTACCGGGGCGTGGGTGGGGTGACACGGGGCTGCAGCCCATGATGCGCAAGCCGTTGCTTGCCAGCCGCAGCGCAACATCTGGCGATACACTCACCGCTCTGCCCGGGCGTGAAGGCTCGCACGCCGCCGGCGTGCACGGAAGCGGTGCCGGCGCGGCGCGCTTGGCGATCAGCAGATGCGCGCCGCCGCGTGCGGCGGCACACCTGAGATGACGGTGGCGTGGGCGCGGCGGGCGGTGAAACAATCCATCGCTGTGACCGTCTTAACGTAACAGGTACCTCAGGATCTGAAGGCCATCACTCATTGTGCGGAAACATGGGACTAGCTTAATGACCAACTCGGCATCGCCGGTGTCGCCGGCAGCGCCGGCATCGGATTCGAGACCGATGAGCTCAATGGGAGGGAGGGACGATGCCACCGCTCGCTGCTGACCAGAATTCCCACGGCACCACCGCCGACTTCATCGATACCCTGAGCTCCTTCAGCCGCCTGCACCGCGCCCAGCGCTGGGAAGGCACGTTCGGTGAGTTTCTGGCCAACATCCTGCCCGGCCATGCGGTGGCGCTCGCCCGCACCAGTCATGAATACGTCTGGGACATGCTGCGCTGGCATGGGCGCGCCGCGCAGCCCGACGCTTCCGAGAACGTGCGCGCGCGCGAGCTGTTCAAGCGCGAGCTCTTTGGTATCGATGAGCCGCTGTCGCGTGTCGTCGATTACTTCAAGGCCGCGGCCGCCGGATCCGATGTCGGCCGGCGGTTGTTGCTGATGCTCGGTCCGCCCTCCGGCGGCAAGTCGACGCTCGCGATCCTGCTCAAGCGCGGGCTCGAGGAATACAGCCGCACCGACGAGGGCGCGCTGTACGCCATCCGCGGCTCGCCGCTGCGCGAGAACCCCTTGAACCTCATCCCCACCAGCCTGCGCGCCGAGTTTCGTGACCGCTACGGCGTGAACATCAGTGGCGAGCTGTCCCCGTGGGCGCGCGATTTCGTCGAGCGCGAGTTCGAGGGCGACTTCGTGCGGGTCCCGGTCGAGCGCGTTTTTCTGAACGAAGCTTCGCGTATCGGCATCGGCACCTATGCGCCGCACGATCCCACCACCGCCGACATCGCTGACCTGGTCGGCTCGGTGGATCTCGCCAAGGTCGCGCAGATCGGCGACGAGGGCGACCCGCGCGCCTGGTCGTGGTCGGGCGCGGTGTACGCGGCGAGCCGCGGCGTGCTGGAGATGATCGAGATTCTCAAGGTGAAGCGCGAGTTCCTGTACCTGCTGCTCACCCTGACGCAGGAGAAGAACGTCAAGGTATCGCGCTTCCCGCTGATTCACCTCGACGAGACCATCCTGGCGCACACCAACCTCGCGGAGTTCCACAAGTTCCTGCAGGAGAAAGAGAACGAGGCGCTGTTGGACCGCATGGTGATCATCAAGATCCCCTACGCGCTGTCTTACCGCGACGAGTCGCGCATCTACCAGAAGCTGGTGTCGGGCGCGCCGGCGTTCCGCAACGTACACCTCGACCCGCACGTGCTCAATCTCGCGGCGGTGTTCGGCATCCTGACGCGCCTCGGCAAGTCCGAGCGCGAGGGTCTGGATCCGCCCAAGAAACTGCGGCTGTATGCCGGCGAGGCGGTCGAGGGGGTCCCGGAGACCGAAGTGGTGCGCCTGCGCGCCGAGACGCCCGAGGAGGGCATGACCGGCGTGAGCCCGCGTTTCGTGGTCAACGCGATCTCCAACGCCATCACCCGCGGCAACACCCACAGTCTCACCAGCATGGAGCTGCTGCTCGCCCTGAAGGACAGCATCGAGAGCGATGCACGCATGGACGCGAAGCAGAAGAAAGCCTGGATCGATCACCTGGTGACGGCCCGCAAGGAGTTCTACAACCGCTGGGTGAAAGAAGACGTGCACCGCGCCATGTTCGCCTCCTTCGAGGAGGAGGCGCAGCAGCTGCTGGAGAAGTATCTCGACGAGGTCGAGGCCTCGCTCGATCACCGCCAGGTCACCGATCCGATCACCGGCGAGAGCCGCGCCGCCGACGAGCGCTTTCTGCGCTCGGTCGAGGAGAAGATCAAGGTGTCGGACTCGGGCAAGATGTCGTTCCGCCAGGAGGTGGTGCGCAAGGCCATGGTGGCCTTCAAGGCGGGCGAGAGGTTCAAGCTCGTCAGTCACGCCCGCATGCGCGAGGCCATCGAGCAGTACCTGTTCGAGGAGCGCCGCGACGTGCTGCGACTGGTGACCTCCACCGCGCGCCCGGACGACGACGCGCGCCAGAAGATCTCCGTGGTGCAGCAGCGCCTGGTCAGCGAGTACGGCTACGACGAGCACAGCGCCAAGGAGGCGCTCAGCTACGTAACCACGCTCCTCGCCCAGGAGTAGCGGCGCTGTTCGAAAAGGTGTACCAGTAGGACATGGACGAAGAGCGCGGCAATCGCGGCGAGCCCTCCGACGCCGCGCAGTGGTACGAGCTGTTCTCGCGCGGCGCGCGTGACTGGCTGCGCCACGACGAGAAAGTCCGCGAAGCGGTGCGCGCCAATCTCCCCGAGATGATCGCCGGGGGCGACGTCATCAACGGCGGCGCCCGCACGGTGCGCGTGCCGGTGCGCATGCTCGAGCACTATCATTTCCGGCTGCGGCGCCCGGAGGAACAGCAGGGGGCGGGGCAGGGCAAGGCCAAGCCGGGAGACGTGTTTTCCGCTCCCGGGCGCGAGCAGGGGCAGGGTGAGAAGGGACCCGGCGGGCGCGACGAGGGCGAAGTGCAGCTGCTGCTCGAGTTCAAGATCGACGACATCGTCGACTGGCTGTGGGAGGCGATGAAGCTGCCGAACCTCAAGGCGCGCGTGGGGCCGTCCGAGGAAACCGACTGGATCCGCGAGGGCTGGGACCGCCACGGCGCACGCTCGCGCCTCGACCGGCGCCGCTCGTTCAAGGAGCTGGTGAAGCGGCGCGCGGCGCCGGGGGCCACACAGACCTTCATCGACGAGGACCTGCGCTACCGCCAGCTCGCCCGGCGCCGTCAGCCGGCGCTGCACGCGGTGGTGTTCTTCATGCTGGACGTGTCGGGCAGCATGTCCGACCGCGATCGCAAGCTCGCCAAGACCTTCTTCTTCTGGGTGGTGCAGGGGCTGCGGCGCGAATACCGCTCGCTCGAGACGCTGTTCGTGGCGCACACCACCGAGGCGTGGGAATTCAACGAGCCGGACTTCTTCCAGGTGAGCGGCACCGGCGGCACCGTGGCCTCGACCGGACTCGCCAAGGTACGCGAGATCATCGACGCCCGCTACAACCCCGGACGCTGCAACATCTACCTGTTCTATGCCTCCGACGGCGACAACTCCGTGAGCGACGCCGCCGACGCGCGCAGCGCGCTCAGCGCCATCGCCGCGGACGCCTGTTTCACCGGCTACGTGGAGGTGTCCTCGGGGCTGTCGCGGCAGCTGGCCACCGAAACCGGCAAGCTGTTCGCGGAGCTGCAGGCGGCCGGCTGCGCCGCCGGCAGTTACGCGCTCAACGACTTCGAGGACGTCTGGGGCGCGGTGCGGCATTTCTTCACCGCCGAAGCCCAGGCGCCCGAGAGCCAGGCGCCCGACAGCCCATGAGCCCCGCGCGCCCATGAGCGAAGGCTGGCAGAGCTACGTTCGGCGCATCGAGGAGCTGGCCGCCCGCTCCGGGCTCGAGTTCCACCGGGTCGATTTCGAGGCGGTTCCCGACAGCTTCATGATGGAGATCGCCGTCTACGGCCTGCCGGTGCGCATGCCGCACTGGTCATTCGGCGTGCGCTATATCTATCAGCTGATCCAGCGCCACATGGGGCACTCACGGCTCTTCGAGGTGGTGTTCCCCGGTAACCCGGGACACGCCTACCTCGCCGCGAGCAACGGGCTCGCGGAAAACATCCTGGTGACCGCGCACGTGCTCGGGCACGCGGATTTCGCGCGCAACAACCTGCTGTTCCGCCGCTGCCAGGAGCAGGTGAGCGAGCACATCGTCGAGCACGCCGCCAATCACGCGCGCCAGATCCAGCAGGCCATCGAGACTCACGGCGCGCAACGCGTCGAGGCCGCGCTCGATGCGGCCCTCGCCCTCGAGCAGCACGTCGACGTCGACCAGCCGCTGCGCCGCGAGCGCTACCCGGAGTTCCTCGTGGATCCGAAGGTGCTGGTCGAGGACCAGTTCCGCAAGCGCTTCGCGGCGCTCGAGCCCCTCGCCGGCGGCAGCGCCATCGAGGTGAAGAAGCGCGCGCCGCTCCCTCCGCATCCGGAGCGCGACCTGCTGTGGTTCGTCGCCAACTACGCCCCCGAGATGGAGAGCTGGGAGCGCGACATCTTTCTCGCAGTGCGCGAGGAGTCGTTCTATTTCTATCCGGTGTTCGCCACCCAGATCATGAACGAGGGCTGGGCCTCCTACTGGCACGCGCGCCTGTTGCGCGAGGCGGACTTCATTCCGCAGCAGGCTTACCTGGATGCCATCAAGTGTCACTCGGACGTGGTGCGCCCGGTCGCCGCGGAAACCCAGGTCGCCCTCAGCATCAACCCCTACCACCTGGGGTTTGCGATGTGGGAGAAGATCGTCGAGAAGAACGGCCTGCCCGCGGCGCGCGCCATCATGCAGCAGGACGATGACTTCAGCTTTGTGCGCAATCAGCTCACCCGCGAGCTCGCCGACGAGCTGGGCCTGTTCCGCTACAGCGCGCGCAGTGACGGCCAGATCAAGGTGCTCGAGCAGGACCTGACGGCGCTGCACGAGGCGGTGCTCGCGCCCAAGTACAACTTCGGCGCACCGATCGTGTGCGCCTCGCACGTGCGCAACGACGGCACGCTCGAGCTCACGCACGACAGCAGCGTCGACGGCCGCGGCCTTGACCTGGAGCGTAGCCGCAAGGTGCTCGATTACCTGCAGCGCGTGTGGCGCCGGCCGATCGTGCTGACCACGGTGAATCAGGCCGGCTCGGCCCTGGAGCTGACCGCCCCCTGAGCGGTGCCGCTCGAGG
>Ga0209808_1002112_pt1 | contig 10229 bp, 6 predicted proteins | sample GraSoiAngelo_157_FD_186171 | JGI IMG/M metagenome (GOLD analysis project Ga0209808, IMG submission 186171) | Grasslands soil microbial communities from the Angelo Coastal Reserve, California, USA - 14_1009_16_20cm (SPAdes) (version 2) | ecosystem: Environmental > Terrestrial > Soil > Grasslands ...
TCGGCGACGCCCTCTACGACCTCGACGCGCTCGAGCGCGGGTTCGCGCGCACCGAGAACGTCATGTTCCCGCACTGGCACCGCGCGGGAAACGTGCTGGCGGCGGCGGGCGTCGAGTCGGTCTCTGCCGGCGTCTACGGCGAAGTGCTCGGCGGTCACTACGGCCCGGCGATGGTCCTGGGTGGACGACGAAAGATCGCCGCCGTCGCGGCCGGGCTGCTCGGCCGCTCCGTCGGGACCCGGAACGGGCAGCGCGCCGCGCGCGATCTCCTCCTCGCCCGGCGGGTGGCGAAGCCATGGTATCTCGCACCCGCCGCGTGGGACGGCGTGCCCGATCCGCCGGCGTCGCTCAACGGCGACATCGAGGCGGCGCTCGATCGGCTCGAGCGGCGCGGGGTCGTCACGGGCGACGAGCTCGTCGAGGCGTTCGTGACCGAGCAGCGCGGCACCCAGTACATCAACGCGCAGATCCTCAGCTGCCGCGCCGAGCTCGACGTCACCATGCCGTTTACCGATCGCGACCTCCTCGCCCTCGCGACGCGCATTCCGGTCCGCACGAAGATCCACAACACGCTGAACCGCGACATGCTCCGCCGCTACGTCCCGGCGCTGCTGCGCTATCCATCGAGCGCGGCGCTGGTGCCGGCCGGCGCCCCGGTGGTGGCGCAGGAGCTGACGCGCTTCGTGCGGAAGCAGGTCGACGACGGCCGGTGGCGGCTCTACTTCGCGAGCCGTGGCCGCGTGCCGCAGCCGCGGCTCGGCTGGGGCAACTTCGAGTTCCTGCGCGACGGCCGGGCGCTCCGGGCGCTCGCCGACGACCTGCGCGCCGACCTCTGGGACCGCCGCGCGATCGCCGACCGCATCACCGCCGCGACCCGCCTCGAGAACCGCGGCTCGGTCCATCGGCTGTCGTTCCAGCTGATGAGGATCTACACCGTCGACCTGATGGTGCGCTCGGCTGGTGCTCTCGCCGCCGCCGCTGCGACGCCGTAATCCCGCGGCGGGCGTGCGCGGGGGCGGGAGGCGCCGGCTCGGCTCCGGTCCTCGCCCCACGCACGCCTCGAAGCCGTAGCGTCCCCCCGCAGCTGCAGGCGCGTGCGGGGGCTGCGGGTCGCCGCTCCGGCGCCTCCCGCCCCCGCGCCGAACGAAGGCATCGCGCCGGCACGGGCGTCGGCGAGAACGCCGCGCTCGGTGTCCGGACGAGGCGCGACGTTGAGGGCGGGAAGGGGTGCCCTCGCGGCGACCCCGCAGGTCCCGCACGCGCGCGCAGCTGCGGGGGGACGCGACAGTTTCGAGGCGTGCGTGGACCGAGGACCGGGAGCCGAGAGGGCACCCCTTCCCGCCACCCCGCCGACCGATCCAGGAGGACGATCAGATGGAGAATCTCATCGACAAGATCCGCCGCCACGAGGCACGCTGTGGCATCATTGGGCTCGGCTACGTCGGCCTGCCGCTGGCGCTCGAGTTCGCGCGGGCCGGCTTCCGGGTGACCGGGATCGACGTCGACCGCGGCAAGGTCGACGCCATCATGGCGGGCCGCTCGTACGTGGTCGACGTGAGCGACGCGGAGATCGCCGAGCAGGTCGCGGCGGGCCGCCTCATGGCGACGTCGGACTTCGCGGCGATCGCCGAGCTCGACACCGTGAACATCTGCGTGCCGACGCCGCTCCGCAAGACGAAGGATCCGGACCTCACGTTCGTCGTGTCGGCGGTGAACGAGATCCGTCGCCACCTGCGGCGTGGCCAGCTGGTGATCCTGGAGAGCACGACCTACCCGGGCACCACCGAGGAGGTCGTCCTGCCGGCATTGGAGGCCTCGGGCCTGCAGGTGGGCCGCGACTTCTGCCTCGCCTTCTCGCCCGAGCGCATCGACCCCGGGAACCCGCAGTTCAACACCCGCAACATCCCGAAAGTGGTGGGTGGCGTCACCCCCGCCTGCACCGAGATGGCGGCGGCGCTCTACGCCGAGTGCGTCGACCAGGTGATCCCCGTCTCCTCGACGCGGGTCGCCGAGATGGTGAAGCTCCTCGAGAACACGTTCCGGAGCGTCAACATCGGGCTGGTGAACGAGATCGCCCTCATGTCCCACGCGCTCGGCGTCGACGTGTGGGAGGTGATCGACGCCGCCAAAACCAAGCCGTTCGGGTTCATGGCGTTCTACCCCGGCCCCGGCCTCGGCGGCCATTGCATCCCGATCGACCCGTTCTACCTTTCCTGGAAGGCGAAGATGAACGGCTTCGAGCCGCGGTTCATCGAGCTCGCCGGGCACATCAACGAGAGCATGCCGCGCTTCGTCGTGGAGAAGATCACCGACGCGCTCAACCGCCACAAGAAGAGCGTCCGCGGGTCGCGCGTCCACATCCTCGGCGTCGCCTACAAGGCGGGGGTGAACGACATCCGCGAGTCGCCGGCGCTGAACGTGATGAAGATCCTCACCGACAAGGGCGCCATGCTCTCCTACAGCGACCCGTACATCCCCGCGATCCGCGAGGAGGGACTCTGTCTCGACTCGCTGCCGCAGAAGAACGGCTGGCTGGCGAACATCGACTGCGTGGTCGTGCTGACCGCGCACCGCGAGTTCGACTACGGCAGCGTGGTCGAGAGCGCGCCGCTCGTCGTCGACACCCGGAATGCCTTGCAAGGCTACCGCGGGGAGAATATTGTTCGCCTGTAGGGGAGGGGTGGGGTGAATCTGAAGCGCCGGATCCTGCTCGCGTACCGTCAGGTCCACGACGCGTCACCCGAGGCGCCGTACCTGCACGCGCGCGACGGCCTCCCGGGAAAGCTCGGGCTCGACTACGAGGCGCTGGCGGCGCACGTGAAGGAGCTCGAGCAGCAGCGGTTCCTCCACTGGAAGGCGCAGGATCTCTACAAGCTCTCGCCGCGCGGCATCCGGGTGACCAGCGATCGGGTAGAGCTCGACCGGGAGTTTCCGGAGGAGTAGGCGGTCTGCGGCACGTCGTGGGTGTGCTGCTCGTGATCTCCCTGGTTGCGAGCGGCTGTGGCGGGGGGCGGGATGCGGGGCGGCACGCGGGCCGACGTCTCGTCATCCTCGGCTTCGACGGCGTCGATCCGCGGCTCCTCTCGCGCTGGATGGAGGAGGGGCGGCTGCCGCACCTGAAGGCGCTCGCGGCGCGTGGCGAGTTCCGCCCGCTCACGTCGACCAACCCGCCGCAGTCGCCCGTCGCCTGGACGTCCTTTGCCACCGGCACGGCGCCGGCGCGCCACGGCATCTTCGACTTCGTCGAGCGCGACCCCGCGACGTACCTGCCGGACATCGGCACCGGCGGTATCCGTCCGGCGAAGTTCCTGTGGGGTCTCTTCCGGACGGCGCGTCCCGAGGCATACAGCCGCCGGCAGGGGGCGGCCTTCTGGGACATCGCCGCCGCGCACGGCGTCCGGGTGGACGTGCTGCGCGTCCCGTACGCCTTTCCGCCCGACCGCGTGCCGGGGGGGCGGATGCTGTCGGGGCTCGGCGTCCCGGACCTGCTCGGCACCAACAGCACGTTCACCTATCTCGCGAGCGATCTCGAGCCGGGGACGCACGCGGACCCCGGCGGCGGGCGGCTGTTCCCGATTCCGCTCCGCGGTGACGACGCCGAGGTCGACATCCCGGGTCCAACGGACCCGCGCGGCGACAGCCGGCCGCCGCTGCCGCTCCACCTCGGGTTCCACGTCGACCGCGCCGCCGGCACGGTGACGGTGCGCTTCGGCGGCCGCGAGGAGCGTGTGCCGCGCGGCGGCTGGAGCGCGTGGTACCCCTTCAAGCTGCCGGTGATTGCGCCGCTCGGGCTTCCGCTCGTCTCCGTCGCGGGGCTCTGCCGCTTCCACATCGCATCGATCGAGCCGCTGCGCGTCTATCTCTCGCCGCTGAACTATGCGCCGGCGGCGCCGTTCGTTCCGATCAGTGCGCCAGCGGGTTACGCCGGCGAGCTCGCCGCGGCGCTCGGCCCCTACAAGACCGTCGGCTGGTCGGAGGACACGGCGGCGCTCAACGCCGAGCGCGTCGACGAGGAGGCCTTCCTCGCCGACCTCAACCGGACGATGGACGAGGTGCGCGCGAGCACGCTGCACGAGCTCGCGCGGCCGGACTGGGACCTCTTCATCTCGGTGTTCACCCAGACCGATCGGGTGGCGCACATGTTCTACCGGCTGCTCGATCCCGCGCACCCGCGCTACGACCCGGTGCTCGCGGCGCGCTACGGCGACGCGGTGCAGCGCGTCTACGAGAGAATGGACGCGATCGTCGGCGAGGTCGTGGACAAGCTCGAACCCGACACCACGCTGCTCGTCATCTCGGATCACGGGTTTCACAGCTACCGAATCGGCCTGAACCTCAACAGCTGGCTCCGGGACCACGGCTTCCTCGTGCAGGGGAGCGTCCCGGCTGCGCAGCGCGACGCCGACTTCTTCCCCGGCGTCGACTGGAGCCGATCGCGCGCCTACGCGCTCGGGACCGGGCAGATCTACGTGAACCTGCGCGGCCGCGAGGGGCATGGGATCGTGGCAGCCGGCGCCGAGTACGACGGCGTGCTCGACGCGGTCGCGCGCGGCCTCGAGGCCGAGACGGACCCGGCGAGCGGCGAGCGCGTCGTCCAGAAGGTCTACAAGGGGCCCGACATCTTCCCCGGCGCCCCGCTCGAGCGGCGGCCCGACCTGCAGGTGGCCTTCCGCGAGGGCTATCGCACCTCCTGGCGCACGCCGCTCGGCGGCATCCCGGCGGCGGTCCTCGAGCCGAACGACAAGAAGTGGAGCGGCGACCACGCCGCCTCCGACGTCGCCGACACTCCCGGCATTCTCCTCGCGAGCCGGGCGCTTCGCGCGGGCGTCGATGCGGCGATCGTCGATCTGGCGCCGACGGCACTCGCCTACTTCGGTGTGCCGGTGCCGTCCGAGATGGCGGGCCACGCCCTGCTGGAGGGGACGCGGTGATGGAGAGACGCACGGTGGGGGCCGGTCTCGCCGGTGGGCTCGTGGCCGGCGCCGCGGTGGGAGCGGCCGAGGCGCTCGCCGTCTGGCTGCACGCGCATGGAGCGGGCGAGGTGCCCGCCTTCGGCTGGGCGCTCGCCGCCTACGGCCTGATCGGGGCCGCGGGAGGCCTCGGCCTCGGCATCCTCGCGGCGATCCTCGGCACGGACGGGTTCGCCCTCGCGTTTGCCGTCGTCGGCTTCGGGCTCGCGGGCATCGTCGGCCGCTTCCGCGTGATCCGCGACGTGTTCCTCGAGCAGATGCCGTCCGGCATCGTGCCGCTCGCGGTGCAGGCCGCCGCGGCGCTCCTGCTGCTCGGCGTCGCGGCGGGCGTCTGGCGCGCGCTGGCCGGGGCGAGCGCACGGCGGCGCGCGGCAACCCGGCCAGGGATTGCCGCCGTGATCGTCGGCGTCCTCGCGCTCCTCGGCGCCGCTGCCGCGCGTCTCGTCCCCGCGCCGGCGCCGGTGGCACCCGCAGCGCGCGCCGCGGCGCCCGGGGGCGCGCCGAACGTGCTGCTGATCATGGTCGACACGCTTCGTGCCGATCACCTCTCCTGCTACGGGTATGGCGAACGGACGCCGCACATCGATGCGCTGGCGAGCGGCGGCGTACGCTTCGCGAACACGTTCTCGCAGGCGTCGTGGACGCGCCCGTCCGTCGCAACCATCCTGACCGGCCTCTACCCCGCGTCGCACGGCGCGGTGCACAAGGCCGACATCCTGCCCGACCGCGTCGATACGCTCGCCGAGATGCTCGCGCGCGGCGGCTACCATACGGTCGGGTTCGCCGACAACGTGAACGTGTCGGCGGCGTTCAACTTCCAGCAGGGCTTCGACGAGTTCCGCTACCTCGCGCCGAGCTTCTTTTTCGGCGCGACCGAGGCCGCGGCGCAGCTGACGCTCTACAACGGGCTCCGCCTCGTGCGCGAGCGCTTCCTCGCGCATGCGGTCGACGTCCATCACTATTACCAGCCCGCGGAGGTGGTGACGGCGGAGGTCAAGACCTGGCTCGCGTCGTCCAACGCGCGCCGGGAGCCGTTCTTCATCTTCGCGCACTACATGGATCCGCACGATCCGTACTTCGTGCATCCCTTCAACGGCGAAGGGTACGCGCGGGTCGCCAATCCGAACCCGCCGCCGTCGGTCGCGGCGCTCTACCGCCGGCTGTACGACGGCGAGATCGCGTACCTCGACGCGCAGCTCGGCGTGCTGCTCGACGACCTCCGCGCGCGCGGTCTCTACGACCGCACGCTGATCGTGCTCACCGCCGACCACGGCGAGGAGTTCCAGGAGCACGGCGGCTGGTGGCACGGCACGACGCTCTACGACGAGCAGATCCACGTGCCGCTCATCATGAAGCCGCCGGTCGGCGGCGGCGCGGGTCGGGTCGTCGAGGAGTTCGCCACGAGCCTCGACATCGCTCCGACGGTTCTCACCGCGGCGCGGCTGAACGTCCCGGCGGTGCTCGCAGGCCATCCCTTGCCGCTCGACGGCGGCGCGCCACCGGCCCGGACCACGGTCTTCGCCGAGGAAGATCTCGAGGGCAACGTGCTCCAGGCGGTGCGAACGCACGAGTGGAAGTTCATCACCGCCAACCCCGAGAACCCGCGCGGCCTCCCGCCCGAGGCGCTGTTCGAGCTCGGGCACGACCCGGGCGAGCATGCGAACCTCGAGGCGACGCAGCCGGCGCAGAAGGAGACCATGCGCGCCGAGCTCGGCCGCTCGGTGCTCGAAGCACGCGCCCACGCCGGGGCCACCGAGCAGCGCGGGGTCGACGCCGCTACGACGGAACGCCTGCGCGCGCTCGGCTACGTGAACTGACCGGTGGCGGCGCCGCTTCTCGTCATCGGGCTCGACGGCGCCACCCTGGACCTGGTTCGCCCGTGGGCGGCCGAGGGGCGGCTTCCCGTGCTGCGCGGGCTCATGCAGCGCGGCACCTGGGGGCGGCTCCGCTCGACCGTCCCCCCGGCGACGTTCCCCGCCTGGACGTCGCTCGTCACGGGCGTGAACCCCGGGCGGCACGGTATCTTCGACTTCAGCGCTCGGGTGCCCGGCACCTACCGCGTCCGCTTCGTGAACGGCAGCCATCGCCGCGCGCCGGCGCTCTGGACGCGCTTCTCGGCGGCCGGCCGGCGCGTCGCGGTCCTGACGGTGCCAGCCACCTATCCGCCCGAGCCGGTGGCGGGCGTGATGGTGAGCGGGTTCGATAGCCCGCTCGCCACCGCGATCGACGGCTCCTTCGTCCATCCGCGCGCGCTGTACGGGGAGATCCAGGGACTCGTCGGCCGCCTGCCGTTCGCCGACTTCCAGGAGGTCGACACCGGACCGGGCTGGCACGCCGACGCGCTCGCGCGTCTCCTCGACGGGATCGAGCGCCGCACGACGCTCGCCCGGACGCTTCTCGTCCGGGAGCGCTGGGACGCCTTCATGGTCGTCTTCGGCGAGTCGGACACGGTGGCGCACCACTTCTGGCGCTTCCACGACCGGCGCTCGCCGCGCCATGCTCCGGGCCCGTTCGGCGACGCCGTTCGGCTCGACGCGGCGATCGGCACGCTCCTCGCCGCGGCCCCGCCCGACGCGACGGTGGCGGTCGTGTCCGACCATGGGAGCGGCGGTGCGGGCGATCGCGTCGTCCACCTGAACCGCCGGCTCGCCGAGTGCGGCCTCCTCGCCTTCACGCGGCGGACACCGGCCGCGCGTCTCGCGGGCGCCGCACGCGGGATCGCGCTCCGCGCGCTCCCGCATCGATGGCTCGGCGGGCTCGTGCGCCGGCTGCCGGCGGCAGCGAGCCGGCTCGAGAGCGCCCATCGCCTCGGCGGCATCGACTGGCGACGCACGACCGCGTACTCGGAAGAGCTCGACTATCACCCGAGCGTCTGGCTCAACCTGCGCGGCCGCGAGCCCGAGGGGACGGTCGACGCGGCCGATTATCACACCGTGCGCGACGACGTCGCCCGCGGCCTCCTCGAGTGGCGCGACGACGCGGGGCGCGGCGTCGTGCGACGCGTCTGGCGTCGCGAGGAGCTGTACCGCGGCCCGTTCGTCGCCTCGGCGCCGGACCTGCTCGTCGAGCTCGCACGTACCGACGGCTACACCGCATCCTGCCTGCGGAGCGGCGGCCCGGGGCCGGCGCTTCGCCGTCTCGCTCCGCACGAGTACGGGAGCGGGAAGGGGAGCGGCATGAACGGGTCGCACCGGCGGCACGGTCTCGTCGTGCTCGCCGGTCGTGACGTCCGGGCGGCGGGCGAGATTCCCGCGGTCGAGATCCTCGACGTCGTGCCGACGCTGCTGGCGCTCGGCGGCCTCGCGGTGCCCGAGGAGCTCGACGGGCGTCCGATCGAAGTCGCCCTGCAGGCGTCGGCGCCGCTCGTTGCCGATCCCGTCCCCGCACCGGCCACCCCGCCCATCGACTACGGGGCGGCCGAGGAGCGCGACGTGCGCGCGCGTCTCACGGCGCTCGGCTACCTGGAGCCCGGCGCCTGATGCGGGTCGCGCTCGTGCTGGCGGGTCCGTCGAGCGCGCCGCGCGGGTCGCAGGTGCTGGTGCGTCAGCTCGCGCTCGGCCTCGCCGGGCGCGGGCACGTCGTGCGGCTCGTCACGTACCGCGGCCGCCGCATCGGGGCCCCGGGCCCGCGCCTCGGTCGCGTCCTCGGCGATCTCGCGTTGACGGCGCGCCTCTGGCGGGTCGTCGCCCGGGACCCGATCGACGTCATCCACGCCCACAACTACGAGGCCGCGATCGCCGGCCTCGTCGTCGCCCGGCTGACGGGGCGGCCGCTCGTGTACCATGGCCACAGCGCGCTCGCCGAGGAGCTGCCCCTCTACTTCGCGAGTCCACTCGCGCGGCGGCTCGCCGGGGGCGTCGGGCGGGCGCTCGATGCCGAGGTGCCGCGCCGCGCCGACTTCTGCATCGCCGTGACCGACGAGCTCGGCGCGCTGCTCCGCCGGCGCGGCGTCACCGCCCGCGGTCTCGCCTGCATCGGGCCGACGGGCGCCCCCGAGGAGCTCGGACCGGCCCCGGTGCCCGGCGGTGACGGCGGGCTCGTGTGCTATGCCGGCAACCTCGATGGCTACCAGAACCTCGCCTTTCTCCTGCGCGCCTTTGCCCGCGTCCGCGCGCGCGTGCCCGCCGCGCGGCTGCTGATCGTCACGCACGCCGACGGGCGCGCCGCCGCGCGCGTCGTCGGCGATGCCCGGGGGGTGGAGGTCATCCGCGCCGGGTCGTACGATGAGGTGCGCGCGCGACTCGCGGCAGCCGCCATCGCGGTCTGCCCGCGAGCCGAGCGCTCCGGGTTCCCGATGAAGCTCTTGAACTACATGGCCGCCGGCAAGGCGATCGTCGCGTCGGCCGGGTCGGCGAAAGGCCTCCAGGACGGGTGCACCGGCCGCGTCGTGCCCGACGACGACGAGGGCGCGTTCGCGGATGCGATCGTCGCCCTGCTCGGAAACCGCCGCGAGCGGGAGCGGCTCGGGCGGGCGGCGCGCCGCGCGGTCGAGAGCCGCGAGGCCTGGGACGCCGTCCTCGACCGCATCGAGGCGATCTACGACCACGTGACCGCGCGCGCCGAGCCGGGGCTCGTGCCGGTCGCCTGCACGGAGTGATGCCGATGGAACCTCGTCCGCGGGTCGCGATCACCATGGGGGACGCGGCCGGCATCGGGCCCGAGATCATCGTCAAGTCGCTGGCCGATCCGCACTCCTTCGAGTGGGCGGTTCCGCTGGTCCTGGGAGACGCCCGCGTGCTCGAGCGCGCGATGGCGGTCACCGGCGTCCGGCTCGCGATGCGGGCGATCTCGCGGCCGGGGGACGCCCAGGGAAAGGCCGGCACGCTCGACGTCATCGACTACGCGAACGTCGACCTCGCCGCGCACCGCTGGGGCGAAGTGCTGGCCGCGCGGGGCGACGCGGCGGTCCACTACACGCGCGAGGCGGGACGCCTGGCCGTCGCCGGCGAGATCGACGCCATGGTGTCCGCGCCGCTCAACAAGGAGGCGATGCACGCCGCCGGCCACCCGTACGAGGGACAGACGGAGATCCTGGGCGAGCTCACCGGGTCGCGGCCGGCGATGGTGATGGTCGTCGACCGCATGCGCCTCATGCTCTTCACCAACCACATGGCGCTCCGCGCGGTCTGCGACTACGTGCGGAAGGAGCGGGTGCTCGACCGCCTGGTGCTGGCCGACGCGGCGCTGCGCGACATGGGCATCGCGCGGCCGCGTCTCGCCGTCGCGGGTCTCAACCCGCACGCCGGCGAGAGTGGCGCT
>Ga0209808_1002114_pt1 | contig 10220 bp, 8 predicted proteins | sample GraSoiAngelo_157_FD_186171 | JGI IMG/M metagenome (GOLD analysis project Ga0209808, IMG submission 186171) | Grasslands soil microbial communities from the Angelo Coastal Reserve, California, USA - 14_1009_16_20cm (SPAdes) (version 2) | ecosystem: Environmental > Terrestrial > Soil > Grasslands ...
CTTGTCATCGCCGGCTCCAAATTAATTTTTACGCGCTGACTCCATTGGAACACGGAGTTTCCAGTCTGAGCAACATGCTTGTATTCCGACTCGCGTCCGCCTAGCGGCACGCGTGTCGTGTGCTTAACTGACATGGCGCTCACCGGGCTGGCTCCGCTGTCTAGAATCTGGGGAGCACAGGCAGCTTGCCTGTAGTCGTCGGCAGTTTGCCGAGGACAATCGTGTTCGGCAAACTGCCGAACACTGCAGGCTGGCAGCCTGCGCTCCCCGGAAAAGATGGCCGCTAGACTAAGGCTATTCGAGGGGCAGCCTCAGGTGACCAGGGATTATTTTTGAAATCGACCGCAATGATTGCATCGCGGTAACACAGCAAAAGTTTACGAAATTGCACGAGATCGAGCGCGTGATATTCATTTGGAAGATCTTCCAGATTCCGCAATGCCAGCGAGAACAAGCGAGTGGCCGGACGCAATCGACGTCCATGCTTGGCATGCGATGGTTGCTCGAAGTTTTTCTGCAAATGAACAAACGCCCCGGCAGCCTGAATCAACGCCTGATAAAAACGCGCCAGCTCCGCGTTTTTTTCCACCAACCAAAGTTGTTCGAGCACATCGTGGGCTTCATAATATTCTTGTGCATTCCACAACTGAAAAAATGCAGCGTAATAATCTTGCGACGATGCCTCAGGGGACGCCGGCTCGAGCGAACGTAGAAAGTCCGAAATCCGCTCGCGTTTATTCATCGAAGGCATAACTTCGGCCAAGCAAGAAAATGGGCAATCGCTTGAGATGACACGATGACGCCGTCGCTCGTCGCTCTCCTGCTCCTGATCGCTGCAGGATTAGTCGTCTGCTCCGCCCTTTTCTCCGGCCTGGAGACCGCGCTCTTTGCTCTCCGCCGCCATCAGCTGCGCCGGCTCGAATCCAATCATCCCGCCCTCGCCGGCTTTGTGCAAAAGTTTCGGGAAAATCCGCGCCGCGTTCTCGCAGTCATTCTCCTCGGTTCCGCGCTGGTGAATGTTTTTCTCATCGTCATTTGTCTGGCTTTGCTCTGGGAAACGCCGCGCGCCACCCGGTTACCGCCATGGCTGATTGCCGTTTCGCTCTTTGCCATCATCGTTTTCTTCTGCGATTTAATTCCCAAGCTTGTCGCGCTTTCCGCGTCTTACCGTCTTTCCACGCTCGGCGTTTTCACTCTGCGCGCACTAATCCCATTGCTCGAAACGGTCGGTAGCGCCCTGGAAACAATCAGCGTTTCCATCGTCGAACTGGTCACGCCCCGGCACATTCGCACTCGCCGACATTTGTCCGATGAAGAACTCGAGACCCTGGTTCAGATCGGTGCCGAACAAGGCACCCTCCAGGAAGCTGAAGGCGAGATGATCCAGGAAGTATTCAAGCTCGGCGACAAAACCGCGAAAGATGTCCTCACACCGCGGGTCGACATGTTTGCCCTCCCCGATGACCTCACCAATGAGGAAGCGATCGCGCAATTGAAAACGCGCCGGCATCGCCGCGTTCCGGTCTACGCCGATTCTCCCGACAATATTCTCGGCATCATCGAGGTAAAATCATTTCTGCTCCATCCGGACGCGCATTACACCGAGACAATGGTGCCACCGTCATTCGTGCCCGAAACAATGCGGGCGCTGGATTTGCTGCGCAGTTTTCTGACGCGATCGCAAGGCATGGCCATCGTCGTCGATGAATTCGGGGGCACCGAAGGTATCGTCACCATCTCCGATATTATCGAAGACATTCTGAGCGATGCCGCCCCGCTCGGTGACACCGATCTCGATATCGAACCATTGGCGGAAGGTCGTTACCTCGTGAACGGCAGAGCGCGCCTCGATGATTTGAGCGAGCGACTGGGGTTTGATCTCGGCGCTTCCGGCATCGATACCATCGGCGGCTACGTCTTCACCCAACTCGGCCGCGTTCCCGAAGTCGGCACCGAACTAGAAACGCCACGCTTGAAAATCACCGTTCGCCGGGTCAACCGCCGGCGAATCGAAGAATTGCTTCTCGAGAAAACGGTGTGCACGGAGTGTGATAGCGATAACGGAGAGCTCCCATGATCTGGCTCGTGGTCACACTTTGCTGGATTATTTCCTTTCTCTTTGCCGGAATCGAAGCGGGGTTGCTTGCGCTCGATCCGGTCCGGTTGCGGCATCGTGCCAAGAGCGGCGATCGGGGGGCACGCCGGTTACAAGAAATGCTCAAGGAGCCCGACCGATTGCTCATCACCGTCCTGCTCATAACTAACGCCGCAGATATCACCGCCCTTATCATTCTGACACGCGAACTCGTCTTGCGTTTGGGCTGGCTCGGCTACCCAATTGCCGTTGCCATCGCGCTGCCGGTTTATCTTTTCCTCCTCGGCGTTCTGCCGAAGTCGTTGTTCCGCCGTTTCCCATTGCGGGCGGTGGTGAGGCTTTCCGGTTTACTTGAGTTGACGACAAAGTTGTTGTGGCCGTTGCACGCAATCGGCGCATTCATTGAGCGTTCCATTTTCGCGCGCGCCAAAAATCCGCCGCGTCTTTTCGCCGGACGCGAAGAGTTAAAAATGATTGCCGTCCAAAGCGAAGAAAGCGGTGCGCTCAGTTCGACCGAACGCGCGATGATTCATAACGTCGTCGATTTCACTGCAGTCAAAGTGCGGGATGTGATGGTGCCGCTCGAAAAAACTGTATCGTTTCACCCGGATGATCCGCTAAGAGGCGTTTTGCAGACGAGCGAGAAAGCCGGCATCGATCGATTTCCCATTCTCGCCAACAGCGCGGAACCCCTCGGTCTGATCAACGTTTACGACATCCTTTTCGACACTGAATCGCCGCGTCCGCTCCGCCACTACATGCGCCGAATCATTACCGCTTCGGAAAACGAAGCCGCTTATCGTGTAGTCCGGCGCCTCCGGGCCGCGCGGATCGGCCTCGCTGCAGTAGTCGATAGCCGCCAAAAATCCACCGGCATCGTCGCGTTAGAAGATCTCGTCCGACAACTTGTGCAGGGCTAAGCGATTTACTGTGGTGGCGGGCGTGTCGCCCGCGTTCCAGGTCCCAAATAGAGTTTGGGAACGAGAGGAACCACCCCCCTCCGCGAAAGCCGCGGTTCTGCAATCATTCCTTCTCTTCCAAAAACTGCGCGGCGGCGATGAGCATGACGTGGGTGAATGCTTGCGGGAAATTTCCCAGTAATCGTTTTTCGCGCGGATCGTATTCTTCCGACAGCAAACCAAGATCGTTTTGCAACGTGAGCAGGCGTTCGAAAAGGTCGCGCGCTTCCTCTTTGCGCCCGAGCCAATTCAGACAAATGGCGAGCCAGAACGAGCACGGCAGAAACACGCCTTCGTCTCCGGGCAAACCATCCACATTTTTCTCCTCCGGTCGGTAACGCAGCACGAAGCCTTGCACCAGCAGATCCCGCTCGATCGCAGCAACGGTATTGCGCACACGCTCGTCTTCGATCGGGAGGAACCCGACCATCGGTATCATCAGCAAACTGGCGTCGAGCGCGTCGCTCCCGTAGTACTGGGTAAACGCTTTCACTTTCGGATTGTAACCGCGCTCGCAGACTTCCCGATGGATTTGGTCGCGGACTTTCTTCCAACGCTCGAGCTCGCCGTTCGCAGGCAGACCAGCCTCTTCGATCAATTGCACTCCCCGATGGAATGCAAGCCACGCCATCATTTTCGAATGGGTGAAATTTTTGCGACCGCCCCGCACTTCCCAGATTCCTTCGTCCGGCTCTTGCCAATGCGATTCAAGAAATTTCATCAGCGCTCTTTGCATCGCCCAATCCCGCTCCTCGATTTTGATGCCGGCCTGTTGCGCGTGATACATCGAACTCATCACTTCTCCATAAACGTCCAACTGAAATTGATTCGAGGCCGCGTTGCCGACTCGCACCGGCCTGGAATTTTCGTAGCCCGCCAGTGATTCGATTTCGAACTCCGGCAAACGCCGTTCGCCATGCATGCCGTAGAGAATCTGCATTTGCGCGGGACTGCCCGCGATAGCGCGCAGGAGCCAGCCGCGCCACGAACGTGCTTCCTCTACAAAACCCGCTCGCGTTAAGGCGAAAAGCGTGAAGGTCGCATCGCGCAGCCAGCAGTAACGATAATCCCAGTTGCGCACGCCGCCGATTTTTTCCGGCAACGAAGTCGTCGCCGCCGCTACGATTCCGCCAGTGGGTTCATAGGTAAGGCCTTTGAGCGTGACAAGCGACCGCACGACAGCGTCCTTCCATTTGCCGCCGTACTCGCAGCATCCGGCCCAGTCTCTCCAATATTTCTCGGTGTCGCGCAGGGCGTGCTCGGAATTGACGGCGCGCGGCGGATTCTTATGCGACTGATACCAGGTCAAGACGAACGGCACTCTTTCGCCTTTCGCGACTTCGAATTCCGCCACCGTCGTTAAATCTTCTCCTCGTGTTTCGATCGGTGTGCGCAAGACCAGCGCGTTCGGGCCCGCGATCGCTTCCAGTCCATCACCGCATTTCCGCACCCACGGCACGACGTCGCCGTAATCGAAGCGAATGATTAGTTCCATGCGCAGCGCGACTTTGCCTCGCACGCCCTCAACGATGCGAACGATGTCTGGATTAGTTCCGCGCGGCGGCATGAAATCAATCAACCGCACTGCGCCATCTTTGGTCTCGAATGTGGTTTCGAGAATTAAGGTGTGCCCGCGATATCTTCGCGTCACTTCTGCCGATTCATCTGCCGGCGCGATCAACCAGCGGCCATTCTTGGGCTCGCCAAGTAACGCGGCAAAACAGCCTGCCGAATCAAATCGCGGAAAGCACAGCCAATCAACCGACCCATTGCGACCAACCAGCGCCCCCGTCTGCGTATCGCTAAGAAATCCGTAATCTTCGATCTTCATTTCATCGGGATGGCCGAGAAATGACTGTAGAGGCGGCCGTGCCGGCTGCAAAAGAAAGCACGCGACACGCTTGCCACTACAGCCAGGACCATGGCTGCAATTGCCGCGGTCTTAATCCCATTCGCATTCAGATCCGATTAGGACTCCGCCAAACGCCCAATCCCATCGCTCGTTAATCGAAACACCCGCCAGTCATCCAACGAACCCGCGCCTAGCTTGTTATAGAATTGGATCGCCGGCTCGTTCCAGGTCAGGACCGCCCATTCCATTCGCCCGCAATTGTGATCGCGCGCGATCTTTGCCAGATGCACCAGCAAAGCACGACCGTAACCGCGGCCGCGCGTCTCCGGTTTCACAAATAAATCTTCCAGGTAAAGACCAGGGCGACCAAGCCAGGTGGAGAAATTAAAAAAATAAACCGCGAACCCAACCGGTTCGGTATTTTCAAATGCGATCACCACTTTCGCCGCCGGCTCCGCGCCGAAAAGCACTTCATGCAAACCTTTCTCGGTTGCGACGACGTCATTGGGAGCGCGCTCGTAGGTCGCAAGATCGCGGATCAACTGCAAAATGATCGGGACGTCCGCGACGGTGGCATCACGAATCTTAAAAGCGCTCTTGTTCATTTTTTGAATCGGAAAAACGCCCGACGCGTTTACCACCGTAAAAGCGTGCGAGATGTTTAGTTATTCGAAGATAGCTGATGTAGCTGTCGCCGTCAGCGGCGGCAAATTTTTCCGCTCCTGCCGCCGGGGATGGCGGGCGGCCACAACCGTCGGCTCTGCTATAACAGTCCGTCTGTTGTTCTCTTCGTTCTCATTTTTATTCGCGCCTCCTTGGCATGGCTTGGCCGCTCCTACAGTCGCGCTTCTTGAGAAATTACTCTGGTTAGAGTGAGGACCGAGATCCGATCGACTCGGAACAGGTTCGGGCAGCCCGGAGAATCCGAAGTTAATTTTCGCGCACTTCAAAAACAATTAAGCTTCTGGAAGAAGACCGACGCCCTTGCAGTCGCGTCTTGACAAACCGAGCAAGCGAAGTCAATCGGAGTACGGTGTCGTTGCCCTTGTCCTTGAATCGAAATCTGTTTTGCCTGACCGACCGGCTGGTACTGGTCGTGATCACATTATTCATCGGCATGATTGTCGAGCCGGCGCGCGGGCAAGAATTGCCGTCACTCATCAACGTTGTTGATTACTCGAAGTTGCTTCCGCTCCTGTCCGATGCTCCCCCCGGCTGGACGGCCGATAAACCGGAAGGCTCAACTACCGATGTTGGTGGATTCAAATTAACTAATGTGCATCGCGATTATCGCAAAGGCGAAGGCGATAAAGCGCCGACCACTGCGATCAGCATTCTCGATTCCGCGGCCAACCCCGATTACGTGGAAGCGACGACAGCGGCGTGGAATTTTACCACGACATCGACGGAAGGCTATTCCAAGGCCGTCACAGTCGATGGCAATCCCGGCTTCGAGACGTTCGAGAACGAAGGCAAACACGGCACACTTTGGATCATGGTGGCGAAGCGTTATTTTCTACAAATCGAAACGCAACAGCAGGAGCCCGCGGCGCTCCAGGAGTGGGCCAAGCGTGTTGATGTAAAGAAGCTCGCAACCATCAAGTGACGGTGAGCAGTTTGAATAATGATCAGTGATTGGTGATAGGATTTAAAGCTATCACTCGCGCTTCTCCTCTCCCTCCCCCGCCATCGGCACGAAACGAACCGGCAACACAGCGCTCTGCTCTAGTCGTCCATTTTTCTTTTCCAAAAGATAAAGTTCCTGCGCGAACTTTGCCCCGACCGGAATAATCATGCGGCCGCCTTCTTTCAGTTGATCGATCAATGGTTGCGGGACACGCTCGGGCGCACAGGTCACGATGATGGAGTCAAATGGTGCGTGCTCGGGCCAGCCTTTGTAACCGTCGCCTGCTTTCACATGCACGTTTTTGTAACCGAGACGCTGTAATGTCGCTTCGGCGGTTTTTGCCAGCGCCTCAATGATTTCGATCGAGTACACCTCGGCGACTAGCTCCGCCAGAATTGCCGCTTGATAGCCGGATCCGGTGCCGATCTCCAAAACGCGATGAGTCGGCTGCGGCCGCAATGCCTCGGTCATGAATCCCACGATGAACGGCTGCGAAATGGTTTGATCGTAACCGATCGGCAGCGGTCGATCCGTGTAGCTCTCCGCCCGTAATTCTGCCGGCACGAATTCCTCCCGCGGCACTTTGCGCATCGCCGCCAGCACCCGCTCTTCCACCACACCGCGCATGACGATCTGCTCCTTCACCATACGCTCACGCTGCGCCGGGAAGTCAGCAACTTGTGTTTCTGCGCGCCCGCAACTCGCGCAGAGCAATGCCGACGCAAGTAATAAGAAGCGCATCTTCAACAATAATACGCGGCGTGATCGTGAAAAGAGGTTGCTTCTCACGCGGCGTTCGCTTCCGGTTCTCTGGGGAGCGCAGGCAGCTTGCCTGCAACCGTCGGCAGGCTGCCGAGCACTGCGGGCTAGCAGCCCGCGCTCCCCAGATCGCAAGCGTCTCGCAGAGCGAGTCGGCGCCACGAAATTCTGAGTGTCCTTCGTGTGCTTCGTGGTTAATTTCACCCGCCCAATAGCATGCAAGAAGAACGCAAAACTCCCGAAATGCGCGCGCAGATGACAGACATCGAGCGCCTTCGTCATTCGACGGCTCATGTGCTGGCGACAGCGATTTTGAAGATCTGGCCAGGAGCCCAGTTCGCGGCCGGGCCGCCGGTCGATAACGGCTTTTATTATGATGTCGATCTTCCGCACCGGATCTCAACCGAGGATTTCGAGAAGATCGAGGCGGAAATGAAGAAGGAGGTCAAGGCGAACCATCCTTTCGAACGGGTGGAAGTTTCGCGCGATGAAGCACTCGACCTCGGGAAAAAAGGACGGCTCGCGGCGTTAAGCGATCGGAACGATCCCAGTAAATTCAAGCTCGACATTATTGAGAACATTCCGCCGGGCGAAACCATATCGCTCTACCGCAACGGCGACTTCATCGATCTCTGCGCCGGGCCGCACGTCATGCGCACCGGAAACATCGGCGCGTTCAAGCTCACGACCGTCGCCAGCGCTTACTACAAAGGCGATGAAAAGAATCCGCAGCTTCAGCGTATTTACGGCACTGCCTTCAAAACGAAGAAAGAACTCGATGATTACTTCGCCATGCTCGAGGAAGCGAAGAAGCGCGATCATCGCAAGCTTGGCAAGGAACTGGAACTCTTCGTTTTTGACGACGACGTCGGTCCAGGCCTTCCGATGTTCCTCCCGCGCGGTGCGGTCATTGCGGAAGAATTAGAAAAGCTTGCGAAAGAGACCGAGTTCGCGGCTGGATATCAACGGGTTCGCACGCCACACATCGCGCGTGAGAGTTTGTACAGAAAGAGCGGTCACGTCCCTTACTACGTCGAATCGATGTTCCCGCCGATGACTTTGCTTGAGGAGAAGCATCGCAAGATTCTTGAGAATCTAAAGATCGCGCGTGCCCGCTTCTCAGCGAGTTTCGATGCAGCGAGCGAGCACACTTGGCAAGAAATCCAAGCAGAACTTGCCTCGCCGGACGTTGACGAAGCTAAGCGCCAAGACATCAGTGAACAAATTGGACTGTTGAATCCGGTTCAGGATGAAGACCGCGAGAAGCTCGCCCGCATTGATGCGATGATTCGAACAGTTGGCGACAACTACTATCTCAAGGCGATGAACTGTCCGCATCACCACAAGTTGTTTGCAGCGCTGCCTCGCAGTTATCGCGAGCTCCCGTTGCGGCTGGCGGAGTATGGGACGGATTATCGGTACGAGAAGAGCGGCGAGTTGTTCGGGCTGATGCGGGTGCGTTCGCTTCAAATGAACGACGCGCACCTCTATATGACGCCGGATCAGTTCGAGGCGGAGTTCAACGCCGTGAACGAAATGTATCTGAATTATTTCAAGTTGTTCGGGATCGACAAATATTTGATGCGCTTCTCGACCCACGATCCCACAAAGCTCGGCCAGAAATTTGTGAATGAACCGGAGCTTTGGAAAAAGACCGAGGAGATGACGCGCAACGTCCTAAAGAATTCTGGAATTAATTATGTGGAAGTGCCGAACGAAGCTGCGTTTTACGGCCCGAAGATCGATGTGCAAGCGTGGAGCGTGATTGGCCGCGAGTTTTCCATCGCGACCAACCAGGTCGATTTCGCGCAACCGCGCAGTTTTGATCTTCGCTACAAGGACCGCGACAACATCGACAAGATTCCGATCTGCATTCATCGCGCGCCGCTCGGCACGCACGAGCGTTTCATTGGATTTTTGATCGAGCATTACGCCGGCAACTTTCCGCTCTGGCTCTCGCCGGAACAGGTGCGCATCTTAACTATCGGCGACGAACCTCAGCTACTTGACTATTCGCGAGCTATCTTCGATGAGCTGCGGAGTCATCAAGTTCGCGCCGAGATCGATACTTCAACCGACAAGATCAACGGCAAAATCCTGCGCGCCGAGCAAATGAAAGTGCATACCATGTTCGTCATTGGAAAACGCGATATGGAAGACGATGCCGTCAGCGTCAGAGTGCACGGCAAAGGCAATCTCGGCGCGAAGCCGCGAGGCGAAGCCATGGCGGACATTTTGCAATCGATCAAAGAGCGGCGGAGCGAATAAGTCCAACCGCCGATCGCCGGGGCTTGTACCGCGAAACTTTCTGCTTACGTCGTTTCAGATTCCGTCCGGCAACATGCCGGACGGTGAGAGCAAAATTCTCGCGCTACCCGAAATCAATTTCCAATTTATTTGCGCTCCAAGTAAAGTGCGCGCTTCATGGACCCGCAGAGTGCGCTGAAAAAATATTTTGGTTACGAGGCGTTCCGGCCGCTGCAGCGGGAAATCATCGACGATGCGTTGAGTGGCCGCGATGTGTTTGCGCTTTTGCCGACCGGCGGCGGGAAGTCGCTTTGTTTTCAGCTGCCGGCGCTGTTGCGCGACGGGGTGACGATTGTGGTGTCGCCCTTAATCGCGCTGATGAAAGATCAGGTCGATGCTCTGCGGACGAGCGGAATCGCGGCGACCTTCTTGAACTCGACGCTTGCCGGGAGTGAGTCGCGCGAACGACTGCGCGGACTCGATCGTAACCAATTCCGTTTGCTCTACGTCGCGCCGGAGCGGCTGATGATGGAGAATTTTCTGGAGCGCGCTCTGAACTGGAACATTGGGCAAATCGCGATCGATGAAGCGCATTGCATCAGTGAATGGGGCCACGATTTTCGCCCCGAATATCGCGAACTGAAAAAATTGCGGACGCATTTTCCCGATGTCCCAATCATG
>Ga0209808_1002116_pt1 | contig 10211 bp, 10 predicted proteins | sample GraSoiAngelo_157_FD_186171 | JGI IMG/M metagenome (GOLD analysis project Ga0209808, IMG submission 186171) | Grasslands soil microbial communities from the Angelo Coastal Reserve, California, USA - 14_1009_16_20cm (SPAdes) (version 2) | ecosystem: Environmental > Terrestrial > Soil > Grasslands ...
TACATTTGCGAGACCAGCCCGCGGCGCCTCACGTAAAGACCTGGCCGATCAGGCTCTTCGCATCACGCGCCAACTCGCCGCGCTCCGCCTCATAGGCTTCGATCACCTGGAGAAGCTGCTGCGCCTCCGCGGTCACCTGCTCGATGGGCGTTCCCGAGACGTCGACGCGGCTCGCGCGGACACGCTCGAGGACCTCGGGGGGAAGCGCATGGATCTGGAAGTTCATGGGCGTAAGAATAGCGGAAGTGCGAGGCGACGCTGGCTGCTTTCGGACGTGTCTTCTCGCTACTTCGCCGGGGTCTTCTCTTCCGCGGCGGGCGTGGTCGCGGTGGGCGCGGTCGCTCGGGGCGCGACTTCCGCCGGGGTCTTGGGCTTCTCCGCCGGCGCCTCGAGGTCCATGTCCTCGCGGATCGAGCTGAGCCCCTTCTTGAAGCCACGCAGGGCTTCGCCCAGGCTGCTGCCGAGTTGGGGCAGCTTCGAGGGGCCGAAGAAGAGCAATGCCAGGACGAGGATGACAATGATCTCGCCAGCTCCCAACCTCATCCGAACCTCCGCTGCGCTAAGCACTCGAAAGAAGCGGTCCGAAGTCTAGCACCGGCAACGGGCCGTGTCGGTCCCGGGAACGGGAATCCCAGGATCGGACAGGCTGGCCACCCCGCTCCGAGGGAAGGCGGTCGGCCCCGGTCTTGCTCCGACAGAAGGCCCATGTTGCGACAGATCCGCATCGCCGCCCGGACTCTCCTCCGCGCGAGGTCCTTCTCGCTCACGGTCGTGCTCACGCTGGCACTCGCCATCGGCGCCAGCACCGCCGTCTTCAGCGTGGTGCGCGGGGTGCTCCTCGCCCCGCTGCCGTATCCGGAATCGGGCCGCCTGGTCGAGCTCTTCAACTGGTACCGGCCCGACCAGCATCCGAGCCCCGAAGTGGCGGCCATCGAGTACCGGGAGGACTACTCCAGGTTGCACAGCTTCTCGCGGGTGGGTGCCTGGGCGACGGACGGCGCCAATTTGACCACCGCCTCGCAGCCGGTCCACGTCACGCTGGGCTACGGCACGGCGTCGCTCTTGCCCACGCTCGGGATCTCGCCACAGCTCGGCCGTTGGTTCAACGCCGACGAGGAGACGCCTGGCCGCGACCGCGTTCTCGTGCTCAGCCACGCCCTCTGGCGCTCGAGATTCGGTAGGGACCCGGCCGCGGTCGGCAAGACGGTTACCGTCGGCAACGACCCCTACACGATCGTCGGCGTCCTGCCCGAGTCGTTCGAGCTGCCGGACAAGCTCGACGTCTGGGTGCCGCTGGCGATGCCGCCCGACCTCTATTCGGAAGCGAATCGCACTTCGCACTTCCTCATGGTCGTAGGTCGCCTGGCTCCGCGACTGTCGCTGCAAGACGCCCGCAAGGAGCTCGATTCGGCTTCGGCGGCCCTGCGCGCTTCCCATCCCGAGGCATACCCGGCATCCGGCCATTTCATGATGGTCGCGACGCCGCTCCACCAGACGATGGTCGGCTCGGTCCAGGCGACGCTCTGGATGCTGCTCGGCGCTGTCCTCCTCGTGCTCCTCATGGCCTGCGCGAACGCCGGCAATCTGCTCCTCGCCCGGGCGGCGGCGCGGCAGCGGGACTTCGCGGTACGCGCCGCGCTCGGCGCAGGCAGGGGCGAGCTTTTGCGAGACACATTGATCGAGAGCGTCCTTCTCGCCGTCACGGGCGGGATCGCCGGCATCGCCCTGGCGCGGTGGGGCATCGATCTGTTCCTCGCTCTCGGGCCCGAGCTACCTCGAACCGGGGCGATCCACCTCGACGGCTATGTGCTGGGGTTCGCCCTCGCGGTGACCGCGGCGAGCGCCGCGTTCTTCGGCATCGCGCCCGCACTGGCGGCGTCGCGCGTCGATCTGCAGGGCGCCCTGCGCACCACCTCTTCGACGGCGGCGCCGCATGCGCGAAGGTTGCGCCGGGTGCTGGTCTCGGCGGGCGTCGGCCTTGCGCTGGTCCTGCTCGCGGGCGCGAGCCTTCTCTTGCGCAGCTTCGAGAAAGTCGTCCACGTCGATCCTGGCTTCAATCCCACCAACGCCGTCACGCTGCGCGTGGCGCTGCCCGATGGAGGGAAGGAAGACGACTTCCGGGCCTTCTACGCCCGGGCCCTGGAGACGCTGCGCACGGTGCCGGGCGTCACCGCCGCGGGAGCCATCGACATCCTTCCACTCGCGGGCGGACGCGACCGCCGCATCGACCTCGACGGCAAGCCGACGCCGCCCGGCGAACAGAAGGTGGGTGGCCAGATCCGCAACGTGACGCCCGGCTACTTCGAGGCGGTCGGGATGCGCATGAAGCATGGCCGCGGCATCGAAGAGGCCGACGGACCGAACTCCTTGCCGGTCGTGGTGGTGAACGAGGCCTTCGCGAAGGCGTACTTCGGCGGAGATGCCATCGGCCACCGCATCCACCTCACTTTCGAAGACCCTCTCTGGACCATCGTCGGCGTGGTGAACGACGTGCGGGAGCACAGCCTCGATCGGGAGCCCTTGCCGTCGATGTTCTTCCCGCACGCGCAGAGGCCCGGCCAGCAGATGACCTTCGTGCTCCGCTCGCCGAGACCGGCGGGCGAGGTGATGCGCGAGGCGCTCGCGTCGCTCTCGAGCGTGGACGGGCGATTGCCCGCGTTCGCGGTACGCCCGCTCGGGGAGCTCGTCTCGCAATCCCTCGCGCAGCGCACCTTCGCCCTCGCGCTCGTGCAGGGGTTTGCGCTCATCGCGCTGCTCCTCGCGGCCATCGGCCTGTATGGCGTCCTCGCCTACACGGTAGCGGGCCGGACGCGGGAGATCGGGGTTCGCATGGCGCTCGGCGCGCCGGCTGTTCATGTGCTGGCTCTCGTTGCTCGCGAGAGCGCGTCGGTGGTGGGGATTGGCATGGCGGTCGGCGCGGCTGCCGCGGTCGCCGCGGGACGCGCCATCGCCGGACTGCTCTACGGGATCGGCCCGGTCGATCCGCTCTCGCTCGTCGCAGCCGTGGGAGCGCTGGCGGTCGTCTGCGCGCTGGCGACCTTCTTGCCGGCGCGGCGGGCGCTGCGGATCGATCCGCTGCTCGCGCTCAAGGCGGAGTGAAAGATGCGCGGCGCCACCGTCGCAGCCTAGAGTCGCGGCGTGGCGCTCAACATCGACGAGTTGCGGGAACGGGCGCGGCGGAAGCTGCCCACCGCCGTCTTCGATTTCATCGATGGCGCGGCCGAGGACGAGGTCACGCTGCGCCGCAACCGCGAAGCCTTCGGACGCTACGCCCTCGTCCCCCGGGTAGGAATCGACGTCTCCGCGATCGACGTCGCCGTCACCATGCTCGGCCAGCCGCTTTCGGTACCCCTTCTGCTCGCGCCGACCGGACTCTGCGGAATGGCCACCTCGCGGGGCGAGATTCCAGCGGCGCGCGCCGCGACCGAGGCCGGGATCCTCTGCGCGGTGAGCTGCCTTTCGTCCGTCACTCTCGAGGAGGTCAGCCGCGAGGCGCCGGGCCAGCACTGGTTCCAGCTGTACGTCTGGAAGGACCGCGCCGTCACCCAGGCGCTGGTCGAGCGCGCGACGCAGCACGGCTACCGCGTCCTGGTCGTCACCCTCGACGTGCCCGTCCTCGGACAGCGGGAGCGAGACGTGCGCAACGGAGCGACCATCCCGCCCCGCATCACGCTGCGCAACGCGCTCGATACGCTCCGCCGGCCGGGATGGCTGTGGAAGATCGCACGCGGCCCGCGCGTCACCTTCGCCAACGTCGCCGCCGCCGATCCCTCCGTGGGCCTGAATCCGTTCGCGCTCTCGCCCTTCATCAACAGCCTCTTCGATCCGACGGTGACCTGGAAGGACCTGGAATGGATGCGCCGCATCTGGAAAGGTCCCGTAGCGGTCAAGGGAGTGATGACCGTCGAGGACGCGCGCCTCGCCGTGGAGCACGGAGCCGACGCGGTGATCGTCTCCAACCACGGCGGCAGGCAACTCGACGGAGCTGCCGGCGCGCTGGACCCGCTGCCCGAGATCGTCGACGCCGTCGGCTCGCGAACCGAGATCATCCTCGACGGCGGAATCCGGCGCGGGACCGACATGGCGAAAGCGCTCGCCCTCGGCGCCCGCGCCTGCATGATCGGCCGGCCCTACCTCTATGGGCTCGGCGCCGCGGGGCAGGCGGGAGTGGCGGACGCGATCCGGATCCTCACCAGCGAGCTTCGCAGGGCAATGGCGCTCATGGGATGCAAGCGGATCGGCGATCTCGGCCGCAGCTGCTTGCGCCCCGCTTGACGGCTAGCCCTCTCGCGACTCGAGCTGCACGACGTCTCCGCGGTTGAATTGGCGTATCTCCATGGGATCCTCGAGTACGAATGCGACCAGACCTGCGCCGCGCTCCGCCGCGCGATCGGCATCGAGCGCGGCGACGCGTGCTGCTCCGAGAAAGGTAGCGGGTCCCACGCGCACCTCGCCGCCGCCGTCCAGCGGACGCGCGAAGACCACCGGCACGCACTGCACCCCGCCCTCGTTGATCAAGAGCGATGCCTCGACCTCGAACCTCATGCCGCCGACGGTCCTACCGGGATCTCGAGGAGAAAGATGCATCCCTTGCCCTCGAGATTGTGGACCGCGAGGTTTCCGTCGTGGGCCTGCACCGCCTGGCGGGCGATGGCGAGCCCGAGCCCGAAGCCGGACCGGTCGGAGCCGAACTGCACGAAGGGATCGAAGATCCTTTCCACCGTTCCAGGGGGAAGGCCCCCGCACTCGTCCTCGATCTCGAACCGCGCCCGCGCCTCGATGCGCCGCAGCCGCACGATCACCGTCCCGTCCCGCCGGCTGAACTTGATGGCGTTGACGATCAAGTTGGAAAGCGCCGATCGCAAAAGCCGCACGTCGGCTTCGAGCTCGATCGTCTCCAGCTCGGTGGCGAGGCGGATTCCGCTGGCGTCCGCGAGCGGTGCCGCCTCCTCGACCAGCTCGCGGACGAGTTGCTCTCCTTTGATCCCCTCCAGATGCACCGTCCGCGGCATGCGCAAGCGAAGCTCGGTGAGCTCGTTGTCGAGCAATTGCGAGAGCCGCGCGAGATTGCGCGAGACGACGTTCGCGAGGTGCAGCAGGCGCGCATCTTCCGGCCTCTCGCGCCGTAGCACCTCGATGCCGGTGCGAGCCGCGGTCACAGGCGTGCGCAGCTCGTGGGCGAGGAATGCGAGATGGTCGCTGGCCTGGCGTTGCAGCACGGCCTCGTGCTCGCGCACGTAAGCCGCGACCGAGGCGGAAATGCTGGTGAAGAGGCACCGGCTGAGGGAAACCAGCTCTTCGCGGGGCGGCTCGTATCCATCCTCGTTCGCGGCGGCAAGGATGGCGTCGCGCAGAAGCCCGTACTCGCGGATCAGCTCGTGGGGGGCGAACCCGAGTTGGAGCCGGGTGACGCCGTGGGTGGCCGCGAGCTGCCCGCTAACCGGTTGTGGCTGCCCGCATGCCTCCGCCTCGAGGGATGCCGCGAGCTCATCCAGATATACCGGCAAGGTATCGACCAGCTCGCGAGCCGGCATCGAGTCGCCCGCCGCGACCCGCGCGCCCTCCTCGCGCCAGATGGCGATGATGCGATCCCTTCGTTTGCGGATCAGGTCATACAGCGGCATCTGCTCGATTGTACAAACTAGAAGCTGTCGAAGCGCCTCCCCCTTGCTGCGCAGCGTCCTTCGCCGCGTCGGTCGACTGGACGCCAGCTAGCACACCGATCGAGCGAGCGCATTCCTGCCCGGGGCTTGTGATGCCTTCCTGCGCCGCGCACCGTGGTCGGAGGAGGTCCTCCCATGCAACGCAAGACGACGAAGAAAAGCGGCGCGCCCGACGCTCCGAAGGCCAGCGGCACTCTCGACACGGGAAGGCCACCGCATCGCAACCCGACCGAGCGCGAAGAGCTGATCCACAACCCGAACTACAACCAGGCCGGCAACGAGGCCGGCTCGGGCGATCAGGCCCAGGGCTCGCAGACCGGAAACGACATCGATACCGTGCCCTGACGACCGGCTGCTGGGCGGGCAGGCGGGCGTCGGCGCGCGGGAGGATTTCACCTGCGCGAGACGTTTGGAGTAGGTGCGCCTCGCAGCCCTGGTCCTCCTCGCCGCTTCGGCGGCGGTAGCATCGGAGCGCCTCGCGCGGCCGGACGCGGCCGCCGATCGCGTGCAGGGCGTCGATGTGCGGATGGGCGGGATCGGCCATACGCGCGCGAACGCCATCCGCCGTTTGATGACGACGCAGCCGGGCAGCGAGCTCGATCTCCCCACCTTGCAGCACGATCTCGCGCGGCTGCGTTCGACCGGCATCTTCTACGACGTCGCCGAGCGCACCGTTCCCGGGCCCGACGGGAAGCGCGTCGAGTTGAGCCTCAAGGACCGCTGGACGCTGCTGCCGGTGATCGGCGTCCGCCGCGGCGGTGGGCGGACCACCTCGCGTGTGGGCCTGAGCGATCACAACGCCTTCGGCCAGCTCTTTTCCGTCTACGGCGAGGTGTCGAGCAACGCGGACATCCCCTTCGTGCCGCAGAAGCCCGACGACCGCTTCGGCAGCCTCGTCTACGTGCGCGTTCCGCGGGCTTTCGGCACCCGGATTACACCGATGGTGCAGTGGAGCCGCGACTTCCTCGACTTCAGCTCGTTCGGGAGCGCTCCCCATCTTTACGACCGGAGCAGGCGCGAGGTGCGCGTGGAAGCGCGCTACGAGCTTACCGATCTGGTCTCGCTGACCTCCGGGATTGCCTTCCAGCGCGATCAGTACGCCCCTTCGTCGCTTTCGCAGTCGCCCGGGCTACTGCCGCAATCGGGCAACACCACCTGGCTATCCGCGGGCATCCAGCTCGGCATGGTGCAGGAATCGCTTTCCATGTCGGAAGGAACGCAGCTCGATCTGACGCTCTCCCGCGCGCAGGCGGGCGTGCTCGGCTCCGATTCCAGCGTTTCCGCAGCGGCGGCGACGCTGCGTTCTTTCACCATCCTCGGGGCCGGCACCGACATCGGCGGGCAGCTGACCGCGCGCGCCACCACCGGGACGAGCGACGCATTCCTCTTCCGCGCGGGCGGTCTGCGCGAGATCCGCGGCTTCCCCGACTCGTACTTCCAGGGCAGGCAGCTCGTGAACGGAAATGTCGAGCTGCGCCGCGACGTGCTCCGCACCGGGCTCTTTGTCGATGCCATCGGCCAGGCCGCGGCGTTCGTGGATTTCGGATGGGTCGGACAGCGCGCCAACGCGGTCGCCGGGATCCCGTACACGGGTCCTGTGGCGAGCGCGGGACTCGGGTTGCGCTGGATTCCGATTCCGTTCGCGCGAGCTGTCGGCCGCATCGACGTGGCGATGGGCCTCTACCCGGAACGCCGTTTCGACATCTCGCTCGGCGGGCAGCAGTTCTTCTAGCGCCTGGTATCGGCGACCTGGCCTCTGGGCTTCCCGCGCTCCTTCGCGTGGGAAAGGTCCTGCGTCCACTGCCGCTCGAGTTGCTTCGCCAGCGCCGGGTCGTCCGCCACCAGCGCCCCTTCGTCCATCTTGTTGAGCGAGAGCGGGTCGAGGTTGCAGGAGCCCACCGCCACGAGCGAACGGTCGACGAGCATCGTCTTGCTGTGCATCATCGACGGCTCGTACTCGTAAGCCTTTGCGCCGGCGGCGATCAGCCGATCCATCCGCTCGCGTTGCGGTCCGAGATAGGGACCCGTATCCGTCTTGTCGCCGGCCGCGAGGATGCGCACGTCGACGCCCTGCCTTGCCTTGCGCTCCAGCAACTGGAGGATCGGTTCCGAGGGCAGGAAGTAGGCGTTGGCGAGCCAGATGCGCTCGTGCGCGGCGGCGATGAAGAGCTGCGTGAGACGGTCGTTGTGGGTGACGATGCCGTGCTCGGTGGAGCTGACGAACGCCGCTCGCACTTTTCCGGGCCGCTCCGGCTCCGGAAACGCGTCGGCGGGCAATAGCTCCTGCGTGGTTTCCTGCCAGTTCTCCGCGAATGCCTGTTGCATCTCGAGGACCGCCGGACCGCGCACGCGCACGTTGCTGTCGCGCCACGATTCGCCGCTGACCCCGTCGCCGCGCCATCTGTCGTCGATGCCGAACCCTCCGGTGATTCCGACCCGGCCGTCCACGAGGACGATCTTGCGATGGTTGCGCGCCAGATCGTCCTGGCCGGGAACGGGCCGGGAGCGACGCACCTTGCAGCCGGCGCCGGTAAGCGGGGCGACCTCCTCGTCGGTCAAGGAGAGGCTTCCGACGGCGTCCACTAGGATCCGGCACTGCACTCCGGCGCGGGCCCGGGCGGCGATCGCGGTCATCAGGCGCTTCGAGACTTCACCGTCGGCCCAGATGAAACTGACGATATGGATGCTGCGGCGGGCCTTCGCGATCTCCGCGACCATGGCGTCGAAGACGTTCCCGTTGTTGATGAAGTCGACCGAGTTTCCGGACTGCAGGCGGACGGCGGTGGTCTGGTAGAGCGCGTTCGAGAAGTCGGGGCCGCGATCGGGAGCCTCGGGAGCGAGGTACACCTCGCCGACTGGTTTGCGCCCGATACCGAAACACGCCGACGACAAGAGAGCGAGCGAGAGAGCGACGGCGTGCCTGGCCAACGAGAGACCTCCTGCGGGGCACCGTGCGCACGACCGGCGCTCTCCGCAACCCGCCGGTCGATGGGGGCGGCGGAATCGTCCAGCGGCGATATCTTCTCCACGCATGCTTCGCATCGAGAAGGCGGCCGCGCTTTTTTCTCTCGCATTCGGTTGCGCCTCGAACCGGCTCGAGCCTGCCATCCACGGGCTTCCCCTCGACGATCCCGGCTCGCGCCTGTCGGTGGTGTGGGTCGGCCACGCCACCGTCCTCCTCCGGTTCGGGAACCGATACATCCTCACCGATCCCAACCTCGGCGGATCGATCTACGTCCAGCAGCGCGTGACGCCACCTTCGCTCACGCCCGCGCAGGTGCCGCCCTGCGACCTCGCGCTCATCAGCCACCCGCACTTCGACCACATGGATCACTGGACGCTGGAGCACATCGCGCACCTCGGGGAGATCCTCTACCCCGAGGGCGCGGAGAGCTACCTCAAGGGGATCCGCCAGCCGCACCACGCGCTCAAGCCGTGGCAGACGGTGGTGCGCGGGCCCTTGAAGATCACCGCCGTTCCCATCACGCACACCGGAGGAAGGTACTTCGTCGATACGCTCTGGAACCACGCGACGGCTGGCTACATCATCCAGGGATTCGGCCGGACGGTCTTCTTCGCCGGCGACACGGGGTACGACGAGAAGAAGTTTCGCGAGATCGGCCAGCGTTTCCCCGGCATCGATCTGGCGCTCGTTCCCATCGCTCCCGCGCGCGGCGGAAACATCAACCACGCCAGTCCCCAGGAAGCGGTCCGCATCTTCCAGGACGTCGGCGCGCGCTACATGATCCCGATCCACTTCGAGGCGTACCACAGCACCGTGGTGCCCATCGACGAGCCGCGCCGGGTCCTCGGCGAGGAGGCGGAGAAGGACGGCTTGACGGACCGGGTGTTTGCGCTCAGGACGGGAGAACGCTGGATCCTGCCCGACGAGGACGGAAAGCCGCCGTGGGTGACTCACGAGGACGCGAAGAAGGTAGCGAGCCCGTAGCGCTCCCGTTTCCCGACAGCCTCTGCCATCGCTGCGCCGCGCCGCCGCGCTACGTGCGGAGCGCGACCAGCGTCTTCATCCTCTGCCCGCTGTTGCCGGAGAAATACCCGCCGCAGCCGGTGCGAAGCTGTGCGCTGTTCCGCCCGCGGAACGAGGACCCCTAGTTGCGAACCTTGCGGTAGACGCCGATCACGAGGCCGATGATCTGCGTCTCGCGAAACTCGTCGCGGCTCACGAAGATGGGCTCGTGGTTGGGATTGGAAGGCTGGAAGCGGATGCGATCGCCCTCAGGGAAGAAACGCTTCACCGTCGCTTCGTCCTCGATGAGCGCGACGACGATCTCTCCGGGCGCTGCCTGCAATTGCTTGCGGACGAAGATGTAGTCGCCGTCGAGGATCCCGTCGCCCGTCATCGAGTCGCCGATGACCTTCAGGGCGAATACCTTCTTCGCGGTGTCCCCGATGAGGAAGCTGTCGATGCGGACGTGGTCGGTGATGTTTTCCTGGGCGAGGATCGGCGTTCCCGCCGCCACCTTGCCGACCACGGGGATCTCGACCACCTCGCCGGGAAGATCCGGCACCGCGTGGACGTTGGCGCGC
>Ga0209808_1002118_pt1 | contig 10208 bp, 10 predicted proteins | sample GraSoiAngelo_157_FD_186171 | JGI IMG/M metagenome (GOLD analysis project Ga0209808, IMG submission 186171) | Grasslands soil microbial communities from the Angelo Coastal Reserve, California, USA - 14_1009_16_20cm (SPAdes) (version 2) | ecosystem: Environmental > Terrestrial > Soil > Grasslands ...
TGCCGCCCCAGGACAGCACGAGCAGTTCGGCGCCGTCCGGATCGTCCACCTCGAGCTCGGGGATGTCGGAGGCGATCCCGGCGATCTTCTGCGCACGCAGGCGAGTCATCAGGTCATGGTTTTCCGGGTCGTAGGAGACGTTGCCGCTTAGGTCCTGCTTCTCGAGGCCGCCGATCCGGTGTTCGAGACCGGGCGTTCCGGGGATCGCCCAGGGCCGCGCGAGCGTGTCGTCGTCGCGGACATAAGGATGGAAGTCGCCGTCCGGGGGCGCCTCGGTCGTGAAACCGGCGTCGATGTCGGGGATAGCCTCTACATCAGGCAGCAGCCACGGCTCAGAGCCGTTGGCGAGGTAGGCATCCGAGAGCAGGTAGACCGGCGTCCGGTACTTCAGCGCGATGCGTGCTGCTTCGACGGCCGCGTCGAAGCATTGCCCCGGCGTCGAGGCCGCGAGCACGGGCACCGGCGACTCGGAGTTGCGTCCGAACATGACCAACAGCAGGTCGGCCTGCTCGGGCTTGGTCGGCATCCCGGTCGAAGGGCCGGCGCGCTGGATGTCGAGGATCAGCAGCGGCAGCTCGAGCGCGACGGCGAGGCCGACGGTCTCGCTCTTGAGCACCACGCCCGGGCCTGCCGAGGTCGAGACCCCGAGCGAGCCGCCGAAGCTGGCGCCGAGCGCGGCACCGACGGCCGCGATCTCGTCCTCGGCCTGGAAGGTTCGAACGCCGAAGTTCTTGTGGCGCGCGAGCTCCTCGAGAATCGAGCTCGCGGGAGTGATCGGGTACGCGCCGAGGAAGAGCGGCAAACCGGACTTGACGCTCGCGGCGATCAGCCCGAAGGCAAGTGCCTGGTTGCCGGTGATGTTCCGGTAGGTGCCGGGCCGGAGCTTGGCGGGCTTGACCTCATAGGAAACCGCGAAATCCTCGGTCGTCTCCCCGAACGCGTAGCCGGCGTGGAAGGCTCGCTTGTTCGTCTCGGCGATCTCCGGGCGTTTCGCGAACTTACGCTCCAGGAAGGCCACGGTCTGCTCGGTCGGGCGGTGATACAGCCACGACATCAGGCCAAGCGCGAACATGTTCTTCGCGCGCTCGGCCTCACGCTTTGTGACGCCCTCGACGTCTTTCGTCGCCTCGAGCGTCATTGACGTCAGCGGCACGGTGTGGACGTCATAGCCGTCGAGCGTGCCGTCCTCGAGCGGGTTCGCGTCGTACCCTGCCTTGACGAGATTGCGCTCGGTGAAGGTGTCCTGGTCCACGATCAATGTCGCGCCGCGCGGCAGGTCGTGGAGATTCGTCTTCAACGCAGCCGGGTTCATCGCGACAAGCACGCTCGGCGCGTCGCCCGGCGTCAGGATGTCGTGGTCGGCGAAGTGGACCTGGAAGCCCGAGACACCCGGCAGCGAGCCCGCCGGGGCCCGGATCTCAGCGGGGAAGTCCGGCAAGGTGGAGAGGTCGTTCCCGAGCACGGCAGTCTCGCTGGTGAAGCGCCCGCCCGTGAGCTGCATACCGTCGCCCGAGTCGCCCGCGAAGCGGACGATGACGCTATCGACCTGCTCGACCGGTTTGGCCTGTTTGGCCATCGCCGTAGGTATAGCGGGTTGTCACGACTCTGGGGCAAACGCGTGACATGCGCGGCACGAGATCCTCGCTAGCGTGCCGGTAGGGGAGCTTTTGCACCCCCAAGGGGGCTGCGCCCCGGTTGGAGGGCGGGGCCGCCTTCGGCTAGGCGGCGCTGCGGCGAACGACCTTCAGCCCCCAGGCGCGGCCGCTCTCGAACAGCTCGTCGGGGTCGACCTCGTCGCGCCAGCCAAGGAAATGCGATTTTCCATCGTCGTCCGTGGAGCCGTAAACGGCGAGGCGCCGCTCCGGGCCGTCGGCGGTCGGGCCACGTTCGAGCTCTTCGAGCCGTCGCTCGGCCTCTTCGGCCGCAGGCCCTTCCATGTAACCGCGCGGCATACGACAACGCTACCCGTTTCGATTTGGAAAAACAGTGCATAACCGATACATGGCCCTGCGACGATCGACGGCGTGGACCCCGAAGGCGATTCCGTTTGGCTTCCTGATCGCTCTGCTCGGAGGCTGGGTCATCGCCGCCGCCCTCGTCGGCCCGCTCTTCAACTTCGGTTTCTTCAACGACACCACCTGGCAGTTCTCGACCCGGCAATGGGAGACGCAGCTGATCCCGGGCATCGTCGCGGTCGTCGGCGGCTTCATGCTGATGACTCCGTCACGCGGCGGCGGCGCGGTCGGCGCGCTGCTCGCCTTCGCGGCGGGCGGCTGGCTGATCGTCAGCCCGATCCTCTACCCGCTCTGGTCGAGCGGAACGATCCAGCCGTACGGCTCGCAAGGTATGCAGGCGCTCCGCTGGATCGGGCACTTCTACGGCCCGGGCGGCCTGATCCTCTACTTCGGCGGCTATGCCCTCGGGTTGTTCTCTCGCCGCACCGTGGTCCAGGACACGCAGGTCGCAGAGCCTCAGACACAGCGGACCGTCTCGCCTGGTACTTAGGGCCTAGCCGGACACCGCCGCTTAAGTCCTCGCATCCGCAACCAGCGCTTCTAGATCGAGCGGCGCGTTGTACATCGCAACGCCCTCGCCGTCTTCGGCCCGTGGCCACTCCTCCTGGGGTCGGTCGCGGTAGAGCTCGATCCCATTTCCGTCCGGATCGCGGAGATAGATCGCCTCGCTGACACCGTGATCGGTTGCGCCGCTGATCGGGACGCCCGCCTCGATCAGGCGGCGTAGAGCATCGCCGAGCGTCGCTCGGTCGGGATAGCGGATCGCGACGTGGTAGAGCCCGGTCGTTCCTTGGGGGGGCGGCGAGCCCCCGCGGCTCTCCCAGGTATTGAGTCCGAGGTGATGGTGGTAGCCGCCTGCGCTGAGAAAGGCGGCCTCGTCCCCGTACCGCTGAGTGACGTCGAACCCGAGCACGTCGCGGTAGAAACCGAGGGCCCGATCGAGGTCCGAAACCTTTAGATGGACATGTCCGATGTCGACGCGCGGATCGATCGTCCGGGCCATTCGCAAAGCTTAGGGGCGGGAGCGCGGGATGGCGCTCCCGCCCCGCGTCGCCTTACGGCCCCCAGGGCAGCGAGCCGTTCATCGCTGCGAAACCGAGAGCGCTGAGAGCTACGAGCAGTGCTTTCATGCGGCCGGACATGAGCACCTCCTTTCCTCACTCGATGGCTTGCGGTCGAACCCCAGTACGCAATAGCCGCAGCCATTTGTTGTCAAGGGAAGCGAGAGGTTCAGCGTTTGACGTCAGCCGCCCGAGCACCCAAGATGCAGTTCGAGAGCCGATGATCGGAAGCGAGACTGGACCAGAGTCAATAGGCGAACGCCTGCGCCGACTTCGGCTCGAGCGACAGCTGTCCCAGCGCGAACTGTCCTCGCCCGGTGTTTCCTACGCCTACATCTCGAGAATCGAGGCCGGCGCCCGCCGTCCGTCGGTCAAGGCGCTTCGCCAACTCGCACGCAAGCTCAGCGTCTCCGTCGAATACTTGGAGACAGGCTCGGACCTTCGGGACGTTGACGAGCGCGAGCTCCGGCTCGCAGATGCTGAGCTGGAGCTGCGGCTGACCGATGATCCCGGCAAGGCCCAAGACATGGTCCTGGAGATCCTCGATGACGCAATCGCAGCCGGCGACTCGACCTCCGCGCTTCGCGCGCGGATCGCGATTGGCCTCGCAGAGGCCCGAGCCGGAAACAATGCCGCAGCCGCCGAGCGCCTGGAGGCCGCGATTGATTCTGGTCTCCTGACCCCGTCCCAACGGCCCGACGTCTACGCGACGCTCGGCCAGTCCTACGCAGCGCTCGGCCAACCGCAGCGCGCGGTCGACCTCTTCGAAACCTGCCTTGCTCGTGTGGCTGAGGAAAGCCCCGAAGACACAACGAACCAGGTTCGTTTTTCGACCTACCTGAGCTACGCGCTCAGCGACGTGGGCGACCTTACCCGCGCCGAGGGCGTGCTCGAGGAAGCCCTCGCTCAAGCCGACCAGGTGACCGACCCGTACACGCGAGTCCGGCTCTATTGGTCGCTCGCCCGTCTGAACGAGATTCGCAACCAGCCGGCAGCTGCACTGGGGCACATCCGACGCGCGATCGCGTTACTCGAGGTGACCGAAGACACGCTACATCTCGCGCGCGCCCATTTGCTCTGCGGCACGATCATGATCTCCCAGGGAAAGGCGCAAGAAGCCGGGGACCAGTTCGCCGCGGCCGAGCGGATGTTCGGGCCGAAGCCGGATCCGCTCGATCTCGCGAACCTTCGCGCAGATCAGGCAAGGCGCGCTGCTCTACTCAACCGCCCGGAGGAGGCGGAGCGGCTTGCCCGCGAGGCTCTCTCCGCGCTCGGCGATGACTATCCGGCAGAACACGGCGTGACCTTGGCGATCTTGGCGGAGGCGCTTGCGCAGCAGGAAAAGCCGGAAGCGGGGGAGGCGTTCGAGCGTGCCGTTGAGTTGATCGAGGAGCATGGTCGGCAGGTCGAAAAGGCAGACACCTTGCGTTCGTGGGCGCGGTATCTCCGCAAGACCGGCCGTGAGTCCGAGGCGCTCGACGTCCTCGATCGCGCCGCGCAGCTCAGCGCCTCAACGCGCGTGCAGAGCCGCGATTGATCGAGGCGTCGCTCCGGGCGCGCGGCCCCTACTCCCTCCGACTCTCGACCCGGCACGGCAGCGATGCGACGCGGGTCGCGGCAGGTGGCGCCCTCCGAGCGGTCTACGAGCTTGACGGCCGGCTCGAGATCGCTGACGCGCGCCAGCGACCTGACGGCACCCTGTCCGTCCGCGCGGCGAGCGAGCAGTCGCTCGACAGGATGCGCTTCACGCTCGCTCTGGACGCCGACCACAGTGAGTTCCTGGAGCGCTTCTCCCGGGATCCGTTCCTGGGACAAACTGTTCGGCGGCTGCGTGGCCTGAGGCCGCTTCGCTGCGCGACGGTCACTCAGGCGCTGCTCCGCGCGCTCTGCGGCCAGCTGATCACAGCGCGTCGGGCACGCGAGATCGAGCGGCGAATCGTGCGGGCGGCAACCCCCTCGCTCGACGGACTGCATGCGGCGCCGACGCCGGCGTCCATGGGCCGGTATTCACCCGCCGAGCTCCGGGCGCTCGGCCTCGGCGGCCCGCGTGCAAGCGCCCTCGTCCGGCTCTGTCGTTCGCTCGATCTCGAGCGGCTCCGGGAAGTGTCGACCGACGCCGCCGCCGCGCGGCTCGTGCGCGAATCGCGAATCGGGCCCTGGTCGGTCGGGGTCGTTTGCCTCGAGGGGCTCGGCCGCTACGAGCGCGGGCTCGTCGGCGATCTCGGGCTCATCAAGTTGCTCGCCCGGCTGCGCGGCCGCCGGGTGGAAGGCTGGGAGACCGCAGAGCTGCTCGAGCCCTACGGCGAGTGGGCGGGGCTCGCGAGTGTGTACATGCTCGCGGGTCTCGGACAGGGGACGATCGCCGTCCCCGACCGCCTCGCTGCTTGAATTCCCGGCATGGCAGTGAACGAGAGGCGCGTCGCAGTGCTCGGCGCGGGCACGATCGGCGAGGCCTTGATCGCCGGCCTGCTCAGCGGCGGCTGGCGCCAGCCGGGCGAGATCGTCGCGACCGGGCGGCGAGAAGAGCGCGCTGTCGAGCTTCGTGAGAAGCTGGGCGTCGAGGCGACGCTCTCGAACGCCGAGGCTGTCGCCGAAGCCGCCCTCATCGTGATCGCCGTCAAGCCGCAGGACTTCGACGTCCTGCTCGACGAGATCGCGCCTGTTGTGAGCACCGAGCAGACTGTTCTCTCGGTCGCGGCCGCGATCACGACGGCGGCGATCGAGGAGCGTCTGTCCGACGGGGTGCCGGTAGTGCGGGCGATGCCGAACGCGCCGGCGATCGTTCACGAAGGGATTGCGGGGATGTGCGCGGGAGCCCACGCCGAGGAGCCGCACCTCGCGCTCGCGGAGGAAGCTCTCCTTCATCTCGGAGCGGTCGTCCGTGTGCAGGAGCCTTATATGGACGCCGTCACCGCCGTCTCCGGGTCCGGTCCCGCCTACTTCGCGCTCCTCTCGGAGGCAATGATCGAGGCAGGCATCCTCCTCGGGCTCGGGCGCGACGTCTCGACGCAGCTCGTCGTCCAGACAATGCTCGGGACCGCGAAGTTGCTGCGTGATGAGCACATGCATCCCGTCGAGCTTCGCGAACGGGTCACCTCACCCGGGGGCACGACCATCAGAGCGGTGCGAGAGCTTGAGCAAGCCGGCGTCCGCGCCGCATTCCTGAACGCGATCCAGGCCGCGATGGATCGCTCGCGGGAGCTCGCGGCCGGCGCGCCGTGAGGGCGCGGGACGTCGAGCTGATCGTCACAGGCGACGAAGAGTCTGCGGCGAAGCGGGTCGCCGAGATCCTCGCGGAGTCGGCGCGCGGCGGCGACGAGATTGCGCTCACGGGCGGCTCGACTCCGGGTCGTGCATACGAGCTCGCCGCCGAGCTCGAGCCCGACTGGAGCGCCGCAGGCGTCTGGTGGGGCGACGAGCGGTGCGTGCCGCCGGACGACGAACGGTCGAATTTCGGGCTCGCACGAGACACGCTCTTCGCCAAGCTCGAGGCTCAGCCCGGTCGAGTGCATCGGATCCGCGGCGAGGACGATCCTGCCGCTGCGGCGGCCTTGTACGAGCGGGAGCTGCGGGGTACCACGCTCGACCTGGTCCTGCTCGGGCTCGGCCCGGACGGGCACGTCGCGTCGCTCTTTCCGAACGCGCCGGAGCTGGCCGAGACCGAACGCCTCGCGCTTCCCGCCGAGCCGAAGCTCGAACCTTTCGTCGAGCGCGTGACGCTGACGCCACCCCCGCTTCGGAGCGGCCGCCGCATCGTCTTCCTGGTCGCCGGGGAGCAAAAAGCCGAGGCCGTCGCCGCTGCGCTCGCCGGCCCGCCCGACCCAGCTGTGCCGGGCAGCGTGATCCGGGCGGAGAGCGGCGAAACGCTCGCGGTTCTGGATCAGAACGCCGCTTCGCGGTTGCGCGACTAGACAACGGGACCGCGTTTCCATATATATACGCGGGTAGTGTCTTCACCCGAGTCGCAGCCGCCGCTACTCGACGTCTTCACCATCGACCGTCCAGAGCAACTGAAGGCCCTCGGCCACCCGTTGCGCCTGCGCGTCCTCGAGATGTTGGGACAGAGCGAGGAGGGGTCGCTGACGAACCGCGAGCTCGCACAGCGGTTGGGCGTCGACCCCGGTCACCTCCACTTCCACGTCCGGATGCTGTTGCGAGCGGGTTTGATCGATCTCGCCGTTGGCGGAAGAGGCCGGGAGAAGCCGTACCGAGCCGTCGCCCGCACGGTGCGCGTCGCGCCCGAGCTCGTTTCGACAGGGCTCGGCACCGATGTCCGCGCATCGATGCTCGACGATCTCCAGCGAGCCTGGGACGCGTTCGGCGCCTCAGGGAAGTTTCGGATTACCCAGACCACGGTGCGAATTCCCGCCGAACGCGCGCTGCGGCTGATCGAAGAGATCGCGGAAAAGGTGCGGGACGAAGAGACCGACGATGCAGAGCCGCTCGTGGTCACTGCGTTCATGCACCCGGTGCGCACCGGCAGCACGGAGTAGCGCGAAAACGAAGCTGTTTCAGGAAGGGTCAGCGATACCGTTCCTGCCAACCGGGAAGAAACGGACGCCCGGCCAAGCCGGGGCGTCCTTTAGGTCGGCGTCGCAAGCGAGCGCCTTAGACTGGAAGCAACGACGAGGAGAGCTCGACGGCGATCCCGCGGCGGGCGGCGAGAGCCTGGAGGACGAGCACGGTGTCCGCTACGGGAATGTCTTCGAGGTACTCGTCGCGGTTCTCGAACGACTCGAGCACCGCCTCGACGGCGAGGATGTACCCGTCGACGTCGTGGACTGCGAGGAACGCGAGTGCGTCGCCGACGTCGGCCGGGAAGTCGTCGCGAGTTCGGATCGCGTCGGCGTGGACGCGCGCTTGCTCGTCGTCGCTGACGATGAGGAAGGCAAGCGCGGCCGCATAGCGTCCAATCGGCGAGTCGGCCCGACCAGCACCGGCCTCGAGCGCCCAGCGGGCGTCCTCAGCCGCTCCCTCCCAGTCTTCCGCCAGGAGGCGCGCCTTCATGGCCCCGATCGGGCGGCCCCAGCTTCCCGGCGGCGCCTCGGCAAAGCTTTCGCGATAGCGCTCGGCGGCCCTGATGAGGCGGGCGGCGGCTTCATCGCGACGGCCGTCCATCAGCAGCGCGAGTCCCGCGCCGGCGGAAGCGTTGCCGAGGCGCGTCAGCTGGCGCTGGCGTGAATCGGCGTCGGCTGCTTCGGGCAGACGGCTCTCGCCGTCTCGATAGCGCGCCTCCTCGCGATCGACGTGGGCCTGCCAGTCCTCACCGGGGCCGGCTTCTTGGTTAGGCACAGCCAACCTCCTCCCCGTGTCGAGCGTATCGAGCTTCGGCGCGCGGGTGGGTGACGGAAGCGCGCCGAAAGCGTGACGATCGCTGGAGCTGCGGGCCTCGCCGAAAGGTGACAATCGCTCGAGCTGTGGGCCGACACCCATCCACTAGCCTTGTCTCGATGCGCGAGCTCCGGGAGGTCTACTACGTCGACGGTGTTCGCAGCGCATTCGGGCGCGCCGGGCCGAAGGGCATCTTCTGGCGCACCCGGGCGGACGACATGGCAGTCAAGCTCGTCCGCGAGCTGCTGCGCCGCAACGGCTCGCTGCCGCCGGAGCGGATCGACGACGTCGTCTTCGCCGCCACTGCCCAGGTCGGCGACCAGGGGCTAACGCTCGGGCGCGACGTCGCCTTGCTGGCGGGCCTGCCCCGAACGGTTCCCGGCTTCGCGGTCGACCGCATGTGCGCGGGCGCCCTGACCGCGATCACTGCCGGCGCCGGCGAGATCGCGATGGGCGCGGCGGACGTCATTCTTGCGGGCGGCGTCGAGCACATGGGACGCCATCCGATGCTCGAAGACGTGGATTACAACCCGCGTTTCGTCGCCGAGCGCCTGATCGACCCGTCGGCGGCCACGATGGGCCAGACGGCGGAGAACCTGCACGACCGGTTTCCTCAGCTTACGAAGGACGAGGCCGATGCTTATGCGGTCCGCTCGCACCACCGTCTCGCCGAGGCCTGGCGCAACGGCGTCATGCGAGAGACCGTCGTGCCGATGGCCGTTCACACCGACAGCGGGTGGCGCGAGGCTGACGGCGACGAGTTCCTGCGACCCGGCACCTCTCTCGGCGCGATCCGCGACCTGCCGACACCTTTCCGGGCCGGTGGCCGTGTCACTGCCGGCAATTCGGCGGGCCTTACCGATGGCGCGACCGTTTCCCTGCTCGCCTCGGGTCGCGCGGCGGAGGATCTCGGCCTCGAGCCGAAGCTGCGGCTCGTCTCCTTCTCCTTCGCCGGCGTCGAGCCGGAGTTGATGGGCATCGGGCCGGTGCCCGCTACGAGGAGAGTTCTCGAGCAGGCCGGCCTGACCCTCGACGAGGTCGATGCCTTCGAGCTCAACGAGCCGTTCGCCGTGCAGGTGCTGACGTGGTGCGACGGCATGGGAGTGTCGCCGGACGACGAGCGCCTGAACCCCTACGGCGGCGCAATCGCCTGCGGCCACCCCCTTGCGGCGACGGGCGTGCGCCTCGTCGCGCAGATCGCCTATGCGTTGCGCGAACGCCCGAGCGCCCGCTATGGGCTGACGGCTCTCTGCGTGGGGATGGGCATGGGCGCGGCGCTCCTGTGGGAGCGTGTCTAAGAGTCTCTTTCATGATGGGCCTCGTCGCCGGGGTGCGATGGTCGGTTCCTGGCAAGGACGCAGGGAGTGCCCGGATCAGCAGATACGGGCGTGACTGCGATACCAGGGCGGAGCCGGTGGCCGTCCAGCGCGGCCCGGCGGCTCAGTGCTTCATTGTGAAAGGGGCTCTTTGGCGCTGACGCAGTTCAAGCTCGCGCAGGTGATCAAGCCCGAGCTCGAACGGCCGATCGCCCTCGTGACGATCGACAACGGCGCCGACCACATGAAGCCGACGGTCTTCGGGCGTTCCGCGTTCGAGTCCCTCGAGCAGATCCTGGGCGAGCTCGAGGCCGATCAGTGGGCCGCGTTGGTGATCACCGGCAAGCCGTACTTTTTCTCCGCGGGAGCCGATCTCGAGGAATTCTCGCTGCGCGGCTTCCCTGAGCTCGCGCGCGAGGACAGCAGAACCGGACATGAGCTCTTCAGCCGTGTGAGAGCGTTGCCGTACCCCACCGTCGCCGCAA
>Ga0209808_1002119_pt1 | contig 10208 bp, 10 predicted proteins | sample GraSoiAngelo_157_FD_186171 | JGI IMG/M metagenome (GOLD analysis project Ga0209808, IMG submission 186171) | Grasslands soil microbial communities from the Angelo Coastal Reserve, California, USA - 14_1009_16_20cm (SPAdes) (version 2) | ecosystem: Environmental > Terrestrial > Soil > Grasslands ...
ATTTCAGGTTGTGTGTTTAATGTTCATTTGAACATGTTTCCCTGCCGTGCCATTTTCTTTGATGGCTATGAGCGGGAAGATTCTTGATCTGCGCAATCTTCTTGCGATTCGTTTCCCGCAGGCGCCTCTGCTGGTGGGAACGCGTTTAGTCACGGGGTTAGCTTCCTTCGATCAACTTATTGGCGGTGGTTTGCCCAAAGGGGCGATCACGGAATTAATCAGCCCGCGAGGAAGCGCGGGGAGCGCATCGCTCGTTCACGCCTTCATCCATGGCGCATATCGCGATAAGTATTTCGTGGCGCTGATCGATGGGCGCGATTCGTTCGATCCTTGTGCGCTGGCCAATTCCATTCTGCGTCGGTTGCTTTGGGTGCGTTGCACTAAAGCCCTTGAAGCAGTTAAAGCAGCGGATCTGCTCTTAAGAGATGGCAACTTTCCCCTGGTGGTTGTTGATCTGATTCTTAATTCGCCGGAAGAACTGCGCAAAATTCTGCAAACCACCTGGTATCGCTTGCAACGACTGGCCGAATCGGTGCCCACAGCATGTCTGGTTCTCACCCGGTATGAAATGGTCAGCAGCGCGCAACTGAAGCTTGTTCTCGAAAATTCCTGGAACCTGGAAACTTTGGAAAAGCAGGAGGCGATTTCTCAACTGGGGATCGTCGTAAAACGATCGCATCTCAAATCAGTGGTCCCGCCTTCGCTGCGCTACGGCGTGGCAAGCAATGGTCAGTGGTGAATTAAATCGATGTTTGCGACCATTTATTTGCCGAACTTTTATTTGCAGGCCGCTATGCGGCATCAGCCCGGACTTTGCGCAAAACCGGTAGCCTTAATCGAAGAACAGGAAAAGAAACCTGTTATCATTGAGCTGAACGACGTTGCGGAAAAGGCGGGGATCTACAAAGGAATGACTCCAAGCCAGGCTCTGGCGCGATCTTTACAGGTCGTGATCAAAGTGCGGGCGCGCACGCAGGAAAAATCCATCCAGGAAATCTTGCTTCATTACGCGTTTACACTCAGCCCATTTGTTGAAGCAACCGCACCGGGCATTTGCACAGTTCAATTTACAACGTGGCATCGGCATCCTGCCGATAATCGATTGGCTCGCCACGGCGAGTCCGTCTCGTGGCGGACTGGAAGCCAGTCCCACGACAACGTCTTGCGTGTTATCGAGCAATTAGCCGAATGTGAGATCTCGGCTCAAGCGGGGATTGCTCCTACGCCAGACACCAGTTTTCTTGCAGCGCACCTTGCGAAGCCGGTTTTGCAAATCGAGAATGCAAAAGAATTTCTTGCTCCTTTGCCGATAGAAACACTCGCCATGATCGGCGCAACATAAATTGGAGGGCGGAGCTCTGCGAGGCCGTACGCCGGAGGCTCACAGGAGTTCGCCCCTCCAAAAATTTAGAATGGTCATTCGCTTATTCAATCAGCGGTTTTTCTTCGGTTTCCTGATCGTTTCGGTTTGCTTTACCACGAACGATTTCACGCGCGCATACTCCTTCTGAACGCCATTGGCGAAATCGTGTGGCCCGTACTCGAACAGCACAACGAAACAAAAAGTTAGAACGATGAAGAGAACCAACCAAAAAACGCCGCGCAGGAGCGCCATGCAAACAGGCTAACGCGTGCGGACACGGCGATCAATACCGCCCGACGGGGCGACAACCTCTTGAATGGCATGGCGAAACTGCCAAGCTATTTGGCCATGCGCGTGCCGCTGCTCGATCTGAGTGAACAATATTGTGCCCTGGGCGATTCAATTCGCGAGGCGATTAACGACGTTCTGGGGAGCGGCCGTTTCATTCTTGGCCCGAAAGTCGATGCGTTCGAGAGGGCGATGCGCGCATATTGTAATACGCCCCACGCGATTGGTGTTTCGTCTGGAACCGATGCTTTGCTGGCTATTTTGATGGCGCTTGGAATCGGACGCGGCGATGCCGTTATCACGACGCCTTACACATTTTTCGCTACCGCTGGATGCATTGCCCGGGTGGGGGCGCGACCCCTTTTTGCCGACATAGATCGAGAGACATACAACATCCGGCCATCCGCGATTCAGGAATGCATCGAGAAAAATTGCCAGCCCGACGCGAGTGGCGCATGGAAAACAAAGAGCGGAGAAAAACTCCGCGCAATGATTCCAGTTCATCTGTTTGGTTTGTGCTGCGAGATGGAAGCGCTCCATAAGATTGCGGAGCGTTACCGTCTTGTTTTGATCGAAGACGCGGCGCAGGCGATTGGTGCAGAATTTCCATTTCCTGAGAGAACCGCTAAAGCTGGAACGATGGGCCACGGGGGGCTGTTTAGCTTTTATCCTTCAAAAAATCTTGGAGCTGCTGGCGATGCCGGCATGGTCGTTTGCCAGGATGACGAGCTGGCGCAAAAGCTACGGACTTTCAGAGAACACGGCATGGAGCCGCGCTACTTTCATCATTTCATCGGAGGCAATTTTCGCCTGGATGAAATTCAGGCTGCAGTACTCACGGTGAAGCTTCCACATCTGGAAACATGGGCGGCCGCCCGCCGCGCCGCTGCGGATTTCTACGGAGCCGAACTCGCGCGCGCGGGGTTGACTGAAAAGATCGCTGTTCCCGCCGAACCCTACCGTGACCGTGGCCTAACGAATCATCACGTTTACCATCAATATGTCATCCGCACACCCGTGCGCGATGCTTTGCGCGAGCACCTGGGCAAACGCGAAATCGGCACAGCAATTTACTATCCGCTCGGACTCCATGAGCAGAAATGCTTTGCCTATCTCGGCTATAAAAAAGGTGATTTTCCCGAGACCGAACGTGCCGCTCGCGAAACGCTCGCGCTACCCATGTATCCCGAGATTTCTCGCGAAGCGCAGCAGTATGTGGTCAGCGCGATTGCCGAATTCTTCAGCTGAAGCGTCGATCGTTGGCCAAAGTACTTGCGAGGCGCAGAGCGCGAGCTATATCAACGCGGAAAGCTTTCGTGGTACTAACGGGTAGGTACCGAAGTGGCCAAACGGGGCAGACTGTAAATCTGCTGGCTTTACGCCTTCGCTGGTTCGAATCCAGCCCTGCCCAAACTTTCGTCAATACGTTGATGAGATGCAGTCGCCTCACCGCATTGAGGCGTTTTGAACGCAATCATCCCTAAGCGCCGGCGACACCCGCCACCACGGGCAAGTTTTGCCGAGGCTACAAAAATAGCCGCGAATCGTGTACGGCTTCTTAGTAGCCTCTTCTTTGGCCGCCGCCTTCGCGGCGTCCGCCACCATATCCGCCACCACCACCACCGCCGCCGTAGCCGCCGCGTCCGCCACCGCCGGGTGGCCGCGGTTCCCTCGGCCGAGCCTCATTCACGGTCAACGCTCGGCCTTCAACGGTTTGGCCATTGAGTTTCGAGATGGCGTTTTGAGCGTCCTCGTCGGAACCCATGGTGACAAACGCAAAGCCACGCGATTTGCCGGTGAATTTGTCTTGCATGAGGGAAACTTCCTGCACAGTACCGGCCTGTGAGAAAAGCTCCTGGAGTTCGTTTTCCGTCGTGTTGAAGGAAAGATTGCCTACGTATAGTTTAGTTCCCATTGAGTTTATTCTGGAAAAGGCTGCCAGGTCACTGTTCCCGCTTATCGGATTTCAAATCGCCACTGAATAAACTCAACTGACAATCCACCAACTTCCAGGCTTCCGTTTCCGTCTTCAGCTCACTTGTAAAATGCTTCCCTTAGGAAAGCAATAGAAAATAGCGTAACGATTTTTGCCTCCTTCATGGCCCAATTAAGTAGTACGACCGGAGAAAAAAAACCTGAGCGGGTAGCGGTTGTGGCTGCAGGAGTGGTGAGTCCGTTGGGGTTTGGACTGGCGGAAACGCTCAATTCGTTACGGAGAGCGAAAGACTGCGTCACCACTGTAACCCGATTTTCGGTAGCGGAATGTCGCTGCAAAACCGCCGGTCAAATACCCGATGAGCGCCTGCTTGCTGGCCCGAATAAAAACCAGCGTGCCAAACGCTTGCATCGCGCCTCGCACATGATGATTCACGCGCTAAGAGAAGCGGTGATGCAAGTGCCTCAGTTTGAGCCTGAGTTAACGATAATCGGAACGACAAGCGGCGGCATGTCTTATGGCGAACAATACTACCGATCGCTGTGTCGATCAGGAAATCTGCGACACGCGCCGACGTGGATCGCTAATTATCCAGCGCAAAAGCCGGTAATCGATGCGCAAGAGGAGGTTCTGGGAGTTTCTGTACCATGTCAGGTGATCGCGAACGCCTGTGCCTCTGGCACGAATGCCATTGGTCATGCGTTCGAATGCGTGCGGTCAGGTCGCTACCAGCGCGTATTGACGGGAGGCTATGACGCTCTTTCGGAACTGGTCTTCACGGGCTTCGATTCACTTCAAGCCTCGACGCCAGAAAAATGCCGCCCGTTTGATCGACATCGTGCCGGCATGGTGCTCGGAGAAGGTGCCGCCATTCTTGCGCTGGAAAATCTTGAGCTCGCTCGAAAGCGGGGCGCGCCGGTCCTCGCAGAAATTGTCGGCTACGGAATCTCCACAGATAATTTTCACATCACGCAGCCGGATCCTTCCGGTGTTGGACCGCGACAGGCGATGGAACGGGCTCTTCAGAGCGCGGAGATTTCTGCAGACGAAGTCGATTACATCAATGCACACGGAACTGCCACGATATTTAATGATGCAGCTGAAGGGAAGGCGATCAGCCAGTTGTTTAATGGCGTGCCTGTGAGTTCGACCAAGAGCATGATGGGCCATTCGCTGGGTGCCGCGGGCGCGATCGAAGCCGTCATCTCTTTGCTGGCGCTCCGCCATCAATTTCTTCCTCCCAACATTAATTTTGACGCTTTGGATGACCGCCTCGACCTGAATGTTGTAGCGAACGAATCGCGACCGGCTGTGGTACGTATGGCGCTTTCGAATTCTTTTGGCTTTGGCGGGACGAATGCTTCGATTCTGATACGTAGAGTTGAAGCATGAGTCTGGCGATCGCCGGAATGGGGTGGGTGACCCCTCTTGGAAATAGCGTCGACGCCGTATGGGAGCGTCTGCTTCGCGGCGATGAGGCGTCCGCAACACCAATTTCTGAGCAGCTTGCCGATCGGTCCTACAGCGCCTTCCGCGTACCCGAATCGGCGGTGACCGGCTTGGCGCATCCACGCCTTCGTCGGGCCAGTGTGATTTCGCGATTTGCTGCAACCGCAGGTTTGGAGGCCTTGCAGGCCGCCGGGGTAAAGGTGGATTCGCAAAATGCGGGACGAATTGCGCTAATCTTCGCGATCTCCAACGGAGGTGTGATTTATACCAAGCGCTTCTACCGCGATGTCGTTGAGACCGGTGCGCAGTCGGCCAGTCCTCTCTTGTTTCCGGAAACGGTATTTAATGCCCCGGCGAGCCATCTCGCGGCAATTCTGGGTGTGACCGGGACAACTTATACTGTCGTCGGCGACGGGGCCGTGGGCCTCCTGGCGATAAAAATGGCAGAAGACGTGATGATGGATAAGTCGCTTGATTATTGCCTGGTCGTCGGCACCGAAGAAATCGATTGGCTTTTATGCGATGCCTATCGGCGATGGCGTTTGCTTCGTTCTGCGCCTCCAATTGAGCCATTCGGCAAACAAAAGCGGGGAATGATTTTAAGCGAAGGCGCAGGAGCAATCGTGCTCGCGCGCCTGCCACGCCGTAGCGCAGCGGAGGCAGGAGAAGGGTCGATTACGATCGAATGCGCTCATCCAGGCGGCTGTTACGGGAAGCGAGCGGAAGCAGAGGAAATTCTGAAGCGAATAGTGCGTGATCTCAGCCAAGTCGAAGTCGACTTTGTGATCTCCAGCGCCAACGGCACGTTCATCGATCAGGCAGAACAGGGAGCGTTGGAGCAGGTGATACCAGACGCCGTTACTTACGCGGCAAAGCCAGCAGTGGGCGAAAGCGTAGGCGCCTCGGGCCTGTGGCAAGTCATTTTAGGAGTCCAAGCCCTGCGGCATGGGGAGCTTCCACCTGTGCTTCACGCCGACTCAGCTATTTCATTGCGGCTTGCACGTTCACGCATGACAGTGGCGGGCGCGCGCCGGGCAATCATCTTAAACTCTGGAGTCAATCAGCAAGTAGCAGGCTTGCGACTCGCGCTTCGCTGACGTTGCCTAACAAAAATCTGTCGTTCGGGTCCAGCGTGCGCGGAATTGAGCTCAACGGAGCGGAACCAGCCTCCAAGTAAATTTTTCATCTGCAATTTCAAGCCATGCCGCGCTCGGCGGAGAACCGCGGTTTGGTCGCGTCACGCATCCGGGATTCAAAAATAAAACATTCCCGCGTTTTTCATGTCGCGGAACGTGCGTGTGTCCGTGCAAGACGATATCGACGTCGTTAGGTAAATGATCAGGCGGCACGTGTTGTAGGCGAAACTTCAATCCCCCTCGCACAAGATCGACAACCAATGGCCATTCGTAATTGCTGTCGCAATTCCCTCGCACCACAGTGACTCGAGGCCCAATCGCGCGGAGCTCGTCGAGAATGGTCTCCATGCAAACATCGCCAAGATGCCAGATTTCATCAGCACCTGTGGCGATTTCTCTAACCGTTTCCGGTAAGCGATCGTGCGTATCCGCCAGAACGAAAATACGCAACGGGTCCTTCAATTTCTCAGACGTTGTCATGGGGGGCAAAGTTGCTTTACACACTGTTACGTTGCGCGTGTTCCCGCCGCATGTCTCGATGCATGCGTTGATTTGCGCGACGGTGAATGCTACGTAGCCTCGCCCTCCCTGCCATGAGTCGGAACTACAAAAATACTCTAAATTTGCCACGCACGGAGTTTCCGATGAAGGCCAATCTCGCCGCGCGAGAGCCGGAAATGCTCCGGGAGTGGGAAGAGACGCGACTGTACCAGCAGATTCAGAAGTCGAGGGAGGGCCGCGAATTATTTGTACTGCATGACGGGCCGCCATTCGCCAATGGAGACGTGCACATGGGCACGGCGCTCAACAAAATCCTCAAAGACTTCGTGGTCAAATCGCAGACCATGCTCGGCAAACGCGCCCCGTACGTACCGGGCTGGGATTGTCATGGACTGCCGATCGAATACAAGGTCGTGAAGGAATCCCGCGGCCTTTCTCCCCTGGAAGTTCGCAAAAAATCGGAAGCGTTTGCCTGGAAGTTCGTCAACATCCAACGCGAGCAATTCAAACGGCTCGGCGTCTTCGGTGATTGGGAGAATCCGTATCTGACGATGGACCCCAAATATGAAGCAGAAATCTTGCGCGCTTTCGCTGTATTCGTTGACGAAGGCCTCGTTTATCAATCGAAGAAGCCGGTTTTTTGGAGCACAGGTGCGCAAACCGCGCTAGCCGAAGCCGAAGTGGAATACCAGGACCGGGACGACACCGCGGTGTACGTGCGATTCCCGCTTCCTCCCGACCAGGTGGCGAAAATCGGTTTACCAACTGATAAGCCAGTGAGCGTCGCGATCTGGACAACAACGCCATGGACATTGCCTGCAAACCTCGCGATTGCAGTGGATCCGGACGCCGAATACGAAATTTTGAGTAATCAGAACGAGCGAGTGCTTGTCGCCCACAAACTTTACGATCAATTCATTGAACAAACTGGTTTTGCAGCGCCAGAAGGATTGAATGTTCGTCTTGGCAAGCAGCTGGTTGGACTTCAGGCGCAACATCCATTTCTCGATCGAAAATCAACCATACTCGCAGCTGATTTCGTGACCATGGATACCGGAACGGGGCTGGTGCACATCGCGCCCGGTCACGGCGAGGACGATTACTGGTTAGGCAGGGCCAACGGCTTGGAAATTCTGTCTCCGGTTGATGATCATGGACGATTTACTGATGAAGCGCGCCTGCCAAATCTCACTGGGAAATACGTGTTCGACGCGAATGCGGACATTATCAACTTACTACGGGAGCGGGGGATGTTGATCGGCGTACAGAATTTTCATCACTCCTACCCGTACTGTTGGCGCTCGAAAACACCGATCATCTTTCGGAATGTCGAGCAGTTCTTCATTCGGATCGATGAGCTACGTGGCAAAGCGCTGAATGCAATTCACAACGAAGTGAAGTGGATTCCGGCGTGGGGCGAAAACCGCATCGCGGGCACGGTCGAATCGCGTCCCGACTGGGTGATCTCGCGCCAACGAAGCTGGGGCGTCCCGCTGCCTGTTTTCTATTCGAAGGATGGAGAAGCAATTCTCGATGCAAAAATTATCCGAAAGCTCGCAGATCTGGTCGCCGAGCGAGGCTCAAACATTTGGTTTGAATTGAACGATGCCGATCTCGCCGAAAAACTTGGCCTTCCGCCCGGTACAACGAAACGCAACGATACGATCGATGTTTGGATCGACAGCGGGGTTTCACACAAGGCTGTCTGCGCGCTGCACCCGGAATTGCGCGATCCGGCTGACATGTATCTGGAAGCGACAGACCAACATCGCGGCTGGTTTCAATCGTCGCTCCTGACGAGCGTCGCGCTGAATAATCGAGCACCGTACAAAACTTGCATAACGCACGGTTTCGTTGTCGACCTCGACGGAAAGAAAATTTCCAAATCCAGCGCTTACGAGAAGCCGGTAGATGCCGGCCATTTTGTAAGCGAACACGGCGCGGATCTCGTTCGTTTGTGGGCGAGCAGCATCGATTACACCGCTGACGTCCCATTTTCCGAGGAGATCTTCACCCGTCTGGGCGACACGTATCGCCGGATTCGAAACACACTGCGTATTTTGCTTGGAAATCTCTATGATTTTTCTGCGGACCCTGACCGCGGCGGGCTGGCATCAACGATGCCCGCTACAACGTCGGTCGACCGCTGGATTTTGGAGCGTTTGAACGATGTGATTGCTGATTCCCGATCGGCATATGAAGCGTTTGAGTTTCACAAGGTTTATCACGCGCTCAACCAGTTTTGCGCCGTCGACCTGAGCAGCCTCTACATCGATATCACCAAGGACCGGATGTACTGCGACGCCGCAGATTCGGTGCGGCGGCGCGCGACCCAAATGGTCATGCACGAAATTTTCGGCGCTCTGTGCCGATTGCTGGCGCCTGTGCTCGTATTCACCGCCGAGGAATCGTGGCGACATTCCGCCCTGGGTGGGTCAGTCCATTTGCGGGAATTTCCGCCGCTGGAACATCGAGGACACGAAGCGAGCGACCAGATTTCCGAGCTTCTGAAATTGCGCGCTATAATGGGTCAAGCGATCGAGCGGGCACGGCAGCAGAAGCTGATCGGCAATGCTCTCGAGGCCGCTGTCGTTTTATATTCAAACTCGGATGTCACGACGAAAATTAGCAAGGAAGAGCTGGAGGAATTTTTCATTCTGAGCGATCTGACGATTCGCCAGGCAGATGAAGCGAGCGCGTCAGTCACTAAAACGGCATACAAAAAATGCGCCCGTTGCTGGCGTCACCGTCCAGCTGTTGGCACAAGCAAAGAACATCCCGATTTGTGCGATCGGTGCGAAAGCGTAGTCAGAGCGATTGGAAAAAGCGCCGACTGATCATCATGAGGAAATGACGAAATCCGAATGACGATTGACGAATTAATGACGAAGCCCGAATGCCAAAATCCTAACAGGCTTCGTCATTTGAGCATTCCGGCTTCGTTCGTCATTCGACATTCGTGCTTCGTCATTTAACCGGACATGAAGTTCATCCTTTTCCTCTCGCTTCCGCTCTACGCACTGGATCAGTGGACCAAGCAGATGGTCTTGCGATTCATTAGTCCCGATGAGCCGCGTGTTCTGGTATCGGATTTCTTCAGTCTTGTTTACGTGACCAACAACGGCGCAGCGTTTGGATCCTTCCGAGGTAACAATACGTTCTTCATCGCCATTTCCTGCGTTGCGCTTGTGGTTGTTTTGGGCCTCCTCTTGTGGGCGCGAACACCTGATCGTTGGCGTGATCTTTCGCTGGCGCTTCTTCTCGCCGGAATCCTTGGAAATCTTACCGATCGCCTTCTTTATGGGCACGTGGTTGATTTTCTTCTTTTCGATTTACACGTCCCCTATGCGCATCCCTGGCCGGCCTTTAATGTCGCCGATTCCTGTATTTCGGTTGCGGTAGTGTTGTTCATTATTCATTCCTTTTGGACGCAGAAGAGCGCGGATAGCGACGCCGTCGCGCCGCGGTGATGCGTTGCGCTTCACGTAGCCAAGCGGCTACAGTGACGGGATGAAATCTTCGCCGATGGAAGAAG
>Ga0209808_1002123_pt1 | contig 10194 bp, 12 predicted proteins | sample GraSoiAngelo_157_FD_186171 | JGI IMG/M metagenome (GOLD analysis project Ga0209808, IMG submission 186171) | Grasslands soil microbial communities from the Angelo Coastal Reserve, California, USA - 14_1009_16_20cm (SPAdes) (version 2) | ecosystem: Environmental > Terrestrial > Soil > Grasslands ...
GTTCGAGTTTCGTAAAATTCAGGGGCCGGGCTTCCCCAACCTGAGTTGCCTCGGACTGTTGAGCGACCGCATCCTGCGTCGTACGCGGATTTGCGTAACCGGTCCGGCCAAGGCACGGGACACGTCACGAGCGTGTAGCGCAGGTTCCGCCGAAGACCGGCAGCCGTCCACGGTACTGCTCGGGATCGTGATGGTCTTCGAGTTGCCGGTGATCGTGCTCGGCCTGGTGAGCATCGGCGTGCTCTCGTCGGCAACTCTGCGCAAGAACCGCCGGCTCGGCTACTTCGTCGTCGCCGTCGTCGCACTCGGGCTGCCCGGGCCGGATCCGGTAACCACCGGACTCGAGCTTCTGCCGATGTGGGCCCTCTTCGAGGGCTCGATCTGGCTCGCCTTCTTCGTCGAACGAGCCCGATCGGATGCCTCGATCGAGATTGTTTCGACGCCGTAGTGCCAGATCAGGTTTTCGGCGGAGAGGACGCGCTACGCTCGTGCGACTTGCAACGGGCCTGAGAGCCGGAATCGAAAGGTCGGAACCAGTTGAGAACTGATGAGGTCCGTGAAGTGGACGCGAGTGGCAGCGCTGGTAGTGCGCCGCGTCTGGCCGTGGCGGCGGCGGAGCGGGCTTTTCCGCGGTGGTCGGCGATGGCGCCCAGCGAGCGGGGGCGTCTGCTGCAGCGCGCGTCTGAGCTGCTGATGGAGCGCCAGGCTGCGATCGCAGCCCTGGTCACCGAGGAGACGAACGGCACCGTGGGCTGGGGCATGTTCAACGTTCAGCTCGGCGCCGGGATGCTCGCGTACTACGCGAATCACTCCGACGCGACCGCGGAGGAGCAGGAGATCCCCTCGCACATTCCGGGCAAGCGGGCAAAGGCGGTACGCCAGCCGGTCGGCGTCGTGGTGGGAATCGCACCATGGAACGCGCCGGTGGTGCTCGGCGTGCGCGCGGTGGCCGCGCCGCTGGCGTACGGGAACACCGTTGTGCTGAAGGCGTCGGAACAGTGCCCGCGCACCCACGCCGCGATCGTGGACGCGCTAAGCGATGCGGGCGTCCCCGAAGGGGCGGTCAACCTTGTCACCAACGATCCGGACGACGCCGCGGAGGTTGTCGAGGAGCTGATCGCGCATCCGGCGGTCCGGCGGATCAACTTCACAGGCTCGACGCGGGTTGGGCGGATCGTGGCTGAGACGGCTGGGCGGCACCTAAAACGGGTGCTGCTCGAACTGGGCGGCAAATCGCCGCTGATCGCTTTGGCCGACGCCGATCTCGAGCGGGCGGTGGCGGCGGCGAGCTTTGGCTCGTTCATGCATCAGGGGCAGATTTGTATGTCGACCGAGCGGATCGTGATCGACCGCACGGTTGCCGACGAGTTCGCGCACAAGCTTGCCGAGCGGGCGAGCTCGCTAAAGGTGGGCGACCCGCACGAGCAGGACACGGAGATCGGCCCGCTGGTCAACGAGGACGCAGTCGAGCGAGTGACCGAACACGTCGAGGACGCGGTTGCCAGGGGCGCGAAGGTGATCACGGGCGGGAAGGCACACGGTCTGTACTTCGAGCCGACCGTCCTGACCAATGTCTCGCCGGAGATGCGCGTCTATTCGGAGGAATCGTTTGGTCCGATCGTTGCGATCGTGCCCGTTGACAGTGTCGACGAAGCGGTTCGCGTAGCGAACGACACGGAATACGGACTCTCGTCTGCCGTATTCAGCCGTGATGTCGACGCCGCCCTGTCTGTCGCCGCGCGACTACACACAGGCATGTGCCACATCAACGACGCGACTGTCAACGATGAACCACCGATGCCATTCGGCGGCGTCAAGAACAGCGGCTGGGGCCGCTTCGGCGGCGAGGCGGCACTCGAGGAGTTCACCGAGCTCCGCTGGATCAGCATCCAAGATAGCCCGCGCGAATACGCGATCTAGTTTCGCCTCTCTCCTCTGCGCCTTCTTCGTAACGTGAACGGGACGGCAGGAGAGGAGACGCTCAACGAGCCGAGCGCTCGTCGTGATTGCCTAGCGGTCGCGCGTCACTGTCGAAAAGCCCCGTTTCGACGTGCAGCTCGACGGGGAGGCCGGCGCGGCCGAGTTCTCCACCAATGAATCGAGGCCGTCGAGGCCCGGCTGGGGCAGAAACTCGACCTCCTCCCCGTTAGTGTCCCGGGATCTTGCACCAACCGTGGAGCATGCCGGCAACCCTCCTCGACGGCCTCTTCGGGCAGGCCTATCCGTCGCGGCGGTTTCAAAGCACGTGGATGGGGCTCGTCACGCACACGCTTCCGAGCTTCGTGATCATCGGCCTCGTCCTCAGTCTCGTGCTCAAGTAGCGCGGGTCGAGGTCACCGAATCGCTTCGAACTCGAGTCCTGCGGACTTCCCGGTTCGCAGGACTCACCGTCGTCTTTCGGGTCGCGGCTATCGCAAGGTTAGGTCCGGCGGGCCGCGGCGAGAGCTGGGCGGACTCGTTCGCCGAGCCGCGCCAGCCTCTCAACCGGCTCGTTGCTGAAGACGAAGCGGACGTGGCGATCGGCGATCTCGCCGCCCCAACCGCGCATCGGTGTAGCGGCGACCTTCTGCTCGAGCAGAAGGTCGGACACCTCGACGCAATCGTGGCCGAGGGCGGCGACGTCGAGCAGCAGCGACCACGTGCCTGCGGGACGCACCGCTGGTAGGCCGTCTAGCTGGTGGAGCGTCTCGTCGCGTCGCCGCTGGCACTCCGCGTTCGCGGCGTGCAGGTGGTCGTCGTCCAAGCCGAGGGCAACGCGCGTCCCGATCTGAGCGAACCCGCTCGGCACCAGACCGTTGTAGATCTGGACGCGCGCGACGTCGTTGACGACCTCACCGGGGGCGACAACCCAACCGATCCGCCAGGCGATCATCCGCTGCTCGAGCGACGCGCCACTCACGGTGACGGTTCGATCGCGCATGTCCGCGAGCGAGGCGGGATGCCGGACCGGGTGGCCATCGAAGAGGATGCCTTCGAACCACGCCAGGTACAGGAGCCACAGGTCGCGCTCGCGACAGATCGAGGCAACGGCCTCCCATTCCTCGTCGTTCGCGACCCACCCGGTTGGCAACGATGGGCTGCTGATGAACAGCACGCGCGTGCGCTCGTTCACGGCGGCCTGCAGTGCGTCGAGGTTGAGCCGCCACTCGCCGTCGGCGACCTGGAGCGGGACGAGGCGCGGAACGGCGCCGACGAGCCGCACCCGATTGAGCATGCCCGCGTAAGTCGGGTCTGTGAGGACGACCTCGTCGCCGGGATCGGTGAGGCAGAAGAGCGCGTCGAGCATCCCGTCGCCCTCGCCGCTCGTAATCACGATCTCGCGGCGCCCGTCATAGCGCGGCCCGCCGCGGCGCTCGACGTAGGCAGCCACGGCCTCGCCGATTGCCGCCCGGGTCGCCTCCATGGCCTCTGCGGGCGGTGGGATGTCTGTGTCGAGGTTTTCCATGCGCAGAACGTCGGGGTCGTCGCCCGCTGCGGCAGCCACCCGATCGATGTTGAAGCCCGGAATCTGCTCCAGACGCGCGACTTTCAACGGTCCTCCTCTCACTCGGGTGGTGCCTAATCTCGGCGGTTGGCGATACTCGTCCGGCCATGACAAAGCCTTTCCTACTTGTCCAGCTGAGCGATCCCCACATCGGGGCGACTTGGGCTGATGCCGATTCTGTGGCGGGACTGAGGGCCGCCGTCGAGTCGGTCCGCCGCTTGCCAGATGCTCCAGACGCGGTATTGATGTCGGGTGATCTGGCGGACAACGCGGCCCACGGGGAATACGAGCTTGTGCGTCAGTTGCTCGAGCAACTCGGCGTGCCGGTCTATGTGCTGCCCGGAAACCATGACCACCGTGACAAGCTCCGACGGCATTTTGACTTGCCCGGAGCGATCGGAACGCCGGTGCAGTACGCGGCGGATCTCGGGCCGCTGCGGCTCGTCGCCCTGGACAGCACGCGACCGGGCGAGGATCGGGGCGAACTGGATGCCGACCGGCTGAGTTGGCTCGACGCTGAGCTGGCAGGCGCGCCGGATCGACCGACCCTCCTTGCGCTCCACCATCCGCCGGTCTCGACCGGGATCGCGGCCTGGGATGAGATCGGCCTGCCAGTTGCAGATCGACGCGCCCTCGGTGACGTTCTGGAGCGTCATCGGCAGGTGCGGCGAGTTGTTGCCGGCCATGTCCATCGCACGATGACGGCGGAGCTGGCCGGGCGGGCGGTCCTTGCGGTCCCCAGCACATACGTGCAGACGCGCCTTAGCTTGACGAGATCGAGACTGCGGCCGAGCCGCCCGGCTTCGCGGTCCACGCGCTGCTGGCCGGAGAGCTCGCCTCGCACGTCCAACCCGTGACCTAAACGGCATCCGAGAATTGGTCCGTTAGGACTGAACATCGAGAGGACTGGGAAGTCCATGGCGACGAACGAGATCATCGACGTCGCGCCGGGTCTGTGGGTCTGGCGCGTGGAGCATCCGGACTGGGACCCGGACGCCGGCTGGGAACCGCCGGTCACCTCGACCGTCGTCGAGTCCAGGGGCGAGGTGGCCGTACTCGACGCGATCGCTCCACCGGCGGACGCGAGCGAGATCTGGGAGCGACTCGACGCGACGCCGCCGACCATGGCCGTTGTCCTGAAGCCCGACCACGTCCGGGATGTCGACCTCTTCGTCCGGCGCTACGGCGTCAAGGCCTACGGGCCGTCGCTCTTCTGGCGAGACGACATCCCTGAGACGGAGCTCGAGTCGATCGATGCCGGCACGAAGCTGCCCGGCGGCCTTGTCGCCCTCTACGACGGACGCGGTCGCGCCGAGACCCCGCTCTGGTTGCCGGACCAGCGCTCCCTCGTGTTCGCCGATGCCTTGACCGAGCGCGACGGAGTCCTGCGCGTGTGGGGAACTCCCTGGCATGAAATGAGCGTGTTACCGGCACTCCGCGCGATGCTCGACCTGCCCTTCGAGCACGTGATCGTTTCGCACGGGCATCCGGTTCATGACCGCACCGCCTTCGAGCGCGCGCTCGAACTACCGCCGTTCGACGAGGCGGTCACCGAGTGACAGCACGACGGCGAGACCGCAGTCAGCGGTCTCGCCGAGGGTCTTGAAAACGAGCTTCGCCAGAAGCCGCGTCGGATGTCTTTGCGTCCTACATCGGACTCACCTCCATTCGCCTTGTCGATTCAGCAAACCAGGTGCGTCTAAGCAGGGCATGAGCGGCCGCTGAAGTTCGCCTAAACCTTGCGCCGGCTCAGGCGGGAGGCAGCTTGGGGGCCGCCTCGAGCCTGCTCAGATGCGTCGGCCCGACGGCCGGCGCGCGCTGCGATCTCGGCGACGAGCACCGACACGAGGATGAAGATCCCGAGCACGAACACGGCAACTGCGTCGAGCTCGCGAAGGGGCGGGCTTACGAGAGCTGCCAGTGCGAACGCGCCGACGCCCACCGCGAAAGCCAGGACGACTTGCACTCCCGGCCGCCCGTGATACCGGCGCCACAACCCTGCCACCCCACGAGAGTACTCCCTGCCTTGCCACACCGCTGACAAATACTCGGCGTGATCCGGATCGGACTCCTAAGGCGCTGCGGCCAGGATCTCCGACAGCTCGAGCCCGAGGGTTTCAACGAAGACCTCCGGGTCGGTGTAGCGCAGGCTTGGCCTGGTTCGGCGGCCCGTCCGGAGGACCGGGTGAGTCCGCTTAGCGTCCGCAACGACGTCCTCCGTCAACTCGTTGGCGTCGTACGGGCAGACGACCGACACGGGCGTGGATGCCCAGGCGACGTTGATGGCAGACTCGTAGCGCTTCCATTCGGCGACTGCGCGTACCGATGTCCTCGGCCACACGGGCTCGCCGATCACTCGCATGCGGTCGGCACCCTCCTCGAGACGCTCGCACACATAGCGGGCATATGCGTCGAGGGTCTGCTGCGGATTGCGATACCAGGCCGCCGAGTCGACGAGTTCCACCTTGCGGGCATCCGTATCCAGGGCCTCCCGAAGGGCGCTGAGATTCGCCTCCTTCGTCACGACCAGGAGCGGTTCTTCGCCTTCCAGTCCCTCGCGTATGAACGGGACCGTTGCCGCGAGGAACTCCTCCATCGTCGTGTAGACGAGAGCTTCGTGCTCGCATTTGCCGTTGTCGAGGAGGTTCCGGATCGCGTGCGCCGAGAGGAATGCTTTGGACAGGTACCCCAGCGCCGGGGATCTCGCGATCAGCTCCGCCAGGTCATCCTCGGAACGTGTCGAGATGAGAATGACCGGAGGCGGCTCAGGCGCCTCGGCGATCCGCCGAGCGAGCTCGAACCCGCTCTCAGCTCCTAGATCGACGTCGACGAGCGCGACGTCCGGCCGGAGCTCCTGAACTTGCTCCATGGCCTCGGAGCTGGTCGACGCGACGCCAACGACCGTGATTCCCTCTCTCTTCAGGAACTCGGAGGCAGCCTCGAGAAAGCGCGCACTATCGTCGACGATCAGGCACCGCAACGCCATGCCGTGAGGATGCCAGAAGAAATCTTGGATCGCATGGCGGCTAGCAGGAAAATGCTTATCAAGCTGCTTGGCTGTGGATTTCCGGCTAGCTCCACTGCAGGACTGTGGCCAGCGCTGATGCCGCCCGGCGGCGGCCCTGCGATCCTGCCTGAACCGGTTCCGACCAAGCCCAGGCAGAGGGAGCCAAGTGATCAAGGTGAAAGGGCGTGCCTGGCTCCTTCTCGCGAGCGAGCAGCTCCGAGCGGGCAGCTTCCCACTCCTCGCGACTCACAACCTCGTGATCGGTCATCTTGCTCTCCTTTCCCGTGCAAGTCATCTTGGCGGCTGAGCGGTGCGTCGCGGGTCGCGACTACCGGGAGGCGTTCGTGGCAGTCCGAAGTGGGGAAGAGGCGCGCTTCCCCCATGGTCGCGACACCGACACCGACACCGACACCGTCGGCGACCGGCGACAGGGCGGCGCCGATGGTCTCTTCGCCCAACCTCAGTGTCGGCGCGTCCGTCGCCGGACAGGGTTACGCAGCCTGGTTCGACCTCGTGCCGTCTTCCGTCTCGTCGCGCTCGGAATCCCGGTAGGCGAGCGCCAGGCAGGCGGCGCTGCCGCACACGGGGTTCGCGCGCGGGAGCAGGTGGACGACGGACACGAGCTCGCGCTTGCAGTATCCACACCTAGTGATGGCGAGAACATCCCAAATTGGATCCTTGATGTCTTCACGGCTGACGCCCAACCGTGGTGGCGGCCTGTAGGACTTCCGCGTTGGCGGTTATCCCGAACGGTCTCTTTCGCCTTCGGCGGCCGGCAGCTCCACTCCGGGAGACGTGCCACCGTCATTGGATCCGCAGGACGACCTTGCCACGCTTGCCACGCGCCATGCTGCGCTCGAATGCGGCCTGCGCCTCTTCCAGCGGAAAGACGGAGTCGATCTCCGGGTGCAACTCGCCGGCGTCGGCGAGCCGCGCGAGCTCGTCGAGCTGCGTGCGATTCGCCTCGACGAGGTAATACGTCCCCTCGGCCGGCTCTTCCGCGACCGACACGAGTCTGCCGCCGGGCCGCAGTGCCTCCGTCGCGCGCGCCAGCGTCTCGCCGCCTGCTGTGTCGAAGACGAGATCGACGCCGTCGCTTGCGACCTCGGCACCACGCACTCGAGCGAGCTGGAGGGCGAGGTGGCCGACCCCGCCGGATGCGCCAGTGATCAGCAGGCGTTCGCCGGCCTGCAGCCCGCCGTGGTCGAACAGCCCCTGCCATGCGCTCAGCGCCGGCAGCGGGATGGCCGCGCTTTGCACGTGGTCGAGCGTTCGCGGCTTCGGCGCAAGCACGCTCGCGGGCACGCGGGCGAACTCTGCGGCGACTCCGTCGCGGTCGAAGGGCGTCATCCCATACACCTCGTCGCCGACTGAGGGCTGATCGACGTCCGGCGCCACCGCGGCGACGACTCCGGAGAGCTCGTATGACGGGATCGCGGGGAGGCGGTCGGTCGGCCAGTCGAGCTCGTCGCGCGTGATCGCGGCCGCGTGCACGCGCACGAGCGCTTCGCCCGCGCCGACCGCAGGAACGTCGATCTCCTCGAGCAGCAGGTCTTTCGGGCCAGCGGGGCCGTGCAACCGGATCGCGCGCATTGCAGTTCCTCGTCTTGCCTTGCTAGTAAGATTCTTTCCAGCAAGCATACTGATATGGCGAAGCGAGATGCAGATCACGTCGACCGCATCGTCACCCAGTGGCGGCGCGAGCGTCCCGACCTCGACGTCGCGCCGCTCGGGGTGCTCGGCCGCCTCTTCCGCGTCGCGCAGCTCGCGGACGATGCGCTTGCCAAAGGCGTCGAGCCCTTCGGTCTGCAGCGCGGCTGGTTTGACCTGCTCGCGGCGCTGCGTCGCGCGGGGGCGCCGTACGAGCTCAACCCGACGGAACTGATGAAGGCGACTCTGCTCTCGTCGGGTGGGATGACGAAGCGGCTCGACCGCCTCGTCGAGGCCGGTCTCGTCGAGCGCCGGCCAGATCCGGACGACCGGCGAGGCACACTCGTCCGGCTGACCCGCCAAGGCAAGTCGACGATCGACAAGGCACTCGAAGCGCACGTGGCGAACGAGAAGCGCCTCGTCCATTCCCTGACCGCGGCCGATCGGCGAGCGCTTAACTCGCTTCTGCGAACGCTCCTCGTCCAGGTCGAGTCGAACTGAGACGGTGCCGGGCGAGCAATCGCCGACACGATGAACCCCGGACGATCAGACTCGACGGGCGGCGCACCTAACCTGCGGGCTCTGCGCAGGCGTTCTCAGTACTCGTCGTGGCGGCGCCACCACTGGTAGGGCTTGGTCTGCGGGTACCCGGCAGGTGAGTCCTCCCAGTCCTCTTGACGGCCGAGCGGAGTCATGTCGAGAAAGCTCCACACGCTGCCGAGCGCCTCGACGCCGCGGGCCGTCGTGAAGTAGGTGCGAAAGACGCTGTCGCCGTCGCGAAGGAAGACGCTCAGCCCGAACGTCTCGCCGTCCTGGTAGACGTCTGCTTGCGGGGTCTCGGGAGAGACGCCGAAGTCGACATTGAAGTCGCTCTCGAACGACGAGTGCCAGGGAATTGTCCAGCCCATACGCTTCTTGTAGGCGGTGATCTTCGCAAGCGGCGCGCGAGACACAAGCGCAAAGGACGTGTCGCGGGCGTACAGGTGAGCGAGGTGGCCGATCTGGTCGACGAACATCGAGCAACCGTCGCAGCCCGCGTCCTGGTTCGGTCCGAACATGAAGTGGTAGAGGAGAAGCTGCCTGCGCCCCTCGAACAGGTCGAGCAGCGTGGCCTTGCCGTCCGGGCCGTCGAAGGTGTAGTCCTTCTCGATCCGGACCATCGGCAGTCTGCGACGCTCGGCGGCGAGAGCGTCGCGTGCACGGGTGGCTTCCTTTTCTTTGGCAAGGAGCGCGTCGCGCGCTGCTTGCCACTCTGTCGCGGTGACGACCGCGGGAAGGTTCATGGCGCTCCTTTCAGTCATTCGTATTCGTCGTGTCGGCGCGGCCAACCGTCGGGATTGTCGCCGCGCCCTTTCGGAGTGCGGTCGAGCAGTTGCCAGGTCGCGCTCAGGACATCCGTGCCGCGGTCGTAGCACGAGTAGGTGTGATAGACGATGCCGTCCTCGAGCGCGAACGCGCTCAGGCCGTGAAGCTCGTCGCGCCTGAGGTCGATCTCCGAGGCGTGCTTCGGCGTCCCGAAGTTGAAGCCCGCGCCGGTTCCTCGCTCCTCCTCCGTGAACACGGCGAAGTCGAGATTGAAGTCGCTTCCGGCCGCCGAAGCCCAAGGGAAAACCCAGCCCATCCGGTGCCTGTAAGCCTGCAGGTTCACGAGCGGCGCACGGGATACCGCGACGAAGGTCACGCCCCGCGGCGGGAGATGGACGACGGCACCGTCGAGGCTGTCCGCCGTGTACGAGCATCCTGGACAGCCCGCCTCGGGCCAGCCCTCGACCGTCGGACCGAACATGAAGTGGTAGACGAGCAACTGCGAGCGCCCGTCGAAAATGTCGGCCAAGGTCTTCTTCCCGTCCTCGGTCTCGAAGCAGTAATCCTTCTCGATCGGGACCCACGGCAGCGCTTGCCGTTTCAGGGCGAGCTCGTCGCTCCGGCGGGTGAACTCCTTCTCCTCTGCCAGGAGCGCTGTCCGGGCGGCCAGCCACTCCTCGCGAGTCCCGACCTTGTGCTCCCTCATCCTGGCCTCCTTCCCCCGCTTACTACCTGTAGACCGTCCGGC
>Ga0209808_1002124_pt1 | contig 10192 bp, 6 predicted proteins | sample GraSoiAngelo_157_FD_186171 | JGI IMG/M metagenome (GOLD analysis project Ga0209808, IMG submission 186171) | Grasslands soil microbial communities from the Angelo Coastal Reserve, California, USA - 14_1009_16_20cm (SPAdes) (version 2) | ecosystem: Environmental > Terrestrial > Soil > Grasslands ...
GGGGCCTGCGAAACCCAATGCATATTAGAGTACCATTTCTCGACCTTAATTCTCACCACGCTGCTCTCCGGTCTGAGCTTGACCGCGCGATCCGCGAGGTGATTGACAGCGGCGCCTTTGCCGGCGGACCGTTCGTCGAAAAGTTCGAGGCGGATTTTGCGTCTTATTGTGGATGCCGGTACGCTATCGGCGTCGGCAGTGGAACAGAAGCGCTTTGGTTGTCGCTCTTGGCGCATGGCATAGGACCTGGCGACGAAGTAATCACCGTTTCCAATACATTTATGGCCACTGCCGAGGCCATTACTTACAGTGGAGCTCGGCCGGTGTTTGTCGATGTTAACGAGGCCACCTACACGATGGACCCGGCCGGGCTTGAAGAGGCGCTTAGCCCTCGCACCAAGGCCATCATTCCAGTGCATTTATTCGGCCAGCCGGCCGACATGGATCCAATTCTTGAGTTCGCGCGGAACCATAATCTCTCCGTCATCGAGGACGCAGCCCAAGCCCACGGAAGCAAATACGGGGGCAGAAGTGCTGGCACACTTGGTGATGCCGGATGTTTTAGCTTTTACCCGAGCAAGAATCTTGGCGCGTTTGGTGAAGCGGGCGCGATTGTGACCGACAACCCAAGACTGCAAGAAAAGCTGCGCGTTCTTCGAGATCACGGGCAGGTTCGCAAGTACCACCATAGGATGGTGGGTTGGAACTGCCGGATGGATGGCATCCAGGCTGCCGTCCTCAGCGTCAAACTTCGACACTTGGAAAGCGGAAATTCGCGGCGGCGTGCCCACGCGCTGCAATATAACCAAGCGCTCGAGGAGATTGAGGAAATCGTAACGCCGTACGAGGCCCTTTATTCCCGGCACGTTTACCACGTTTATGCGATCCGGGTCCAGGAAAGGGATCAGATTATTTCGTTTCTCAACGAAAGGGGAATTCAATGCGGGGTGCATTATCCAGTCCCGATCCATTTACAAACGGCTTACCAGGGTCTGGGCTATAAAACGGGAAGTCTCCCGGTTTCGGAACGCATCGCTTCGGAATTGATCTCACTTCCGATGTTTCCGGAATTAACTGAGGCGCAAATCGCAGCCGTGGCGCTGGGCCTTCGCGGGGCGACCACCGCTGGCGTAATGGCCTGAGAATTGTGAATCAGCCTGGAGTTGGAAGAGATCGTTCCCTTCGGCACGTCCAACAGAATGAAAAGCCACGTCGAATTCATCGAGACTAAAGATTTAGGCGATTTTGGGATGAATAACCGACATTTTGCCTCGAGCATTGACTTAAGAATACTCGATCCGCTCCACGATGCCGATTGGGACCGACTGGTTGTTTCGCATCCTGACGGCAATTTCTTTCACAGCGCCGCTTGGGCGAAAGTGCTTGTTGAGACCTATGGTCATAAACCTTTCTATCTCGCTTTCTTCCGGCAATGCCAACCAGTGGCCCTGGTTCCGATCATGGAGATCAAGAGCCCCTTTACCGGCCGGAGGGGCATTTGTCTTCCCTTTAGCGATTTCTGCTGTCCGCTTATTTTTGCCGAAGGTGAGTCGGGGAAGGTTTTAAGCAGGATGTCGGAACTGGCCCGCGAACGAAACTGGAGATACGTTGAAATCCGGGGAGGACGCGGAATGCTGCCAGCGTCAGCAGTATCCGCCAGACAATTCTATGGTCACAAAGTTCGCTTGTCTGAGGACAGCGAAGAGTTGTTAATCCGATTCGCGAGTCCGGTGCGCCGCGCAATTCGGAAAGCCCAGAAAAGCGGCTTGAATGTCCAGGTGGCCACCACGCGCGAGGCGGTTCTGCAATTCTACCGTCTTCATGTCAGAACACGGCGGCGACATGGCATCCCCCCCCAGCCCTTGTCCTTTTTTCTTAATATATATAGAGAAGCCATCAAAGGCGGTCATGGCTTTGTCGTTCTTGCCGGAAGTAGCGCAAAGTTCATTGCCGGTGCGGTTTTCCTCCAGTTCGGCAAAAATGCCGTCTACAAGTTCGGTGCCTCTAACACGTCCTACCAGGAATTTCGTGGGAACAACTTGGTGATGTGGGAAGCGATTCGATTTTTGATAGAGCGTGGTTGTCAGTTGCTGCACTTCGGCAGAACCGACATCGAGAACGAGGGATTACGACGATTTAAGATGGGATGGGGTACCGAGGAAGAGCTGATCGAATATTTTAAGTTTGATATCGAGGAGAACGTATGGGACAATAATGGGTACGACGGATTGGGATTCTACAACAAGATTTTTCGGAGGTTGCCTTTAGTGCTCAATCGGTTTGCTGGTTCCGTGATCTATCCCCACCTGGATTAGAAGAGTAACCTCCTGACATGACACAACCCTTGCCAGAGACGCTGGTCGCTCACAGGATCCCCCGTCCCAGAGAGCCGAGGCCCGAGTTGCAACATTCCAGCTTGAACATTAGCGACATTTTGTCTGCCCTGTTCAAGCATAAGCGGAACATCTTGGTTTGCGTGGCGGCAGGTCTGGTCGCGGCGACGGCTGTTTATTTGTTTTATCCGCCTGTTTACCAATCGGAAGCCAAACTGTTGGTGCGGTACGTTCTGGAAAGGAGTAGCATCGATCCAATCGAAAGTGGGCGCGGTTCGGCCGGTTCGGCCGGTCTGGGTCAGGGCTCTGAAAACGTTCTCGGCTCGGAGCTGGAAATTCTAACTAGCTGGGATCTGGCAGTGCAGGCGGCCGAGGCCATCGGACCCAAGCGTCTGCTCCCGCATGCGTCAGGCACGCCGAGCAAAGAAGCCGCGGCTAAGGTAATCACCTCCGGACTTGAGGTGGGCGTTCACAAGGGAAGCAACATCATTTTTGTAGCTTACAAGAGCCACGACCCGAGTCTCGCTACCATAGTTCTTAGGGAATTGGTAAACCGGTATTTCAATAAACATCTCGAAGTTCACCGTTCCATTGGCGCGTTTGATTTCGTAACCCAGCAAACCGATCAGGTCCGATCGCGGTTGAATCAGACGGAGGATTCCTTGAGCTCGTTGAGGAGCAAGGTAGGGATTGCTTCGCCGCTCGTCGAAAGCATCGCGGCCTTGAGTGCGGAAGCGGCTAAAACGGAGGACCAGTTTAACGTCACAGAATCTGAGCTAGCGGAACAAAAGGCGAAGGTCCTCCAGTTGGGAGGGACACTTCCCGAGGAGGTGAGCGCGCCGCCGACCAATCGCGCTCCGGGTGGAGAGGACGTGCCCGCTACCGTAATGGTCCCTCGATCTCTCGGGGCAAGCGCTGGGAAGTCAGACAAGGCAGGCCCGTCCGCTGCGGAAATCCCCAGCGAAGTAAAGCAGCAGTATCAAGTCCTTATCTCGAGATTGCCGCAGCTTCGTCAGGCGAAGCTGGACTTGCTGGCGAAGTACATGCCGGAGAGCCAGTTGGTGAAAGCGAACCAGGCGGAGATTGACGACGTTACCAGACAGTGTCGAAAGCTCGAAAGGGAGTTTCCGAATCTTCCTTCCACAGCTGGCCCGCTTGCATCTGGTAGCGGACAATCTGACCTCGCTTCTGAAACGGCGCGTCTCGCGGGAATACAAGCAAGACGGGAAGCGTTGGCCGCAGGTCTTCACGATACTCAAGAGCGGATGAAGAAGCTTTCTCAGATTTCACCACAAATAGCAGATCTTGAGCGGCAGAAGGAACTTGAAGAAACCAATTACAAATATTTTGCGGCTAGCCTTGACAAAGCACGCATCGATGAAGCACTTGATCCATCAAAGATTCCTAACATCAGCGCGGTCCAACAGCCGTCACCGCCAATCAAGGTCACGACTGCGCGAGACAAACTTGCCCTGGGCCTTGCTGGAGGCGGGTTGGCCCTGGGCATTGTTCTCTCTTTGCTCAACGAGCTCGTCTTAAATCGGACGATCAAGCGACCCTTTGAGCTTGAAAAGTTCGTGGGCATCGCGCCGATGCTGTCGATACCATACACGCAAAATGGGGGGCTACCTTCCGGACCGAGCCAAAATAGGAACGGCTCAGCATTGGTTGTGAAGGATTCCAAGCGCACAAACCTTGCTCCGTGGGCCGCCGACCACTTCGTCCGTGTCTATTGCGAGGCGATACGCGATCGCATTGGTCTCTATTTCGAGCTCCATCAGCTAACACACAAACCAAAGCTGGTTGGCGTAACCGGTCTATCCGAAACGACGGGAACTTCCACGCTGGCGGCCGGTCTTGCGGCCGCTTTATCTGAAACAGGAGACGGCAAAGTTTTACTGGTTGATGTCAATCTTGGGCCGGAGCATGTCCATCCCTTCTTTAGAGGCAAGCCTGCCCATTCTTTAAAAACAGCTTTGCAATCGGCTGACGGTCTCGCTTCCGTCGCAGACAATCTCTATTTGGCGACGGTCGCGCCTCCTAATGCCGGACCTGCGCAGCTAGGTCTGAAGAAATTTTTCGATCTCATGCCCAACCTAAAAGCAAGCGATTTCGATTATATCATTTTCGACATGCCTCCTCTGAGTGAGACGAGCCCGACGATCGGAATGGCTCCATTTATGGATAAGGTCTTGCTTATTGTCGAAGCGGAAAAGGACAAACGCGATGCCGTCAAACGAGGTTATCGGGCCCTCGTGACCAGCCGAGACAACGTCTCGGTCCTCTTTAATAAAGCTCGCTCCTACGTCCCGAAATGGCTTGAACGCAAAGTTTAAACCCTTAGCGCTTTGAGCACAGGATTGGTAGGGAACCAGGCAATCTAACCTCTTCCGGCAGGTCTACTCTAGAAGCAATGTTAGCTTCTAGTGGCTCAATAACCTTTCACCCGGTCGGCCTTTTCTGGGCCTCCTGACTTGGGCTATGCTTCGGAACAGACTATATTATAGACTAAAGCCGTTTATCCCGCAGTCGTTTCGGACAGCGGTCCGGCGGAGGATTGCCTTCCGGCTGCTGGATCGGATTGATAGTGTTTGGCCGATTGCGCCGGGCTCCGAACGTCGGCCGGAAGGTTGGCCCGGCTGGCCTGAAAACAAGAAGTTCGCGCTCGTTCTCACCCACGATGTGGAAAGTGCTGTTGGTTTGCGCAAATGCCGGAAGCTAATGCAACTCGAGATAGAGGCGGGGTTTCGTTCCTCGTTTAACTTTGTTCCGGAAGGCGATTATCGGGTTCCGCCGGAACTAAGAGAAGAACTAGCACAAAATGGATTCGAGATTGGGATTCACGATCTAAAACACGACGGTCGGCTTTTTGAATCCCGGCGCGAATTCAACCAACGGGCCGCGCGGATCAACCATTATCTGGCAGAATGGGGAGCGGTAGGTTTCCGATCGGCGTTCATGCTGCGTGAGCTGGATTGGCTTCACGAGTTGGATATTGAGTATGATGCGTCGACATTTGACACCGACCCGTTCGAACCCGAGCCAGAGGGACATCATACCATCTTTCCATTTTGGGTATCGGTGCACACGGCGCAGAAGTCAGAAGCCGGAAGTCAGAAATCAGACTCAGGCGGCAACCTCCTGTCCGCCGAAGGACCGATTCGCCGTTCCGAACGTCCGATCTCGGGCGTAACCGGCAGGGGCTATGTTGAGCTTCCTTACACGCTACCGCAGGATTCCACACTCTTTCTTCTGCTCCGCGAAGAGACGATTGATATTTGGTTGCGGAAACTCGACTGGATAGCCCAACACGGAGGAATGGCGCTAATCGACGTTCATCCTGATTATTTGTGCTTTGACGGCGCGAGGCCGAGATCAAGGGAATATCCGGTCACCCACTACAAGTCCTTTCTGGAGTACGTGAGTCGGCACTACGACGGCGCCTTCTGGAACACAACGCCGAAGGAAGTTGCCCGGTTTTGCGCTGGCGCCACAACGATTTCCGCAGCTGCCAAGGGTTAGATCTACATAACACCTTCTTCTATGGATGTCACAGTTTTCGGAATGGGCTATGTGGGCTGCGTGACGGCGGCATGCTTGGCCGAAATGGGGCACTCAGTGACCGGCGTGGACTTGCAAGAAATCAAGATCTCTCTCATCAACTCGGGAAATGGTCCCGTCATCGAGCCAGGTCTGGACCAGTTGATTCGCCGCCAAGTTGCCGCCGGACGGTTGCGAGCGAGTTCGAGCGTGGAGAGACTGGGCGATATTTCCCTCGTCTGCGTTGGAACACCAAGCAACGAGAATGGGAGCTTCGGTCTTGGGCAAGTCGAAAGAGTCGTGGCCCAAATCGGCGAACTGCTGCGAACCGACCACAAATTCCGCGTTGTGGTCATCCGCAGCACCGTATTGCCTGGCACGGTGGAAAATGTCATTCGGCCTTTGCTGGAGCAAACTTCCGGCAAAGTGGATGGAAAGGACTTCGGTATCTCGGTGAATCCCGAATTTATGCGCGAAACCACCGCAATCGATGATTTTCATCATCCGCCTTTTACAATCATCGGGGCTCGCGACGATTGTTCTTTTGAAAAGGTTGCGGCCTTGTACTCCAGCGTGAATGCTCCTGTGGAGCGAGTGCCTATTTCCGTAGCTGAGTTAATCAAATATGCCTGTAACGCATTTCACGCAGTTAAAGTATGCTTTGCGAACGAGATCGGGAACCTGGGCAAAAGGATGGGTATCGATACCCACAGGGTAATGGAGATTTTCTGCAAAGACACCAAGCTGAACATATCTCCGCATTACCTTAAACCGGGATTCGCTTTCGGTGGTTCGTGCCTGCCCAAGGACCTTCGTGCCATTCTTTACAAAGCGAAGCAGCTCGATCTGGAGTTGCCCATGCTCGACGCTGTGCTTAGGACCAACCTGAAACAAATTGAAATAGCTTTCAACCTGATCCGTCGCACCGGAAAGAATCGAATCGGAGTGTTGGGACTCAGTTTTAAGGCGGGTTCGGACGACATGCGCGAAAGTCCGATTGTGATGTTGGTTGAGACGCTGATCGGCAAAGGCTACAAAGTGGTCATTTACGATGAGGAAGTCGCTCTCGCAAAGCTGGTAGGAGCAAATAAGCGTTATATCGAAGAGACAATACCCCACATTTCCTCCTTGATGGTTTCCTCTCCAAAAGAAGCGATCGAGGTCAGCGACGTGGTAGTTGTCAGTAAGAAGAATGCCCAGATTCAGGACGCGATTGCCGCCTATAAGAATTCGGCGATGGTAATTGATCTCGTCAGGCTGCATCCAGAGGCAATGGATGGCGCCCCTAATTATCAAGGCATTTGCTGGTAACGTTGTTACATCGGCAACCGGATCATGAAGGAAGCTGCAGGCAGAATACTAATGCTAGTTGAGAATTATTTTCCGCAGGACACTCGCGTCAAAAACGAGGCTGACCTGCTTACAAATGCCGGTTACCAAGTCTCAGTTATTGCGCTTCGTAGAAAAGGTCAGCCGCGAAGAGAAATAGTAAACAGTATTGACGTTTATCGTGTGCCACGTTTGGAACTCTTTAAAAAGACGGCGCCGGTGAATGTTAGCAGGCGAGCCCTGTTTGGACTTAAGTTGAGAGCTTCTCTCGGTTACCTAGTGGAATACTGCTACTTTACAGTGGCTTGTTTGCTTGTCACCACCTATGTGTTCGTGAGTAGGGGTTTCGACGTCATTCACGCTCACAATCCTCCCGATACGCTCTTCGTGGTGGCCATACCCTTCAAGTTGCTCGGGAAAAAGTTTGTGTTCGATCACCACGATCTCTGCCCGGAGCTCTATCGGTCGCGGTATAAAGCTCAAGAAGGCTTTTATACTGAATTACTGAGATTGTTTGAGTGGTGCAGCCTCAAGCTTGCGGATGTCGTAATCGCTACCAATGAATCCTATAAAAAGGTTGAGACTGAACGCGCGCACAAGGATCCCCGGAATATTTTTGTGGTGAGAAATGGGCCAAACCAGATGCGCATGACGCCGGTCGCGCCCAGCCTGCGTTTGAGAGGGATGAACAAGTGCATCCTATGCTACGTTGGCAGCTTAAATCCACAAGACGGCGTTGATTACCTGCTTCGTTCGTTGCGCCACTTATATTGTGATTTAAAGCGCTCGGATTTCCATTGTGTCATCATGGGCACGGGAGACTCATTGGAAGATTTACGCGATCTGGCTGGGAACCTGGAACTCAACAGTTGCGTTGATCTGACTGGCTTCGTCTCCGATGAAGATTTGCAGGCTAACCTGGCGGCGGCGGATATTTGCGTGGACCCCGACCCTTCCAGCCCGTTGAACGACGTGTCCACCTGGATCAAGATCATGGAATACATGGCGTCGGCAAAGCCCATCGTCACCTTCGACCTGAAAGAAACGCGATTTTCCGCCCGAGACGCCGCTATTTATGTTGAACCGAACAAGGAAACCGAATTCGCGGAAGCCATCGCCCAACTCATGGAGCAACCCGAGCTTCAAAAGAAAATGGGGGCTTATGGTCGCCGCCGGGTTGAGGATGAGTTGCAGTGGGCCAAGGTCGGCAAGAATCTTCTGACTGCATATGAGACGCTGCTGGATAGCAAGTAATGTTATCGGTTATCAGTTACCGGCTATCAGGTTAAGTTATCTGTTATTAGCTATTAAGTGCTGATCGCTGATTTCTGATTGCTGATCTCCGTCCTCTAATTTAGCCCGCTTCAACTTTTTACCTTGTAACGCCATCCGTGACCGCTCCAGAACTCCGTTCCATCGGCATTGTTGATGTTAAATTTGGCGAGAACGTCAATGTTGTGCAGCCCGTTAATCTTTATGGATGCACAATTGGAAGTGAAACCTTTGTCGGGCCATTCGTTGAGATACAGAAAGGGGCAAAGATAGGCAAGCGTTGCCGGATTCAATCACATTCGTTCATCTGTGAGCTCGTCACCATCGGAGACGATTGTTTCGTTTCTCATGGCGCAATGTTTATCAACGACCGCTTTGATAGGGGGGGGCCTGCCGACACGCGGGAAGTCTGGCGTGCGACTAAAATTGGAAACCGTGTCAGTATCGGCACTAATGCCACCATCCTTCCAGTCACTATCTGTGACCGAGCAGTCGTCGGCGCCGGCGCCGTCGTAACCAAAGATATCACTGAGCCTGGCATCTACGTGGGGAATCCGGCGCGACTCCTGCGGCGGCTGTAGGCTGGCGCGGTTATCAGTTATCAGTTATCCGTATTAGCTACGAGATATCGTCCCCGTTAACCATTAACCGATAACGAATAACCCGCAAAGCGCCCCATCAACCAATAACTGATTAGTCTGTCCTCTGACTTCTGACAGCTAACTTCTGAAATCGGTCTGCTCTTGTCTCCTTCGCTCTTTTCCTGCGTCCGTTTTAACCTTGTAACGCTTTAACCGTTTAACGATTTAACGGAACCTGATCATGGGCCTCCAGCTCCCTCCAATCATAGCTTCGTTCCTCACGATCGCTTTCGTCGTCTTCCTTTTCCGGCGAGACATTCGAGAAAAGCCCGATGTTACCGGCGCCCTCTGGCTTCCACTTACTTGGCTGGTGATCCCTTGCTCGAGACCGGTTTCCGAATGGCTCAACATTTTCGGCCTGCCCGTGGCTGGCGCGTCATCAGTGGAAGAGGGAAGTCCGCTGGACGCTTGGTTTTTCTTTGTCCTGATTGTGGCGGGCTTTTATATCCTTAATAAGAGGCAAGTCCGTCTTTCGGAAATCATTCGGAACAACGGCTGGCTCATCGCTTTTTTGCTCTACTGTTTCATTTCGATCGCCTGGTCCGACTTTCCCTTCGTGGCTTTCAAGCGGTGGATCAAAATTCTTGGTCATCCGATCATGGCGCTCATCATCCTTACGGAACCGGATCCCGAGGAGGCGCTGACACGCGTGATGAAGCGGCTCGCCTATGTGGTCGTCCCGGTTTCCATTCTATTCATCAAATTCTATCCTCAATTGGGACGGGAGTACGACCCGTGGACTGGCTTGCCAATGAGCAACGGCATCGCGACAGGCAAAAACATGTTGGGTGCAGATTGTCTGATTCTGGGTTTCTTTCTCTTCTGGCATTTGCTGCAAACCTGGCAAACTCAGCGGAGCACTTGGAGACGAAACGAACTTCGGCTGATTGCCGGGTTCTTGATCGGTATCTGGTGGCTTTTCTCAGAGGCGCACAGTGCCACGTCTTTCATATCTTTCCTTATAGCGACAGTGATGGTCGTGCTTGTTGGGATTCGTTCTATAAATAAAAATTTTATTGGCACGTACATGTTAGCGGCATTAGTTCTCCTTGCTGCAGCAGAACTGACGTTTGGGAT
>Ga0209808_1002127_pt1 | contig 10184 bp, 4 predicted proteins | sample GraSoiAngelo_157_FD_186171 | JGI IMG/M metagenome (GOLD analysis project Ga0209808, IMG submission 186171) | Grasslands soil microbial communities from the Angelo Coastal Reserve, California, USA - 14_1009_16_20cm (SPAdes) (version 2) | ecosystem: Environmental > Terrestrial > Soil > Grasslands ...
TCATTAGCCTTGGTCAATGGGCGAGCAAAGCGCATCTGAAGCGCTTTCGCCTCGAAGCAGAAGCGGCAGCAAAATTGGAGCATCCCGGTATCGTTCCAATCCACGAGGTCGGCGAACGTGACGGCTCGTGCTACTTCAGCATGAAATTTGTCGAAGGCGGCCAACTTGGCGAAGTGGCCAGGTCCACCACGGCGGATTCGTCCGGTGGCGAACGCGAGCCGATGCCGATTCGTCGCGCGGTAGAATTAATCACGAAGGTCGCGCGCACGGTTCATTACGCACATGAACATGGAATTCTGCATCGTGACATCAAACCGGGGAACATTCTGCTCGATGCAAAAGGCGAACCACACCTCACTGACTTCGGACTGGCACGGCTGGTGGAAACAGAAAGCACAATGACGCGCACGCTGGACGTTTTGGGGACACCTAGTTACATGGCGCCAGAGCAAGCAATGGGGAACAATGCGGCCGTCAGCAGCGTCACAGATATCTATGGACTTGGCGCCGTGCTTTACCAATTGCTCACAGGACAGCCGCCCTTTGCTGGGGGAGCAACCTACGAGACGATCAAGCTGCTCCTGGATACCGAGCCGCGGCACCCGCGCCTGTTAAATCCGAAAATAGATCGCGATCTCAGCACAATTTGCCTCAAGTGTCTTGAGAAAGATCCAAAGCGCCGCTACGCTTCCGCTCTCGCGCTGGCCGAAGATCTCGAACGCTGGCTCAGGCACGAACCGATTCAGGCGCGACACACCGGAGTTTTCGCGCGAGGAGGGAAATGGGTCCGGCGCAACCCAACAAGTACACTCCTCGTGGCATCTCTGGTTGGTCTGGCGGCGGCTGCTGGCTGGATCGCTTGGAAAACTGAATTGATCCATCATCCCGTCACAACTGGCATCGCCGTTCTGCCGTTTGAAAATATGGGCGAACAGAAAGAGAACGCGGCCTTTGTCGATGGCTTACAAGACGACATTCTGACCAAGTTGGCCAAGATCGGTGACCTGAAAGTCATCAGCCGGACAAGCGTGATGGAATATCGCGGCAAACGAAATCTCCGTCAGATTGGAAATGATCTGCAGGTATCGCATGTTCTGGAGGGGAGTGTCCGGAGGGCCGGCACGCATCTTCATCTGAATGCACAGCTGATTGACACGCGCACGGACACCCACATTTGGGCCGAGGAATACGACCGCGATTTGAATGATCTGTTCGCAGTCCAAGCTGAGATCGCGCAAAAAGTTGCCCAGCACCTTCACGCCAAGCTCTCAGCTAGTGAGAAGGCGGCTGTTGAAGAACGACCAACTCAGGACTTGGTCGCTTATGATTTTTATGTCCGTGCTGTCTCCATGATTTACAACGCCCAGGTATCCTTGGGGCCGGCGGCCGAGACGCCTTCAGATGCAAGCAAAACTCTTTCCGAGGCTGTGGAGCTGCTTAATAAGGCAGTTGCTCGTGATCCTAACTTCTTTCTCGCCTATTGCCAGCTAGCTCTTGCGCACGACTTGATTCATGCGGATACGGATTCCACACCCGCGCGCTTGGCCCTGGCACAGTCGGCCATAGATTCTGCGTTTCGGTTGAGGCCGGATTCGGGGGAAGCGCACCTGGCGCTGGCGTGGCACCTGTATGGGGGGGACCTGTATGGGGGGGACCTGTATGGGGGGGCTATTCGACGGGATTATGACCGCGCACGTGCCGAACTTGCTCTTGCTCAACAGAGTTTACCTAATAACGCGCAAGTTTACGAGTTAGCCGGATCGATGGACTGCCGTCAGCGTCGCTGGGCGGACGCCACAAACAATCTCGAGCGCGCATGTGAGATCGATCCTCTAAACTTCCCTTACCTGATTAACCTCGCATCGACCTACTTGTGGTTGCACGACTATGACCAACACGCCAGAATTATGGATCGCATCGTTGCGCTTCATCCAGAGCTCAGGCCAGGGCGGATTTTTCGCGCTTCCGTCGAAGTATACCGGCGAGCGGACACAGGGGCTTGGCGTGCTGAAATTGAAAAGATCCGGACCAATGAACCTGGGTCAGAGAAAGATCCATTCGTGGCGGGCCAGCGCTACACTCTTGCTTTGTACGATCGCGACTGGGACACCGCCGGCCGCGCTGCGGCGCTGCTTCCCGAGAAGAATTCGCCCGGGTGGTCGTGGAGCTTTCCTAACCTTGGCCGCGACTTTTGGGTGGGTGTAGTCGCTCGTTTGAAAGGAGACGAAACTTCTGCACGGGCTGCTTTTATGAAGGCACGCGCACAACAGGAAGAAGAGCTACGCGTTCACCCTGATAATGCGGATCTACTTGCTGAGCTCGGGCTGATCGATGCAGGCTTGGGAAGAAAAGAAGACGCACTGAACGAAGGCCGCCGCGCGCTGGAACTTGCACCCAACGTCAAAGACGAATTTACTGAGCCATACGTAAAGATGTGCTTTGCCATCATCTCTACCTGGACAGGCGAACGCGAATTGGCCCTTGGGCAACTTGAAGCGCTAACGAAGACCCCGGGTTCCCACACTTATGGCAGCTTGCGCTTGAGCCCATTCTGGGACCCGTTGCGCGGCGATCCGCGCTTCGAGAAAATCGTCGCCTCTCTCGCACCAAAGGAAGCGGCACGCTCCAAATAGGATCCAAGCGGAGTCACAAAAGATGACGCGCAAAAATCCGATTCGGGGACTCGGATCAGCGCACTTCATCTCTGCTTCTGTTAGCGGATTGTTTGCTTTACTTGCCTGCTCGGTTTCCGCACAGAATCCTTCGCCGACACCTGGAATTCCCACGGAGGCCGAAGCCGAACGCGTGATTGTCACCGGCTCACATATTCCAACCGCCGAAGAAGTAGGCCCAAATCCGGTGGATACCTATCGCCCAGAAGAGATCGAGAAATTAGGCGCGCGCAACGCAACCGACCTGCTGACCAAGCTGCCGCAAGAGATGGGCTCGACCATTAACCAGAACGCAAATGGCGTTGGTGGCGGGAATGGTAGCGTCATACCCAACCTGCGCGGTTTATTGCCCGAAGAAACCCTGGTTCTCATCGATGGAAAGCGCGCTGCGATAATTGGTAGCGGCGGCGGGGTTGCCGCAGGTGCTTCGCCCGGCCTCACGGGAGTGGACATCAATCTCATTCCTTTCCCAATGATTGATCACATCGACATCTTGAAGGATGGCGCCTCCGCTGTTTATGGCAGCGATGCGGTTGCCGGTGTGTTCAATATCTTTTTGAAACACAAATTCCGTGGTCTGGAGATTGGAGCCAGTATTGGCAACACAAACCTGGGCTCCTCTAATGACGCACGCGAGCTCGAGACGTGGATGATTGCCGGAACGGGAGATGACAAGACCGATATCGTGATCATTGCCGACGCCTACGATCGGGCCGCTATCTACGGTCGCGACCGCAACATTACCAGTAACGCGAACCAACTTGCGTGGGGCGGATTCGATCATCGCAGTGGGGATTTTCCCGGCGTCATCGGCCCGTTCGGCAACCCCGCGGCTCCGTTAGGCTTTCGATTGATCCCGAAGTTGTTTTTTAGCCGCAACACTCCGCCGCCGCATTCAGCCCCGAACGTCTCAACTTCACCTTACTACACCAACAACGTCCCTTACCCGGACGGGAACTTCGCGCTTTATAATTTCGCGGCTGTGACCGCGACGATTCCAGCGGCGGATCGCCAAAGTATCTATGGCTCTTTTACGCGCGATATTTGTGACAAGTACTTAACGGTCTTTGCCGACTTCAAATACACCCGCTCATTTTTTGATGGAGCCGGGGCGGCTGCCGGGTTTTCCCCGGATCCATTCAAGAACCCGAACGGTACTGCCTTTAGTCCTGAGGGCATCAGTGTGCCAATCGCAAATCCGTTTAATCCCTTCACGGTCGCGGATGCGACTTTGCCCGATGGCACGCCTGTTACCACCGGAGTTCATTTCAGCGGCATTAAAGACACAGGCGGCGTTACATTCAAGACCACGTTCCACGACATGCTGTTCGATGCCGGACTTCGCGGTCAGATGGGAGAGTTTGGCGATTACTTCAAGAATTGGAATTGGGAATTGGGTTTCCGTTATTCCCGGAACGACGAGGAAACCCTCACTGGTGGGCTGGTAAGCGCGGCGGGCTTACGCGAAGCGCTGTTGGATACCAACCCGGCCACAGCGTTTAATCCCTTCCTTGGATTCCGAGGTAGAAATACCGAGGCAGCAATAAGCCGAGTCTACCTTACCCTCCATAACACCGGCCAGTTCGAGTTACCATTGGCTTATTTCCATCTCAATGGTGACCTGTTCAATCTTCCCGCCGGACCGGTCTCCTTCGCGGCTGGGCTCGAGTACCGCGGGGAAAGGTGGAGAAACGATCCTGACTCGGAGAACGCTAGTTTTGACACAATCGGTGGCAGGAATTTCCAAGCCTCAAAGGTAAACCGGGACGTTTGGGGAACCTTTCAGGAAGTGCGTATTCCGGTGACCAGCCCGGCGTGGAATTTTCCAGGAGCATACAGTCTCGAGTTGGACATCGCCGAGCGCGAAGAATGGTATAGCCAGAATACATCTGCGACCACTGCTCCTTCCGTTTTGCCTGAGGAACACTCCCAGTTTGACGGGCAGAAGCCCAAATTTTCTATTCGCTGGCAACCGCTTGACCCCAAGTGGATTGGCACCCTCACCTTACGTGGCTCTTACAGCGAAGCGTTTCTTGCGCCGACACTACCCGACCTTACGCCGGCCGGCACCGAATTCTTCTTCCCCCCCGGTTTTTTTCACGATCCCAAGGGATTGACGCCTCCAGGAGCTGGCACTCGGCTCCTCTTGAGTGGAAACCCTCTCCTCAATCCGGCGGTTGCCTACGAATGGTCTTATGGAGCAGTTTACAGTGCGAAATGGATCAGAGGTCTTACCCTGAGCGCTGATTTCTGGCATATTGACCTTCGATCGCTTGCCGATGTGCCTGGTGGGGATTTCATCATCGATCATGAAAAGTTATTTCCGCAGGATGTAATTCGTGATCCAACAACTGGCGCAATCACGACCGTCATTTTGCCTACCTTAAACCTCACCCGCACTGTGGTAGAAGGTCTCGATTACGAAGCGATCTACATCCTGGATTTAGCGAGCTTTGGTCGCGGCGATTTTGGTAGGTTCACCTTTACCCTCAATGGGACCTACCTGTCCCGGTTCGAGCTTCAGATAAGTCCCGACACTCACCGATTTGGGCTCTCGGGTTCGTATGTGTCTCCACCAACTTTAAACGGCTCGCTGCCGCACACTCGAGCCTTTGCCAGCGCGTTCTGGGGCGGCCCGGCTGACACCTGGCTGACCGGCTTCGATGTTGGCGCGACCGTTCACTACACCGGCCAGTATCAAGATGACAATCTCGACCTGGGCCCTGTCCTTGCGCGCAAAATACGGGAGTTGACCACGCTCGACCTGATCGCGTCTTATACGTTTAATTTACGCGCCTCGATGGCTCAGCAGGAAGTGGCTGGTTTCGCCAAGGATGGTGGTAAGAACGTGAAGATGTCCGATGGCAAGGAGAAAAACGTTCTGCCCATTTCCACCGCCGAGTACAGTGCTTGTGGATGGCGCGCTTGGTTGAATGGCACGAGGATCACGCTCGGGATGCAGAACGTGCTCGATTCCGATCCGCCGTTCGCCGGCGGTTTCGCCTTCGGGTATGGCTACGACGCATCCCTCGCCGATGTCAAAGGCCGGTTCTGTTACGTCCAGCTAAAGAAAAAATTTTAGTCGCAGCGGTAGACACCGTCATCGCGAGCAGCCGAGGGATCGAGTCAAGACCGAAGTTGCTTCGGCGTCTGTTCGCATAGTTAGGGGCCCGGCTCACTACCAAAAAAGCTGGGGTCCTCATCCCGCGTGATCCGCGCTGTCTTCCAAACTTTCCGCGTAACGAACCGCCAAATCCTACGGAGTACTCGGGTGAACGGCCGGAAATGACAACTCAATGACGAGGAAAAGGCCAAAACAAGCAAAACCAAATCAACCAAAGGAACAAAAGATGAAATCACTCGACTTCTTCAAACCCACTCTGGCGACCACGCTGGCAATAGTACTCGCGTGGCTCGTATCCGCCCGGCCAGCCCAAGCCGGTTACACCGTCACGTTGCAGCAAGTCGGCACCGATGTTGTCGCGAACGGAAGCGGAACCATTAACTTGAGTGGACTGACTTTTGTTCAATCGGGCACGCTAAATGCCGGGCTAAGGGCATATGGAGTTGCATTATCCGCAGTTATAAACACGGGGCCGATTTCTTCCAACGTAGACAGTTACTCATCCCCCACTGGACCGACGAGTTTCGGGTTCGGTAGCATCTTCTGGCCTGCTAGCAGCGGCAGCGGCTATATGGTCGGGATAGGCACTTCAATATTCGGAAACGCTCTCAGTGTTCCAAGGGGCTATGTCTCCGGTACCGCATTATCGGGCATGGCGACCTACACCGGCAAGAATTTTGCAACTCTAGGCGTAAGACCGGGTACCTACGTATGGACGTGGGGAATCGGACGGAACCAAAACTTCACGCTACAAATCCTACCGGGGAATCCCACGCCGACACCAACGCCGGCGGAATGGTAGTGACTTGAGCAGCGCGGAACTCTATGAGCCGGCGACCGCAACACCTACTGCCACGCCTACAGCAATGGCAACTCCCAGCCCTATTGCGACCTCGACTGCGACCCGTACGCCAACCCCAACATCTACTCCAACTGCGTCACCTACGCCTACCGCTACGCCAACACCCACACCAACGCCGACTCCATGCACGGGGAGATGCGCACCTACACCGAGGTCGCGCGCGACGCCGCCGCCCCGCCCGTAGGGGAGGCTGGGCGATTGGGGTCAATCGCCGCTACCTCAGAGCGACGGCAACACGCGGCCGTAGTCGAAGGTTTTGCCGCACCTTTGGGGGCACCGTGGTGAAGCAATAGCAGCAGATGCCTCGGCAGCGGTTCGCAGTCAGCCGTCACGCTTCACTGTGGCGGCTGATTGTGCCGCAGTAACGACAACACGATGGTTAGGGCCTCGGCCTTGCGCAGGAAGTAAGCTGCAACAGCGTCGTCGACGGCGACTCAATTCAGGTTAACCGTCTTGCTGATGACCAAGGAGGAAATCGCCGGCGTTCTGGAGAAAATCGCAACGCTGCTGGAGCTGAAGAAGTGAAAATCCATTCAAGGTCCGTGTATACCAACGCAGCGCGAGCGCTCGAAAACCTTCGGCGCAAGTGTGTCGAGCTTTCAGGACGAAGAAGCGGTGGCGAAAATTCCAGGCATTGGAAAGAGCATCGCACTGAAGATCAAGGAACTCGCCGAGACCGGATCGCCTTGCTCGACGGACGCGAGGTAGGCAGAATTATCTTAGAGCTCGCATAGTTCGGCTCCAGCTCCAGCGTGCGATGGAATCCAGCGCCGGCCGTCGGCCAATCCCGCACGAAGGAATGATTTAGCGCGGCGTGGATGCACCCTTCGCCATTTCGTTCTGTTTAAAAACCGTTCCGTAAATCCGCGTGATCCGAGGGCTCTCCGCGGCGAAGCCAACTTTCCGCGTAACGAACGGCCAAATCCTACGGAGTACTTGGGTGAACGGCCGGAAATAACAACTCAATGACGAGGAGCCAAAGAAGGCCAAAACAAGAAAAGGAAACTATGAATAAAGCTAACGTTCTGAAACTCGCTCTCCTTCTTTGCGCAGCCGCGTGCTCCATCATCACAGGGACGCTGCTTGCTTTTTTCGGTCCCGAAGCGCCTTCAAATCTTTCTCAGAGAACGCTGACCTTCGCAGAGCGTGTGGCATATCAGCGAGCGATCGAGCACGTTTACTGGCGTCACCGGATCTGGCCAAAGGACCGCCCTGATCCCAAGCCTTCGCTCGATGAGGTGATGTCGCAGGCGCAGATCGAGAAAAAGGTGGAAGATTATCTGCGCGACTCGCAGGCACTGGAGGATTACTGGCAACGGCCGATCACTCCTGATCAACTCCAGGCCGAGATGGAGCGCATCGCCGGCCACACCAAGCAGCCCGGGGTGCTGCGCGAAATCTTTGCCGCGCTCGGCAACGATCCCTTTGTGATCGCCGAGTGCCTGGCCAGACAGGTCCTGGCCCACCGTTTAGTCACGGAGTTGAACAATGAAGGCAGCGTGAAGCTAACGAGAATCGCGTGGCGAAAACAGCCATTGCAGTCCTGGGTCGCGACAGCCGAACCGCAACTGCCGGTGACAATGGCAGCAGTGAGCGCAAACTACGCCCTCCCTGCAATATCTGGTCAATCGGATAACTGGACTCCCTCAGGTCTGTGCACCGACGACACATGGACAGCCACCAGCCTCACCAATGCGCCCGTTGCCCGATCTGCTCACACGGCAGTGTGGACTGGCAGCGAAATGATCATCTGGGGCGGAACTCAGGGTGGCGTTGTATATTTAAACACTGGCGGGAGATATAATCCCAGCACCGACAGTTGGACAGCCACCAGCCTCACCAACGCGCCCGCTGCCCGAGACTATCACACGGCAATCTGGACTGGCAGCGAAATGATCGTCTGGGGCGGATTCAACGGCAGCAGCTATTTGAACACTGGCGGGAGATACGACCCCGGCACTGATAGTTGGACAGCCACCAGCCTCACCAACGCGCCCGCTGTCCGAGACTATCACACGGCAATCTGGACTGGCAGCGAAATGATCGTCTGGGGCGGATTCAACGGCAGCAGCGTTTTCAACACTGGCGGGAGATACAACCCCGGCACTGATAGTTGGACAGCCACTAGCACCACTAACGCGCCCGCTGACCGAGAACGGCACACGGCAGTCTGGACCGGCACTGAGATGATCGTCTGGGGCGGAACCCCCGGTGGTTTCAGCGGTTTGAACACCGGCGGCAGATATAATCCCAATACCGATAGTTGGACAGCCACCAGCACCACTAACGCGCCCGCTGGTCGATTCGGTCACACGGCAGTGTTGACCGACAGCGAAATGATTGTCTGGGGCGGATTCGGCGGCTTCCCTTTGAACACCGGCGGGAGATATGATCCCGGCAGCAACAGTTGGACAGCCACGACCACGACCAATGCGCCTGCTGCCAGATACAGTCACCCAGCAGTCTGGATCGGTAGCGAAATGATTGTCTGGGGCGGAACTGATAATACCAGCTATTTTAACACCGGCGGGAGATATAACCCCGGCACCGACAGTTGGACAGCCACCAGCATCATCAACGCGCCCGGTGGCCGTGCCTATCCCACGGCGGTATGGACCGGCAGCCAAATGATCGTCTGGGGTGGATTCCGCCCCCTCGGGCCTTTGAACACCGGCGGCAGATACTGCGCGGCTGTGGCAACACCCACACCAACCCCAACATCTAGTCCAACTGCTACCTCAACGCCGACCCCTACAGCCAGCCCAACTCCGACTGCAACACCAACCGTTACGCCGACTGCGACACCTACAGCTACGGCAACTTCAACGGCGACATCTACGCCAACTGCAACACCAACTGCTACTGCCGCTGCAACCGCTACACCGAGCCCAACTCCCACACCTACATCTACACCAAGGCCTACACCCACGCCGAGGCTTGCACCAACACCGAGGCCGCGCCCGACTCCGGCACCGCGCCCGTTCCTCCAAATGTTAGCTGGAAGCGCTTCTACACTTCCCGCGTAACGCCCGGCCAAATTCTACGGAGTACACCAGTGAAGGCCAGAAATGACAACTCAATAACGAGGAATCAAAGAAGGCCATAACAAGAAAAGGAAACTTAGTTTATGAAAAAAGAGATTAAAAGAATCAGCTTAATGGCAGCAATCTTCCTGACCGTGGCGCTCGTCAGCTCCGCGGTGGAAGCGGGAGTGATACGAATTAATGGTACTATCGCAGGGAGCGAAAGTGGCGCACCTTTTCCCAATCCAGCGGAAGGGATTTATGTCAATGGGAGCGTCATGTCAACCGACACGGCGCTTGGTCCATTCACACTGGTTTATTCAATCCCAGTGGAGTTCGCTTTCGAAAATACGCCACCTGGGAACGCCGGGGGCAGTCGTTTCACAGTGGGAGACGCCGCCAACGGTGACAGCATTTTGGCGTGGTTTTTGGGAATAAACAGTGGTTTATGCGCCAACGGCGATCTTCGCCATGTGGATCCCTGGACCATTATCGGCGGAACG
>Ga0209808_1002128_pt1 | contig 10179 bp, 5 predicted proteins | sample GraSoiAngelo_157_FD_186171 | JGI IMG/M metagenome (GOLD analysis project Ga0209808, IMG submission 186171) | Grasslands soil microbial communities from the Angelo Coastal Reserve, California, USA - 14_1009_16_20cm (SPAdes) (version 2) | ecosystem: Environmental > Terrestrial > Soil > Grasslands ...
TCGAGTTGAAGGACACGGTAAACGTGATGGTCGATCAGCTGCGTTCGTTTGCGTCGGAAGTAACGCGCGTCGCGCGCGAGGTGGGTTCGGAAGGAATTCTTGGCGGCCAGGCGCGAGTCGAGGGCGTTTCCGGCACTTGGAAAGATCTTACTGACTCGGTGAATTTCATGGCGCGAAATCTCACCGGCCAGGTGCGAAACATCGCCGAAGTAACGACCGCCGTCGCGACAGGCGATTTGTCGAAGAAGATCACGGTGGATGTAAAAGGTGAGATTCTCGAGTTGAAAAACACCATCAACACGATGGTGGATCAACTCAGTTCATTCGCGTCCGAAGTTACCCGTGTCGCGCGTGAGGTTGGCACGGAAGGAAAACTCGGGGGCCAAGCGCAGGTAAAGGGTGTCGCCGGAACCTGGAAAGATCTGACCGATTCTGTGAATTCAATGGCTGGCAACCTAACAGCGCAAGTGCGCAACATTGCAAACGTCACTACTGCTGTAGCTAACGGCGACCTATCGAAAAAAATCACGGTCGATGTGCGTGGTGAGATTTTGGAATTGAAAGACACGATCAACACGCTGGTGGATCGATTGAGCTCATTTGCATCAGAAGTGACCCGTGTAGCGCGCGAGGTGGGCAGCGAAGGAAAACTTGGCGGACAAGCGGACGTGCGTGGAGTCGCTGGAACGTGGAAAGATTTAACCGATTCGGTAAACACGATGGCCGGCAATCTCACTGGTCAGGTGCGCAACATCGCGGAGGTCACGACGGCGGTCGCGCGTGGGGACCTCTCGAAGCAGATCACGGTGGATGTGAAAGGCGAAATTTTGGAGTTGAAAAACACGATTAACACGATGGTGGATCAACTCAGCTCGTTTGCGGCAGAAGTGACCCGCGTGGCTAGGGAAGTAGGTTCAGAAGGACAGCTCGGCGGTCAGGCCCAGGTCAAAGGGGTTGCTGGTACCTGGAAAGATTTAACTGATTCGGTGAACTCGATGGCTCGTAATTTGACCGGTCAGGTGCGCAACATTGCCGAGGTCACGACGGCCGTTGCAAACGGCAACCTGTCGAAAAAAATCACGGTCGATGTGCGTGGCGAGATTTTGGAATTGAAAGACACGATCAACACCATGGTCGATCAATTGCGCTCGTTCGCTTCAGAGGTTACGCGCGTGGCACGCGAAGTGGGTTCGGAGGGATCGCTCGGCGGTCAGGCGCGGGTCGAGGGCGTTTCCGGAACATGGAAAGATTTGACGGACTCAGTCAATTTCATGGCGTCGAACTTGACCACTCAGGTGCGAAACATCGCTGCCGTTACCACTGCCGTCGCGAGCGGCGATTTGTCGAAGAAGATCACGGTTGATGTAAAAGGTGAGATCCTTGAATTGAAAAACACTGTCAATACGATGGTGGACCAACTCAATTCGTTTGCGTCCGAAGTAACTCGGGTAGCCCGCGAAGTAGGCACAGAAGGCAAACTGGGTGGGCAAGCAGTGGTCCAGGGCGTGGGCGGGACATGGAGCGATTTGACCGACAGCGTGAACTTCATGGCCGGCAACCTTACTAATCAAGTTCGCGGGATTGTTAAGGTCGTTACCGCTGTCGCCAACGGAGATCTTAAGCAAAAGCTGCTGGTCGAGGCCAAAGGCGAAATTGCAGAGCTCGCGGACACGATCAACAGCATGACTGATACACTGGCGACTTTCGCGGATCAGGTAACGACAGTGGCGCGCGAGGTAGGTGTTGAAGGGAAACTCGGCGGTCAAGCGAACGTGCCGGGCGCTGCCGGAACGTGGCGCGATTTGACAGACAACGTGAATCGCCTGGCCGCGAATTTAACAACTCAGCTTCGCGCGATTGCGGATGTGGCGACGGCTGTCACTAAGGGTGACCTGACCCGTTCGATCCAGGTGGAGGCACGGGGCGAGGTAGCTTTCGTGAAGGACAACATTAACGAAATGATTCGCAATTTGAAAGACACCACATCGCGAAATGAAGAGCAGAACTGGCTGAAAACGAATCTCACCAGATTCACGCGCATGCTGCAAGGCCAGCGAGATTTGCTGACAGTGGGTAAATTGATCCTGTCCGAACTCGCCCCGCTGGTTTCCGCGCAACAAGGTGTTTTATATATTATGAATGGCTCGGATGCAGAACCCGAGCTCAAGCTTCTCGCAAGCTATGCCGGTCGCAACGGCGACGGAGTCAAAACTCATTTCAAACTCGGCGAGACTATGGTGGGGCAAGCGGCGTTGGAAAAGCGAAGCATTCTCCTGACTAACGTGCCCACAGACTACGTTAAAGTCAGCTCGGGTTTGGGCGAATCGCAGCCAATGAATATTGTCGTCCTTCCGATCTTGTTCGAAGGAAAGGTAAAAGCGGTGATGGAGCTTTCCTCACTCGATCGTTTCAATTCGACTCATCAGGCTTTTCTCGAGCAGTTGACTGAGAGTATCGGCATCGTGCTTAACACCATTGAAGCCAATACGCGGACGGAAGATCTTCTCAAGCAATCGCAGTCCCTCGCGACCGAACTGCAAAAAGGTCAGCAAGAATTGCAGAAGACCAACCAGGAGTTGCAGGAAAAAGCGCGCTCTAATCTCGCGAAAGATCAGTTTCTCGCCATGCTCAGTCATGAATTGCGGACACCGCTTACACCGGTGATCGCCTCAGCCTTGGAGCTGGAGGGCGAGCAGGCCTTGCCCGAGAACATTCACGAATCACTGCATATGATTCGCCGCAACGTCGAGTTAGAGGCGCGACTTATCGACGATTTGCTTGATTTAACACGCGTTAGCAAAGGCAAAGTTCAACTCAATTTCGAAGTCGTTGACGCCCACAGTCTCTTACACAACGCTCTGGAAATTTATCAGAGTGAAATTGTCCGGAAGCAGTTAACCCTCCGACTGGATCTGGCCGCGCAAAAGGTCCATCTCCGCGCCGATCCGGCGCGATTGCAGCAGATCTTTTGGAACCTGATCAACAACGCGGTGAAGTTTACCCCCAAAGACGGGCAAATTCATATCTCGACTGGCAATGATTCGGACGAACAATTGCATGTAGAGATCGCCGACACCGGACTTGGGATTGAGCCGGAGACTCTGCCAAAAATCTTCGATGCGTTCGAACAGGGTGCCAGAACCCAGTTCGGTGGTCTCGGTCTCGGCCTGGCGATCAGCAAGACGCTGGTCGAAGCGCACAAGGGGTCTATCACGGCAGAAAGCGCTGGCCGTAATAAGGGCACCAAGTTCATTCTCGCTTTTCCCACGTGCCAAAAGCCGGACCGAGATGCTGTGCCGACTGTTAGACGCCAGGCTTCGCAGCGTCAAAGCATGCGCATTCTGCTGGTCGAGGATCATGAAGATACCAACAGGTCGCTGACCAACCTGCTGCGGCGGCGCGGATACTATGTGCAATCTGCGGCGAGTCTCCAGTCCGCGCTCGAGTTAAGTGCCAAAGAAGAGTTTGATGTGTTGATTAGCGATTTAGGTTTGCCAGACGGGAGCGGAATCGAGCTAATGCAGAAACTAAACTCCGCCCGCCCGCTTGTTGGAATCGCCCTAACAGGTTTTGGGATGGAAGAAGATATCCGAAAGACCCGCGAGGCCGGGTTTAAGTATCATCTCGTCAAACCAATTGATCTGACTAAACTCGATCAGCTTATTCAACAAAGCGTCGCCACGGATTCGCCCGTGTAAAGCGCGTTACCGAAAGCACCACCGATCCGGATAGCGCAAACTACTCGTGTTCTTGTCGAGGAAATGCAACTCGAAGTTAAGCGCGCTGATGCTAAGCAGTCGCTCGGATCATCGTGCCTGTTGTAAAAGCTCACGGTTACTTTGTCGCCGCCTGCGCCGTTCGATTCGACGCTGAGTGTCGGATGGAATTGATCCGCTGTACTGTTGTCATCATTCAGGACTTTCGGCCCTGACCAGTGCGCGTGAGCTAGATTAACAGCGTTTCACCGATAACCGCATCAAATTCCTTTCCTGCTTTTATGCCTTTCTGATAGACGTGTAAGAACCGATGCACATTGAGGCCATTGATCCAAAGAAGACCGCAATGATTGTGGTCGACATGCAAAACGACTTTGTGGCGTCGGGCGCAGCGATGGAAACGCCTGCCGCACGTCACATCGTCCCTCAGCTAGCCAAGGCGTTGAGAATCTGCCGCGAGACCGGAATCAAAATCATCTACACGGCGCACGTGCACCGCAGTGACGGGTGCGATATGGGACTCTTTGATGACATGCATCCGCCGATCGCCAATCGTCACGCATTGGTTGATGGCACGCCGGGCGTGGAGATCTACCCGGAGCTGGCGCCGGCAGTCGGCGAACATGTTATCAAGAAGCATCGATACAGCGGATTTTTTGGCACGGACCTCGACATTATCCTGCGGGAGTGGGGAGTCGATACCGTCATCATCTCGGGAACCACTACCGAGAACTGCTGCCAGGCCACGGCGCGGGACGCGATGTTTCGCAACTACCGGGTCGTCTTTCTGTCGGACGCGACAGCTACCTATGACTATCCAGACCGGGGATTTGGCGCGATGCCAGCCGACGACGTGCACCACGCGACATTGGTGATTCTCGCGGCATCAACGGCTCATGTGATGTCGGTCGAAGATATGAGGACGCGAATATCGAGCCGCGAGAAGACCAAGGCGGCCCGCAATCGGCTAAATGACATTGGCTCGTCACGCTTTGGGCGGCCACTGCACACCGAGTAATTCCTTAGGCAACTGCTTCGGGTCAACGGGATAAATCAGCAACGTGTCGGGCTTGGTCTTTGCACCGGGCGAAAACCCGGTCTCCTCCGGCGCCCCCACGATCAGCCAGAGCACTTCGGCATCGGTGTCGTTGAATACCTGGCGCAACTGTTCCGGCCCGACGAGCACGCCACCGTATTTCGGCACCGTCAACGTTTCGTCTCCCACGCGCAGCCGGCCCACACCTTCCAGCACGAAATAAAACTCCTCCGCACGGATGTGCTTGTGCAGCGTGTTCGCGCTCTTGGGCGGTAACCGCCAGAGCCGGGCGCCGAGATTCTCGCTCCCGGTGCGCTCCAGATAATCCGCATTGGGGATTTTCATCAGGTTGGAGGGCCGCCAGGAGAGATCTTCCGGCTTGATCAGATAGTAACCTTGAACGGCTTTCATGAATTGTCGGCGCTTCTGACTTCGACGTTCGGTGTTGGACGTTGGGCGTTCGCGTTTCCGAGATCCACTATTCTCCCCACTCATCGCTAATGCCAGTCCCATGCCAGTGCGCCTCGCACCTCGGACTTAGCGACCGGTCATCGCTTCCAGCTTTTCGGGATAGCGGGCGCCTTGCACTTTGATTTCTGATGAGGCGGTTTCGATTTCGCGGAGATCGGCTGGCGTAAGTTCGAGTTCGACTGCTCCGATGTTTTCCTCGAGACGTTTCAGCTTCGTTGTGCCCGGGATTGGAACAATCCACGGCCTTTGAGTGAGCAACCACCCGAGCGCGATTTGAGCAGGGGCTGCCTTCTTCCGTTCTGCGATGCGGCCGAGGAGTTCAATCAACGCCTGGTTCGCCTTGAGCGCCTCCGGCTTGAAGCGAGGGAGAGTGCTGCGGAAGTCGGTGCTGTCGAACTTCGCGTTTTCGTCGATCTTGCCCGTGAGAAAGCCTTTGCCTAACGGGCTGTAGGGAACGAAGCCGATTCCCAGTTACTCGAGAGTCGGTATGACTTCCTTCTCAGGAGTTCTCGTCCAGAGCGAGTATTCGCTCTGAAGTGCGGTGAGCGGTTGGACGGCGTGTGCGCGACGAATCGTTTGCGCCCCTGCTTCCGAAAGACCGAAGTGCTTGACCTTGCCTTGCTGAATCAATTCCTTCACCGCACTGGCGACATCTTCAATCGCCACGTTCGGATCAACGCGGTGCTGATAGAGCAGGTCGATAACATCGACCTTGAGCCGCTTGAGCGAGCCCTCGACCGCCTCCTTAATATGCTCCGGCCGACTGTTTAGTCCCGCCGCCCCCGGTCGCGTATCACTGCCGCTCAGATCGAACCCGAATTTCGTAGCGATCACTACTTGCTTGCGAAAAGGTGCGAGCGCTTCACCCACGAGTTCTTCATTAGTAAACGGCCCGTAAACCTCAGCGGTATCAAAGAAAGTGATGCCGCGCTCTACCGCTGCGTCGAGAAGAGAAATCATCTCCTTTTTATCTTTTGGCGGCCCGTAGGAAAAGCTCATTCCCATACAACCCAGTCCAATCGCCGAGACTTCCAGACCGCTCTTTCCCAGTTTGCGCTTCTTCATACTTAAAGATCGCAGCTCAGACCGCAGATTGGCTCGAGAAAAGGCAACTAAGCAAACCAAGGTCTTCGCTTTCTTCGTTTCCTTTTGTTTAAACTCCCAACTCCCAAACTTCTCGCCGCTCCTAGCTCCAGGCTCCGAGCTCATTCCCAAGGCGCGGCGCGCGAGAAGATCTCGTCACGCCTTTCGGCTCCCAACTTCCATCCGGTATCGGGCCCAGAGCTTGTCTCGTTTTTTCGGCACGCAGCCGGTTTATCGGCTGTTCCAACAATCGCCACGACAACGCCGCGACGAACAGCGTAACGATCCCGAACACGACCAAACGCAGCGATGGTATCGTGATCAGGAATCGCATTTGAGACGGCAGCCAACGATTGACGACCATCGCCACCAGAATGTGATAAATGTAAAGGCCGTAGCTGATTCGTCCGGCGAAGACGAGACCGGCATTACTCAGGAAACGCGCGATGTTTCCATCGAAACCGGTCGCTGTTCGCGCAACCAATATCACAAACGCACCGGCCTCGAGCGGTTCGACCAAAACCGATTTCAGTTTCGTCGGGTCGCCGTTTCGCAACACTGCAGCTACAGTTAACATCGATAAACAGAGCCACGCTAGCACCCAACCGCCGCGCGATGCTCGCAGTCGCCCGCCACACCATCCCAGGGCTGCGCCGGCGGCGAGTGAGTCGAGGCTCCCGAATGGCAACACCCATCGAGCAATGATCGGCACCGAGAAGATCACGCAGCCAATTCGAAACGCGACGCCGGCAAACGCGACCGCAATGATTGCGGACAGCATCCATTTGCGCGGTACCAGCAAAATGAGCAGCGGCCAGAACAGGTAGAATTGCTCCTGAACGCAGATCGACCACAGATGCGAGATCGCTAATGGCCATTGATCGTTCCAGGCAATCAGCCAGTTCACCGTGCCGGTGAAAACCCATGCCCAATTGTGACGAATTGCGCCGAGATCGAGCAGTAATGCAATCGCCGCGAACACCAGATAAGCCGGGCCGATGCGAAGAAAGCGACGCCAGTAAAATGCTGCCATCGTTTTGCCCGCCGATAACTCGCCTGCGTCCATTCGATCACGCGCGCGCCGCAGCGAGGCGGTGATAAAGTAACCGCTCAAGACCAAAAAGAGGCGCACGCCAGTTGCACCAAGGTGGATCCAGTCCGGCAACGGGAAATTCGGAACGTCCGCGCTGAAATGATCCACCATGACGGTGAGCACCGCCAGTGCTCGCAGTCCGTCAAACTGCGGCTGATAACCCTCCAGTGAGCGATCACGCGCTAAGGTTTGCCCCGACGTTAAAACATCTGTCCGACTCGATCCGACACCTATCCCAGCCCAAGTAGCCCAGCCCATGAGATATGTGACAGCTCCGGGGCAGTCTCGTTACCAACTTTCTTGAGTAGGCCCACAGAGGCCAACGAAGGGATCGAAGGTCAAAACGGCCGTTGTTTTCTTTGTTTCCTTCTATTCGAACTCCGAAGTTCTATCTGCCATCTTCCATCTTCGATCAGCTCGTCGCTCCTGACTCCGGGCTCCGAGCTGATACTATTCGTCCTTTTCCATCCACTCGACCGGCTCGCCGTTCAGCGCCTCGTGAATGGCTCCGATCATTCAGACTTGAGAGAAGCCATGTCGATGGAGAACCGGTATTTCACATCGGACTTGAGCAGTCTTTCGTAGGCTTCGTTGACCTTCTGGATGGGAATAACTTCGACATCAGCGGTGATGTCATGCTTGCCGCAAAAATCGAGCATCTCTTGCGTTTCGGGGATGCCGCCGATCATCGACCCGGAAAAACTGTGCCGTCCCATGATGAGGCCGAACGCGGAGACCGCCAACGGCTTCGCGGGAGCGCCGACAAGCGTAAGATTGCCGTCGATGCCAAGTAAATTGATATATGCGTTGATGTCGTGATCGGCGGAGACGGCGTCGAGGATAAAATCGAAACTGCCGGCGTGCTTTTTCATCTCGTCGGCGTTGCGCGAGACAACGACCTCGTCGGCGCCGAGGCGGAGCGCGTCTTCTTTCTTGCCGGGTGAAGTGGTGAAAACCACGACTTGAGCTCCGAGCGCGTGAGCAAACTTCACCGCCATGTGGCCGAGCCCACCGAGACCGACCACACCAACTTTCTTGCCCTGGGCGACGCCCCAATGATGCATGGGGGAGTAGGTCGTGATACCGGCGCAAAGCAGCGGGGCGGCTCCAGCAAGATTGAGGTTGGATGGAACACGCAGGACGAAGCGTTCATCGACGACGATGCTCTCGGAGTAGCCGCCGTAGGTCACGCCTCCGAGATGCTTGTCCGGAGAGTTGAAGGTGAGGATCATGTTCGGGCAGAATTGCTCAAGGCCAGCCTTGCACCGTGGGCAGGTGCCATCCGAATCGACCATGCATCCGACCGCGGCGAGATCGCCGGGCTTGTACTTAGTAACTGCCGAGCCGACCTTGGTCACACGGCCTACAATCTCGTGACCGGGAACAATCGGGTAAGTCGTGGCCATGAACTCGCTCCACTCGTTGCGAACCGAATGCAGATCGGAATGGCAGATGCCGCAGAACAAAATTTCGATTTGCACGTCGCGGTCAGTTGGATCGCGACGGTTGATCTTGGTGGAAGCCAGCCGCGATGTCGCACTGGCAGCGGAGTAAGCTTTCGCGTTGTAAGTAGTCTTATGCATGATTGAACTTGTTTCTCTCGATCAAATATCGCAACTCAACGTCACGCCGCACCTAATACTGATCCCGTCGAGGTTAACAGCTTTAGGCGAGTGCAAGTCGTGCCTTGATCCGGTAAGTTCGCGCCGTTTTCGCAACCACTCACGACATTCTTTTACAGGGGCGCCCCTTCGAATGTCGCGTTTGATATAATCTCGGTGAGTCGTCATGGGTAACTTTAAGACAAACTGGCGCAGGGCGGCACTCCTTTTCGGCGGTTGGACGCTGGTTAGCGTTATCTTCGCGGCGATTTCTTATGCGGCTGCGATTGGGGAAAACAATAAAGAATTCGGGTTCGTCTCTGCACTCAGGCTGAATCTGGTTCAATTCTATCTTTGGGCGATTCTCTCACCGCTTCTCTTTCGCTTCAGCCGCCGCTTCCCAATCGAGTTCCGTCCCCTCAATCTTCGCAACTTGTTGCTCTATTTCCCGGCGCTAATTTCATTCGCCGGCATCCATCAGGTCATTCACCTGGCCGTCCTTTGGTCCATTACCCCGCGGTTGAGGCGACAGTTCCCCGCCCTCATCGACTGTTACCGCGCTTATTTCGGGTTCGGCTTCTATATCGATTTGATTATCGCTTCGCTAATCGTAATCGCGGTACATGCGCTACTCTATTATCAAAACTTTCGGGCGAGCGAGTTGGCGCAATCATCTCTCAAATCCCAACTCGCCCAGGCGCAGCTCAGAGCCCTGAAAATGCAGCTTCATCCGCATTTTCTTTTCAACACGCTGCACTCCATCTCATCACTCGTTTTGGAAGACCCGCCAAAAGCAAACAGCATGATCGCGCGGCTCGGCGACTTCCTCAGATTAACCCTCGAAAATTCCGACCAGCAGCTGATCGACCTCAAACAAGAGACTGAATTCGTCCGCTGCTATCTTGAGATCGAACAGGTCCGCTTCGGAGATCGGCTGACGGTGGCGTTTGAATTGGAACCGCAGACGCTTTCTGCCCAGGTTCCCCATCTTATTCTGCAGCCGGTGGTGGAAAACGCCATCCAACATGCGATCGCACCGCGCGCGACGAGAGGTCATATCAATATTGAAGCAATACGCCTTAACAACTTGCTTCGACTCGAAGTCAGAGACAACGGACCCGGGATAGCTTTAAACGGCGACTTGCTTGGAACAGAGGGAGTAGGTTTGAGTAATGTCCG
>Ga0209808_1002130_pt1 | contig 10175 bp, 10 predicted proteins | sample GraSoiAngelo_157_FD_186171 | JGI IMG/M metagenome (GOLD analysis project Ga0209808, IMG submission 186171) | Grasslands soil microbial communities from the Angelo Coastal Reserve, California, USA - 14_1009_16_20cm (SPAdes) (version 2) | ecosystem: Environmental > Terrestrial > Soil > Grasslands ...
GAGGTGCGCGTCGGCGGACCGGGGCCGGGACGCGAGTCCGCGGTGCGCGCGCTCAACAACTGCGGTTTGAAGATCACCAGCATCGCCGATGTGACGCCGATCCCTCACAACGGTTGCCGGCCGCCGAAGCGACGCCGGGTTTAACGAGGACACTATGGCGCGATACACCGGTCCCACTTGCAAGCTCGCCCGCCGCGAGGGCACGGATCTGTTCCTGAAGAGCGGCGTGAAGCCGCTCGAGAACAAGTGCAAGTTCACCGTGCCGCCGGGCGGCCTCAAGGGTGAGCGCCGCACGCGCTTGTCCGACTACGGCCTGCAGCTGCGCGAGAAGCAGAAGCTGCGGCGCATGTACGGAGTGCTCGAGCGGCAGTTCGGCAACTACTACGAGGAGGCGGCGCGCAAGAGCGGCTCCACCGGCGAGAACCTGCTACGGCTCCTCGAGTGCCGCCTGGACAACGTGGTGTACCGCATGGGCTTCGCCTCCACGCGCGCCGAGGCTCGCCAGCTGGTGAGCCACAAGGCGATCACCGTGAACGAGAAGCCGGTGAGCATCGCCTCCTTCCAGGTGAGGCCCGGGGACATCGTCCAGGTGCGCGAGAAGTCGCGCAAGCAGCTGCGCATCCAGAGCGCGCTCAACGTCGCGCAGCAGGTGGGGCTCCCCGAATGGGTCGAGGTGAACGACAAGGAGTTCCGCGGCGTGTTCAAGTCGGCGCCGGGGCGGGACGAGGTCCTGCCCGACATCAACGAGAACCTGGTGGTGGAGCTGTATTCGAAGTAGCCGGCTTGCAATGGGCTCTTAGAGCACCCATTTAAGCCCGTCCAATGTCCGTTTTGTGCCGGTCGCGAATGAGCCGGCAAGGTGACAGGCAATGCAGGGTTCCGTAAGCGAGTTTCTGAGGCCCCGTGTGGTGAAGGTGCAGCCGGTTGCCCCGCGCCAGGCGCGCGTGGTGATCGAGCCGTTCGAGCGTGGCTTCGGCCATACGCTCGGGAACGCGCTGCGCCGCGTGCTGCTGTCGTCGATGCCCGGCAGCGCGATCACCGAGGTCGAGATCGACGGGGTGCTGCACGAGTACACCAGCATCGAGGGTGTGCAGGAGGACGTCGTCGACGTCCTGCTGAACCTGAAGTCGGTGGCGCTGCGGATGCACTCGCGCGATTCCGCGGAGCTGCGGCTGCACAAGAAGGGCCCGGGTCCGGTGACCGCGGGTGACATTCAGACCGATCACGACATCGAGGTCGTGAACCGGGACCTGGTGATCGCCAACCTCACCAAGGCGGGGGAGCTCTCGATGACGCTGCGCGTCGAGCGCGGGCGCGGCTACCGCCCGGCGGCATCGCGCCTCGCGTTCGAGGAGCAGACGCGCCCGATCGGCCGCCTGCAGCTCGATGCCTCCTTCTCGCCGGTGCGACGCGTCACCTACTCGGTCGATGCGGCGCGCGTCGAGCAGCGCACCGACCTCGACAAGCTGGTCATCGACATCGAGACCAACGGCACCATCGAGGCCGAGGAGGCGATCCGCCGCGCCGGCAGCATCCTGAAGGACCAGCTGTCGGTGTTCGTCGACCTGCAGGGCGAGGAAGAGGCGGCGACCAAGGTTTCGGAGATGCAGTTCGATCCGATACTGCTGCGTCCGGTGGACGAGCTCGAGCTCACCGTGCGCAGCGCCAACTGCCTCAAAGCCGAGAACATTCACTACATCGGCGACCTGGTGCAGCGCACCGAGGTCGAGCTGCTGCGCACGCCGAACCTCGGCAAGAAGTCCCTCACCGAGATCAAGGAGGTGCTGCAGAGCCACGGGCTGATGCTCGGCATGCGCCTCGACGGGTGGCCGCCGGCGGGCCTGAAGCACGACGAAGAGCGCGACGTCATCTGACGGCAGCGCCCTCGAGCGAAGGCATCTCATGCGTCACCAGCTTTCCGGCCGCCAGCTCTCGCGCAACGCCTCGCACCGGCGCGCGCTGATGCGCAACATGTCGGTGTCACTGCTGCGGCACGAGCGGATCCGCACCACGCTCCCGAAGGCGAAGGAGCTGCGCCGGGTGGTGGAGCCTCTCATCACGCTCGCGAAGAACGACGGCGACGCCAACCGCCGCCGCGCGCTCGCGCGGCTGCGCGATGTCGAGATCGTCGAGAAGCTGTTCGCCGAGATCGGTCCGCGCTTCCGGACGCGGCCGGGCGGCTACACGCGGATCCTCCGCATGCTGCCGCGCCCCGGGGACGCAGCTCCCATGGCGCTGATGCAGCTCGTGGAGGCGCCGCCTGCGGCGGCGGGCGAGGAGCCGGCGGGCGAAACGAAGAAGACCGGCCGCCGCGCCAGAGCGGCGGAGAAACCCAAGGCGAAGGCGCCGGCGAAGGCCGAGGCCAGCCGCAAGACCGCGCCCAAAGCGCAGCCGAAGAGCGAGCCCAAGGAAGCGGAGCCCGCCAAGGCACCGAAGAAGCGCGCACGGAAGAAAAAGGCCGCCGACGACTGAAGCGTCGGCGCGGGGAGGGGGACCCATGGGCTTCACTTCGGAATTCAAAGAATTCGCGATGAAGGGCAGCGTGATCGACCTGGCCGTCGGCGTCGTGATCGGCGGCGCCTTCGGCAAGATCGTCGCCTCGCTCGTCGGGGACGTCATCATGCCCGCGCTCTCTCCGATGCTCGGCAGCGTCAACTTCACGGACCTCGCGGTGCAGATTGCGACCAATGCCGCGGGAAAGCCCGTGATGCTCCGCTACGGCGCGTTTCTTCAGACGATCTTCGAGTTCCTGGTGATCGCGCTGTCACTCTTCATCGTCATCAAGGGCATCAACAGGCTCAAGCGCCCTGCCCCCAACGCACCGCCTCCCGTGCCCTCCAGGACCGAAGTATTGTTGCAGGACATAAAGGATTTGCTGACAAGAAGGTAGATTCTGTCTCACTGGAGATGCAATGAGGGTGAGGCTCACCCACCCGCGCGGGACCCAACGGGTCCGGTGGGCCGGATAAGCCGCCCGCCGTATCAGGCCGTCTCCAGGAAGGCGTTTCGGGTGAGGTTCTCGCAGCCGTCGCGGGTGACGGCGAGGTCGTCCTCGATCCGGATCCCGCCGAACTTCGAGAGCGCCTCGACCCGGGGCCAGTTGATGCAGCGCGCGCGCCGGACGTCGGCCCGCGCGGCATCGAGCAGCTGCGGGATGAAGTAGAGCCCCGGCTCCAGGGTCACGACGAAGCCCTCCTCGAGGACCCGGGTGAGCCGCAGGTTGGGGTGGCCCTCCGGACGAGGGATGTCCCCGCCCTGGGGCGAGCGCATGAAGCCGGCGACGTCGTGCACCTCGAGACCGAGGAGGTGTCCGATCCCGTGCGGCAGGAACACGCTCGTCACGGCGCTCGCCATCGCCTCCTCTGCGCTGCAGCGCGTGATGTCCGCCTCGCGCAGCAGCTCAGCGACAAGCCGGTGGGCCCGAAGCTGCACGTCGCGCCAGTCGACGCCCGCGCGCACACCGGCGCAAAGCGTCTGTTGCATCTGATCCATCCGGCCTACGAGCAAGGCGAAATCGGCGTCCCCGGCCGAGTAGGTGCGGGTGATGTCGCTCGCATAGCCCTGGAACTGCGCTCCGGCGTCGATGAGGAGCGAGTGCCGCTCGCGCGGCGGCTGCTTCTCCAGCACCTGGTAGTGCAGCACCGCGCCGCCGGCATTCAGCGCGATGATGGGGTTGTAGGGCAGCTCCTGCTCGCGCTGCCCGCAGCCCTCGAGGAATGCCAGCTCGATCCCGAACTCCGAGGCGCCCGCCGCAAAGGCGCGCTCCGCCGCCCGGTGGCCGCGCGCGCCGAGCTGGCTGGCCTCGCGGAGGCAGTCGAGCTCGTAGGGCGATTTGACCGCGCGCGGAAAATCCAGCCACCGCATGAGGTCCGGGGGATTGAGCGCGCCGACGCCCCACCGGGCGAGCTCGGCGAAGGCATCTCCGATGTAGGCGGCGCGGGAGAGGTCGGCGGGCAGCTCACGGCGCGCGCCTTCACGGTCGGCCACGGTGCGCACGTCGAAGTGCCGCACCCAGTAGTCTTGCGGCAGCTGGGCGGGCTTGTGCCAGTAATCCGCGCACCTGTGGACGATGAGACGCGCCGTGGCGCCGGGCTCGAACCAGAGGAACGAGTCCGGGGCGTCCGTCAGAGGCACCCACACCTTGAAGGGGGCGTGTGCCCTGAAGGGGTAGGTCTGGTCGTCCTCGAAGACCGGAAGGAGGGAGCCTGAGTGCAGCAGCAGCGCCGTGTAACCGCAGGCAGTGAGCGCGCGGGCCGAGCGCTGGCACAGCGCCTCGAGGTGCGGACCGTAGGTGGCTTCGAGCCGCCGCTCGCCCGGGGGTGAAAAGTGCTCGCCGGACCTCATTCCAACCTGTCGCCAGTCTCGTAAAGGTCTGCCGCGGCTGTCGCCTCGGCCCGACAGCACACCGCAGCGCCGTCGCCTTGGATTCCAGCCGTCGCCTGGTTTCCAATCGTAGCGGGATTTCTATAGAATTTGCGTCCCGCCGCCCAGGACGGGGCGCGGAACGGCCGTGAGCGGTCGTGGTCTCATCAACACAACTCTTGCTTCTCTCGGGGTACCGATCGATGAACACAAAACTTGCTCTTAGCGCGCTCGTTGCGGCGCTGATGCTGACGGCCTGCGCGAAGCAGGAATCTGCCAGCACCGACCAGGCCGCAACTCCTCCTGCTCCGGCCGCTCCGGCGGCTTCGGACTCTTCGGCCACGCCGCCGGCTTCCGGCACGGCTGCCGCGCCCGAGGCCGCGGGCCAGGCTGCGCCGCCCGCGGGCGCCGCTCCGGAGTCCAAGCCTGCCGAAAGCGCCGCCGCTCCGGCCACGCCGCCGGCCACGCCGCCGAAGCAGTAAGTCGCCCAAGCTTACGGCCCAAGCACGGCTCGGACGGTTCGCGCGCGCGAGCTGTCCGGGCCGTTTCCTTTTGGGGGCCGCGGCGCCTGCTGCCCTTCAGCCATGATCGTCGAGACCGTCAGTGTGCGCGATGCGCGGGCGATGCCTGCCGACCGGCTTTGGATCCAGGGCGTCTATCGCGAATATCTCGATGACCTGAATCCCGGCACGGGCCTGTTTCCCAAGCTCCGCGAGGTGGGCCATCGGGAGCCCGATCTGATCGCGCACTGGTTCGGCGATCCGAACACCTTCCCGCTGGTGATCCTCCGGGGGAGCGAGCCGGTCGGCTTCGCGCGCGTGCTGCGCGTCGTGCAGGGCGCGGGGCAGCCGCGCATCGACTACCGCATGGCGGAGTTCTTCGTGACGCGTGCGCGGCGGCGGCTCGGCATCGGCCAGAAGGCCGTGCAGCTGATCCTGAGCCGCTTCGCCGGACGCTGGGAGATCAACGAGTATCTGCGCAACGCCAGCGCCGTGAGCTTCTGGCGCCGCGTGGTCGGCGCCTACACGCGGGGCAGCTACCAGGAGCGAGTCGTCAACGGTGAAGTGCGCCAGGTGTTTGATTCCGCGAGACCGCACCCGGTGTAGTGGCACCCGGGTAACGGGTGATGTCCGCCTGAGAGGCCCCTGACTCCAACCGAGCCAGCGGCCCTGAAAGATAGGCAGTGCGCCGCTACTGCGCGCCGCGCAGCGTTACCGAAGTGCTGATGTCCACCTGCTTGAACTCACCCGTATCGGGGTCGAAACCGAACGCAGTGGCTGTAATGCTCGCCTTGCCCGCTGCGAAGAGTGCGGCCGCCCTTCCGTGAAAGAGCTGGGTCTGCGATTGCACCGTAGTGCTCCATGAGACCGTGGTGCTGTCGCAAGACACGAAGGCGGAGAAGAACCCGTTGATCGGCGCGCCACCGCGGGTCTGCTTGATCTGTCCGAAGAGCGTGACGAAGGAGTTGGCGTTACATGTTACGGATCCACTGATCGTGACGACGCCCGTTGAGGCACGGACGGAACCAAACTGCGCAATGCTCGGCGTGAAGGTAAAGGGCGGCGGAGCAAGCTGGAGATTAAACACCAGATTTGCAGGCGACTGCGGGTAGAGCGATCCGACCATGAAGTAATACTGCGTGCCGGCAGTGGCATCAAACCGCACCCGCGACTGCACGGTTCCGCCTGCATCATCGTTGCAGCCCATCTGGGTTAGGTTTCCGGGTGAGCCCGTGTACACGGACAGCGTCGTGTCGTAATTGCTGCCGAAAGTGTTCGCCTCGAGGCGCTCATTAACCGTAGGCGTGTAGGTGAACCACACGCTCTGATTGTTGCCGTAACACCATGGATCGCTGGGCGAAGAGGTGGCAGTCGTCGCATCCTGACTCGCCGAATTGGGAATGGAGGCAATGCGGGTTACCGAGGCGATGTCGTCATTGGCTGGCGGTGGCGGAATGACGACGATCTGAGTGGAAGCAGTCGAGGTATTCCCTGCCTGATTGTCTCCGATGAAAGTCACGATGTACGTGCCAGCCTGAGCGCTCGTCGGTGTCCAGCTGAAAGACCCGGTGCTGTTCTGAAGATCCGTGAAAGTGGCGCCCGCGGGCAGATTGGAGGCGGTGAGCACCACGCGGCGTGCCTGTGCATCGACCCCCGTCACCGTGAACATGACGTTCTGATTCTCGACTACCTGAATGTGTGTGGGGGCTGTGACCGCAACCACGACATTCGCGTTGTAGCGGATCTCGCCGCGAAGGGCGGGTACGGCCCCCTCGCAGTGCTGCTCGAAGGTGGCGTCAAAAGCGCTCACCGTGTTGTTTGGGCCATAGACGATCTGCAACACCTGGAAGCTGCCATTGTCGTTATTACAACCACGGCCGTCACCGTAGACCGCAAGCCCGGGCACGCTTGAGACCTCAAAGGGAAAGCGGGTCGCGTTGAGATACGTCCCCACTGTCAAAGGCTGATTGTTAGGTGCCGCAAAATCCAGGTTCCAGAAATCCCCCGGGGTGAATCCCTGGTACGCAATCGAGACTCCTCCGCCGGAGTTGACTGAGGCACTGAAGGTGCCATCGGTCGGAGTCAGGAAGTAAGTCAGTCCCTGGCCAACGTAATCGCCCGCATCACTCGTCATGCTGAGTGATGTCACCTGCTGACCCTGGGCGGATGGGCTTAGTGCAAACGCCGACAGCGAAACGACGCACGCGCCGGCGAAGCGGAAATTTTTGAACATGAGCCCCCCTGCGCGGGTCTTGCTTGTTACAGTAGCGTCGGGACGTATGAGGCGGGGTAGTCTCGTACGAAAGGTCGGAGGCGTCAACGGGACAGCGCCCTTCGGCTTGTCGCCGCTACTTGACCTGGCTCACTGCTCCAGAGGAGGCACGATGGAATCGATCCATCACACGGCGAATATGCCAGCGCGCTCGCCGCTCAGGGCGCGCGCGATTTTGCGGCCTGGCCGGCCGCTCCGCCGCAGCCGGCGCAACCCGCTCCGAGCTGCGCGAGCGTGCGCTCTCTCAGCGAGACGAGAAAGCGGGCGCGACCGGCGCCCGGCAGGGTGCTCAGCGCATCGACGCAGCGCAGCCGCAACCGCAGCGACATCAGCCGCCAGGCGCTGAAGAGCGCACACGCCGCGACCAGCACCGCCACCAGCACTTCCTGCAGCAGAGGATTCATGCTCTGCGGTCCTAGCTCGCGCCGCCGCCGAGCATGAGCGCCACGCGGTAGGTGACGAAAGCGCCGAGGTAGGCGAGCGCGAACAGGTACGCCGCCATGTACAGCGGATAGCGCCAGGAGTTGGTCTCGCGCTTCACGACCGCGAGCGTCGACAGGCACTGCGGCGCGAACACGTACCAGGCCAGCAGCGACAGTCCGGTGGCGATGCTCCAGCCCTGTGCGATGACCGGCGCCAGCGCTCCGGCGACGTCCTTCGCTCCCGACATGGCATACACCGTGCCGAGGGCGCTCACCGCGACCTCGCGCGCCGCCAGCCCCGGCACCAGCGCAATCGAGATCTGCCAGTTGAAGCCAATGGGCGCGAACAGGTACTCGAGCCCGCGACCCAGGAATCCCGCGACGCTGTACTGGATCGCGGGTCCCGTCGCCCCCGCGGGCGGGGCCGGGAAGCTCGCGAGGAACCACAGCACCACCATCAGCGAGAGGATGATAGTGCCGACGCGTGTGAGGAAGATCCGCGTGCGCTCCCACAGGCCGAGCGCCAGGTTCTGGAGGTGCGGCCAGCGGTACTCGGGCAGCTCGAGCAGCAGCGGCCGGTACTCCCCGCGCATCACGGTGCGCTTGAGAACGAAGGCCACGAGCAGCGCGCTCGCGACGCCCGCGAGGTAGAGCGCAAACAGCACCAGCCCCCGCAGGTTGAAGATTCCGACGGCGCGCTGCGGAATGAAGGCCCCGATCAGCAGCGCGTACACCGGCAGGCGCGCCGAGCAGGTCATGAGCGGCGCGATCATGATGGTCGCGAGGCGGTCGCGCGAGGAGGGGATGGTGCGCGCCGCCATGATGCCGGGAATGGCGCACGCGAAGCTCGAGAGCAGCGGAATGAAGGCGCGGCCCGACAGTCCCACCCTTCCCATGAGCCGGTCGAGCATGAAGGCGGCGCGCGGCAGATAGCCCGAATCCTCGAGCGCCAGGATGAAGAGGAACAGGATCAGGATCTGCGGCAGGAACACGAGCACGCTGCCGGTGCCGGCGATGACGCCATCGAGCAGCAGGCCGCGGAGCGGTCCCTGCGGCAGCACACCGCCGAGCGCGGCGTTGAGCCATTGAACGCCGGTGTTGATCAGGTTCTGCGGTGCCTTGGCCCAGCTGAACACCGCCTGGAACATGAGAAACAGCACCACCGCGAGCAGCGCGGGACCTGCGACGGGGTTGAGCACCACGGCGTCGAGGCGCGACAGCATCCGCAGCCGGGCCGGCACGCGATAGCCGGCTTCGTTCAGCACGCGGCGCACTTCGCGCTGCGTGGCCTCGATGTCGGCGGCGCTCGCGGCCGGCGGCGGCTCGACCCCGAGCGCAGCAGTCCCTTCAAGGGTCGCCGGCGGGAAGCGATAGGAATCGAGCGCCTCGATGAGCGCGCGCTCGCCGCCCGCGCGTACGGCCACCGTCGGGACCACCGGTACCCCGAGCGCCCGCTCGAGCGCCGCACGATCGAGCGTGTAGCCGCGCTGCGCGGCGAGGTCGCTCATGTTGAGCGCCACGATCATCGGCCGTCCGAGCCGCTTGAGCTCCAGCACCAGACGGAGGCTGAGGCGCAGGTTCGTCGCATCGACCACGCACACGAGGAGATCCGGCGCGGGCTCGGTCGCGTGCCGGCCCAGCACCACGTCGCGGGCGATGGCCTCATCGAGCGTCGCGGGCTCGAGGCTATAGGCGCCCGGCAGATCGACGACTCGGAAGAGGCGTCCGGCGCGCGGACCTGTGAGGCGTCCTTCCTTGCGCTCGACCGTGACGCCGGGGTAGTTGGCGACTTTCTGGCGGCTGCCCGTCAGGCGGTTGAAGAGGGCGGTCTTGCCGCAGTTCGGAACGCCGACCAGGGAGAGACTGAGCTGCGGCGCGGCCAACGCCGCAGCCGCGGGGGAGCTCATCGCTGCAGCTCTATCCAGATACTCTGTGCCTCGCGCCGGCGCAGCGCGAGCGTCGTGTGACCGACGCGCACCACGAACGGATCGCGCCCGGGGCGCGCCTCGGCGAGGATTTCCACCTGCTCGCCGTTCACGAAGCCAAACTCGAGGAGCCGCCGCTCGAGGGGCGAGAGGGCGGCAGCGGCCGACCCCACGCTCACCACCCGTCCGGTCGTGCCGGGCGGGAGCGCCGCGAGGCTCACAAAGCCCGGGTCGAGCGCGAGACCCTCAGGTGCGGCAACGGCGTCCATGAACGCTAGTATGGATGAGAACGGTTCGCATTTGCAATCGCATTCGCATCCGAGCCCGGTGCCGGCGATTCGGACTAGCGTATGATCAGACTAATCAAGCAGTTACAGCGGCAGAGCGGGGTCGATCCTGCCGTCCGAGGAGGGGTCCCAGGTACCGCCCAGTCCAGGACGCCTCGGTAGCGGCGATGTCCTCCGGGGTGCCCGTGGCGACGACCCGCCCGCCGCCCTCACCGCCCTCCGGACCCAGGTCGATCACCCAGTCGGCGGTCTTGATGACGTCGAGGTTGTGCTCGATGACCACGACGGTGTTGCCCTCATCGCGCAGCCGCATGAGCACGTGCAGCAGCTGCTCGACATCATGGAAATGCAGCCCCGTGGTGGGCTCGTCGAGGATATAGAGAGTCCGCCCGGTGGCACGCTTGGCG
>Ga0209808_1002135_pt1 | contig 10169 bp, 9 predicted proteins | sample GraSoiAngelo_157_FD_186171 | JGI IMG/M metagenome (GOLD analysis project Ga0209808, IMG submission 186171) | Grasslands soil microbial communities from the Angelo Coastal Reserve, California, USA - 14_1009_16_20cm (SPAdes) (version 2) | ecosystem: Environmental > Terrestrial > Soil > Grasslands ...
AATCGTGGGCAGCCGCGACCACTCGCCTTACGGCGCCGCTGCGGCGTGCCTCCTCGCCGCGGGCGTCGCCGGGGCGGGCATGGTCGTCGTGAGCGGGATGGCGCGCGGCATCGACGCGATCGCGCATGTGGCCGCCCTGGACGCCGGCGGCGCCTCAGTGGGGATCCTCGGGAACGGATTCGGCGTGATCTACCCTGCCGTGAACCGCGTGCTGTACGAGCGCATGGTCGCCCGCGGCTGCCTCGTCAGCGAGCTGCCGCCGGGGGAGCGCCCCCACGCCGGCGCGTTTCCTCGGCGCAATCGCCTCATCTCCGGACTCGCCGGGGTGACGGTGGTGATCGAAGCGGCGCCCGGGTCGGGCGCGCTGATCACGGCCGACTGCGCGCTCGACCAGGGGCGCGCCGTCCTCGCCGTGCCCGGGCCGATCACGAGCCCCACCTCCCTCGGCTGCAACAAGCTGATCCAGCAGGGCGCGAAGCCGGCGCTCGCGCCAGGAGACATCCTCGAGGAGCTGGGGATCGAATCGGGGGCTTGGGATTCGGGGCTCGGGACTCGGGAACACAATCCCGACGCCCGAACCCCGAGCCCCGTGTCCCCTCGCGTTCAGCCACCCGACCTGAGCGATCTGCAGCGCAGCTTGTGGGACGCCATGGCGGCAGAACCCAAGCACGTGGACGTACTCGTTTCTAGTGCGGGGACCGACACGAGCGCGGTGCTGACCGCGCTGACGGAGCTCGAGCTGCGGGGGGTGGTGAAGCAGGAGCCGGGGATGGTGTTTGGGCTCGCTTGAACGCGGAGGTGCGAACGCGGAACGCGGAACAGAAATCCGAGCGCGGCTGCAGCGAGCGACCTTCCACTGCTGTTTCGCGTTCCGCCTTCCAACTTCCGCGTTAAGTTTCCGTGGTGCGGCATGTCTATCTGCACGTCCCCTTCTGCCGGCGGCGCTGCTCCTACTGCGACTTCTCCATCGCGGTGCGCAAGCGCATCCCGGCGCGGGAGTATGTAGACGCGGTGCTGCAGGAACTGAAACTCCTTGGGACAACTGACCCCGGGCGCAAGCCCGGGGAGACCGAAGACGTCGGTCTCGAGACGATCTACCTCGGCGGCGGCACGCCGTCGCTGCTGCCTCCCGAGGCGCTCTCCGCCCTCCTTACGTCGGTGCTCGACGCCTTCCGTGCTACGTCTCTGCGTGACGCCGTCGAAGTCACGATCGAAGCCAATCCGGAAGACGTGACGCTCGAACACGCGACCGCCTGGCGCAACGCGGGCATCAATCGCGTGTCGCTGGGCGCCCAGTCCTTCGACGACAACGTCTTAAAGTGGATGCATCGCGCTCACGACGCGACGCGCATCGGCGACGCCGTGCGGGCGCTCCGGGCCGCGGGGTTCGACAACATCTCGCTCGATCTCATTTTCGCGCTTCCCGCGGAGCTCGAGCGCGACTGGGCGCGCGACCTCGACCTGGCCTGCTCGCTGCTCCCCGCTCACCTCTCTCTGTATGGGCTGACCGTCGAGGAGCGCACCCCGCTGGCCCGCTGGATCTCGCGCGGCGCCACGTCCGCCGCCGCCGACGAGCGATACGCGGATGAGTACTTACTTGCTCACGTACGGCTTGCGTCTTGCGGCTATCATTTTTACGAGGTCTCGAACGCCGAGCGCGACGGCCACCGTTCACGCCACAACTCGGCGTACTGGTCCGGTCGCGCCTATTGGGGGCTCGGTCCCGCGGCACATTCGTTCGACGGCCGCGTCCGTCGCTGGAATCTGGCCGCGTGGGAGGCGTATCGGCGCGCCGTCGTCGCCGGACTGCCGCCGGTCGAGGCCGAGGAGGTCCTGACCGAGGAGCAACAGGAGCTGGAGCGCCTCTATCTCGCCTTGCGCACCGATGCCGGGTTACCCCTTACCGCCCGCTACCGCCCTCTACCGCCCGCGACCGTCCACTGGGTGGAGCGGGGTTGGGTGGAAGTGAGGGAGCAGCGATTGGTTTGCCGCCCCGAGGGCTGGCTCCGTCTCGACGCCCTCGTCGGCGACTTGACCGGCGCGGGGCGAGCGGTCTAAATTGTTAGTAGGTAACAGCTTGGGTGACATGGTAGCATCCCTGAACGACCGCGAGCGCCAGGTCCTCGAGGCCGTCATCGAGACCTACGTCGAAACCGCCGAGCCGGCGGGGAGTCGGACTATTGCCAAGAAGTTCGGCCTCACGCTTTCCGCCGCCACCATTCGCAACACGATGAGCGACCTCGAGGAGAAGGGGTATCTCTACCACCCCCACACGTCCGCCGGCCGCATCCCGACGGATCTCGCCTATCGGGTGTACGTGAACTCGCTGATGCGCCTAGCGCAGGTGTCGGCGTCCGACTCGCATCAGATCCGCGAAGAGCTCGCGGAGCGCAATGCCGTGGATCAGATCCTGGAGCGCGCGGCGCAGGTGCTCGGTGTACTCACAAAGGAGCTTGGCGTGGCGGTGGGCCCGACGCTCGACGAGGCGGTGCTCGAGCGGCTGGAGCTGCTGCAGGCGGGGTCCGACCGGCTCCTGCTGGTGCTCACGCTCAAGAGCGGGTTGGTGCGCACCATCTTCGTTGAAGTGCCCTCGCGCCTCGCGCCCGAGATCGTGGTGCAGGTGGCCCTGGTCCTGAACGAGCGCCTCGCCGGACTGAGGCTCCGCGAAATCCGCGCGACGCTGTCCGAGCGGCTGCGCGACGCCGCGCCTGACGCCGGCTCGAGCGAGCTCCTGAACATCTTCATCCAGGAAGCGGACGACCTGTTCGACGTGCCGGCCACCGGGGCGGGCGGGGGCGTCGTGCTCGGAAGCGCGCAGCTCCTCGCCGGCCAGCCGGAGTTCGCCACCAAAGAGCGGCTGCAGGGACTGCTGGAGGTGACCGAGCGCCGGGACGTGCTGCGCGAGGCGCTCGCCAAGCGGCTCGGCCAGGGCCTCACCATCACGATCGGCAGCGAGCACCAGGACGCGACACTCGCTCCCTTCACGCTGGTGACCGCCTCCTACCGGCTCGGCCCCCTTGCCGGAGTCATCGGGGTGATGGGCCCCACGCGCATGCCGTACGACAAAATCATGGCGCTCGTGGATCACACGAGCCGTCTCGTGGGTGAGCTGCTCGAGTGAAACACGATTACTACAGCATCCTGGGGGTCAAGCGCGACGCGGACGAGGGCGAGATCAAGAAGGCCTATCGCCGTCTCGCGATGAAGCATCATCCCGATCGCGTCGCGCCGGGGGAGAAGGACGCCGCCGAGGCGAAGTTCAAGGAGATCACCGAAGCCTACGAGGTCCTGCGCGACCCCGAGCGGCGCGCCACTTACGACCGCTACGGCGAGGCGGGCTTGCGGACCGGGGCGGGCTCGGGCGCGGCGGGGTTCACCCACTTCGACCTGTCGGAAGCGCTCAACATCTTCATGCGGGACTTCGGCGGGTTGGGGGGGTTCGACGCCTTCTTCGGCGGCGGTGAGCGCGCCCGCCGGGAGCGCCACCGCGGCCAGGACCTGAAGGTCACGCTGAAGCTCAGTCTCGCCGAGGTCGCGAGCGGCACCACCAAGAAGGTGAAGGTCCGGACCCTGGAGCGCTGCACCGCGTGCGGCGGCACCGGGGCGGCCCCCGGCACCAAGGCCACGAGCTGCGCGACGTGCGCCGGCACCGGCGAAGTGCGGCGCGCCGCGCGCTCCATGTTCGGACAGTTCGTGTCCGTCTCGCCGTGCCCCGGCTGCGCGGGAGAAGGCACCGTGATCCCACAGCCGTGCGCCAAATGTCAGGGGGACGGACGCATCCGCGCCGAGAAGGAGCTGGAGATCAACGTCCCCGCGGGCGTCGCCGATCATCACTACCTCACCATGCGCGGACACGGAGTGCCCGGGTCGCGCAACGGTCCCGCCGGCGACTTGATCGCCGTACTCGACATCGCCGAGGACCCGCGGTTCGAGCGGCACGGCGACGACTTGGTCTACGATCTGCCGGTCTCCTTCAGCCAGGCGGCGCTCGGCGCGGCGGTCGAGATCCCCACTCCGTATGGGGACGCGACCCTCGAGATCCAGCCGGGCACGCAGACCGGCGCCGTGTATCGCTTGCGCGGCAAGGGCCTGCCGCGGGTGGGAGAAGGGGGTCGCGGCGACCTGCACGTGCGGGTGCATGTCTGGACGCCCGTCAAGCTGACCGCGGAGCAGCGCGCCCTGCTCGAGCAGCTCGCGAAGATCGAGAGCAAGCCGTCCGCCGAGGGCCACACCGGGAAGCAGTTCTGGGAGCAGCTGCGCCAGGCCTTCGGGCGGTGACTGACTGACCCCGGGCGCAAGCCCGGGGTGAACGAGGCCTTCGGGGATGGAGGTACATGACCGGGAGTTGCGTGTTTTGCCGCATCGCCGCCGGCGAGATCCCGGCGACGGTCGTGAAGCGCGGTGACGGCATGCTGGCCTTCACGGACCTCAATCCGCAAGCGCCCACGCACGTTCTCGTGATCCCCACGCATCACGTGGCCACCCTCAACGAGACGAAGGACGCGGGCCTGCTCGGTAAACTCCTCGGCTTCGCGCGGGACCTGGCGCGGGAGCTCGGCATCGCGGAGCGGGGGTACCGCCTCGTGGTGAATACGAACCCCGACGGCGGACAAACGGTGTTCCATCTGCACCTGCACCTGCTCGGCGGTCGGCCGATGACGTGGCCACCGGGGTAGCAGGGTTGCTCCATCGAATCGTCAGGGCTAAGTTTTTCTGTCCGTCACCGTTACCCAGAGGTATGCCGGAAGTCGTCATTCACGATGACGAGAGCTTCGAGCGCGCGCTGAGGCGCTTCAAGAAGAAATGCGAGAAGGCGGGGATCCTGTCCGACTTGCGCAAGCACCGTCATTACGAAAAGCCGAGCGAGCGACGCAAGCGCAAGCTGAACGCGGCGCGCCACAAGACCGAGCGCCCGCATCCGGCCTGACGTGGCGACCTTGCCCGAGCGGCTCCGCGCCGCGATGAACCAGGCCCGCAAACACCGCGATCAAGGGCGCACGCTCCTCCTCTCCACCATCCTCGCAGACCTCAAGAACCGCGAATTCGAGCTCCAGCACCCCGTCTCCGATGACGAGGCGGCCGAGGTCGTGCGCCGCGGCATCAAGCGCCGCCGCGAAGCGGCCGAGCAGTACGCCGCCGCCGGGCGCCCCGACCGGGCCGAGCTGGAGCTCGGCGAGGCGAAGGCGCTCGAGCAGTTTCTGCCCGCCGCGGTCGACGCCGCCGAGATCCGGCGCGCCGTGCGGGAGGCGATCGCCGCCGGCGGGAAGGATCTCGGAAAGGTCATGGGACAGGTGATGCCTCAGTTCAAGGGCCGGGCGGACGGCAAGCTGGTGAACCAGATCGTCCGCGAGGAGCTGGCGGCGGCCGTATGACAGTCGGGGGAGGGGTCGCGCCCTCCGTGCTGGAGACACTCGAGTTCCCTGCCGCGCTGGAGCGGGTGGCGGCGCACGCCGCCGGGCCGCTCGGCGCCGCCCGCGTGACGCGTCGCACCCCCGCGACCGATCCCGCCGCCATCCGCGCCGCGCTCGCGCAGGTGGCCGAGCTCGCCGCCCTCCTCCTCACCGACGACGCGATTCGCGCCGAGCCCGTCCCCGACATCACCGCCGCCCTGGAGCTGCTCGGCGTGCCGGGGAGCGCGCTCGAAGGTGCCGCGCTCGCGCGGCTGGGAGGCGCCCTCGCCGCCGCCCGGATCGTCGCGGGCGATCTGGCCCGACTCGCGGCCGACGCGCCGCGCACCGCCGCGCTGCGGGTCGATCCGCCCCCGAACGAGCTCGCGCAGCGGCTCGCCGTCTCGCTCGACGCGGACGGTCAGGTGCAGGACGGCGCATCCCGCGCTCTGGCGCGTGCCCGCCGCGCCGTGCGAGAGGCGCGCGCGCGCCTGGTGCACAAGCTCGACGCCATGCTCGCCGGGCTCGATCCCACGGAGCGCGCGCCCGATGCGGCCGTCACCGTGCGGGAGGGTCGGTACGTGATCCCCGTCCGCTCGACCGCTCGCGCGCGCATCGGAGGCATCGTGCACGACGAGTCGGCGACCCGTGCCACCGTCTTCCTGGAGCCGCCCGAGGTCATCGAGCTCGGGAACGCGCTGCGCGCCGCCGAGGTCGAAGAGCAACGGGAGGTCCTGCAGGTGCTGCGGGATTTGACGGAGCTGTTGCGCCCCCATCGCGACGCGATCGCCGCGGCGTGGGAGATGTGCGTCGCCTTCGACGACCTGTGCGCCCGCGCGCGGTACGCGGTGGAGGTGAACGGGTTCGCGCCCGCGATCGGCACGGGTCCGCTCGAAATCCGGAACGGTCGTCACCCGCTGCTGGCCTCACCAGGGAGTGAGGTCGTCGTGCCGTTCGATCTCGTGCTCGCGCCCGATGAGTGCACGGTGCTGGTCTCGGGCCCGAACACCGGCGGCAAGACGGTGCTCATCAAAGCGGTGGGCTTGCTCGCCCTCATGGCGCAGAGCGGCATCATCCCGCCGATCGGCCCGCAGTCGACCCTCCCGGTGTTCACGGGCGTGTTCGCCGACATCGGGGATCGCCAGTCGATCGCCGCGAGCCTCTCCACGTTCTCCGCCCACGTCGCCGCCCTGCGCGATATCCTGGAGAGAGACGGGGCCGGGGCGGGGGCGCTCGTGCTCCTCGACGAGATCGGGAGCGGCACCGACCCCGCCGAGGGAGGCGCGCTCGCGACGGCCGTGCTGCAAACGCTCACCCGGCGCCGGGCGGTCACCCTGGCGACGACGCACCTCGGCGCCTTGAAGCAGCTGGCGGCGGAGACGGTGGGGATCGTGAACGCGTCGCTCCAGTTCGATGCCGATACGCTGACGCCGACCTACGGCCGGTCGTACGGGCTGGCGATCGCGCGCCGCCTCGGCATCGCCCCCGACGTGCTGGAGATCGCCGAGCGGGCCGTGCCGCGGGCCGAGCGCGCGCTCGATGCCCTGCTCGCGACGGTGGAAGCCAGGGCCCGAGAGCTGGAAACCAAGGAGCAAGAGCTGGCGGCACGTGACGCCTCCGTCCGCGCCGACGCGGAAAAGCTCGACCTCCGCGGCGCGGAGCTGGCGGCGCGTGAGCGGGACGTGAAGGCTCGGGCGCAGGGCCTCGAACGCGAGGCGCGGGAGCAAACCCGCGCCTATCTGCTCGAGGCGCGCAAGAAGGTCGAAGAGGCGCTGGGTCGCGCACGGGCGGCCGTCGACGAGGCGACCGCCAAAGAAGCGCGGCGACTGGTCGAAAGCGCACTCGAGGAGACAGCCGGTGGTACGGCCGGGGAAAAGCCCAGGGAAGGGTGGATGTCGTTGGACGAGTTGAAGCGCGCACGTAAGGCCTCTCCCTCCGCCGCCCTCCACCGCCCTCCACCATCCTCCACCGCCCCGGCACCGGAGGTCGAGGCGGCCACCGAAATTTCTCTTATCGGCCTTCGTGTAGCTGAGGCCGAGCCGCTGCTCGTCAAAGCGCTCGACGACGCCGTACGCGCCGACCTTCCCTCCCTCCGCGTGATTCACGGCAAGGGAACCGGCGCCCTGCGCCAGCGCGTGCACGAAGTCCTCTCCGCCGACTCGCGGGTGAAGCGGTTCGGCTTCGCCCCGCCGAGCCAGGGCGGTCACGGCGTCACGGTCGTCGAGTTTCGCGCGTGAGCCTCATCCCCGACGACGTGATCGAGCAGGTCCGCGAGGCGGCGGACATCGTAGGGATCATTGGCGAGCACGTCGAGCTCAAGCGCACCGGATCCGATTTCCGCGCCCCGTGTCCGTTTCACGGGGGCACGCACCGCAACTTCGCCGTCATCCCCCGCAAGGGGATGTTCTACTGCTTCGTGTGTCACGCCGGCGGGGACGTATTCACGTTCTTCATGAAGAAGCTCGGCATGGACTATCCCACGGCGGTGCGCGAAGTGGCCCGCCGGGTGGGGATCACCATTCCGGAACGGGGGCCTACGGGTCCCGATCCCCGTGAGCCGCTCTACAGCGCCGTGGCCGCGGCGGCCGACTGGTTCGCCCGCCAGCTGCTGGAGAGCCCCGAAGCGCAGGTGGCCCGCGATTACCTGACGACGCGGCACCTGGACCTCGAGACCGTCCAGCCGCTCGGCCTCGGGTACGCGCCCAAGAGCAAGGCGTTGCTCGACGCAATGAAAGGGTTGGGCGTGCGTGACGAGGTGTTGCTCGAGGCGGGTTTGTTGGCTAAACGGGAGGATGGCACGCTCGCGCCCCGCTTCCGCGGCCGGCTGCTCTTCCCGATCCACGACCTGCGCGCCCGCGTGGTCGCGTTCGGCGGGCGCATCCTTGGCGACGGAGAGCCCAAGTATCTCAATTCCTCCGACACCCCGATCTTCCACAAGGGAAAGCTGCTGTACAACCTGCACGTCGCGAAGCACGCGATGCGCAAGGCGGAGCGCGCGATCCTGGTCGAAGGATACTTCGATGTGCTCCGCCTTTCCCTCGCCGGGATCGAAGAGGTCGTGGCGCCACTCGGCACGGGGCTCACCCCGGAGCAAGCCCAGCTCGTGAAGCGCCACGCTCCCCACGTGATCCTCCTGTATGACTCGGACGAGTCCGGCCTGCGCGCCACCTTCCGGGCCGGCGACGAGCTGCTGCGCGAGGGACTGCGGGTGAGCGTCGCCACGCTCCCGGCGGGCGAGGACCCCGACACCCTGGTGCAAAAGAAGGGTGCCGCGGGCCTTCAGGAGATCCTCCAGGACGCGGTCGATGTGCTGGAGCGGAAGATCCAGATTCTCGACCGCAAAGGATTCTTCGGCACCTTGCCGGGCCGGCGCCGCGCCCTCGATCGACTGCTCCCGACGATCCGGGCCGCGACGGAGCCCATCACGCGGGAGCTGTACATCTCCCGGGCCGCGGAGGCCGCCGGCGTCCGGAAGGACGTCCTCGAACGGGAAACGGGAAGCGAGAAACGGGAAACGGTCAGGACACCCTCGTCTCCCGGTTCCCGTTTCCCGTTTCCCGTTCTGCCGGCCAGCGCCGAGAAAGCCCTCCTGCTGCTGATGCTGGAAGGCGAGCCGTGGCTGAGCCGCGTAACCGAGGCCGTCGACCCCGAGGAGCTCGAGTTCCCCCCCTATCGGGCCGTGTTCGAGAGCGTCGCCGACGACGCGGTGCTCGCCCTGGACGACACGTCGGCGCGCGCGTACGAGCAGCTCAAAGCGGAGGGACTCGGGGCCCGGGACCCCAACGAGATGTACGAGCTGGCCGTCAACTGGATGGAAGCGCGGCGACTCGAGCGGCAGCTGGAGCAGCTCGACGATCAGCTCCCGTTCGAGACCCCCGAGCGTCAGGCGTCCCTCATTGCGGAGAAGCGCCGCGTGTTCGACGAGCTGCGCCGGCGCTACCCGCGCTACAAGATCGCGAAGAGGAGGAGAGGTGCACCCGGAACTTGAAGCGTTGTTGGCGCTACAGGAGAAGGATCAGGCGGTGACGGCCACCGACGCAGCCCTCGCGGCACTCGCCCCCGAGCTGTCGACGCTCGATGAGGCGCAGGCGGCGTCGGAGCGCGCGCTCGCGGTCGCCCGGGGCGGCATTCAGGCGGCCATCGATCGGCGCGACGAGCTGGAGGGCAAGATCGCCAACTATCGCTCCATGCAGGAGCAGCGGCGCCAACGCCTCGAGTGGGTGCGGGGCGCGAAGGAAGCCTCGACCCTCATGGCGGAGCTGGACCTCGCGCGCTCGGTGCTCGCGAAGGAAGAGGCCGAGTTCATGCGCTCCGGGGACGCCGTGACGGAAGCGGAGCGCAAGGCGGCGGAAGCCGAGCGGGCGCTCGACGACGTGCGGGCCCGGCAGGCCCCGCTGCGCGAGGCGCTCGCCGGCAGGCGCGAGCAGATCGCGGCCGAGCGCGAGCGGGCCCTCGCGGAGCGCGAGCGCGCCACCGCCGGGCTCAGCGCCGCGCTCCTGGCGCGCTACGAGCGCATTCGACGGGGCAAAGCGCCCCTGGCGCTCTACCCCCTGCACGGCGACGCCTGCGGCCACTGTTTCACCGCGGTCCCGACGCAGCGCCGCGCCCTGATCCAGCGGGGCGCGTCGATCGAGGGCTGCGAGGCCTGCGGCGTGCTGCTGTACGCGCCGGAATGATCCCCGCCCGCTGGGCGGTCGCGGCGCCGGCCGACCCGCAGCAGACCGCGGCCCTCGCATCGGACCTCCACATTCCCGAGCCGCTCGCCGCCATCCTGGTGCAGCG
>Ga0209808_1002138_pt1 | contig 10150 bp, 8 predicted proteins | sample GraSoiAngelo_157_FD_186171 | JGI IMG/M metagenome (GOLD analysis project Ga0209808, IMG submission 186171) | Grasslands soil microbial communities from the Angelo Coastal Reserve, California, USA - 14_1009_16_20cm (SPAdes) (version 2) | ecosystem: Environmental > Terrestrial > Soil > Grasslands ...
TAGCCGAGGATTTGGAGCAATACCGGCAATGGCGTCCGCACCTTCACGAACTCGGTGAATGCGAAGTTAAGCACGGCGCGAGAATTTCGGTCGTAAACTTCTATACCTCCGATGCCGGCAATCGACCGCCGGCAAGGTCGGTGGCCGGAGTCGGCGCGAAACCTTGAGCGCGCTCTCGAGCTGGATCCGAATAACGTTTTTATCCTTCAGCAGATTTCGTCGAGCTATGAGTGCCTGCGTGAATATCCTAAGGACGTTGTCGTTGTGGATCGCGTCCTCAAGCTCAAACCAAATGACCTCGACGCGCGAATTAGCCGCGCGATGTTGGAAGTTTTCTGGAAAACAAACCCGCAGCCACTGCATGAACTGGTCGAATCGATCACACGTCAAAACATCACTTCCGCCGCTAATCTTGCTCCAATTCGTATTTTCCTGGCACTAGCGGAGCGCAATGTCGAGGCAGGTGTGGAGGCGATCGCAAACCTCGGCGACACTACCTTCGGCCCCGACGCTATCCAGTATGGTCGCGCCTATATGGAGGGTGTTTTCGCCCAGCTGAAGGGTGACAGGCCGGCGGCGCAGGCGAGCTTTCTAAGGGCGCGCACGGAACAGCAACAAATCGTGAATGCACAACCCGATTATGGGCCTGCACTTTGCGTTCTCGGCCTCATTGACGCCGGGTTGGGGCGGAAAGATGACGCTGTGCGCGAGGGCCGGCGCGCCGTTGGAGTCATGCCACTAAACAAGGATTCCATAAACGGCGCGCACATCATGGATTTGTTAGCCGTGATTTACGCCTGGGTTGGGGAAAAGGATCTCGCCGTAGATCAGCTTTCGCGAACCGTCCAACTTCCCGGCGGTCCGCAATACGGCGTATTGCGATTGTTTCCGCAGTGGGACCCATTGCGGGGCGATCCGCGCTTCGAAAAAATCGTCCAATCGCTTGCGTCAAAATCCTAGATTCCGCCACGACGCGGACGCGATACCAGTGGCTCGCGCGACAGTCTAGTGGATGCGCTATTCGGTCCTCGATCTTTGCCCGATCATTGAAGGCGGCGACGCAGCGCTGGCATTCCGGAATAGTGCTGATCTTGCTCAACGCACGGAGAAGTGGGGCTACTTTCGCTATTGGCTGGCGGAGCATCACAACATGCCCGGTATTGGCAGTGCTGCGACCTCTGTCGTCATCGCTTATATCGCCGGTAAGACTGAAATTATTCGGGTCGGTGCCGGCGGAGTCATGCTTCCGAATCACGCGCCTTTAGTCATAGCCGAGCAATTCGGCACTCTCGAATCGCTTTATCCGGGCCGGATCGATCTCGCTCTTGGCCGTGCGCCCGGCAGTGATCAGGCCACCGCACGTGCTTTGCGACGGCGTCTTGGCGGCAGCGGCGACACGTTCACAGAAGACTTGGTCGAACTCATGAATTATTTTCGCGGAGGTGATCAGCGAGTTTGCGCCGTCCCGGGCTCGGGACTAAAGGTTCCGGTCTATCTCCTTGGCTCGAGTGATTTCAGCGCCCGCCTTGCCGCAGAACTCAGCCTTCCATTCGCCTTCGCCTCGCATTTCGCTCCGGATTATCTTCAGGTCGCGCTCGATCTGTATCGCCGTGAATTCAAACCGTCGGCTACATTGCAAATGCCCTATGTCATTATTGGCATCGGCTTGTACGCGGCCGAAAGTGATGACGAGGGGCGCCGCGTTTTCAGTTCCGCTCAATTGCAAGGTTTGAGCTTGATTCGCGGGCGGCCGGGCAAGCTTCCGCCACCGGTTGACAACATTGGTGAACGATGGAGCAGGGAGGAACACGCCGCGCTGGCACAGCGTACTCAATTCGCAGCGGTGGGGTCACCCGAAGCGGTGCGCCATCGGATTGAGGAGTGGCTCGAACAAACCGCAGCTGACGAAATGATCGCGATCTCGCAGATCTACGATCATGACGCGCGGCTACGATCGTATGAAATCGGGTCGCGCGCGTTCCAGCAAATCAACGCAACGAGGCGATGATAGATCGGACGCCGGCTATTTCCGTTTGGGCTCGTCCTTTTTCTTTCCTTCGCCGGGCCGATATTCTTCCTGTTCGGCAGCGGCAAACGCCTTCTCGAGACCGACCATATCTTCGCCCGGCCTCAGAGTATCGAACGCTTCGGACTCGCGCCGGAGTTCTTCTTCAGAGTAGTTCGCCGCCTTGATCGAGAGACCGATTCTACGTTCGACTTTGTCGACCTTAATGACTCGAGCTTCGACTTCCTGGCCCACTTTTAGAACATCTTTGACCTTGGCTACGTGATCTTCGCTTAGTTGTGAGATGTGGACTAGACCATCGATATCATCTTGCAATTGGACGAAAGCACCGAAACTTGCCAACTTCGTCACCTTACCGGTAACCAGGTCGCCAATCTTGTACTTCTGATCGATGTTTTTCCATGGATCCTCGGTCAGCTGCTTTATTCCGAGACTGATCCGCTGATTGACCTTATCGATGTCAATGACGACGGCTTCGACTTCATCATTCTTCTTAAATACTTCGCTCGGATGGTTGATCTTTCGGGTCCAACTCAAATCCGACACGTGAATCATTCCATCGATTCCGTCGGCTAATTCTACAAAAGCCCCATAAGCGGTCATGTTGCGGATCTGACCCCTGACGTGGCTGCCGATCTCGAATTTCTTTTCGATCTCGTCCCAGGGATTGGGTTCGAGCTGGCGCAAACCAAGCGAGATTTTTTGTTCTTCCTTGTTCACTCCCAGCACAACAGCTTCGACCTCCTGACCGACAGTTAGAATGTCAGACGGCCGCATAATCCGCTTGGTCCACGAGAGCTCCGAGACGTGAATCAGCCCTTCCACGCCTTCTTCCAATTCTACAAAGGCGCCATAGGGGACGAGGTTGGTAATTTTACCTTTGACCTTCTGCCCGGCCGGAAAACGCTCCTCAATCTGATCCCATGGATTCCTTTGCGTTTGTTTGAGGCCGAGTGAAACACGCTCTTTCTCCTTATTAATGTCGAGCACGACCACTTCCAGTTGCTGGCCAACCTTCACCAGTTCACTGGGATGCCCGAGGCGTCCCCAGGTCATGTCGGTGATGTGGAGCAATCCATCCATTCCGTCGAGGTCGATGAATGCGCCAAAATCGGTCAGGTTCTTGACGGTTCCCATCACGCGATCGCCGACTTTGACACTTTCGAGAAACTTTTGCCGCTTTTCGCTCCGTTCTTGCTCGATAATCTCGCGACGGCTAAGCACGACATTGCGCCGGTCATCGTTAATTTTAACAATCTTGAAATCGTAGGTGTTGCCGACGAACTGCTGGAGATCTTTAGGCGGAATGATGTCGATCTGTGAGGCCGGCAAAAAAGCTTCCACTCCGATGTTCACCATGAGCCCGCCTTTAACCACCGATTTGACCTTACCTTTAATCAAACCGTCGCCCTGGAAAACACTCGCGATCTTGTTCCAGTTCTGGCGGTAGGCCGCTTTTTCTTTTGAGAGGACGACCATGCCTTCGTCGTTTTCGAGACGCTCCAGCAATACATCGACTTCATCACCGACTTCGAGTGAGTCCATGTCCTCGAACTCCATCGATGGGATCACCCCCTCGGATTTATAACCAATATCGACGAGCACTTCACGCGGCCGAATCTCGAGCACACGTCCTTTAACAATACTCCCTTCACGAAAATCGCGGAACGATTTCGCGAGTAATTCCTGCATTTGAGCCATAAAATAAAAACGCCTCCTTCAGGCGCGTTACGCTGTCGCGGCGATCTCCGATCGTCGCATGATTCGGCGGTCCGAGACCGCCGCCAGGCCAGCGGAAACGGGAGCCCACATTAGGCGTTCTGCGAGAGCAGGTCAACTGCCACCCACAGCTTGCGGCGGCAAGCTCCACCTTGGCCTCTGCTGTCTGGTCACGACAGCACGTCGTCTCCGATGCCGCTGCGGCAACTCTTGAGTCCGGCATCATTTTCTTCGATAATGATTCAACCGGCGCATCGCCGTATTTCTCGCATGAAAAAAATTGCAGCCCTTGTCTTCACGGTTCTTACAGGAACCGGGGCGATTTCCATTGCTTCTCCGGTGGAGCAGCAAGTGCTCGATGCGATCAAGTCAGGGAATCTGACCGTGGTGCATTTGTGGGCGCCATGGTGTTCGAACTGCCAGGCGGAATTGAAGAGCGGCGGTTGGCTGAAAACCGTGGGAGAGAATCCCACAACGAAATTCATTTTCGTCTCGGTCTGGAACAACGGCGAGAACGGGCGCGCCATTCTCGAAAAGTACCAACTTGCCCAGCAACTAAACGTCACGGTTACGGCGGATCCTGGCCCGCGCACGGGCGACAAAATCAAGCAATTCGCCGGACTCCCTGTTTCGTGGATCCCAACAACTTGGATCTACAAAGGCGGTGACTTGCGCTACGCGCTCAATTACGGCGAGATCCGGTTTCCCGTCTTGCAGCAATTTCTCGAAGACAGCCGGTCCGAGTGGTCCCACAAAAACGACACGAAATGACGCTCGCCGCACTTTCGCCCTTCAGTTCGGAGAAACCGCCGGCCATTCTCTCGCTCATCGGTGACACGCCACTGGTCGAAGTGACGCGAATCGACACCGGACCTTGTCACTTGTTCCTTAAACTAGAAAATCAAAATCCGACTGGCTCGATAAAAGACCGGGTCGCACTGGCGATGGTTGAAGCAGCGGAGCGGGACGGTCAACTCGCGCCCGGCGGCACGATCATCGAAGCTACTGCCGGCAACACCGGCCTGGGGCTCGCGCTGGTCGCGGCGGCAAAAGGTTATCGCATCATTCTCATCATTCCTGACAAAATGTCGCAGGAGAAAATTGCCCACGTCCGTGCACTTGGCGCTGAAGTTCGACTGACCCGGTCCGATGTCACGCGTGGTCATCCAGACTATTACCAAGATGTCGCAGCACGATTAGCCGAGGAAATCCCTGGCGGATTTTACGTCAATCAATTCGCTAATCCGGCCAACCCGCTCGCGCACGAGCGCTCAACCGGCCCCGAAATTTGGGAACAAATGCGGCACGACGTGGACGCTCTCGTTGTCGGCGTCGGCTCCGGCGGTACTCTCACCGGTTTAGGTCGCTTTTTTAATCGCGTGAAGCCTCGCCGCGGCGTGGAAATGATTCTGGCTGATCCGACCGGCTCGATTCTTTACGAATGGGTAAAAACGGGCAAGCTGGTCGAACCTGGCAGCTGGGCGGTCGAAGGCATCGGGGAAGATTTCGTGCCTGACAATGCCGACATGTCATTCATTACTGACGCTTTCGAAATTGATGACACGGATAGCTTCGCCACGGCGCGAGAACTCTTGCGCAAAGAAGGCATTCTGGGCGGCTCCTCTACCGGCACGCTCCTGGCCGGAGCGCTTCGCTATTGCCGCCAGCAAGCTAAACCGAAACGGGTTGTCACTTTTGTCTGCGACAGCGGGAACAAATATCTTTCGAAGATGTTTAACGATGTTTGGATGGCGGAGCAAGGTTTTACTATTCGGCCACCGCACGGTGATCTAAGCGATTTGATTTTGCATCGCTACGAAGAAGGCGAGGTCGTCACTACCGCACCCGACGATACGCTAGCCACCGCTTTTAAGCGGATGCGGACGGCCGATGTTTCGCAATTGCCCGTGGTCAATAGTGGCGGGCGGGTGGTCGGGATTATCGACGAATCCGACATTCTGGTGAAAGTCCATCGGGATGCCTCGCATTTTAATGATCAAGTCCAGCGCGCCATGACCGATCGACTGGAGACCTTGCCGCCGAGCGCCAAAATCAATGATCTCCTTGGGGTGTTCGATCGTGGACGCGTTGCCATCGTAATGGATGACGATAAATTTCTCGGGCTGATTACGCGCACAGACCTGCTCTCGTATTTACGCCGGCACATGCCGAAATCGCCAGTCGAACGGGAATTCAGCTAGAAATATCTGAGGAAAGCAGGAAAGCAGGAATTTTCTTTTGGCTTAATTATCTTTCCTGGCTTCTTAAACGATTCCATATGAAAAAGCCGTACGATCTCGCTACGCGCGTCATTCACGCCGGACAGCAACCTGATCCTTCAACCGGTGCAATCATGACGCCAATCTATGCAACCTCGACCTACGTGCAGGAAAGTCCGGGGAAACACAAGGGTTATGATTATTCGCGTTCCATCAATCCAACACGACTAGCCTATGAACGTTGCATTGCCGATCTCGAGAGCGGCACGCGCGCTTGGGCTTTTGCCTCCGGGCTCGCCGCCATGGCAACGGCGCTTGATGCCTTGGAGAGCGGCTCGCACCTCGTAGTCAGTGACGACTTGTACGGCGGTACTTTCCGGCTGTTCGAGAAGGTGCGTCGTCGTTCTGCTAATCTGGATTTCACCTTTGTCGATCTGACCGATGCCGCCCGCTTGGAGAAATCGATCAAGCCGAATACGCGCATGGTTTGGATCGAAACACCTAGCAACCCGCTGCTAAAGCTGATCGACATCGAGGCCATCGCCAAGGTCGCGCGCGAGCAAAAAATCCTGAGCGTTTCCGACAATACTTTCGCCAGCCCATGGCTCCAGCGTCCGATTGAATCCGGATTCGATATGGTGATTCATTCCGCTACGAAATATCTGAACGGCCACTCCGACATGGTCGGGGGCGTGATTGTGGTCGGAGAAAACAAGGAGCTGGCCGACCGGATCGCGTTTTTGCAGAACGCAGTTGGCGCAATCGCCGGTCCGTTCGACAGTTTCCTGGCGCTTCGCGGTTTGAAAACGCTGGGGCTGAGAATGGAACGGCATTGCGCGAACGCTCTCGAGATCGCGCGGTGGCTCGAGGAACAGCCAAAGATTGCATCGGTGAGTTATCCCGGACTGAAATCACATCCTCAGCACGATCTCGCACGCCAGCAGATGCGTGGTTTCGGCGGCATGGTCACGATTGTTTTAAAGACCGATCTTGCCGGTACGCGGCGTTTTTTGGAAAACACTCATCTCTTCTCACTGGCAGAGAGTTTGGGCGGAGTTGAAAGCCTGATTAATCATCCGGCAATCATGACTCACGGCTCGATCCCGCCCGAGCAACGTGCCGAGCTCGGCATTACCGACTCCCTGGTGCGGCTGTCCGTCGGTGTCGAAAGCGTGCGGGATTTGATTAACGATTTGGAGGCAGCTCTGGCTGCGGTATAAGAATCCGTAGGTTAAGCGGAATCGCAGCCGATACGGCCGCCACTACACGAATGGCGACGAGCCGGACCGCCAGGAGCTTCGCTACGGCGAATACATCCGTTCGTGGTTGAGAGATTCTTTAGTCCGTTGAGAATGACAGACGATGGGAAATACGTTCGGCCAACTTTTTCGCGTCACCACGTTCGGCGAATCGCACGGAGGTGGTGTCGGAGTCGTCATCGACGGTTGTCCACCGCGAATTGCTCTGTCCGATTCTGATATTCAAGGCGAACTGCATCGTCGTCGTCCGGGACAAAGCAAAATCACGACACAGCGAAAGGAGCCTGACCGCGCCGAAATTTTGTCCGGCCTATTCGAAGGGCAGACTCTCGGCACACCGATCGCAATCCTGGTGCGCAACGAAGATGCGCGGCCGGAAGCGTATGAATCGATGCGCGAAACCTGGCGACCGTCGCACGCCGATTTCACCTACGAAGCGAAATACGGCATACGAAATTGGCAGGGTGGCGGTCGTGCCTCGGCACGCGAGACAGTGGGTCGAGTGGCCGCCGGCGCGGTTGCCCGCCGCGTTCTCGCAACTCTATTTCCGAAAGTCGAGATCGTTGCCTACGTGATGCAGGTCCACGAGATCGCCGCCTGGATCGACCGCCGGACTGTGACGGCCAACTCAGTCGAGCAGAGTATCGTTCGGTGCCCGGATGAAAATGCGTCCGCCAAGATGATCGAGCTGATTGAAAAAACCAGGGCGGAGGGCGATTCCCTCGGTGGAACGATTGAATGCGTGGCGCGAAACGTTCCGATCGGGTTGGGCGAGCCAGTTTTCGATAAATTGGAAGCTGATCTCGCAAGGGGAATGTTGAGCCTGCCAGCAACCAAAGGATTCGAAATCGGCTCTGGATTTGCCGCCACGCGGATGCGGGGTTCCGAACACAATGATCCTTTTGAAAAACGCGAGGATCGCGTCGGCACGGCGACAAATTTCTCCGGCGGGATTCAGGGTGGGATTTCCAATGGCGAAGAGATTTATTTTCGCGTCGCGTTCAAGCCGACTGCCACAATCGCGCGAGAGCAGAGAACAATCACCACCGGCGGTCAAACCACGACGTTGCGTGCCCGGGGCCGACATGATCCCTGCGTTCTACCGCGCGCGGTCCCCATGGTTGAAGCCATGACCGCGCTCGTCTTGTGCGATCACGCATTGCGACAGCGCGCGATTGATTTGGCGCGCGCGTGAACCCCGCTGTCCCGCCGATCGTTGGCTCTTCCGCTTGGCAACTCGCGTTTCTATCCTTTGCCGCCGTAATCCTGATCCTCGAGGTCTTACATGGTTGGCGAATCGGATTAACGCGGCAGCTGATGCGGATCGTTGCCATTATCGCAGCGTATAGCTGCGCGATTTTTGCCGGACCGGCTCTCCTTCCGATTACACGGTCGTTTGTGAAATTGCCCGACCCGATTCTCACGCTCATTGCCGGTGCCGTGCTAGGCGCGATTGTCTTTGCCATTCTGAACGCGCTCGGGCCAATTCTTTTCAAACGGACAAAGGATCACCAGTCGCCCGTGGTGCGGCTGGTCTGGGGAATCAGCGGCGGTCTGCTCGGAATATTGCTAGGCCTTTTCACGATCTGGCTGGTATTCGCCGGAGCGCGGCTGGCCGGCTCAGTAGCGGAGGCCCAAGTGCGGTCGCAGCACGCCATCACCACGGGAGTATTGCAGCCGGTCTGGAATAGACCACTGCAAATCCATGATACGGAACCATCAGCACGCGATCAGCCGCCGACTCCGTTGATGACCACTCTGGCGGAGCTAAAAAATTCGCTCGAGGCCGGCCCAATTGGCGAGACCCTGAAAAATGTCGATCCGCTGCCGCAAGGCGTCTATCGAACGGTAGAACGGGTTGGAGAAGTCGTATCGACCCCGGAAAGCGCGCAGCGGTTCCTGCGATTTCCGGGTGCGCAGCAAATCGCCAATGATCCGAAAATGATCGCCCTGCGCGATGATCCGGAGATCACGAATCTGGTTTCGCAAGGTCGCGTTTTCGACCTCCTTCAAAACCAGCGCGTGATCGATGCGCTGAACGACCCGGTGCTGTTGGCACGCCTGAAGAAATTCGATCTCGATCGCGCGCTCGATTACGCGCTAACGAAGAATTGATAATTTCAGATTGCAGAGTGCAGATTGGGTGAAAATGAATGTAGAAGAGTTAAAAGATCGAACTAAGCAGTTCGCTGAAATCTGAAATCTGCAATGCGTTACTTCACCACGATCGGCCTCGAAGTGCACGTGCAGCTCAAAACGCGGAGCAAGATGTTCTGCGCCTGTCCGGTAGAATTCGGGGCCGAGCCAAATACGCATACCTGTCCGACCTGTCTCGGTCTGCCAGGTGCGCTTCCGGTGATGAATCATGAAGCATTGCGGATGACGGTGCTCGCCGGACTGATGCTCGACTGCGATATCGCGGAAATCTGCAAGTTCGATAGGAAAAACTACTTCTACCCGGATCTGCCAAAGAATTATCAGATTTCGCAGTACGACCTGCCGTTATGCACAAATGGCCGTGTCCCCCTGCACGACCTCGCTTACCCAAAAGACGCACAGAAATCGATCGTTACGGCCGACAAAGAGGTTCGTCTTGTCCGTATCCATCTGGAGGAAGATGTAGCCAAGAGTTTTCATTTCGAGACCAGTACCGGGATCGATTTCAATCGCGCTGGTACGCCGTTGATGGAAATCGTGACGCAACCGGAGATCGCATCGCCGGAAGAAGCATTCGCCTTTCTGACCTCGCTCAAACAAATTTTGATCTATGGCGGCGTGAGCGATGCCGACATGGAGAAGGGCCACCTGCGCTGCGATTGCAACGTTTCAGTGCGGCCGGAGACGCAGGCGGAGTTGGGCGCAAAAATCGAGATCAAGAATATGAATTCCATCAGCGGCGTTAGGCGGGCGTTAGCATTCGAAATTCA